>Ga0307995_1000439_pt1 | contig 28832 bp, 29 predicted proteins | sample EllFjometagen262_FD_203132 | JGI IMG/M metagenome (GOLD analysis project Ga0307995, IMG submission 203132) | Marine microbial communities from Ellis Fjord, Antarctic Ocean - #262 | ecosystem: Environmental > Aquatic > Marine > Unclassified | place: Southern Ocean | collected 2014-11-02 | reverse complement strand
AGTCAGAAGCTGTGAACCTGAAACTCTTATTGCTGCTAATGGAACAAGTTGTCGTCATCAAATCTATGATGGTACTTCGCGACAAGCATCTCATCCAGTAACACTGCTTAAAAACGCAATAATCAAGACTAAGACTGCTATCGATTAAGCTTTCTAAAGATTGACGTATATTTGTACTTTGAAAGATCAACACTTATGTCAGGCAATACTTTTGGAAAAATATTTCAACTTACTAGTTTCGGAGAATCTCATGGCTTAGCAATAGGAGGTGTAATAGATGGATGTCCTTCTGGGATTAGTCTAGACTTAGATTCTATTCAACTTGAATTAAATCGAAGAAAACCTGGACAATCAGCTATTGTTACTCAACGTAAAGAACCTGATGAAGTGATATTTTATTCAGGTATTTTTGAAGGAAAAACAACTGGTACTCCTATTGGATTTGCCATACATAATACAAATCAAAAATCGAATGATTATTCTCATATTAAAGACAGTTATCGTCCATCTCATGCAGATTATGTTTATGATGAAAAATATGGTGTCAGAGATTATAGAGGAGGAGGACGAAGTTCTGCAAGAGAAACAGCAAGTAGGGTAGTAGCTGGTGCAATAGCAAAGCAATTTCTGGCCAAAGTAAGTATTAATGCATACGTATCCGGAGTTGGCTCCCTTCAACTCGAAACGAATCCATCTGAAATTGATTTAAGTAAAATTGAAATGAATCCAGTACGCTGTCCAGACTTGAAAATGGCTGCTAAAATGGAGCAATACATTAAACAAATCAGAAAAGAAGGTGACACAGTTGGCGGAATTATAACTTGTGTAATTAAAAATACTACTGTAGGCTTGGGAGAACCTGTATTTGATAAACTTCATGCTGAATTAGGGAAAGCCATGTTATCCATTAATGCAGTTAAAGGTTTTGAATATGGAAGCGGTTTTTCCGGCACACATATGAAAGGAAGCCAACACAACGATTTATTTAATACTGATGGAAGTACTCAAACGAATCGATCAGGTGGAATTCAAGGTGGTATATCCAACGGAATGGATATCTATTTTAGAGTAGCTTTTAAGCCAGTGGCAACTATCATGCAAAATCAAGAAACAATTAACACTAAAGGAGAAAAAGTCAAAATGCAAGGAAAAGGAAGGCATGATCCTTGTGTCGTTCCGAGAGCTGTTCCTATTGTTGAGGCAATGGCAGCTTTGGTTTTAGCTGATTTTTTGCTTATTAAAAGAACTAATAAATTATAGTATTTAATGAAAAAACTTGCATTACACTGGAAAATTTTAATAGGGATGGCCTTAGGTGTTGTCTTTGGGATAGTTCTTTCATTTGTTCCTAATGGAGGAATTTTTGTAGCTGATTACATAAAGCCTTTTGGAACAATTTTCATCAATTTATTAAAGTTAATTGCTGTTCCTTTAATTTTAGCATCACTCATTAAAGGAATTTCTGATTTAAAGGATATTTCTAAACTGTCCAAGATGGGAGGAAGAACAATAGTTACATATCTTTTAACTACCCTTACTGCAGTGACAATTGGTTTGATTTTGGTTAACGTTATTCAGCCTGGTAAATCTATAAGTGTTGAAACACGAGAAGAGCTTGTTTTGGCTTATGCATCTGATACTCAAGAAAAGCAAGCCGCTGCAGCAAAACAAAATGAATCTGGCCCATTACAACCACTTGTAGAATTGGTACCTTCAAATATTTTTGCTGCAGCATCAAGCAATAAGAACATGTTGCAAATCATATTTTTTTCCTTAATTTTTGGAATTGCTATGATTTTAATTCCAGAAAAAAAAGCAAAACCTGTTAAAAAATTCTTTGACTCCTTTAATGATGTAATTCTTAAACTCATTGATTTAATTATGCAAATAGCTCCTTACGGTGTTTTTGCCTTATTAGCTGCTTTGGTTGTAGAGGCTCCAAGTCTAGAGCTTTTTAAAGCTTTAGCTCTGTATGCATTTACTTTACTTTTGGCATTAGGTATAATGATTGGTGTATATATTTTACTCGTGCGCTTTTTTACAGGAAAAAATGCTTCATTTTTCATGAAAGGAATTGCGCCAGCCCAATTACTTGCATTTTCCACTAGTTCAAGTGCAGCTACACTTCCTGTCACAATGGAATGTGTAGAAGTTAATTTAGGTGTAGATGAGGAAGTTGCCAGCTTTGTTTTGCCTATTGGTGCTACAATAAACATGGACGGCACATCAGTTTATCAAGGAGTGGCTGCTGTATTTATAGCTCAAGCTTTTGGTCTTGATTTAAGTCTTAGCACTCAATTAGGTATTGTGTTTACAGCAACTTTAGCTTCAATTGGAACTGCAGCTGTCCCTAGTGCTGGAATAGTAATGTTGGTAATTGTTTTAGCACAAGCTGGAATACCTGAGGCTGGTTTAGCTCTTATTTTTGCTATTGACAGACCTTTGGACATGTGTCGCACAATTGTAAATGTGACTGGTGATGCAGCTGTTTCTATGATTGTAGGTAAATCAATTGGAAAGTTAAAAGATTAAACGAATTGTCTTGTTAGCGTTTATATATTTGAATCAATAACTATTATTGATAAAATTTATGTGTGAATTTAATATGAGGGGGGGGGAGAGTACATGTCTTTTTTTTTAAAACCTTATACCGAAGCTTTGCAATCAAGCGGTAAATAGCATTTGTAAAATCAGCAGGAAGTATTGAAAATATTATGAGTATTTTAATCCACCCTTTTATTTTTCTTAAAATGATAAAGACAGCTTCAGCTTCAACGCCATACTCACTGACTTGATCCCAAACAATAATTGAATCAAAGGTTTCTTTATTTAGATTTTGTTGTTTATAAAAGCTTTTAGCATAAGAGCTTTCAAGGTTGGTGAATCGAATTCTATCATTCTTATCCCATTTACATATTTGATGTACCCAAAAATCACAGAATACACAGTGTCCGTCATATAAAACAATCAAATGTTTCATTTTCCTTTTTTTTCTGATTCTACAAATTCAAGAAGGTCTAAGCTTATTTGAGTAGTGAATGACCCATAATTCACAAACACTTTGTTTTTTTCAATAATATCTATACTTCCTACTGATCGACCATCAAACATTCTAACACGATCTCCAACTTTGAGAAGTATTTTAGGAGATTGAACAATTTTTGACTTATTCTTTGTCTTTTTTTTATCTTTTCGAACTTCAATTAACTCTTTTTCAACATGTTTCTCTGTCTTTTTCTTTTTTTCGTTTTCTTTTTTTACTAGAGTTGCCGTTTTTCGTTTACGTTTTGAGTTTTCGGTTTCAATTGCTTTTAAAAGCTCTGCAATTAAAGGGCGTTTTTTATTGTTTTGAAAAAAACGTTCAGCTATATCATTTATCTTGTTTCCTAAAACAATCATTCTCTGATTATGATCGAATAATTCTTGATAGCTTATTAGTTTAGTTTTTATTTTTAAATTCATTTCCTCCATACGCTCACCTTCTAAAGCAGCTTTACTTTCTTTTTCTTTGAGCGATTGGCCAGTTTTCATCATTTGAGAACGTTCTTTTTGTAGTTTAGCAATGGTTGCATCAAACCGCACTTTGCTCCGTTCTATCTTCTTTTTTGCTCGGTTTATCAGATTAAAAGGTAGTCCGTTTTTCTGTGCTACTTCAAAAGTGAATGAGCTTCCAGCTTCACCCAGAACCAGTTTAAAAACTGGTTCTAATGTTTTATTGTCAAATTGCATATTTGCATTTACCATTGCGGGTAATTCATTGGCTAATACTTTCAAATTTGAATAGTGAGTTGTAATTAATCCAAAAGCTTTTCGCTCATAAAAATCTTCTAACATTACTTCAGCTAAAGCTCCTCCTAATTCAGGATCAGAGCCGGTACCAAACTCATCAATCAAAAAAAGTGTTTTTGCATTGCATTTCCTTAAAAAATATTTCATGTTTTTTAATCTATAGGAATAGGTGCTTAAGTGATTTTCGATTGATTGATTATCTCCAATATCAGTTAATATTTGCTCAAACAGAAAGGCATTACTTCTTTCGTGTACAGGTATTAACATTCCAGTTTGAAGCATTAATTGCAATAACCCCATTGTTTTTAATGTAATACTTTTTCCGCCCGCATTAGGTCCTGAAATGACAACAATACGTTTTTTTGAATTTAAAAATATATCTTGGGGGTAGGTTATTTTATCCTCTAATCGATGGGATTGTAAAAGCAGAGGATGATATGCTTTTTTATAATCGATTTGTTGAAGTTCTTGATTTATTATTGGTAGAAGTGCGTTAATTTCTTGGGCATATCTAGCTTTTGCAAACACTATATCCATATTTAGCAAAAAATCTTGCTGTGTTTCCAAATAGGGAAGGTAAGGACGAAAAAAATCCGTTAGTTGGCTTAAAATTTTTTTAATCTCTTCACTTTCCTCGAACTGGAGGTTTTGTAGCTCTCTAGATTGAGCATTAGTTACTTCTGGCTCAATAAAAACAATACTTCCTGTTTTTGAGCTCCCCATGATAGATCCCTTCACTTTTTTTCGATGCATTGCCTTAACAGCCAGAACTCTTCTATTGTCAATAACAGATTCACGAATATCGTCTAAGTAATCTGCAGATTGATATTGGCTCAAAGATTTGTTAAAACTACTACTTAACTTACCACGCAATTGTTGTATTTGTTTACGAATAATTAATAAAGATTCTGAGGCATTATCTCTTACTTCACTAAAACGGTCAATGACACTATCTACAGTCTTTTTGATTTGTTTTTCAACATGTAAGCCGTCTGTTATTATAAATAGAGAAGTATAATAGGTTTTAAATTTTGTAAGGAATTGGATTAAATTATTCGTGGTTTCTGTATTTCCTGCAATAACTCTAAAAGCACTAATTTCTAAAACGCTATTTTCAATTCTTAATAATGGAAAAACAGCAGAAAGATCTTCAAAACCATGGTTTGGAATTCTATTTTCATTGTCAAAGGATGCCCTGTATTCATAAACAGCTTGTAGATCATCAATAACTTGTTTTACATCTGTTTTAGGTAATAAAGATAAACAAGATTCTTTTCCCAGAGAAGTTATTGCAAAACCTGAACAATGCTTAAGCACATCAAAATACTCTAAATCTTCAAGTGTTTTTTTAGGAATTCCTGCCATTTATTTTTTTTAACTTAGCTCACAAAAGTAATCAATTCATGCCTCTGAATATACATCCTAGTTGGGAAAAGCCTTTAAAAAGTGAATTTGAAAGTATCTATTTTCAGGAATTAGTTAAATATTACAAAAATGAATACCTAAATTCTAAATGTTACCCACCTCAAAATTTAATTTTTAATGCTTTTAATCAATGTTACTTTGATGATGTTAAAGTCGTCTTGCTTGGTCAAGATCCTTATCACGGAGAAGGACAAGCAAATGGATTGAGTTTTTCTGTTTCTGAAGGACTTCCTCACCCCCCTTCTTTAAAAAATATTTTTAAAGAAATCGAAAACGACCTTGGTATTCCTTATCCAAAAAATGGCTGTTTGACTCGCTGGTCTCATCAAGGGGCTCTACTTTTAAACTCTACCCTAACAGTTAGGGCCCATGAAGCAGGAAGTCATCAAAAAATGGGATGGGAGGTTTTTACAGACAAAGTGATTCGAAAATTATCTAAAGAAAAAAAACATCTTGTATTTTTACTTTGGGGAGGATATGCTAAACGAAAAATAAATATTATTGATTCATCTAAACATCTGATTTTAAGTTCAGTACATCCATCACCCTTAAGTGCTAATAGAGGATTTTGGTTTGGTAATAAACACTTTAGTCAGTGTAATAATTTTCTTAAATTTAATGGACACAAAGCTATAGATTGGTAGTTTTAAACATAAAGAGTTTATAGATCATTAATATTAACCTCCAATTCGTTTAACATTATGTCCCATTTGGTTAATAATTTTCATCAATTGGTCTCGATAATTACCTTGTATAATAATTTCACCATTTTTTACAGTACCACCAACACCAATACTTTGTTTTAATGTTTTTGATAATTCTTTTAATTCTTGAGCGCTTCCTTTGAACCCTTTAATCAATGTAACCGTCTTCCCTCCACGACCTTTATTACTAAAATGGGCTTCTAAGTTTTGCTTGGCAAACGATTGTTCATTTTCAGAAATCAGTTCTGGATCTAGAACAAGGTTTTTAAATTGAATGTTTGACAAGGCCTCTAAGCTGTTTAATTTCTTCAACATTTGTTTTCTTTATCAATTCAAAATTACTTAATTTAGAGTTTACTCAAAGTTTATGCGTTGTCTAATTTTAAGTTTCCTTATCAGCTCATTGGTTATGGCACAAGATTCTTTTTCTTTTAAAAACATACCGCCATCTCCCGTTGACTTTTTAGGTGGAAATATAATTTCTAAAACTATTCAAGGATTAGGTTTTCGTTATTATTGGGCAACTGAAGGCTTAAGATCAGAGGACTTAAGTTATCGTCCTTCTGATGGAGCTAGTTCCTTATACGAAACACTAGAGCATATATATGGACTTTGTGAAGTAATTCATAATTCAGCTTTAAATATAGCCTCCAGAAGGCCTTTAAAAGACGTTCCTCAGGACTTTAATATTTTACGACAAGAAACCTTGAAGCTCATTGAATCAGCAAGCAAGTCATTCGACGATAAGAACCAAAAAGAGCTTCAAAAACTTAGAGTTATTTTTGATAGAGGAGGTAAGCATTCTGAATTCCCTCTTTGGAACTTGATTAATGGTCCTTTGTCTGATGCACTTTACCACACAGGTCAAGTGGTTAGTTTTAGAAGAACATCAGGGAATCCAATTCCTAAAGGTGTCAATGTGTTTTTAGGTAAAAAGCAATAGAGAGTTAATTTTTAATTTTCTCGATTCTCAAAATCTTCCTTTTTCTTTTCTTCTATTCTTTTAAAAATCAAGTAGACTAAAAGAGCTAAACCAACTGTGAATACGATAGCTTCCATGCTTATTTTACAGTTACGGCTGTTCCATAAGCAAGAATCTCAGAACACCCCTGCATAACCATCGAAGTTGTTAGGCGAACATTAACTATTGCATTTGCTCCCATAAGCTCAGCATCTTCTATCATTCTTTTAAGGGCTTGTTCTCTTGAATCCGCTTGTAATTTAGTGTATTCACTTATTTCTCCTCCAATTAAATTTTTTAATCCTGCAAAAATATCTTGACCTACATTACGCGCTCTTACTGTACTTCCTCTTGCAATTCCATAGGTCTCAGTAATAGTTTTATTTGTAATGCTAGGTGTGTTTACTAAAATCATAATTTAATTATTAAAAAGAGTTTTATCTATTGATGGAAATAACTTCAATGCATTTTTATGATATAATTTTTTCAAAATTGAATCGGGTAGGGCTATTCCATACATTTTCCAGTGCGCATGTCGTTTTCTGTAATAATCGAAATACTCATCATCCGTTTCCAATACTCTAAAATAGGTGTAATATTCACTCACATTATAACTGTCTTTTCCAAAAAGAATTCTGTCTTGATAGTCTACAAAAAACTTTCTAGCTCTTTTCGGTTGACGACCCAATTCAGCTAAAACGGCACCAATTTCAGTCATTACGTTAGGATAGGTGTCAAGATGCTTACCTAAACGATCGAGATCATTTCCCATCCAACCTAAATGCGCATTGATGAAAATTGTATTTGGATTTTTAAGAAATATATCGTGTTGCTCTGCAATAACTTCTTCGAAGGAAGGGTTTTTAGATGGATCACGATAACGATTTGGTTTTTGACGAAGCTCCAACCACCTCTCATTAAATTTATCTTTTGGATTCCAAAAAGAGGCAGGTTCTCCAGTATGAATTAAAACTGGTATACCGTTATCACCACATGCCTTCCAAATTGGATCCAAACGAGGATCATTTACGGAAATTCTCATACCCTTACTGTCCTTACTGGTAAGTCCTAACGATTTATAAACCTTAAGACCAATTACTCCAGCAGAACGAGCAGAATCGATTAAAGTAATCTGATTCTTTACAAAATCAATATCATCAATTGCTTCAAAATCAATATTTAAGAATAACCCGAAACGAGTAGGGGCATTTTTATTTATATTTTCAAGAGATTTTCTTAAATACAAACCCCTAAAACCACTTAAATTAATCATAAAACCCATATTCATCTCGTCCATTTCTGCAACCAAGTTGGATAGATTTTTTATTGGCATATCAAATTGATGATTGTGAACATCAATAAATGGGAATTTTGAACGTCTTAGTGTTTTTTCATCAATAACAAGGGTAGACTTTGGACTATATTCCTCAATATCCATGAGATTATTCTTTTCCTGAATCTTATCAAGACAATAATAGGTTAGGCCTCCAATAAATAATATGAAAAAAGCTATTTTAAAAACTAGCCAAAGGAAACTAAAAAATTTTCTCATTAATTTATTGGAATTAAAACTTGAGTATTATCCCATCGAATTCTTATTGCAGTTTGACCATCATCATTAGTGAAATCGATAGTGAGTTGCTCTAGGGAATCACTAACTTGAGTTGATAAGATATTAATAGAAAAGAGATCTTTTTTGTAATCAGGCTCAAAAGAACCAAAGGCAACAGCCTCACTATTTATTGAAATTTTCCAGTAATTTTTGTAAGGTGTCGCATACATTCTATATTTTCCTGACTCCAGTTCACGTTTTCCGAATGAAATTGACTCGTTTATTTTTAAAGTTGTCGCTAAATTAGCTCCAAGCCTCCAATATTTACCATAAGGAACTAAAGCACCATCTAAAGAATCTCCAAATATTAATCTTTCTTTTTTAAATGGACGACTGTAATCAACCGATATTATTGTTGAGCCTTTTTTAAATTCAGAGTTATCCCTTGGACTTGTAGGGTTTATAAATATGTATATAGCTCCTAACATTATAGCAACTATAGCTATTCCAATAATCTTCAATGCTGTTGATAATTTCATTATTGCGTAATTTTATAATATCTTTTGCAATCTACATATTATTTAGAAGGGGATATAGAATAAGAATATATTATTAACTCTATTTTACATAACATAAATTATGACTTAAATAAATTGTTTTAAATTTTAAGAAAAAGTGAGTAATTACTAGTAGGTTCTTCTGCTATAAATCAAATTTACGTAATATGTTTTCAAATACAGGAAAAGTTTTAGCGGTCCCAAGCATTAATACTGAGAAAATAATACCATCTAGAATCAAGAAGAAAGTTTGAGCTTCTGCATCTGGATCTTCATTATTTAAATTTTTAAAAACTTTTATAATATTTTCTTTTATTGGCTGCATTGATTTCTGATAAAAATCTTCACGAAACCATTGCTGACTATATATCATTCGCCAAAGAGCAAACTGTTCTCCCTTTAACTGAAAAGGAATTGATAATACTTGTTTAAGAAAGACCTTAGGATGCTCTAGCTTTAGTATAGGTTCAAAAAGCAGATTATTTAAAGTTTCATTGTTTTCTACAAGAGCCTGAAACAGGCCTTCTTTGTTTTTAAAGTGTCTGAAAATCAAACCTTCAGAAACTCCAGCAGTCTTTGAAATATTACGTGTTGTTGTTGCGCTAAATCCTTTTGTCGAAAACAATCCTAAAGCTGCTTCTAATATTAATATTTTTTTTGACATCATTAGTGATTAATTACTTAATAAAAGTACGATATTTTTTCCTTAACTTTTTATTTACAAAAGGGTTAAACATAATAAATAATTCTAAACTTGAGATTTGTACTTTTGTGGGGGGGAAAATGAACGATTCGCCCCCAACGATTTAATTCGAATTCGTCCTGAGATCAAAAAAACTATAAGTTTTGAAAAAATGAGTAAGCTAGAACGTTTTTAAAACATAACCCTTCGCCCTATTTTGAAATTACATCAATACATCACAAAGGAATGATTATTGGTCATTTTACAATAGAGGAATACCACAACTTTAATCAATATTCTTCCGAACTCAATGAACGCATTATGAATTTAGTGATTGATAGACTCAAAACTCAAAGACCAAGTACAACTGTTTAAGGACTGTTTAAGAAAAATCCATGACTTATTAGAATTATAGAATATCCGTTTAATTATACATCCACGCATCTCGTAATGCAATTTCATCTTCAGAAGCACTGGAGTCTTCTACTATGCTATTTATAATAGCGCTTGGCACCCCAACTTTTCCTTTTAGAGTCAATTCTTTTTCATCTCGCTTTATAGTGATCGTTATTTCTTTATCAGCATCCCACATAAAGCTACTTGTTAAAATGGCATTAATAGCTTCATTATTTTCTTTTTTGATTTCAGGAAAAATTTTACCATCTAAACCAACTAATACATCTCCTTTTCGAAGGCCTATGGATTCCAAAGAAGAATTCAAACCAGTAACAACGAGTTTAACAATACCCTCAGAATTAGGCTGAGGTCTAAAAAAGGTGTCTTTACTATTCTGAAATATAATGCCTCTTAAGGGGGCTTCAATTTTACCCATGGTAAGTCCAACTTTAGTAAAATATTCTTTATAATTTATTGGAGTAGTTCCTTCAACGTATTTTTTAAAGAAATCACCGATTTTAGGATACGTTAAAGCTACAATCTCCTCAATTAAAGTATCGTCTTTAAATGGTTTTTCCGTACCATACCTTTTTGCTAAATTCTTCATGACCCATAAAATTCCTTTTTCGCCACGACTTTGTTCACGTATAAGTATATCTAAGCACATATTAATTAAAGCTCCTTTTTGATAAACGTTTCCATAATTAGCTTGATAGGGCTCATCAACAATTCCAGCGCTCATTTCAGTAAAAGACATTGTGTCGTTATAACGCTCTGAAAAGCTAACCTTTTCTTTTAATCTTGAGTAAAAATCAGGAGCATCAATTAGCCCTTGATTTATTTGAAATAAATTAGCGAAATATTCAGTAGTGCCCTCATACATCCATAAATGTTTCGACATTACTGGAATATTATATTCAAAATTATGAATTTCTTCAGAATGAATATTAAGGGGTGTTAATGTGTGGAAAAACTCATGAGAAACAACATCAATCAAACTTTTAGTTAGCTCTTGAGGCTGCATCTGATCTGCAAAAACAACAGTAGTTGAAGTATGGTGCTCTAAGGCCCCCATTATTCCTCTAAAATACTGAAGTTCTTTCATACCCATCAAATGCAAAAGAATGTCGTAGCTAGAAGTCCTGTTTGCATCTCCTAAAAATTTTTTTTGAGCAACCATCATTTTTTCAATGGCTGGTTGATAGTCTTCAGCTCTGTGAGTATTGGAAGGTGAATAAATAGCTAAACCTACTTTAATTGCATCTAAATTAAAAGACACTGAATTGGGCTCACTGTACAATATTGGATTATCAATCACATGAAAATAGCGCTTTGCATCAAAAATATCCAATGTATCACTTTTGGAAATAACCGGTAATGAAGTGAAAGCAGCTAGGTTTTTAGGTGATCGAACTGATAATCTATATGAGTTTTCTTTCATACCCTCAAAATAACCGATCATAGCATGTAAATTCAATAAAAAAACATTGTTCTTTTCAAAACTAGTCCCTCCCATTGGATAAATTTCTTTACCATTAGGACCGTCGAATGTATCGTTTACTAGATAGGTTAGTTTAGTGAGTTTTTTTGCATTGGAAATTTTCCAAGTATTTTCATCAATCTTTTGAACAGACAAAAGATCCCCCTTTTTATTATAGGCTTTTAAATTTTCAGTAAAACGACCAAAATTAGAATACTCGTAGGTTCCAGGAACAATTTGCGGAATGTAAAAGGTTATTTCATCCGAGTTGATTTTAGGGGGCGAGATACTTATTTTAACTTTATCATCATTGATATTAACTAAATCAATTGATGCCTTTATGGTTGTAATTGTATTGCTAGAAGTCTTTAACGCAGAACAACCTATAAAAAGAAGTGAAATAGTTAGTGCTTTGAAAGTATTGATTAAATTATGTTTTATCATTTGAATATTATTTAAGGGGATATGATTTTATAAGTTATTCATAACAGGAACTCTTGAAATTTGAGGTTTGTCAAAAGATTGAAACTCCATTTAAATCAGTTGTAAGAATACTCGTCATGTAATTAAAAAAAGGTCGTATAGCTACAAAGTGAGAAATTATTTCATTTTGAAAATTAGCTTTTAACACAGATTTATCATCAAATTTTTTTATAAATATATATTGTTTTTTCTTTATTAAGTCAATATTAGGATCTTCTTTAGAAAAGCCTTTTGGGGCTGTTTTAACTTCATCACCAGTTAACGAACCCCAGTGATTTTGAAAAGAAATTTCTGAAATCAGCTTTCTGAAATCATCCGAATCTAACTCCATTTCTTTTCGAATCCGAAAAAGATCCTCTTTCTCTGGATTCCAAAATCCAGTAGCAATAAATGTTTCTCCAGGAGAAATATTCAAGTAATAGCCTCCTCGAAGCTGTGGCTTTTTTCTATGAAATGAAATTCCAAAATGTGTTTTAAAAGGTGTTTTGTTTTTTGAAAAACGGATATCCCTATAAATTCTAAACATTTTAACACGTTCAATCTCGTCATTCCTATTTAATTCTTCTTTTATTTCATCATTAAAGTTTTTAACTTCATTTTCTAAACCCTTATAGCGTGGTTTTTGATGTTCAAACCACTCCCGATTATTGTTTGATTTTAGTTCGGTGTAAAAATTAAAAATATCCGGATTAATACTTTGCATGACCTGTTTTTATTTTTTATATAGGAAAAACATTTTCAAAATTACATTTTTTTTAGAATACTCTGAAATAAATTTATTTTTTCCGAGCAGTTAGTTTCTTCACAACATCATCAAGATAAAACCCTTTAGCTTGAAGTAAAATTAGGTAATGAAAAAGCAAATCTGCACTCTCATTAAGAAAAAGCTCATCATTATTATCTTTTGCTTCAATTATCGTTTCGATTGCTTCCTCCCCTACTTTTTGTGCAATATTATTAATTCCTTTTTTAAACAAAGAGGACACATAGCTCTCTTTTTTAGGTGATTCTTTCCTTTTACTAATAGTGTTTTCTAAATTAGATAAAAAACCATAGGAAACTTTGTTTTGATCTCCCCAGCAAGTTTCAGTTCCTCTATGACATGTGGGTCCCTGAGGATTGGCTAGAATCAATAGTGTGTCTTGATCACAGTCTTCTTTAATAGATATTAGCTCTAAAAAATTACCGCTCTCCTCCCCTTTTGTCCAAATTCGATTTTTAGATCGACTAAAAAAAGTAACTTTACCAGTATCCTGTGTTATGTTTAAAGCTTCAGCATTCATGTATCCTAACATTAAAACGTTTTTTGTGTTTACATCTTGAATAATAGCAGGAAGTAATCCATTCTCGCTTTTTAAAAAATTAGGTTTCATAGTGTTTATGTTCTAACAGCAATTTGCTGTTGTTTTAATTCTTGTTTTAACTCTGGAATTGAAATTTCACCGAAATGAAAAACACTAGCTGCTAATGCAGCATCTGCTTTTCCTATTTTGAAGGCATCAACAAAATGAGATACATTTCCTGCTCCTCCTGATGCAATTATTGGAATATTATTTTCTTCTGAAAGACGTGACAATGCATCATTAGCAAACCCTTTCTTAGTTCCATCGTGATCCATAGAAGTAAATAAAATTTCTCCTGCACCCCGATGCTCTAATTCTTTAACCCATTCAAACAGATCTATTTCAGTTTGCACTTTTCCCCCAACCAAATGTACTTTCCATTTTTCTCCAATTTTTTTTGCGTCAACTGCAACAACAATACATTGGCTTCCAAATTGATCTGAAAGGTTGTTTATAAGCTCCGGGTTTTTCACTGCTGCAGAATTAACAGAAACTTTGTCTGCTCCATTTTGCAATAAAACAGCAACATCTTTAACGGAACTAATTCCACCTCCAACAGTAAATGGTATATCAATAGCTGCAGCCACTTTAAGAACTAAATTGGCAAGAGTTTTACGTTTTTGTTCAGTGGCTGAAATATCTAAAAAAACTAGTTCATCTGCAGTTCCTTGAGCATATTGAGCTGCCAACTCAACTGGATCTCCAGCATCACGAAGATCCAGAAAATTAACGCCCTTTACAGTTCGTCCATCTTTAATGTCTAGGCAAGGAATGATACGTTTGGTCAACATAATATCAATTATTTTGGTTGAGTATAAACTGTTCTAACTGTTTTAATGAAATTCTATTTTCATAAATTGCTTTACCGATAATAGCTCCATCACATCCCATTGCTGACAATTTGGATAATTCTTCAAATTTGGAAATTCCTCCTGAAGCAATGAGTTTAATTTTGAATTTTGATAATATATTTTGATATAAATCAAAAGATGGTCCTTCCAACATTCCGTCTTTACTAATGTCTGTACAAATTACATGAGAAATTCCTTTTGAAAGATAATGTTTTACAAAATCAAATAAGAATTGATCCGAGATTTCTAACCAACCATTAGTAGCAATATATTCTTCTTTGACATCAGCGCCTAGAATAATTTTTTCATGTCCATAGCGTTGTATCCAAGATTCAAAAACAGTAGGCTGTTTAACTGCAATACTTCCGCCAGTAACTTGATTTGCCCCACATTCAAAAATAATTTTTAAATCTTCATCTGATTTTAGTCCTCCCCCAAAATCAATTATTAATTTAGTTTTAGTTGCTATCGTTTCTAATACTTTATGATTGACAATGTGATTAGATTTAGCGCCATCCAAGTCAACCAAATGTAAATACTGAATCCCATGGTCTTCAAAAGATTTGGCAACTTCTAGGGGATTTTCATTGTATATCTTTTTTGTTGTATAATCTCCTTTTGAGAGACGAACACATTTTCCTTCAATAAGGTCTATCGCTGGTATAATTCTCATGGAGATAGTTTTAAAAAATTATCAAGAATTTGTTGCCCAGCTTTACTGCTTTTTTCTGGATGAAATTGAACTCCATAGAAATTATTCTTTTGAACTGCCACACTGTATTTCAAATCGTATTGACTTACAGCAATAGTTTCAGCTAATAAAGGAACAAAATAGGAATGAATCAAATACATGAACTCATGGTTCTTAATGTCCTTAAAAAGAGGATTTTGTAAATCTGAAATTGTGTTCCACCCCATTTGTGGTACTTTAACTTTATCAGAAAAACGCTTTACCTTCCCGTTAATAATTCCAAGCGCGTTTACATTACCTTCTTCGGTATAATCACAAAACAATTGCATCCCCAAACAAATACCCAAAACAGGTTGTTTTAATTTTGGTATCAATATATCTAAACCACTGTCTTTTAATTTTTTCATTGCACTAGCAGCAGCACCTTGCCCAGGAAATATCACTTTCTCTGCACTGGTTATGATTTTTGGGTCAGCTGTTAAAATACTTTTTACTCCCAATCTTTCTAAAGAAAATTGTAAACTCCTTATATTTCCCGCTTTGTAATCAATTATGGCGATCATTTAAAAACTTCCTTTAGTTGAAGGTAAAATCATCTTATTTGGATCACGCTTAACTGCATACTTAATGGCTTTGGCAAATGCTTTGAATATGGCTTCAATTTTATGATGTTCATTAGTGCCTTCGGCTTTAATATTCAAATTAGCTTTGGCACCATCAGTAAATGATTTGAAAAAATGAAAGAACATTTCGGTGGGCATTTTACCAATCATTTCACGTTTAAATTCTGTTTCCCAAACTAGCCAGTTTCGTCCTCCAAAATCAATTGCAACTTGAGCTAAACAATCATCCATAGGTAAACAAAATCCATAACGTTCAATACCAAATTTATTACCTAAGGACATATGAAATGCTTCGCCTAGAACTATGCCGGTATCCTCTATGGTATGATGTTCATCAACTTCTAAATCTCCTTCAACCTTAAGCTCTAAATCAATATTGCCATGGCGAGCAATTTGATCTAACATATGATCGAAAAAATCAATCCCTGTGTCAATTTTAGATTTCCCTGTTCCATCAAGGTTTAGTATCAAACTAATGTCTGTTTCATTAGTAGTTCGCCTTTGAATAGTAATTCGCTCATCAAGTTTTAAATAATTGTAAATATCCTCCCAGTTTTTTGTTTTAAGGACAATTGTCTTTTCGACAGATGAAGTAACTTCATCTTCACACAAAGCCTCATTGTTAGTAATAAAAAGACCTTTAGCATTTAAATTTTTAGCTAATTCCATGTCGGTCAAACGATCTCCAATGACAAAAGAGTGTCCCATATCATATTCATTACCATCTAAATAATCCTTAAGTAGGCCTGTTTTAGGCTTTCGTAAAGGAGAGTTTTCTTCTGGAAAGCTTCTATCTATAAAAACTTCATCAAAACAAACGCCTTCTTGCTTAAAGCTTTGTATTATAAAATCCTGTAATGGACGAAAACTATTTTCTGGAAATGAATTTGTTCCTAAACCGTCTTGGTTAGTAACCATTACTATTGAATAATTCAATTCATTTGCGATTTTCCCTAAGTATTTAAAAACTTCTGGATAAAAAATTAATTTATTAAAAGAATCCAGCTGATAATCATTGGGTTCTAAAACCAAGGTTCCGTCACGATCTATAAACAATACTTTTTTCATAGTTATTATTCCATTGCACGTAAGGTGCTAATTAATTTATCATTTTCTTCTGGTAGGCCAACTGAAATTCGTAATGTGTTTTCACATCCAGTATTATTTGAAGAATTACGAACTACCACACCATATTTTAACAACTGTTTATAACGCAGATAGCTATCATCAAATTTCACCAATAAGAAATTTGCGTCTGATGAAAAATATTTGGAAACAAAACTTATCTTAGAAAGTGCTTGTTCTATTTTATTTCGTTCCGACAATAAAATAGCAACTTGATCATTTACATCATCCTGCTCTTCAATTCGTTTTAGCGCTGCGTTTATTGATAATGAGTTAATATTATAAGGAGATTTTAGTCGGTTTAAAAAACGTATGATTTCTTGGTGTGCAAAAGCCATTCCCAATCTAGCTCCTGCCATTCCTTGTGCTTTAGAAAAAGTTTGACAAATAATTAGATTAGGATATTTTGAGAGCCATGAAATAACTGAGGGTATGCTAGAAAATTCCACATAAGCTTCATCCACTACTACCAAACCTGAAAACCCTTTTATGACAGCTTCAATGTCCTCCAGATTAAAACTATTACCCGTAGGATTATTAGGAGATGGAATAAAAATTAATTTAGATTCAGGTTGTGTTTTTTTTAATATTGTTTCTACATCCAACTGAAAATTTTCAATTAAGGGGACTTCATAAACATTTACACCATAAGTATGCGCAGAAACTTTGTACATGCCAAATGTGGGAGGAATAATAATTATATGATCTTTTCCAGGTTCACAACAACCTATAATAATTTGAGAAATAAACTCGTCACTTCCATTGCTAAGATATATCTGATTTACAGCTACCTTTTTCCAAGCTGCTATTCCTTCTTTTAGTTTAGATTGCATTGGATCTGGGTATCGATTTACTTCACTTGAATATGGATTTTCATTAGCATCTAATAGAATCATTTCACGTCCCTCATCGGCATATTCTTCTCTAGCTGATCGGTATGGTTTTGATTTTAATAAATATGTTCTAACGTAACTACTTATGTCAAATGTCATTATTAATTTTTTTTAATCGAATACTAACTGCATTTTTATGAGCTTGAAGTCCTTCAGCTTCTGACATTAATTCAATAGTTTTTCCCAAAGACCATAAGCCTTGCTTTGATATTTTTTGAAAGGTAATCGCTTTCATAAAACTGTCTAAATTTAATCCACTGTATTGTTTTGCATAACCATTTGTTGGCAAGGTGTGATTAGTTCCCGAAGCATAATCTCCAGCACTTTCTGGGGTATAATTTCCAATAAAAACAGAGCCTGCGTTTTTTACATTGGAAACATAAAAATCTTCATTTTCCATGCAAATCATATAGTGTTCAGGACCATATGAATTTATGAAATCTATTGCAATTTCATCTTTTGAAAAATAAATCATTTTAGAGTTTTTTAATGCTTTTATTGCAATATCTTTTCTAGGCAAGGCCTCTAGTTGTTGATTAATTGCTAAAGAAACTTTTTTTAACATATTTTCTTGTGTCGTAACAAAAACAACTTGACTGTCTGGACCATGTTCTGCTTGTGAAAGTAAGTCAGAGGCAATAAAATCAGGATCTGCATTTTCATCACCCATAACAAGAAGTTCGCTCGGTCCTGCAGGCATATCAATAGCTACATGATAACGAGTAGCCCATTGTTTAGCAGCGGTCACGTATTGATTTCCAGGACCAAATATTTTATATACTTGCGGAATACTTTTGGTGCCAAAAGTGAGTCCAGCTATCGCTTGAATACCACCTATTTTAAAAATTGTTTTAACTCCACATAATTGAGCCGTATATAAAACTTCTGGAGAAACATTTCCTTCTGAATTAGGAGGAGTACATAAAACGATTTCACTACATCCTGCAATTCGAGCAGGTATTGCCAACATTAAAACAGTAGAAAACAAAGGTGCAGATCCTCCTGGAATATACAAACCAACCTTTTCTATAGCTTTTTTTTCTTGCCAACATTGAACACCGTCTTCAGTTTCTGCATAAACTTTTGCTGTTTTTTGGGCATTATGAAAAGTTTCTATATTCTTTTTTGCCCTTTGAATAGCTGTTTTAAAGGAATTACTTACTTTTTTTTTAGCGCTTCTCAATTCTTCTAAACTAACTTCTAATGAATCAATTAATACATTATCAAATTGTTTTGTGTAATTTATAATAGCTAGATCACCCTCTTTTTTAACCGATTCAAAGATTTTAGAAACAATGGGTTCTAAAATTTCATAGGACTCTGCAGGACGTTTTATTAATAAATCCCAATCTTGAACTGAGGGGTTTAGATAGTTTTGCATTATAATACCATTTTTTCTATTGGACAAACTAAAATATCTTCTGCTCCATTAGCTTTAAGTTCATCAATTACTTCCCAAAAGTCATCTGCATTAATAACTGAATGAAGAGAACTCCATCCTTCTTTTGCAAGAGGTAAAACCGTAGGACTTTTAAGAACAGGAAGTATGGAACTTAAAACTTCAATTTTATTATTAGGCGAGTTTAACAAAATATATTTAGATTTTTTTGCTCTCAAAACTGATTGGATACGAAAAAGAAGTCTTGAAATAGCCTCTAATTGAGTTGATTTTAAATTCGGAGCTTGAACTAATAAAGCTTGAGACTGTCCAATCTGAACAAACTCTTTAAGATTGTTTTTAAATAGAGTGCTCCCGCTAGAAACTATATCACAAATTGCATCTGCTATACCAATATTTGGTGCAATTTCCACTGATCCGTTTATTACATGTAATTCAGCATTAATATTATTCTTCTCTAAAAAATCTTTTACAATATTAGGGTAGGATGTAGCTATTCTCTTACCTTGAAGATCTTGGACATTCTGAAAGTCTGCTCCTTTGGGCACAGCAATAGAAATACGGCATTTTGAAAAGCCTAATTTCTCAATAATCTGAAGGTCTCTGCCCTTTTCTATTAAAAGATTTTCTCCTAAAATTGCTAAATCCACAATCCCATCACGCATATATTGGGGAATATCTCCATTTCGAAGAAAAAATACTTCCATTGGAAAATTTCTCGCAGAAGCTTTTAATTGGTCTTTTCCATTATCAATTGAAATTCCGCAGTCCTTTAATAGACGAAGTGAATCTTCGTTAAGTCGACCTGATTTTTGTATTGCTATTCGTATCATACTTTTTTTTAATAAAAAAGCCCGTTTGAATTATCAAACGGGCTTATAGTAGACTCATAGACTTCCCTATTATAACTCGTTTGAGAAGTTATTAAAATGATGAATGTGAGTTGATTTATTTTTCATTAGTGTGCAAATATATTAAAATATATTACAATAAGTAAAAACTATTGATTTCCTAAAATAATAGGCATTCCGCTTTTACCACCTCCAATAACTATTACTTTGGAATTTGGTGACTCAGAGAGCTTAAGTGTTGCTTCAATTCCTTTTTCTTGAAGGATTTTATCTGTTAATGATGCGCTTAATATTCTGTTTGCAGTTGCTTTTCCTTCTGCATCAATTCTCTGACGCTCAGCTTCTTGTTTCGACTTTTCAATTCTAAAGACATATTCTAAGGCTTCTTGCTCTTGATTTAGTTTTCGCTCAATCGCTTCACGGATAGCAATAGGAAGTGTTACATCTCGAACCAAAACCGCGTTTAATTGTACGTGTTGATTCTCAACAACTTTTTTAGTTTCATAATAAATTTCAGCTTGAATGGCATCTCGTTTTGTAGAATACAATTGTTCTGGAGTATATCGTCCAACTACAGATCGAGCAACTGCTCGAATTTGTGGGATAATTATTATATTAAGATAGTTTTCTCCTTTAGTCTTGTGTAACAGCCCTAGTTCAGAAATTTTTGGTTGATATAATACAGATATATCTAAAGATATTTCCAAACCATTTGAAGATAATACCTGCATTTTACTTTCAAACACCTCTTGCTGTTTTACATTATAAACATATACTTTGTTCCATGGAGCTATTATATGAAATCCTTCTCCTAACGCAGGACTGTCAGTTACTACTCCTCCACCAAAGGTTTTAAATAATACTCCTGCCTCACCATATCCAATATTAATTGATGATTTAGAAATAAATATAAGTACTACTACGACCAGTAAAATGACTGGTAATCCGATTTTTGGTAATTTTTTCATGATTTTTTTTTTAAAATTTAAGTTAACATTCCTCCATCTACATGGAGCACTTGACCAGTAATATAATTAGATAAATCAGAAGCTAAAAAAACACAGGCATTAGCTACATCTTCAGGTTTTCCCCCTCGTTTAAGAGGGATTCCATCTCGCCATCCTTGAACAATTTCTTCGGATAACTTATTTGTCATTTCTGTTTCAATAAAACCCGGGGCAATAACATTTGAACGAATATTTCTTGAACCCAATTCTAAAGCAATTGATTTTGAAAACCCAATAATTCCAGCTTTAGATGCCGCATAATTTGCTTGACCTGCATTTCCCTTAACACCTACTACAGAACTCATATGAATCATAGAACCATGTCGTTGTTTTAAAAAAGTGCGCTGAACAGCTTTAGTCATGTTGAAAATAGATTTTAAATTTATTTCAATCACTTGATCAAAATCTTCTTCGCTCATTCGCATCAGTAAATTATCTTTTGTAATTCCAGCATTATTTACTAAAATATCAATAGAACCAAAGTCATTGAGTACGTCATCAATTAATTGTTGTGCAGCATCAAAATTTGCTGCATTACTTTGATATGTTTTTACTTTAATCTCTGAACTATTTAGCTCTGATACTAAATTATCTGCAGCTTCTTTATTACTACTATATGTGAAAGCTACTGAACATCCATTTTCAACAAATGTTTTAACAATACCACTTCCTATACCACGACTTGCTCCTGTAATTATAGCTATTTTGTTTGTTAATAATTTCATTGTGTGGAAAATTAAGATAATAGCACTTCTGCTACTTTAGCTCCGATTTGTGCAGGTGAATCAACCACATGAATTCCACATTCGCGCATAATACGTTTTTTAGCTTCTGCAGTATCTTCGCTTCCACCAACAATAGCCCCTGCATGTCCCATAGTTCTTCCCTTTGGAGCTGTCTCACCAGCAATAAAACCAATTACAGGTTTTTTATTACCTGTAGATTTAATCCATTTTGCTGCATCGGCCTCTAGCTGTCCACCTATTTCTCCAATCATAACGATACACTCTGTATCTGGATCGTTCATGAATAACTCAACCGCATCTTTTGTTGTTGTTCCAATAATTGGATCTCCACCAATTCCAATTGCAGTAGATATCCCCATCCCTTCTCGTACAACTTGATCTGATGCTTCATATGTTAAAGTTCCTGACTTTGAAACAATACCTACTTTACCCTTTTTAAATACAAATCCAGGCATTATACCCACTTTTGCCTCTCCAGGCGTAATGACTCCTGGACAGTTAGGACCTATCAATGTACATGATCTACTTTTTACATATTGAAATGCTTTGGTCATATCATTCACAGGGATTCCCTCTGTAATAGTTATAATTACTTTTATTCCTGCTTCTGCCGCTTCCATAATTGCATCAGCAGCAAAGGCTGGTGGCACAAATAAGATTGAAGTATCGGCACCAACCTCTTCTACAGCATCAGCTACTGAATTAAAAACAGGTTTGTCAAGGTGTATTTGTCCTCCTTTTCCTGGAGTTACTCCTCCTACAATATTTGTTCCGTATTTAATCATTTGGGTGGCATGAAATGTTCCTTCACTTCCCGTAAATCCTTGAACAATAATTTTTGAATTCTTATTTACAAGTACACTCATGTTGTGTTTTATTTCAATTTAATAATATTATTTAACACGTTCTATATAACTAGATCTTTCTGTATCAATTTTTATTTTATCTCCTTCATTAATAAACAATGGAACGTTAATTGTTGCACCTGTACTAACAGTAGCTGGTTTTGTTGCATTGGTGGCTGTATTCCCCTTTAAACCAGGCTCTGTATGGGTAATTTCCAAAACAACACTAGCTGGCATATCTGCAGAAAGAGGCATTTCGTCTTCCGTGTTTATGGAAATAGAGACCAATTCCCCCTCTTTTAATAGACCTGGAGCATCTAGAATGTTTTTTTTGACAATTATTTGATTATAGTCATCTGTATTCATAAAATGAAACTGGTCATCCTCGCTATAGAGGTATTGATATTTTTGAGTTTCAACACGAACATCTTCAATTTTATTACCTGTTGAAAAAGTATTATCAATCACTTTTCCAGTTGTTACGCTTCTCAACTTAGTTCTAACAAAGGCTGGTCCTTTACCTGGTTTAACATGAAGAAATTCAATGATTTTAAAAATATCATTGTTGTACTTAATGCACAAACCTTTTCTTATATCCGATGTTGATGCCATAATTTGATATTAGTTTTTTTGGAAATATCCTTTCATAATTCCTTTTTTTGAATTATTTATGAATTGAATAATTTCATCACGTTCATCTGTAGCTTTCATTTCTGCTTCAATCACCCTAATAGCTTGAGCGTTATTATATTTGTTTTGAAATAAAATACGATAGATATTTTGAATTTCTTGAATTTTTTTTGAACTAAATCCTTTTCGTCTTAAACCAATCGAATTAACTCCCATATAAGAAAGTGGTTCGCGTGCAGCTTTTACAAATGGTGGAACGTCTTTCCTAACCAAAGATCCACCTGAAATAAATGCATAATCGCCTATAGTACAAAACTGATGAATTGCAGCTAATCCTGCCAGTATAACGTGATTTCCGATTTTTATGTGTCCTGCTAAAGTACTATTGTTAGAAAAAATACAATAATCTCCTACTTCGCAATCATGGGCTATATGTGAATAAGCCATAATAAGACAATTACTTCCTATTATAGTTCTTCCTGTATCTAGGGTTCCTCTATTAATCGTTACACACTCTCTTATTGTTGTATTATCTCCAATTACAGCTAAAGTCTCTTCTCCTTTAAACTTTAAATCTTGAGGTATCCCACTTATTACTGCACCAGGAAAAATTTTACAACCACTTCCAATTCGAGCTCCCTCCATAATAGTGACATTCGATCCAATCCAAGTCCCTTCGCCTATCTCAACGTTTTTATGAATAGTAGTAAAAGGATCTACCATTACATTCTCTGAAAGCTTGGCATCAGTGTGAATAAAAGAAAGAGATTGTATCATATAAGTGTTTTTATTTGCTCTTCTTTTTTTAAAATTTGCGCCATCAAGTCACCTTGACTAACTAGTTGGCCATTTACATAGGCATATCCTCTAACATTACAAATACCACGCCGTATGGGAGTTATTAACTCTATGTTAAATATTAGCGTATCTCCGGGATATACTGGGCGCTTAAATTTAACATTATCAATTTTCATGAAAAAAGTTAAATAATTTTCGGGATCCGGCACAGTGCTTAGCACCAATACCCCACCAGCTTGGGCCATTGCTTCAATTTGAAGAACACCTGGAAAGACGGGAGCACCTGGAAAATGTCCTTGAAAAAAAGGTTCATTCATCGTAACATTTTTTAATCCAACAACATGACTTTCTGTCAATTCAAGGATTTTGTCAACCAATAAAAATGGAGGTCGATGTGGCAACATGTCCATGATCTGATTAACATCCATGACGGGTGGTTTTATCAAATCGATTGAAGGATAATTTGATTTACGATCATTTTTTATAATAGATAACAACTCTTTCGCAAAGTCAGTATTTATTTTATGTCCTGGTTTATTTGAAATTATACGCCCCTGTATTGGCATTCCACACAAAGACAAATCTCCTATTACGTCCAATAATTTGTGTCGTGCTGCTTCATTAGGATAATGAAGAGTAAGATTGTCTAATATTCCATTTGATTTAACGATGATTTCATTTTTGCCAAAAGCTTTTTTTAAAGTATTCATACTTCTATCTTCTAATGGTCTATCTACGTATATAATAGCATTATTTAGATCACCTCCTTTAATCAACCCATTATCAAGTAACATTTCTAATTCATGTAGAAAGCTGAAAGTTCTAGAGGAAGCAATTTCTTTTTCAAAAGCAGCTAAGTCAAGAAGCGAAGCATTTTGAGTACCCAAAACTTTAGTTTCAAAATCAATCATTACAGTATATTCAGTATGATCTGAAGGAAATAAAATGATTTCACTTCCAGTGTCAGGACATGTGTAGTGAATTAATTCATCTACGACAAAAACCTCTTGTAATTGATCTTGCTCTATAACCTCAGCATCCTTAATAGCATCAACAAAAGGCTGGGAAGAACCGTCCATTATCGGAACTTCGCTTCCGTCTATTTCTATTATACAGTTATTAACAGACATTCCCATTAAGGCAGCCAATAAGTGTTCCGTAGTTTGAATCTCAACATCTCCTTTTTCTAAAGTTGTACCACGCTCTGTGCGAGATACAAAATTTGCCATAGCAGGAATTTCCATATGTGGGTTTAAATCAATTCTACGAAAAACAACACCCGTATTTTCTGATGCTGGATTGAGAGATAATTTAACTTTTTCACCCGAGTGTAATCCTTTTCCATTTAAAACGACAGTTTTGGATAAAGTTTTTTGATGATTAAATTGTTTTATCATGGTTAAATATCTTTTTCTAATTCACGTAATCTGGACTCAAAATCAGGAAATTTTTTAAAAAGCACATATGATTTGTAATATGATTTATAGTCCATTGCTGGATTTCCTTGAACTGATTTTCCGTTTGGTATATTATTTATCACCCCTGCTTGACCTTGAATTTTAACGTCATCTCCAATGATCAAATGACCAGCTATTCCTGCTTGCCCCCCAATTACACAGTACTTTCCTATTTTTGTAGATCCAGAAACACCTGATTGAGCTGCAATAACAGTATGAGCACCTATTTCTACATTATGTGCAATTTGGACTAAATTATCAAGCTTCACACCATCGTTAATGATAGTTTCTCCCAAAGTAGCCCGGTCGATAGTCGTATTTGAACCGATTTCAACATTATTTTTAACAACTACATTTCCAATTTGAGGTATTTTAATATACTCTCCTGATTTTTGAGGAGCAAAACCAAAACCGTCAGAACCAATTACAACTCCGCTATGTAAGATGCAATTTGTTCCTATTTTACAATTCTCCAAAACACTTACTCGTGAAGATATAAAAGTATTCTTACCAATTTTAACATTTTTACCTATGACACAGTTTGACTGAATCTTAACTCCTTCTTCAATCTGAGCGTATTCTCCAATAATAGTATTGTGTCCTATATAGACATCTTCATTAACTTTAGCTGATGAATGAATTACAGCTGTTTTTTCTATTCCAGTAAGATTGTTTTTTCTGCTTTCAGCAAACTCAATTAGTAAATTAGTAAAAGAAACGTAAGGATCGGCAACGCGAATTAAGGTAAAATCATGATTTATTTTGATTTTTAAATCATAACTAACTAAAACAATGCTCGCCCTTGTTTTGGACAAAAACTTAATGTATTTAGGGTTAGCTAAAAAAGTTAGAGATCCTTTAACTGCAGTCTCAATTTTTGCGAGTTTATTGATTTGAACATTAACATCCCCTACAACAGTACCGTTGAGTTTTTCTGCAATTTCTTTAGCAATCAAATTCATTTTGTAAAAATATGAATTTTATAGTGATTTTTTTAGTTTAGGATAACACAAATAATATTTAAAAATTGGTGTTGAAAAATGTTTGAAATCTAAATAGTCTATAGCTTTGTCAATGGGTATTGTATTTCCGGATTTTTCTTTTAACAAAATTTGTGCTTGGTCTGAAATATACATTTGATTAGAAACGCTTCCTGTGAAAACAAAATAATCCTCTTCTTCAGATGAAAGTTTTAATGCTTTTAAAAGTTTTTTCTTTTTTAATAAATCTTTTTCTGAGAAAGAATCAGACTGAACCTCAATGTTAGGTAACTCTCTATTAATTAATTGAATGGACAAATTTCTTAAAGTAAAATCTTCATGAGATATCCAAGATTTTAAAAGAGAAACTATATCTGAATCATCAAGGGATAGATAATGTTCTAGAATTTCTGAATTAAAAGACTCAGAATCTGATCTTGACAAAAAAGGATATAAGCAATGAGCTTTATCAATAAGCTCTTTTCCGCTTTCAACTAACTTTCTGTATTTTGAAAGTAATTTTACTAAAATAAGCTCTGCAGCTAAGCTTGTTTTGTGTAAATAAACCTGCCAATACATCATTCTTCGGGCTAATAAAAACTTTTCTAATGAATGAATCCCCTTACTTTCAAAAACTAGCTGTTCGCTTTCTACATTCATCATTTCAATAATTCGATTGGTATTAATATTTCCCTCTGTTACACCTGTATAAAAACTGTCTCTCTTTAAATAATCTAACCGATCAACATCAACTTGTCCAGAAACAAGTTGATGCATAAATTTTCTATTATAGTTATTAGTAAAAATTTTTAACGCTAAATCTAATCTTCCATTATATATTTTATTTAATTTCTTAATTACCCAGATTGAAACATCTTCATGATGAATTCCTTGAAGTAGCGACTTTTCAGTTGCATGAGAAAATGGTCCGTGACCAATGTCGTGTAGTAAAATTGAAATCTTCATAGCCTCTTTTTCTTCTAAAGAAAATGGCACACCTTTTTTTTGAAGTACTTCTATCGATTTTTGCATAATATGCATTGCACCAATTGCATGCTCAAAACGAGTATGATGAGCTCCGGGATAAACTAGACTTGAAAGTCCCATTTGGGAAATTCTTCTTAATCGTTGAAAATAAGGATGATTGATAAGTTCTAGAATCAAATCAGATTCTATCGCAATAAATCCATAAATTGGATCGTTAAATAAAGTGTTTTTATATTCCACCTAATAGAAATAATATTTATACAAATATAACAAATGGATCAAATAAAAATTTTGTGGGTAGATGATGAGATCGAAATGCTAAAACCGCATTTTATTTTTTTGGAAGAACGTGGCTATATAACCACCCCCTGCTCAAATGGGCAAGACGCTTTGGATTTAATAGACATTAACATCTATGATATTGTATTATTAGATGAAAATATGCCAGGTTTAAATGGTCTCGAAACACTTGATGGAATAAAAAACAGAAAATCCAATCTTCCTGTAATTATGATTACTAAAAATGAAGAAGAAAGAATTATGGAGGAAGCCATTGGAGCTAAAATTTCAGATTATTTAATCAAACCTGTTAACCCCCATCAAATACTTTTATCCCTAAAACGTGTTTTAGATTATAAACACCTCATTGCAGAAAAAATAACTCGAAATTACCAAAAAGAATTTGGCAAAATAGCTCAATCTTTATTGGATTTAGAGACTTCTGATGATTGGATTGAATATTTTAAAAACATGATGTATTGGGAGCTAGAACTAGAATCATTAGAAGATTCTAGCATGTTTGAAATATTTGAAAATCAAAAAAAGGAGGCAAATGCTCAATTCGCTAAATTTATAGAAATAAATTATTCGGATTGGATTAATAATGGAAAGGGGCCTATTTTATCTCATAAAATATTTCAAAAGCATGTACTCCCGGAAATCAAAGAACACCAACCCACACTTTTGTTAATGATAGACAACTTACGTTTTGATCAATGGAGAACCATTCTTCCTGAAATCAGAAATATTTATACAGTTGTCAATGAAGTAAATTATTTTAGCATATTACCTACAGCAACCCAATACGCTCGCAATGCTTTTTTTGCAGGACTAACTCCTATTGAAATTGAAAAAAAATTTCCTGAGTGGTGGAAAAACGATACAGATGAAGGAGGTAAAAACCTGTATGAATTCGAACTCTTAAAAGCTCAATGTAACCGATTAGGAATGGATAGGCCCGTTAGCTATCATAAAATAACTCAACTACAACATAGTCAACAACTAATCAAAAACTTACAAAATCATACACATGAAGGGTTGACTTCTGTAGTTTATAATTTTGTAGACATGATTTCTCATGCAAAAACAGAGATGGAAGTAATTAAAGAATTAGCTCCTAATAATAAAGCTTATCGTTCATTAACACTAAGTTGGTTTAAAAATAGCCCATTAAAGAAGCTTATTAAAAAGGCTGCATCATTAGGATTTAAACTTTTACTCACAACAGATCATGGAACCATTAATGTGGCTAATCCAAGTGCTGTAATTGGTGATAGAGAAACTAGTTTAAACCTTAG
>Ga0307995_1000436_pt1 | contig 28949 bp, 20 predicted proteins | sample EllFjometagen262_FD_203132 | JGI IMG/M metagenome (GOLD analysis project Ga0307995, IMG submission 203132) | Marine microbial communities from Ellis Fjord, Antarctic Ocean - #262 | ecosystem: Environmental > Aquatic > Marine > Unclassified | place: Southern Ocean | collected 2014-11-02 | reverse complement strand
TTAAGAGAGTAAAATGATGGAATAATTAGAAAGTGCCAAATGAGTGCCACTAAATTGATTAACTTTAAAATTAAATTTATCTGTAAGAAAAAACCCCTCACTTGCGTGAAGGGCTTTGATTGTCTGTTAAGTATTGTGTGGCGTAGCGGTTACGCTAGCTCCCCCTCAAGGACTCGAACCTTGGACCCTCTGATTAACAGTCAGATGCTCTAACCAACTGAGCTAAGGAGGAATGTTAATATTAGTGTGGGATTCAAGAGTTTTTTGTCTTTGTAAATTGCTCTTCAGGTTAAAAATCACAATTAAAATCACAAAAAGTATAAAAACGCTCTGTTTACTAAACCCCAAACAGTCCGAAAATATAATATCATTTTTCAGAAAGTAAAGCAATACCGTTTTAATTTTTTGCTGTAACTCTGTAACAGGTTACCACCCTATTCTTGGTTTTGGTTTTTTATCAAATTTCCATGTGGTCGGACGTCAGAGTTCCATCCACCTTTTTCTTCATCTCTTGTTACGATGTCAATAAACAATGGTTGGTCTAAACATCTTTTTTGTTTGATTGTTGATTCAGTTAATGAAGGATGGTTTAATTCATTCAGTTAGAGAGTATGATAGTGATATTTTAGTAGCAACACAATTATACGATTATAAGATAATACCATTGGGAAAAGAATAAACTAAACCACAGGCATATCATCTTCAGTAATTTCCAGGATTTATTATATTTGAGTATTATTAATTAAATTTTTTAAAAGTGAAGGAGTTGAAGTGAAAACTAAATATTACATCCCTGATGTAGAAGAATTTGTTGAAATAAAGTATGGAGTAGATACAAATGGTAAAATAAATGTGAATATTTCTCTCTCTGAAATTTCAAATAATTTACCCATGATGCCAAAATTTGGAACTAATTTAATGATAAACGAAAATTATAATAATGTAAAATGGTATGGTCGTGGACCACACGAAAATTATCAAGATCGGAATACATCATCATTAGTAGGTGTTTATGAATCAAAAGTTTCCCAAATGTATTATCCTTATATAAGACCCCAAGAGAACGGAAATAGGACTGACACAAGGTGGGCATCTTTCACTAATTCTAAGGGTAAAGGGATTATAATTAAGGGTGAAAATATTTTTGAATTCAGTGCTCACCACCAAAAAAATAGTGATTTTGACGGTGGGAATAGAAAATCACAAACTCATTCAACTGATATTATTAAAAGACCAATAATTAATTTGAATATTGATCATAAGCAAATGGGTGTTGGAGGAGACGATAGTTGGGGTAAACTTCCTCATGAAAAATATCAAATTAAACCTGAGAATTTAAATTATAGTTATTCAATATCGCCTCATAAAAGCAAATAATTATTACATGCCTTTATAGAGAAAAAAATCAGTAAGGCTAAGCTTCACCACAAAATTTAAGCTTGCTGGTTTCCAACCTGGTACAAACATGGATTTTAAAGCAAAAATATGAAATCATTTCAAAAAATTTTTATCCTACTTTTTCTTTTCTATTCATGTAAAGTTGAAAAGAATACAAATTCTAAAGAAGAGTGGGTTTCGTTGTTCAATGGAAAAGACTTGAACGGATGGGATATTAAAATTGCTAACCATAATTTAAATGATAATTTTAATAATACTTTTCAAGTTCAAGATAGTATGATTCGTATTGTTTATAATGAATACGATGTTTTTGACGACAAATATGGGCATATTTATTATAAAACACCATATTCTTATTACAAGCTTAGATTTGATTATCGTTTTATAAAGGAACAAACATCTGGAGGTGAAAATTGGAATGTTCGCAATAGTGGTGTTATGATTCATTCACAATCTGCTAAAAGTAATGCATTTGAGCAGCATTTTCCTGTATCGTTAGAGATTCAGCTCCTTGGAGGTCTTAATAAAGGGGAGCGAACTACAGCAAATTTGTGTACCCCAGGAACAGCAGTATATTTTAACGATAAATTGGATTACACACATTGTATTACTTCCGAATCTAAAACCTACAATGGAGACCAATGGGTTCATATTGAAGCCATAATATTAGGTAACGAATCGATTATACATATTATTGAAAATGATATTGTTTTGAAATACACTAGACCAGAAATAGATTCAAGTTTTTTATCTAAAGACTATGAAGGAAAAGATTGGGATAACTTTGGGGTGACCAATAAAGAAATTTGGCTTGACAAAGCAGGCAAACCAATTGGAGAGGGATATATTGCTTTACAAGCAGAAAGCCATCCAATTGATTTCAAAAATATTGAATTGCTAGATCTTTGTGGCTGTATGGATAAAAAGGCAAAAAACTATAAATCCTATTTTATTAAAAATAACAGTATGAAATGTATTTATTAGTAATACTTTTAACTTTTTCAAGAATTAATTTTATTTATGAGTCTATTTTTTTCTGCACTAAAACTTCGTGACTGGTGACACACTTTGTTAAGTCCATATATATAAGTGACCGCTTTTGAGTCACCGATGAGGACAAAAAATGAAGTATCAGTCACGAATAAATTATTATCAATTCATTTTAACTAAAGCTAAGTCTTGCTGTATAATTATATTAATGGCATATTTAAATTTATAAATTACTAAAAACACATTAGATGAATAAACTGTTACTTACTATTATTATTCCTTTCTTTTCTTTTGGACAATCTGAATTTAATTCTTTTTATATAGGTGATCCCCTACCTGATGCTCCAATACTAGCCGCAAGAGGAAAGCTTAAAGTCGGTGTTAAAACCATTCAGGTTGTTAATCCTAATCAAATAGATATTTTAAGTAGCGATGAAGAGAAAACAGTTATATACGACCGCCCATTAACACTTGAAATATGGTACCCTGCTAGTTTAGGAATTGAAGAAAAAGAGGAAGTCATTTACGATCAAGTTATGGGAAACTTTTCTGATCCCAACAGACCCTTAATTCCATTTAAATTTAAGGGAAGAGCCCGTCGAAATGCTGTTTCAAATTCATCTGAAGGTCCTTATCCCTTAATCATTGTATCTCACGGCTATACAGGTTCTAGATTATTGTTTACCTATCTAACGGAAAATCTTGCTTCGAAAGGATATATCGTAGTTTCAATTGACCATACAGATTCAACATTTAAAGATGCAAATAATTTTAACAGCACTCTTTTAAACCGAAGTTTAGATGATCTTTTTGTATTAAACGAAATAGCAAGACTTAGCGGCGATTCTTCGTCTTTTCTAAAAGGACTCGTCAATACAGATAAAGCAGGTCTTATAGGTTACTCAATGGGTGGCTATGGTGCAGTAAATATTGCCGGTGGAGGATATAGTGAGCAAGCAGTCAAATTTTTTGCCGCTTCCTCCAAAGGGAATAATGCCTTAGAAAAAAGAAAAATGGGAAACCCTGATTATATCAATTCTTTTGATAACCGATTTAAGGCGATAGTAGCAATGGCGCCTTGGGGAATGGAAAATGGTTTTTGGAATGCAGAAGGACTTATGGGAGTCAAGATTCCAACTTTATTTGTTGCTGGAGGTAAAGATGATATCTCGGGCTATGAAAAAGGAGTTAAAGCAATTTATGATGGAGCCATAAACAGTGAACGTTACATGCTAACTTACTTAAATGCACGTCACAACATAGCTCCCAATCCTCCTACTACAGAAGTTATGACTCCAGGAATACATATAGATGAATATTTACGCTATGCGGACTCTGTATGGGACCAACGCAGAATCAACAATGTCAATCAGCATTTTATTACGGCCTTTATGGGGGTTAAACTGAAAAATAATAGAGATTACTTACCATATCTAGATGCAAAAGGATTTGATGAGCAAGATCCTTGGGAAGGATTTCTACCAAGAACATCGGTAGGTTTAGAATTTAAAATGGATTCACCAGCGCAATAATCCCTTTCAATAATACAAAGAAATTAAGATAAAATTACAAACAATTATCTTCTGTTGTTTGTAAGAATGGGCCTTTAACTAATTTTAGGGACGTTATTCTTGAAAATTAATTATTTCCTTTAATTAAAGTTAAGTCTTACTTTCTAAACAAATTAATGAAACATTTCAATTCATAAATTGCTGAAAACTAAACTATTATTACAATGCGTAAATATATAATTTTATTTATATCAATACCTATTTTTGGATTTTCCCAATACGGAAGTCTAGAGCTTAGTACAGGAGGTTTTTCGTTCATACCAGCATTTACAGATCCAAACCCAAATATTAATTTCAATGCTGGTACTGGAAATAAGAAACTTATTTCTGCTTATATGATAGGCAGTATTCGGATGAATACATTAAATCTGAGAAGTCTTTTTTTTGTAACACAAATCAAAATACTTGCCAAAAAAACAAAAAAATTAAAGTTATCTGGAGGCATTGTTTTTCCATTAATTCAAATTAATGATGATTATACAGTAAACTCATATTTTTCGCAGAGAATTGCGGCAAATTATCCAGTCTCAAAAAAAATAATGCTTAATACAACCTATATCCACGGCAAGGGAATAAATAATGATCTTGAGCTCAATTTATTCAGTCTGTCTGGAATTTTACAGCAAAATAAGTTTTCCTTTACTACTCAACTTTATTATCTAGATCTAGATACCACTTATGGAATAGCTGAAACCATAAATTACCGATTGAGCTCAAGCTTTGACCTGAAGGGATTTATGAATCAGACTCTATCCTCAAATCAATTTATTTGGACTCTTGGACTTCGATATAAATTATAAATAAGGAAGCGGCATGTTTTCAATTTTTAATGAAAATATGGCTTTCAAAGTTACTTGAGCAAGACCCAAAAAAATTTAGCTTTTGTCATTCTAGGGTTATAAAAAATCCTTAAAATTACGGACAATATAAACAGGCTAAAAAAAAACTAAGAGATACTCTTCTATAAATGTTAGTTTAACCTATTTAGGGGAGTGAAAATTCCAAAACTTACTTAAAATGATATACCTGTGGTTTAAACGATAATATTACAAAAGTCAATAAAAGGGATTTAGCGTTTTGAGTTAACCTTATGTAAAGTTATAATGTTTTCATTTATTTCAAGTTTCAGAGTATCTTGTTTTATGAAATATTTACACTTATAAATTGTATCATTTCTTGTAAGTAAAAATTATTACCCCTATTATATTTAATGATATTTATTGAATCGTATACAAACTTTTCCCCATAACGAATAATATATTTGCCAAATTCATCACCTTCAAAAGTGAAGTATTGTTTAACATGTGCTAAAGAATTATTATTATAATTGATTGCCCGATAAGTTCCATCAGGTATTTTGTTTGAACAAGAATTTACAATCATAATAGATAATATTAGGAGAAGTCTTTTCATTTATTAAAAATTTACTAATTCTATCTCAAAGTTATAAAACTTACTGAATATGATATGCCTGGGGTCTAAAAGAAAAAATCTTAAAAAAGTTCAGAAGAAACCCAAAGTCGAACCCCAAAATATTTACTTTAAACTTAACTGTATTTTAATTTAAATAAAATACAATATATTTTTTTACTTTAGGGAATGAGACTATGTAATTTATTAGAACCTTATATACCATAATTCTAATAATAAAATAGGATTTAATCTATAGTCTCACTAATTACTATCTGAATCAATTATTGCTCCATCAACAGCAGCCTTAAATTCTTGTGCATATTCACTTGTTTGAGAGAATAACTGTGTATAGCATATGACTATCAGATCATGGGTTGGATTTATCCAAAATGAGGTTTTTGCAGCACCTCCCCAACTATATTCTCCACTTTCTAGATTTACTGTTCCTGAAAGACCATGGCCCATTCCAGGAACTCCCTCAAAACCCTCTGGATTTTGATTAGTCATTACAATTTCAGAAGCTCTTTCTGACAAGACTCTTTTCCCATTTAATTTTCCCTTATTTAGAAGCATGCGACAAAATTTCTCATAATCACCTATTGATGAAATCAATCCAGCACCACCTAATAAAAGTTTGGGTGGAACACCTGCACCAATTCTTTCCTTAATAACTTTATCTTCGAGAACAATGAGTTTATCATTTTCATCTCTAGTGTACAACTCAGTCATTCTGTCTTGTTTTTCTTTTGGAACATAGAATCGAGTGTCATCCATTCTTAAGGGATCAAAAATAGCAAATTTAAAATATGTATCTAATTTCATTCCAGACACAACCTCTACGATGTAGCCAGCGACATCAATCCCAAGACCATAATTGTATTGGGTTCCAGGCTGGAATTTTAATGGGATAGTAGCTATATCTTTTGTCATTTCTTCAATAGTCCAATCCTTTCTCATATGTTGTTTCGCGTTATAAATAGAATCTACATAACTCCATTCCCATCCATAAGGAATTCCTGAAGTGTGAGTCAACAAATGCCTTATCGTTAGATGTTTTTTTTGTGGGATTGTGGTGTGTTTACCATCAATATTTTTATAAACCTGAGTATTAGAAAATTCAGGAATATATTTGGAGACTTTGTCGTCCAAATTCAACTTTCCTTGATCGTGTAGTGTCATTACGGCGACTGCCGTGATTGGCTTGGTCATCGAAAAAATTAGATATAAAGATTCTTCCTCTACAGGCTTATTTTTAACAATGTCAATAAGGCCGTATCGATCGTTGTAAACAACTTTACCTTCTTTAATTATCCGTACAAAGGTTCCTGGAAGCTTGCCATCGTCTACATAATTGTGCAATCTTTGTGTGGCTATTTTTAAAGAGTCTTCAGACAAGCCTACTGATTGAGGCGTTGCTATTTTGGTCTCACATGAACTAACTTAGAATAATATTCCAAAGCATATGGAGAGGATGTTTAGTTTAGTTTTAATTGTCATTCAACATTAAATTTTTACTCATTAATAGTACCTAAATATAGGAAAAACTCCCTTAAAATTAAATAGGTACCGTCCAGATAGATTAAGATTAAAAATCAAAGCGGAGTAACCCATAACTAGAACCCCCTTTATTGATTTTTAATTATGCTTTAATAAAGGTTTGTACCTTTTGAAATAAGATTATATTTTTTATTACCTTTAAATATGTGCTTCTGTAAAGATTTTGAAAAGCACGCTGTTGAAAATGTAATCCAAATTAAGATGAGCAGAACAAAACCATTGAGTCAAAGATTACGATCCTTAGATTTTTTTAGAGGAGTCGTTATGTTCTTATTGGTAGCCGAGTTTTCCCATCTTTTTGGGGCATTAATGAATACTGGCAACGAATCAATTACCGCTGTAGCAGATTTTTTCTTCCATCACGTAAAATGGGAAGGCTTGCATTTTTGGGATTTAATTCAGCCTTTTTTCATGTTTATTGTTGGGGTATCTATTCCCTATTCTTATGCCAATAGATTGAAAAAAGGAGATTCAGAAAAGCAGATTAGAAATCACGCTTTTCGTCGTGCTTTTCTGTTATTGCTTTTTGGATGGGCATTATACTGTATAGATCCTGAAAAGATTATTTTTCAGTTTGATAATGTTTTAGCACAACTTTCTTTTACCTATTTGGTTGCTTTTATAGTAGTTAAAAAAACACCGATGTTACAGGCTATTGTTGCATTGGTATGTATTGTTGTTTCCGACTTACTCTATCGTTTTTTTCCAGTTGTCGGTTTTGACCAAGCTTTTGTTGCGGGACAAAATTTTGGAGCATGGTTCAATATTTTTATTTCAGGTTATGAATATGGAGGACATTGGGCGGCCTTTAATGCAGTTCCAACGGCTGCTCATACGATATGGGGATTAATAGCGGGACAATTGTTGATGAGCACTTCTACCAATACAGAAAAACTGAAACGCCTTATTATTGCAGCTCTTATCTGCTTAGCTGTAGGTTATACTCTAAGTATCTTTACTCCAGTCATTAAAAGGATAGCGACATCTTCTTTTATATTCCTTTCGGGAGGATGGACTATTTTGGCTTTAGCAATTTGTTATTGGGTGATTGATATTAAATCCTACATAAAGAAAACTTTGGTGTTTACAGTTGTGGGTGTGAATCCTTTATTTATTTATCTTTTTGCTTCTGTTGGTGGTGGAGATTTATTCCAGAAAATCGCTAAACCATTTACTAGTACCTTTATTGGAGTTTTTTCTCCTTGGCTAGCAAGTTTTATTTTAGGTCTGATCGTCTTGTTTTGTCTTTGGTACGTTTGTTATTGGTTGTATCAAAAGCAAATTTTTATAAAAATATAAAATGAGAATAATTGTTCTTTTCATACTAACTAAAATTTATTAATTATGAAAAATATACTTTCGCTATTCATTATTCTTTTGTTCGTTTCTTGTTCTGAGCAAAAATTAGAGCCTAATACTTTTGAATTACTTCCCTCTACTCAACAGTTTTCCATTAACTCAGGAGAGTCAACTCTCGATGCAAGTGCTTTGCAATGGACATTCAGTGCTCAAGAGAATACTCTCCCTATCAGATATGGTGTTTTAAAAAATTTAGCGCAAACAGAAACTGCGGAAATAGCTCAAATTCATTTTAATATTAATCATCAAGCGGGGCAACAAGCAGAAAGTTATTCGCTTAAAATTGAAGAAGAAAAGATCCGAATTGAGGCGCAAGACGAAGCTGGTTTGTTTTATGCCTTTGTAACTCTTTCTCAAATTATAGATGATGCTCAAGGACAAGCATTGCCTATATTAGAAATCAATGATGCACCAAAAATTGCCTTTCGCCCAATTCAAATTGACATCAAACATCACCGAGAGAAAAAAACATATTATTATGAATTAATGGATCATTTGGCACAATTAAAAATCAATGGGGTGATCCTGGAAATTGAAGATAAATTACAATATAAACGTCGTCCAGAAGTAGGTAGTGAGGATGCTATGACTATTGAACAATGGAAAGCCATAAGTAAATATGCACATGAGAGAAATATCAATATCAGCCCATTAGTACAAGGTTTAGGACATGCTTCTTTTGTCTTAAAACACAAAATAAATTTTCCGCTTCGTGACGATCCACGAAGTGACTGGGCTTTTAATCCATTAGATCCAAAAACCTATGAATTGCAATTTGACCTCTATCTGGATGCAATGGAGGCTTTTCCTTACGGAAAATACCTTCATGTAGGAGGTGATGAAGTAAAAACCACAGGACGAAATAGTGGGATGTCATCCTTAGAATTAAATTTAATTTGGCTCAATAAAGTGAGTGCTTTTGCAGCAGAGCACAATCGAATCCCTATTTTCTGGGATGATATGCCCCTAAAAGAAGCGGGGCTAATGTCTCCCATTTATGACAGTAAAATGAGTGAGCAAACTGTTGATTCTATTTGGGCTAAAAACGAAATCAATCTCAATCAATTTATCACACAGTTTCCCAAAAACTGTGTGTTTATGCGTTGGAATTATCATATGGCAGAATCTTATGGAAATGGCAAGGCCATGGACTGGTTCTCTTCCAATGGGTTTAATGTAATGGGGGCAACTGCAGGACAAACCCGATGGACCTTAATGCCACAAAGAGAAAGTAACATAGATCAAATAAAAATCTTTGCGCGACAATCTATTGATAGAAATTACAACGGATTACTATTAACCCTTTGGGATGATGACTCTCCACATTTTGAACTCTATAAACGGGGAATTGCCGCTTTTGCAGAATATAGTTGGGCAGGAATGAAACGCACGAAAGAAGAATTTAAAACTAGCTTTAGACGTCGTACTTTTGGAGGGTCTTTTGAATCTGAAGACTATGCCTTTATCGATGCATTGGATAAACCCGTTGCTCTTTGGACTAATCTATTATTGGAAGAAGGGATTCATCGTAATTCATTAGTGCATAGAGAAAATGTGATCGAACAACATGTTATGGATTTACCAGATTTTAATGATAAAGGGGCTTGGGCTGAAAAGTACGCTGATCGATTAGAAAATATTTCTGAGCAAAGTGAAAATTTAAAGAAAGTGAAAAAAATCCTTGCCAAATTAAAATCGCAGGATGCCACGAATCAATATACGATTGCAATTTATGAGCAAGTAGGTGCCTTGGTGGAATATAATTTTAAAGCACTAAAGAAAATAGAAGCTTTTGATTTAGCAATTACTGCTGATGAGGAGATAAAAATTTTATTCGAACTTCAGAAGCTAATGCAAAAATTTGGAACGTTTCGTCAGGAATTTGAAAAAGTATATAGCAAATCGAGAATTCTCAATAAGCCCGAAAATTATATTCTCGATCAAGATCATCACAATCATCCAGCAAATCAATCCGTTAATTTTGATTGGCAATTTATATCTGAAATCCTTTTTTTAGAAAAAGTAAATACGCATTTTAAAACCAAAACTGTTTGGCAGGAGGGAACAAATACTAAACTAAATTAAATAGTCCAACAAACTCACCCTAAATAAAGTATCAATTTTTTCATTTATTTTTAGACTTTAGTATGTTTTTATTGATTGTATAATATGCGGGTTTAATGAAAATATAGTGCAAAGTGAAGCTGCAAAAACATCTCAAATTCATTTTTTTTCCTATTGGTATTATGACTCTTTAAATTACAATTTTCTCATCCAAATATTTCTATAACTAACCGAACCATTTTTATCATGATCTTGAAGCATTAATGTTCGTCTTGTATTTTCTTGTGTACAACAGAACTTTAAATCACGTCCTTTTTTGGGATATCCAATAAATTCTGTAGTTCCCTGAATTTCAACAGAATTCTGAATAAGAACTCCATTATGAAAAACGATAAAACTCCCAGGCTTAGTTTCATCTCCAGCCTCATTAAACTCTGGAACATTAAAAATAATATCATAAACTTGCCATTCTCCTGAGGGTAGCATAGCATTTACTAAAGGGGCGTATTGTTTGTAAATAGAGCCTGCCTGTCCATTCGAATAAGTTCTGTTTTGATAACTATTAAGCACTTGAACCTCATACCTTCGCTGAAAAAAAATTCCGCTGTTTCCTCTTAACTGTCCCTCACCTTTATTATCTATCGGAGATTTCCATTCAATATGAAGTTGAATAGAACCATGCTCTTCAATGGTTTCAATCGATCCAGTGCCTGGTTTTATAGTCATAGTTTTGTCAGGATTTAAAGTCCATTCAACAGCACCTTGAGTTTGTTCATTTCTCCATTTAGAAAAATCAGATCCATCGAAAAGAACAATAGCATCACTTGGAGGGGCATTATGAATTCCCGGTTGAACTAATTGAGGTTCGGGCTCCCAAAACTCAGTCTCTTCAGGTTTCATTTTGTTTTGAGAAAATACGAATTGAACCATTAAAAAAAGTGTTAAAAAATATTTCATATTGACAAATCTAAAGTGTAGTTTTTTTTCTTAATTTAAATTAATAATGATGGAATTATAAAAAAGTTCATCATTAATTTCACATACTCCAACCCTTTCTATATTTTTTATGAAGCAATCTATTTGCTTCTTCATTGTTAGTGAATTTTAAATTTTTAGAATCCCATTTTAAGCGCTGGTCTTTTAATCTTATGGCTATCATTCCCAGTAATGCCATTTCAGTTAGTGGTCCTCCATAATCAAAAGAAGAAGAGGCTGGTATCCCATCTTTACAAGCTCTGATCCAATCTCCTTCATGACTTGTAGTTACTCTAGGAATAGTTTTTTCAGGCTGCTTATAATCTTTCATTTTTTCTTCAGATATTATTCTTAATCCACTCGCTCCGTGGGAATCATGAAGTATTTTCCCCTCATCTCCAACTAACATTGCTCCGCTTAGAGTAAACTTTTCACCCTCATTAAATTCATCAGGAATTGGAGGTAGTATTCTCCCGTCAGACCATGTAAGATTTAACTCTGGATGCTTTCCACGTTTTGGAAATTTCATTCTAACAATAGATGCTGAAGGAAAAGTTTGAGAAGATACCTCTGGAATCCAATGGGTAGATGTAGCTTGAATTTCAGTGGGAGCACCAAGTTCAAGAGCATAAAAAGATGGATCTAAAATATGACATCCCATATCTCCCATAGATCCAGTTCCAAAGTCCATCCAAGCCCTCCATGATAATGGATGATAGTCAGGGTGATAGTCTCTATATGGAGCTGGCCCTAACCATAAATCCCAATCAAGTCCTTCAGGAATTGGAGGCTTATCTTTAGACATCGCCTTAACAGCAAAGGTATCCCACTCATGGCCGCCAACGGGTCGGTCTGTCCATGCAAATACCTCTCTTACTTTACCAATAGCGTCATCATCTATCCATTCTTTTAAGCTTCTAATTTCGTCAGAGGAGCGGCCCTGGTTTCCCATTTGAGTTTGAACCTTATACTTTTTAGCAGCCTCAGTAATCATTCGTGCTTCGTAAACAGTATGGGTAAGAGGTTTTTGGCAATAAACATGTTTCCCCATTTTCATAGCAAGCATTGTAATTACTGCATGATTGTGGTCTGGTGTTGCTACAATAACTGCATCAATATCTTTTTGATTTTCAAGCATTAAGCGAAAGTCTTTATAGACTTTCGCTTTTGGATACTTTTTATAAGTTGGAGCAGCTTGTTTTTGATCTACGTCACAAAGAGCTACAATATTTTCAGTTTCACACTGTGATAAATTTCCAGCACCCATTCCCCATTTTCGAACTCCAATTCCTGCGATATTTAACTTGTCACTGGGAGATGTATAGCCCTTTCCTCCAAGGACATGTCTTGGAAGTATCATTATAGATGGTAATACAATACTTTTTTTTATGAAATTTCTACGAGAATCTTTATTATTTTTCATGAATTATGCTTTTTATTATGATTACATAGTTATTAGATAAGTTTTCATCTTTACAATTAAAATCTGCTAAACCACTTATTACTTTAAATAATGTTTTTAAATTTAATTTATATATGAAATTAATGAAAAATGTATGCGATAGTTGAATTTAATTAATTTAATTAATCGATATAAACTTAATTATTCATGTAATTTCAATCAATTACTTCATCTAAATAATTAATTTTAAATAAAAAATAGAATGATAGATTAAGGCGTGTTTTTTCTATCGGTGTTGAATCATTATGTGACTTATAACCTTCGTATTCAAATATTTCTATAACTAACCAAACTATTTTTATTTAAAAAATGCAAAAGACTTAAAGCTTTATTCTTGGTTAGAGTTAATTTGGATTAGTGCTTCATTAACACTTTTTGAAGGTCTCAAGCAAACTTTATCTTCACAAACATATATAAGAGTTTCTTTTTTAAAAAAACTATCTTTTAGCAAAGGTAATTCACTCGGTTTATAGCTAATTTGAAAAAGTACATTGGGGAGATAATTTTGATGAATTTCTCGATTGGTATTTTGAGCCTCTGGACCAACAATAACTACTTCTTTATATGAAAAAGCTTCTTTAGTGATTAATTGTGCCCACTGTCTGTAATCACTTCCTCTCCCTTCATTGAAATAGGAAGTCATTACATCCAGCATTTTTTTAGCTTTAGCACTGTATTGCTTTTTCTCCAAAAGATGTCCAAGTGTCCAAAGATTTTCTGCCATAATTGCATTAGCCGATGGAATAACGTTGTCATTAACAGAGATTATTTCTGAAAACATTACAGGATTTTTAGTATAGGTAAAAAATGGGTTTTTAGTTGTTTCAAAGTTTTTTATTGCATTTTCAGTTAATTCATCAGCTTGTTCCAAATAATCTACGTTCCCTGTATTCTGATAGAGGCCTAATGCAGCTCTAATCATAAAGGCGTAATCTTCCAAATTAGCTTCCATTTTTGCTTTATTGGCTTGAAAAGTATGCATCAGCTCTGCTCCAGAAATTAAATTTTCTCGAAGGAAGGAATATGTTCTCTGAGCTTGGTTTAGAAATTGTTTGTCTCCAAAGGCCTCGAAAGAATTTAATAATCCCGATACCATTTGTGCATTCCAGGAAGTAATAATTTTTTTATCTGTTAAAGGAAATTCTCTCTTTTCTTTTAATTCCTCAAATTGACTCTCCCACTTTTGTTGTTTCTCAACTAGTCGATCATTGGTAATGGAATATTTTTTAAGAAAAGTATTAAAGTCATTTGTTTTCCTCAGATGATAAAAAGAATTTTCAATAGGTTTGTCCAATTCGATTTGATAATAGTCCAAAATCATAGATAAGTCTTGACCAGCAGCTTTTTTAATTTCATCAACATTAAACATATAATAACGTCCTTCTCCTTGTTCATTGTCAGCATCAATAGCAGAAAAATAACCCCCTTCGATATTTTCCATTCTCTTTTGAAGAAAATCAAATGTTTTATAGACAGTTGATTTAAATAGTGGTGTTTTAAATTCTTTATAAGCATTTGCGTAAAGAGATAAAAGCTGCGCATTATCATAAAGCATTTTTTCAAAATGGGGAATTTTCCATTCTGGATCAATAGTGTAGCGGTAAAAACCACCTTCCAAATGATCAACTATACCACTATTGGATATATTTTCTAGGGTGTTCTTTAAATAAGCTTTGATTTTAGTGTCTTCATTCAGGTGTTGATACTGTAGAATGTAATTAAATTTCGTGGGTGTAATGAATTTTTGATTTTGCTTTTCGCCTCCATTAATCATATCCCATTGGCTAGTCCAAATCTTCATTTCATTTTGTAGTAATTGAGGCTTAAAATCTGCTTCCTCTTCGGTATATTCAAAACGGTTGACCTCTTGGATTCCTTTTTCTACTTTTTCAGCAATTCCATAGAGTTGTTTTTTGTCATTTTCATAAACTTTTTGAATTTTACCTAATACCTCAAGCCATTGCTCCTTGGTGTGGTAAGTGCCTCCATAAACTGGCCTTCCGTCGGGCAGGCATACTATATTTAAGGGCCATCCCCCCCCTACCTGTCATCATTTGAGTGGCGGTCATGTATATATTATCAATCTCAGGGTTTTCTTCTCGATCAACCTTAATGCTTATAAATTTTTGATTCATAAATGAAGCTACACCAGAATCTTCAAAAGTTTCTTTTTCCATTACATGACACCAATGACAGCTTGAATAACCTATACTTACCACTAGTAATTTATTATCAGTATTATTAGTTTCATAAAGTTTTTTATCCCAACGCTGCCAGTTAATCGGATTTTTAGCATGTTGAAGCAAATAAGCACTTGACTCAATGCTTAAATTATTTTGATTTATTTGTGAATATGAGTAGGAAGTAAAAAGACCATTAAGTATCAGGAAAAAATATAATTGATAAGAGAGTATTTGTCTCATAAATAGACTCGATAAATTTATAAAATACCTAAAGTATAAATAAGATTATAAAAAATCTAGCTCTAAGTTGTAAAAGAAGCAATTCATCAAATGAAAAGTTGGGATAACTATGTAATTACACCAGAACCAATAAGTTCTTGTTTTTGGTACCAGGCAACAAATTGTCCTGAAGTTATTGCAGATTGAGGATCTTCAAAGGAAACGTATAGAGCATCCTTTGTTTGAAAAAGAGTTGCTTGTTGCAACGCTTGTCTGTATCGAATTCGAGCATGTACTGATAAAGTTTCTCCAGACTTTAACTTTAAGTCTTCTCGAACCCAGTGGATATCCTCTTGAGCTACCTTTAATGCATAGCGAAATAATCCCGGGTGTGCCTTCCCTTGCCCTACGTAAATGATGTTATCATCCACATTAGTATCAATAATGAACAAAGGCTCTATATTCCCCCCTACACCTAGTCCTTTACGCTGCCCGATGGTATAAAAATGAGCACCATTATGTTTACCAACTTCTACCCCGTCTGTGGGCTGGTAGCGTAACTTTTTGGAACGATTTACTAAATCATCTTGATGTATTTCAGATTTAGAGTAAACAGAAAAATTATTTGGAATTTCAATGATTGTTCCCGCTTTAGGTTTTAACTGTTGTTGTAAAAAATCAGGAAGTCTAACTTTTCCTATAAAACAGAGGCCTTGAGAATCTTTTTTCTCTGCAGTTACTAAATCCTGTTTTAAGGCAATCTTTCTTACCTGCTCTTTCTGTAAATGCCCTATGGGAAATAAGACCTTTGATAATTGTTTTTGAGTTAATTGGCATAAAAAATAAGACTGATCTTTATTAGTATCAGCACCAGCTAAAAGACGATAAAACTTTTCACCTGAAGAAGAAACAAGGTTTTCTTTTTGACAGTAATGCCCTGTAGCGACAAAATCTGCCCCTAGCGATAATGCAATCTCTAAAAAAACATCAAACTTTATTTCTCGATTACATAAAATATCTGGGTTTGGCGTTCGACCTTTAGCGTATTCATCAAACATATAGTCAACGATGCGTTCTTTATATTCTTTGCTTAAATCTACAGTTTGAAAAGGAATTCCTAATTTTTCTGCCACAAGCATGGCGTCATTACTATCCTCTAGCCATGGACATTCATTAGAAAGAGTTACAGACTCATCATGCCAGTTTTTCATAAAAAGTCCAATGACCTCATACCCCTCTTCTTTGAGAAGATTGGCAGCAACACTAGAGTCTACACCCCCAGAAAGACCAACGATTACCCGTCCTTTTTTCATAACACAAAGATACGCAGTAAATTAGTATTATTTACGCCCTGCTTTTTTTTGCTTTTCAGCTTGCTCCATTGCTTTTTGAAGTCTTGAAGAAAAACCACCTACTTTTTTAGGCTTCTTTTTGTTTTCTTCAATTTTAGAAAGAATTTTTTGATCATTAACGATATAGTTTTTGATCACCAACATCAAGATAATAGTCAAAAGATTTGAAACGAAATAATACAAACTTAAACCACTCGCATAGTTATTGAAGAAAAATAACATCATTAGCGGCATCAAATACATGATTATTTTCATGTTTGGCATGCCAGGCTGCTGAGGCATTGCTTGTTGGCCTGTGGTCATTTGGGTATAAAAGAAAATAGCTATGGAGGCCAGAATAGGAAACAAACTAATGTGATCTCCATAAAAAGGAATACTAAAACCCAAGTCATATACAGAATCATAAGATGACAAGTCATCTGCCCACAAGAAACTCTTATCACGAAGCACAAAAGCTACCGGAAAGAAAGAGAACAGTGCATAAAAAATAGGTAATTGCAATAAAGCAGGAACACATCCTGACATTGGATTTGCACCCGCCCTAGAGTATAAACTCATGGTTTCTTGTTGACGTTTTACAGCGTCATCTTTATATTTATTATTAATTATCTCAATATCAGGGCGTAATACCTTCATTTTAATTTGAGAAACATACGACTTATAGGTAACGGGTGACATGGCTAAACGAACAATAACTGTCATAACAATAATTGCGATTCCGAATGATAAAAAAGAAGATAAAAACCCAAATAAAGGCAAGAAAATCACACGATTAATCCAACCAAAAATACCCCATCCCATTGGAATAGATGTTTCTAAGTCACCATCTAATGCTTTAAGAGAGTCATAGTCTGTAGGGCCGTTATAAAACGTTAATTGAGTATTCAAATTTCCATTCGTTAATCCTAAGGAATAGGATGTTTTAAATGTTTTTGTGAATTTTTCTTCCAAATTTTCTTCACTTGCTAAATCAATAGAAGTTAATTCTGCAGAAGCTATCGGAGTGGATGGAATTAAAATAGAGCTAAAGAAATGTTGTCTATATGAAATCCATCGAATTCCTTCACGAGACTCTTTATCTTCACCATTTAAGGATAAATAATCAACGCGATCTTCTTCATAACCAAAAGTGTATTCTGTATAACGATTTTCATAGTCAATACTTCTAGAATTTCTAAAAGCATCTGTTTTCCATGAAAAATTAGGAAGAATACTGGAATTTAATAATGTTTGCATTCCTTCGGTTTTGAGATTCACTGTATAGAGATATCCCTGTTTAGGAAAAACATATTCAAATACAATACTTTGTCTGGTACTGATACTTGCAGTCATTAAAAGCTTATATGAATCAGCCTGATCGGTCAAAGTAGGTGTGAAAAATATATCTCGTGTATTTAATACACGCCCATCCAAAGTCGATAATTTAACATTAAAGTCGGTATTGGACTCTGAAATTAATCGTAGTGGATTGTCTGCAAAATTTTCAAACTTATCTAATTGTAAAACTACAATTTGGGCACCTTTGGACTGAACTTCATAGCTAATGTTTTCTGTGTAAATAGAAATGTTTTCAAGGGAATTTGATTTAAATAAAGTGCCAAGGTCTCCAAAGCTTTCTACTTTTTGTTGTTGAATAAAGGCTGCTGAAGTTTCGCTTTCTTCTGGACTGGAAGGAGAAGTAATGTCTTGTTCAGTAATAGTCTTTGATTCTGATTTCTGTTCTTCTGTGGGTCCATTCCTGTACAACATCCAAGTAAGGATTAATGCAATAAGGATAAATCCTATAAACTGGTAGGGGTCAAACTTCTTTTCTTCCATAGTTATTTTTCAAAAGTTAAGCCTTTGATTTATTTGTTAAACTAGCTTGTATGAATGATACGAATAAAGGATGTGGAGTAGATACTGTACTTTTATATTCAGGATGAAATTGAACTCCTAAAAACCAAGGATGTTTTTTGTATTCTATAATTTCTACCAATCCAGTTTCAGGATTGATTCCAGTCACCACAAAATCCTGATCAAAAATTCTTTCCTTAAAAACATCATTGAATTCATATCTATGGCGATGTCGTTCTGAAATCGTTTGAGAGCCATAGGCCTTATGTGCTAATGAATTTTCTAAAAGAGAACAATCCCATGCTCCCAGTCGCATTGTTCCTCCTTTATTGACAACACTTTTTTGAGATTCCATTAAATCAATAACGGGCGTTTTGCAGTTTTCGTCCATCTCAATTGAATTAGCCAATGATAGGCCTGCTGTATTTCTTGAATATTCAATAACAGCCATTTGCATTCCTAAACATATTCCAAAAAATGGAATTTGATGTTTACGGGCATAGGCTATTGCTGTAATTTTTCCTTCAATACCTCGCTCTCCAAAACCAGGAGCTACTATCACTCCGTCAAGCGTATTCAATTTTGTTGCTACATTTTTATCATTGAGTTTTTCAGAATGAATGCTGATGACCTGAATTTCTGTTTCATTAATGGCCCCAGCATGAATTAAGGATTCTAAGATAGATTTATATGAATCTTGTAATTCAACATACTTTCCAACTAAACCAATTTTTAAACTGTGTTTTGGATTTTTAAATTTGTATAAAAACTCATTCCAACGTGTTAAATCTAAAGTTTTCTTAGGCTGTAATTGAAGTTTATTTAAAACAACTTTATCTAGACCCTCCTCTAACATCTTTAAAGGAACATCATATATAGTATCTACGTCAATTGACTGAATAATTGCTTCCCGCTTAACATTACAAAACAAAGCTAATTTTTGACGCAAATCTTCAGAAAGTTCATGCTCTGTCCTACAGACAATAATATCTGCAGAAATTCCACTTTCCATTAATGTTTTAACGGAGTGCTGGGTGGGTTTTGTTTTTAATTCTCCTGCTGCTGCTAAAAAAGGAATGAGGGTTAGATGGATTACAATAGCATTTTCACGACCTAAATCCCAAATCATTTGACGAACTGACTCAATGTAGGGAAGTGATTCGATATCTCCAACAGTTCCACCAATTTCTGTAATCACAATATCAAACTTATTGCTTTCTGCTAAAAGACTCATGCGTTCTTTTATCTCGTTGGTGATGTGTGGAATTACCTGTACGGTTTTTCCTAAAAACTCACCACGACGTTCTTTTTCAATTACACTTTGGTAAACCCTTCCTGTGGTTACATTATTGGCTTGAGAAGTATTTACATTAAGAAAACGTTCATAATGACCTAAATCAAGGTCAGTTTCTGCCCCGTCGTCAGTGACAAAACATTCGCCATGTTCGTATGGGTTTAACGTTCCAGGATCCACATTAATGTAGGGATCGAATTTTTGAATGGTAACACTAAAGTTTTGAGACTGAAGTAACTTAGCTAAAGAAGCTGCTACAATACCTTTTCCTAAAGATGATGTAACCCCTCCGGTTACAAAAATATACTTGGTGTTGGACATCCGGTTGTTTTTGACAGTTAACCTACCGGGCTCAAATTTACAAAATCAATAGTAACTTCTTGCCAGTATTATCTATTCTTTTATCTCTAATATTTCATAGCCCTTATGCTGCAAAATAAAAAATGCCTCATTAGAAAAGGACTCATTAATGTTTTTATGATATAAAAAACGATTAGAAGAATATCCTGTTTCTCCTAATTCTAATGCTTTTTTGAGGTCTTTCGCAACTGCTGTTCGTAAAATTGCATCAAGTGTTACATCATACCCGCGAAGTGCTTCTTTTGTTGGAGGTTTTCCATAATAATTGATGTAATTCTCAATGAAAGCTCGGGATGAATCCTCATCCAATGGCTTAAAGCCTAATGGATAAGTAAATTTCACCCCCCCCAACATACTGAGAGATAAATTTTCATTGTCATAAGCATTTCCCCTGAAAGTAGTAAAAACTTGAACTTCTCTATTTTTTGAGTTCTGCGCATTAAATTGAGAGATAGCACTGGCAATGAGCGGAAAAGATTTAGACTCAAAAAGTACTTTATTAGGCAAAGAATCAACCAACAAAGAGTCTACTAACTCGGGTAAAATATAATCTTGTAATTCTGGACGAATTGTAATAGCCCAGGGAAACTTCAACTTAAGCTCTTTTTCTATATCTCGATGTGAGGAATCAGCCACAATAACTACATTTTGAGTAGTATCAATAACGGATACTAAATGTCTATACATTTTGGATCTAAAATGAGCTTCTTCGGTAACCGATTGAAAAACATTTTTCCTTAATACAACTGGAACGGAAGAAAGAGGCGCAATTTTAATTAGTTGGTTCAAAGAAGGCGCATTCGAAATAATATTAAAATTTTTAGGTATTAGAGGTCCCACAATAAAATCTAAATCTTTAAGCACATCAGAACGAATAATTTCTTGAAGAATTGTAGGATTATTTTCAGTATCTAAGGTGGTAAGCTCAACATCAATTCCCTTAATAGCTGCTTTTTTTATCGCAAATTGAACCCCTGTATAAAAATCAAGTGAAATGGTATGAAGGTTTCTTCCTTCTAGAATTTTTTCTGTGTCTACAATAGAATCAAAGACAATTTCACTAGCTCTAAAGGGTAACAAGACTCCCAATTTTATTTTAGATTTCTGAAGTGTGGAGTCTAATAAATTAACTCTTTCTACCAACAGATCGTTTTCAACTTTTAAGACACCGCTTTGCATTCCTGGAATTTTTAGAATCATCCCTGGTTGAAGACCAGTGGTTTCTATATTAGGGTTCAAAGAATCCAAAACACGCTTGTTCACTCCTAACTTTTTTTCAATACGATAAAACCCTTCTTTAGGAAGCACTTTATAATAATTAAAAAGTGAATCTTTTTCTGGAATAATTTTAGCAGCAACAGCAGTCGGCATAATTAATCGTTGTCCTATTTTTAGTCCTTCTTTTATTTGAGGGTTTAAAGAATCTAAAATTTTAATAGTAGTATTGTATTTGTATGCTAAACGCCACTTTGTTTCTTTAGGAGCTACCAAATGAATAAAACTATCGATTTCGACTTTCTTAATTTCAAATGTCTGTTCATTAATTAATAATTCCTTTTTGTAAACTGGAATGCGCAGTGTCATCTTTCTTTTAATCCCAACTCGATCCACTAGTGGATTGTACTGTAACAATTGAGTTTTAGAAATACCATACCTCTCTATAATAGATGATAAGGTTTCCTTTTTACCTACTCTATGATTACGGAATTTTTCTGGGGTTTGTGCTGAAAGATTCAAGCTTCCCAAAAAAAGAAGTAATGTGAAAAGTATTTTAATTTGTTTCATTCTTTAATTATTAGCAAAAACTATTCCCATTCAATTGTTGCAGGTGGCTTAGAACTAATGTCATATACCACTCGATTAACACCTTTTACATTATTTATTATCTCATTAGATGTTTTCTGTAAAAATTCATAGGGTAAATTAACCCAATCTGCAGTCATACCATCTGTAGATTGAACTGCTCTCAAGGCCACACAACTTTCATATGTCCGTTCATCTCCCATTACTCCTACACTATTGACAGGAAGAAAAATAGCTCCTGCTTGCCAAACTTCATCGTATAAATTCCAAGCCTTTAGGCCTTGAATAAAAATAGCATCTACTTCTTGAAGCATTCTTACTTTTTCTTTTGTAATCTCTCCTAAAATACGAATGGCTAAACCAGGTCCAGGAAACGGGTGTCTTCCCAAAAGTTCGGAATCCATTCCCATGCTTTTCCCTACTCTTCGAACTTCATCCTTAAACAGCATTCGCAAGGGCTCTACTAATTCTAATTTCATATAATCTGGCAGACCACCAACATTATGATGTGATTTTATTGTGGCTGAAGGTCCATTTACAGAAATAGATTCTATAACATCTGGATATATGGTGCCCTGAGCTAACCACTTTACACCCTCTACTTTATTAGCTTCAGAATCAAAAACATCAATAAATGTTTTACCAATAATTTTGCGTTTAGTTTCAGGGTCTGAAACACCATCCAAGGCATTTAGAAACATTTCAGATGCATCAACTCCTTTAACATTAAGTCCCATTCCTGAATACTGATCCAACACTTGGTCAAATTCATCTTTTCGAAGTAACCCATTATTCACAAAAATACAATTGAGTTTGTTTCCAATAGCTTTGTTCAATAAGATTGCAGCAACAGAAGAGTCAACTCCTCCCGAAAGACCCAGAATTACCTTATCATCACCCACTCTTTTTTTAATATCTTGAACGGTCATGTCCACAAAAGAATCAGGGGTCCAGTCTTGATGTACTCCGGCTATATCAACCAAAAAGTTTTCTAAGATTTGTTTTCCTTCTAGAGAATGGTATACCTCAGGATGAAACTGAATTGCATAAGTATCTTCGTCCTTTAGCTTATATGCTGCATTTTTGACATCTTCGGTACTTGCTAATAATTCTGCACCTTCGGGAAGACTCAAAATAGTGTCCCCATGGCTCATCCAAACTTGACTATTATTACCGATTTTTTTAAAAAAAAGAGCTCTAGAATCTATGTTTGTTAGATGTGCACGACCATATTCGCGGGTATTTGATGGACTAACTTTGCCACCGAAAAAATGGGCGAGATATTGTGCTCCATAACAAATACCTAATAGGGGTATTTTTCCTTTAATTTCCTTTAAGTCAGGGTGAGGGGGCTCATCACTTCGAACTGAGAAAGGAGAACCCGATAAAATTACAGCTTTAAAACTAGTGATATTTTTTGGCGGATTGTTGAACGGATGAATTTCACAGTAAATGAATAATTCACGGACACGGCGTGCAATTAGTTGGGTATACTGAGAACCAAAATCGAGAATAAGAACTTTTTCTTGCATGAGCAAAAATACAATTATAGCCGAATAAAACAAGGAGACTGGCTACCAACAAAAAAAATCAACCTATTTTTCTGTGGCTAATATTCCAGTAAAACAAAATTTGGATTCATAGGATCCAGTGCTTCAAAAAGAGTTGGCAAAAAAGCATCTCCAATCTTAAGATAAAGAGATACAAAATTTATGGTTCGCTCTTGAAGTGTGTCATCAGGAAAAAGCTGGTCGTGAAGATCTACAAGGCGGTTAACTTTATCTGCAAGCACCTTTTTTTGTGCCTTTAATAATCGTTTCTCTAGATTAGAAATACCTTTTAGCTGTTTTATATTTTGAGCAGTAACTGCTCCTTCAAAAGACTTATCTGTTTTTGCAACTAATTTATTTAAATAATCAAATTGTTTGTTTAATTGAGTTTTCAAGAAGGATAAGTCAAGATCAATATCACTTACTTCTCGAATCTTTTTGTTGATTATAATATTTCTTTTTAAGAAAAAATCTGACACATCTAAATCTAGATTTTTGATTTTTTTAGCAGTTTTTTTAGAATAAATGACTGCCGAGTTCCTCAAAATTAAAACAGGAAAAGGAATCTTTAAAAAATCAAAGTGTTTTTTTAGTTGAAACCAATAGGCAATCTCTCCACCACCACCAATGTAGCATAAATTAGGTAAAATAACCTCTTGGTAAACTGGACGTAAAATAACATTTGGAGAAAAATATTCAGGATGAATTTCTAAAATTTTTAAAAAACTAGCCTCAGAAAAACGCTCTTCAGTTCCATTTAACGAAAATTCTCCAGCTTCTTTTTCAATACGATAGCGATTGTTTTTTGCTAAATAAAATAAATTTATTTCTCTTGGATTCACTTGAGGAATGAACGAGGTACTATACGTTTTTTGTATATTTTCTACTTGACTGTTTACATTCTTAAAAGAATGGTGACTGGTAAGTTCTGCTTTTAAGATAGGTATGAATAATTTTTTTAACGCAGGTTTGTTTGGTTCTAAAATTATTAAACCTTTATCACCAAAAAGTTCATTAACCAAACGAAAGGTGGCTTCAGAAAGGTTATGAGAAGCACGGTAACTTTCAGTGATCCATTTACGAATTGTATTTGAATTTACTGAGGTCCCTATATACTGCTCAAAAACATCCAAAACCTCTTGCAAATCATCTAAAGGAATTTCACCAACAGCCCCCGCAGAATCACGGTGCCAATTAATACGTTTATCTTGAAATCGAAATGAACTAATTTCCTCAAAATCATGATCTTCACTGGCCATCCAATATACTGGAACAAAATTTGAAGAAGGGTATTTAACTTTTAATTGTTCACATAAATTTATAGTACTAATGATCTTATAAAGGAAATATAAGGGTCCTGTCATTAAACTCAATTGATGACCTGTAGTGATAGTAAATGTATTTTTTTGAGCTAAAAGATCTAAGTTTTCAAGTACTAAAGAAGAGGGTGTTATTATTTCATATTGCTCTCGAAGAGATTGAACCAATACGTTTCGATGGGTAGCTGAATAACTTTTAGTTTTATCAGTGATCTGAGTTTTAAAATTATTCAGGGTTGGAAACAGACCATAGAAAGGCTTTAAAGTATTATTCTCTGATAAATAATCACAAATCAAACTAGAAAAACGATCTGTATCTCGAAAAGGAATATATTGTTTGTTCATGAATGATTTTGTGTAAATATATTCGTTTTTTGGGAAAAGAAATTTAGAGTTTAATTAGAAAGTGTAAATTTAAAGTTCTAAAAATAAAATTATGCTCAAAAAGTCTCTTAACAACCTCTTTTTATTATTTACACTTGTTCTTCAATCTCAAATTCAATCTCCAAAAGAATATTTAGGGTATTCCCTAGGCACCAACTTCTCAAGACACCATCAAGTAGTTGATTATTTTAAACATTTAGAGACTGGATCCGAAGCTCTTCAGTTGCAATCTTACGGAAAAACCAATGAAGGTCGCTTACTGCAACTGGTTTTTATTTCTTCTCCTGAAAACTTGAAAAATCTTGAGTCAATCAGAAAAACACATTTACAAAATAGTGGTATAGAAAAAGGACCTGTGAATAATGAAAAAGCAATAGTATGGCTCAGCTATAACGTTCACGGAAATGAATCCTCGAGTACAGAGGCTGCAATGAAAACAGCCCATGCATTACTCACAAAATATAGTGATTGGCTGAAAGATACCATTGTGATTATCGATCCTTGTATTAACCCCGATGGACGAGATCGTTATGTGAATTTTTATAACCAAACAAAAAGCATTCCTTATGACAGTAATGGTTTAACTCGTGAACATAGAGAATCTTGGCACAACGGGAGAAGCAATCATTATATGTTTGATTTAAACCGTGACTGGGCTTGGTTAACTCAACTAGAGTCAGAGCAACGTGTAAAAAAATATAATCTTTGGTTACCTCATATTCATGTTGACTTTCATGAACAAGGAATTAATAATCCATATTATTTTGCACCAGCAGCAGAACCACTTCATGAAGTTATAACTAATTTTCAAATTGACTTTCAAGATGCAATTGGCAAAAACCACGCAAGTTATTTTGATAAAGAAGGATGGTTTTATTTTACTAAACAAAATTTTGACTTACTCTATCCTAGTTATGGCGACAGTTATCCAATGTTTTTAGGATCAATTGGTATGACCTATGAACAAGCAGGAGGGGGGGTTGCTGGCTTAGGTATTGACAACAACGAGAATATTGAGTTAACGCTCATTGACCGAATTGAACACCACTATACTACAGGAATTTCTACTGTTGAAATGGCTGTGAAAAACAAAAAAATACTCAATGAAAATTATCAAGCATATTTTAAAAATAAAAATTTAACGTACAAAAACTTTGTGCTAGAGGGTAATGTTGATAAAATTGATGCTTTGGCTTCACTTTTAAATAAACATGATATAAAAAGCTATGCATTAAAGAAAAATAATACTCTAAAAGGATTCAATTATCAAAAACAAAAAACTACTAATACCTCCTTTTCTAAAAATGCACTTGTAGTTCCTACCAATCAGCCTAAAGGAAAAATGGTACAGGTCCTCTTAGAGCCGCAAACTAAATTAAATGATTCGCTTACATATGACATAACAGCATGGTCTTTGCCCTATGCATATGGTCTAAAAGCAATTGCCACAAAAGAAGAAGTTGAAACCGAAGCTATAAAGATTAATACAGAAATAAATAGTGTGCTTTCAGAGAAAATGTATGGGTATGCACTTTCCTATGGTAGTTTTAATGACGCAAAATTTATAGCGGCATTACTTAAACAAGGAATTGGAATTAGATACACTAGCCTACCCATTTCAAATAGTGGGAAAAACTGGAATCCAGGGAGTATTTTTATTCTTAAGGGAGATAATTTAAACCATGAAAATTATCTTAAGAAGATAGCTAGTCTTGCAAAAGAGTTTAACAGAAAATTACACCCCATAACAACGGGATATTCAACTTCGGGACCTGATTTGGGTGCCAATGAATTACACTTGGTTAAAGCACCTAAGATTGCTATTCTCAGAAGTGATGATGCTTCAACTTTGAGCTATGGAGAAGTATGGCATTATTTTGAACAACAATTGGCGTATCCTTTAATGCAAATTGATGAAAATAAGTTAGGAAGTGCATTATCAGAAATTGATCAACTAATCATTCCAAATGGATATTATGAGAAGTGGAAAACTAATAACACTAATGATAAAATTATTGAATGGATTCGAAAAGGAGGGAAAATTATTGCTATTTCTGGAGCTTTAAATATGTTTGCAAATACCGATTTTTTTAAATTAGAAAAAAAGAAAAATATTGTAAGTGAAATGACACTAATTCCCAAAGGAGAACAAGAAAGAAATGAGATTAGTGAGATTACAACGGGAAGTATTTACGCAGTATCTCTTGATAAAACTCACCCACTAAGTTTTGGTTTAGATAGTTACTATAGTTTAAAATTAAACGAACAAGCATATTCTTTTTTAGAAAACGGTAACAATGCAGCCTTCATAAAAGAAAATACTCTTCCCTCAGCTGGATTTATAGGGTATAAAGCAATTGAACGTCAGAAGAAATCACTGATTTTTGGAGAAGAATCTCTAGGTAGAGGTAATATTATTTATCTCGTTGATAATGTACTTTTTAGAAGCTTTTGGTATTCAGGAAAAATAGTGTTTGCCAATGCTCTTTTCTTTTAAAAAAATCTTTTAAGCTTATTTAATCGGTGTTCCTATTAAGTCGTAGTCTGAAGCTTCAGTTATTAATAAGTCTACAAATTCACCTTGCTTTAGATAATGAGTGGTTGCATTTACTAATACCTCATTATCAACATCTGGAGAATCCATAAAAGTTCGCCCTACATAATTTTCACCTTCTTTACGGTCAATTAAACAACGGTAGGTTTTCCCCACACACGATTGATTGTGTTCCCAGGAAATTTGTGACTGAATTTCCATAATGGCATTGGAACGTTCCTGCTTTACCTGTTCAGTTACATCATCTTTTAATTGATGGGCATGGGTATTCTCTTCATGACTATAAGTAAAACATCCTAGGCGCTCAAAACGCATTTCTTTAACCCAATTTTTTAGGGTTTCAAAATCTTCTTTTGTTTCTCCGGGATATCCAACAATTAATGAAGTTCTAAGAATTATTCCAGGCACCTCTGTACGAAATTTCTTCAATAAATTGGTGGTCTTTTCTTTTGTAGTTCCTCTTCGCATTGACTTAAGAATGGGGTTTGCAATATGCTGTAAGGGTATGTCTAAGTAATTACATACTTTAGGTTGCTCACGCATCACTTGTAAAACATTTTCTGGAAAGCCAGTTGGAAAAGCATAATGTAATCGAATCCATTCTATACCCTCAACAGCCACGAGCGCTAAAAGCAAATCAGCTAATTTTCGTTCTTTATAAAGGTCCAGTCCGTAATATGTTAAATCTTGTGCTATCAACATTAATTCTTTTACACCTTCTTTAGCTAATTGACGCGCTTGTTTCACGACTTCTTCTATTGGTGTTGAGCGGTGGCTACCTCGCATTAAAGGAATAGCACAAAAAGAACATGGGCGGTCACAGCCTTCAGAAACTTTTAAATAAGCAAAATGCTTTGGAGTTGTTAGAATTCGCTCCCCCACTAATTCATGTTTATAATCTGCTCCTAAAACCTTTAATAATTGTGGAAGGTCTGTTGTTCCGAAATATTCATCAACTTGAGGAATTTCTTTTTGCAAGTCAGGCTTGTAACGCTCACTTAAACAACCTGTTACATAAACTTTATCAACTTTTCCTGCTTCTTTATTTTTAACTTGCTCAAGAATGGTATTCACAGATTCTTCTTTAGCATTATCAATAAATCCACAGGTATTTATTACAACTATATTTCCTTTCTCTTGATGAACTACTTTTTTATCGCTTGCACGCAACTGGCCCATAAGTACTTCTGAATCATAAACGTTTTTTGAACAACCTAAAGTAATAACATTGATTGTGTTTTTTTGAGTAGATTTTGTTCTCATAATTTAATGAAACCTATTTAGGTTTATTAGGCGTTATTATTTT
>Ga0307995_1000435_pt1 | contig 29087 bp, 32 predicted proteins | sample EllFjometagen262_FD_203132 | JGI IMG/M metagenome (GOLD analysis project Ga0307995, IMG submission 203132) | Marine microbial communities from Ellis Fjord, Antarctic Ocean - #262 | ecosystem: Environmental > Aquatic > Marine > Unclassified | place: Southern Ocean | collected 2014-11-02 | reverse complement strand
TTTTTGATTTTAGTTTTTCAAATTCTTTTGATTCTGAAAACCAACTTTCAAATTCATGTTTGTTGTTACACTTTAAGAGATATTTAATCATTAGATAATTATCTTGTTAATTCCAAGTTTAGCTTCTTCTATAATGCGCGTTAATATCAATATAGTCATGAGTAAAGTCACATGTATAGCATTCAAATTGCTCATGACCTTGCTTTAGGTCAACTTCAATAAGAATTGAATCCCATTTCATATATTCTTGAAGTTTTTCTTCATTGTAGCTTTCAGAAACTTTTCCATTTTCAGCTACGATAAATTCTCCTAATTTAATAATTATTTTCTTTGAATCAATTTTTTCACCTGACTTTCCTATGCCCATTAAAATTCTTCCCCAGTTAGGGTCTTCCCCTGCTACAGCTGTTTTGACTAGTGGAGAGTTTGCAATCGAAAAAGCTATCTTTTTTGCTATTTCAATAGTTGCTGCATTTATAATTTTTACGGTTATAAATTTTTTTGCTCCTTCACCGTCAACCACAACTTGTTTCGACAATTCTAAACAAACCATTTTTAGAGCTTTTTCAAATTTTAATGCTTCTTTACTTGAGATAGTATTCAATTTTTTATTTTTGATTTTTTTAGTTGCAAATATAGCAACCATATCATTAGTCGAAGTATCACTATCAACCGTTATAGCATTAAAAGTTTGTGGTAATACTTTGCTTAAATATTTGTTTAACACTACTGAAGAAATATCTGCGTCTGTAAAAATAAAAGAAAGCATGGTCGCTAAATTGGGAGCAATCATTCCTGAGCCTTTTGCAATCCCCGCTATTCTCACTATTTTATCACCAAGTTTAATTTCTGAATAAGAAATTTTAGGCTTAGTATCTGTAGTCAGAATCGCTGTGGCTACCTTTATCCAGATAAGTTTATTCTGATTAATTCTTAAACTTGAAACTAAATTAGGAATGTTTGCTTTTATTTTTTCTACTGGAAATTTTTCACCAATCACTCCTGTTGATGCAAATAATATTTCTTTTGTTTTAGTTTTTTCATAGTTGTTTTCAATTTCATATTTTTTCAAAGATTCAACTAAAGTTTTAGCTATGTTATCAAGACTGTTTAAACCCTGTTCGCCAGTAAAAGTATTAGCATTTTTAGTGTTAACAACTAATGCTTTAATACTATTTTTTGTGTTCTTTTCATTCCAGGTAATCGATTCTGAAACAATTGAATTTTGGGTATAAGCAACAGCATAATTTGATCCTTCTGGAAAATAAAATAGAGAAAGGTCATCTCTTCTGTTTTTGTAAAGATCAGCAGAAACTGATGACACCTGCAAACCCTCGATCTGTTTAAGCTCTTGAAAGTCACCCATTTTTGATGTTTTCATATTTGGCCCTAATAAGTTTTTTAAATTTATTTTCATAATTCTTGTTTAATTTAAATTATAAATACATATATAGAGTATTAATAATATTGTTATCAACCTACTAATATGAATTTATTTACAAAAGGATTAAATAAAATTTTTAAAACTGGCAATCAAAAAGAATTAGATAGGGTTAAGCCTTTAGTTGTTCAAATTAACATCCAAGAGCCTAATTTCAAGAACTTAAAGGATGAGGAGCTAAAAGCTAAAACCCACCTTTTAAAGAAAAATTTTAAAGACGGTAGGTCCCTTGATTCGCTTATTCCAGAAAGTTTTGCCTTAGTTAGAGAAGCTGCAAAACGAGTTTTAAATGAAAGGCACTATGATGCTCAATTAATAGGGGGTATTTTTTTACACCAGGGTAAAATTGCAGAAATGAAAACCGGTGAAGGTAAAACTTTAGTGTCTACTTTGCCAGCTTACCTAAATGCACTTACTGAAAAAGGAGTACACATTGTAACTGTCAATGATTATCTGGCTAGAAGAGATTCCCAGTGGATGGGGGAAGTGTTTAATTTTTTGGGTCTCTCTATAGGATGTATTACCAATGAACTAGATGATGCAGATAGAAAAAAAAATTATAACTGTGACATTACTTATGCTACTAACAATGAGTTAGGATTTGATTATTTAAGAGATAATATGAAGTACGATCTTTCTGAAATAGTACAAAGAAATCATAATTATTGTATCGTTGATGAGGTTGATAGCATTCTTATTGATGAGTCTAGAACCCCGCTAGTCATATCTGGTAGAAGTGAAGATAAAAGTAATTTTTATTCACTTGCTAATAAATTTATAAACAAACTTGAAAAAAAAGATTACGAAGTAGATGAAAAAAATAAAAATTCAATTTTAACTGATGTTGGGATAGATAAAATTGAAAAACTTGCCTTGCTGGAAAATGTTTTAAAAAATAATAATTTTTACGATCCACAAAATTTAAATCTAGTTCATCATATCAATCAGGCATTAAAAGCTAATTTTTTATTTAACAAAGATGTCGATTATATTTTAAGAGAAAATAAAGTTCAAATTATTGACGAATTTACTGGTAGAGTTCTAGACGGAAGAAGATTTTCTGATGGGCTTCATCAGGCAATAGAAGCTAAAGAGAATGTGGAGATACAGGAAGAAAATCAGACACTTGCTTCGATTACTTATCAAAATTATTTTCGTCTATATCAAAAATTATCAGGAATGACTGGAACAGCTTTAACGGAAGCTGAAGAATTTTTTGATATTTATAAATTAAGTGTTCTTTCAGTGCCAACGAATAGACCAATGATTAGAAAAGATTTAAATGATCAAATTTTTCGAACTGAAAAAGAAAAATACTTAGCTATTACAAATAAAATTATCGAATGTCATAAAAAAGGGCAGCCTGTTTTAGTCGGCACAACTAGTATAGAAAAATCTGAAAAAATTTCAAAAAATTTAATAGAAAAAAATATTAAGCACAGTGTTCTAAATGCTAAACAGCACGAGAAAGAAGCAAAAATAATTGCTGAAGCTGGGAAAATTGGAGCAATAACAATAGCAACAAATATGGCTGGAAGAGGAACTGATATTCAGCTCGGTGGAAATAAAGATTTTAGAGATGAAGACAATCAAAAAGAATTACCACAAATCAAAGAAGATAAAGAAAAAGTAAAATCACTTGGGGGACTTTATATTATTGGCACAGAAAGACATGAAAGTAGAAGAATAGACAACCAATTAAGAGGTAGGTCAGGTAGACAGGGAGATCCTGGCAGTTCAATTTTCTATATCAGTCTTGAAGATGAGCTGATGAGAATCTTTGGTGCTAACTCCATAGACGGTATGCTAAAAAAATTAGGACTTAAAGAAAATGAGTCTATTGATCATCCTTGGATAAATAAAGCCATGGAAAGAGCTCAACAAAAAGTTGAAGGTAGAAACTTTGATATAAGAAAAACATTGATAAAATTTGATGATGTAATGAATGATCAAAGGCAAGTTATTTTTGGTCAAAGGCTTAAAATACTTAAAAGTGAAAATATTTCTGAGACACTTCAGTCTTTCCTTGATGAGGTAGTTCTAAGCTTAGTTAAAGTAAAAAATGTCTATGAAAAATCAAATGACAAAATAATATATCTAAATGCAATAAAAAATATTACTGGAAATATATTAAATGATGATGAGTTGGTGGCATTAACTAATGGTTCCGATGTTGAATATAATAAAAAATTAAAAGAAATGTTTGAGCTTAAATATCAAGAAAGAATTAAACTAATTGGAAAAGCTGAAAACAATGACATCGAAAAAAGAATTTTTTTACAAATTATAGATTTTTCATGGCGATCACATCTACAATATCTTGAGCAACTTAGGCAGGTTATTGGACTTAGAAGCTATGGTCAAAAAGATCCTCTATCCGAATTTAAAAAGGAAGCTTTTATACTTTTTGAGGGGCTACTAGAAAAAATAAAAACTGATGTTATAAAATTTTTATTGAATTTAAATATTGTAGTTTCACCAGAAAAAAAAATAGAGAATAAAACACAATCTAAAATTCCTGAAAATTGCCTTTTGAAATTAATGAAAAATCAAAAAATTCAAAGAAATGAAAAGTGCAAAGCTACTGGTAAAAAGTTTAAAAATTGCTGTGGAGCTAGTTTATAGTAAATTTATTTTTTTAAATTTTTAAAAGCATTAAGTGCTGCATTCCTTGCTTCTTCATGATTAACAATTGGTTTTGGATAATTTGTTCCAATTTCAAAATTTTTGACCCCTTCTTGTAGCTCCCAAGGCCTGTGAATAAATTTTTTGGGAATGTTAGATAGCTCTGGTATCCATTTTTTTACATAATCTCCTTGTGGATCAAATCTTTCTCCTTGTAGAATAGGATTAAAAATCCTGAAATATGGAGCTGCATCTGCACCACATCCAGCAACCCATTGCCAGCCAGCAATATTGTTAGCTTCATTAAAATCCAACAAACAGTCTCTAAAATATTTTTCACCCTCCTGCCAATGTATTCTAAGATGCTTAACTAAAAAAGAAGCTGTCACCATTCTCACTCGATTGTGCATCCATCCGGTTTCATATAATTCTCTCATACCAGCATCCACAATTGGATATCCTGTTATCCCTTTTTTCCAAGCAACTAAGTGTTTTTTATTTTCTTGCCATGGAAAATGATCAAAATCTTTTCTCAAATTTCCTTTTAACATTTCTGGAAAATAATTAATTAAACTATGGCTAAATTCCCTCCAACCAAGTTCATTTATGTATTTTCTATAACCGTTATTTTTTATTTTTATTTTTTGACACTCTTCCCAGATAGTTTCTACGTGGATCTGACCAAATGCTAAATATGGAGAAATTTTAGAAGTCCCTTTAACGCTTGGAATATCTCTATTCTTTCCATAGTCGGACAAACTATTCTTTATAAAATATTTTGTATTTTCTAATGCTGTTTCTTCAGAAGGACTCCAAAGTCTTTCAAAATTTAAATGCCATTTTTTTTTTTGTGACATAGATTCTAAATTTATTAATTGATCTAAAAAATTAATTTTTTTATCCTTTGGCTTAATTTTTTGTTCTTTACCAAAACCTTTATCTAAATAGAATTTTTCAGCTGTTCTCCAGAAATGGGTGAAAACTTTATAAGGTGTGCCGTCACCTTTTTTTATGTCATGAGACTCATTTAAAAGATTTCCTTTAAATATTTTAAAATCAATTTTTTTTGATTCAAATAAATTAGAAGTTTTTTTATCAAATAACAAATAGTCAGGCTCGTAAACTTTGTTCCAATAAATTGAAAAATTTTTTTTACTTACAATTTGCTCAAATACTTCTTTATAAGAATTAGCCTCTACTATCTCAAGATTTATATTGAATTGATTTAATTTTTTTTTAAAATTTTTAATTGATTGGTAAAGCCACCAAAGTTGTGCTGATCTTTTATTAAAATCTTTTTTCTTAAAAATGTAAAAAGCACAAACATGATCATGGTTTTGAGTGGCGTACGCTAATGCATCGTTTTTTAATAATCTAAAATCATTTCTTAACCAGACAATGCCTTTATTTTTCTTCATGTTATTTATATTTATCAACTTATAAAAATAATGATACGTGATTTAAAGTGGTGGCCTTGGTTTGAATCGCACAAACGACACATACCTTTTCAGGGTACTGCTCTACTACTGAGCTACAAGGCCTAAAGTCTAAAAGTTATTCTACCTTTAGTTAAATCGTAAGGTGTCATTTCAATCATTACATTATCGCCTGCTAAAACTCTTATTCTATTCTTTCTTAATTTTCCAGATGAGTGGGCTAAAATTTCATGATTATTCTCAAGTTTAACTCGGAACATTGCATTTGGTAAAAGTTCAGTAACCTTACCTTTAAATTCTAATGTTTCTTGTTTGGCCAATTATTTTTCCTTTTTTTTTAATCTTATTTTAATAGAATTTGCGTGTCCTTCAAGGTTTTCATATTCGGCTAGATTTATAACCGATGTGCCTAATCTTTCAATGCCTGATTTCGTCATTTTTATAACAGAATGTCTTTTTAAAAAATCATAAACTGAAAGACCAGAAGAGAATCTAGCAGAGCCAGAGGTAGGTAGAACGTGGTTTGGGCCTGCCAAGTAATCACCGACGGCTTCTGGTGAATACTCACCAAGAAATATTGATCCTGCATTATGAACATTTTTTAAGATTTTACCTGTATTTTTTGCAAATAACTCTAAATGCTCTGGTGCAATTAAATTTATAATTTCAGGTAATATTTTTTTATTCTTAACCAATATTGATAACCCAAAATTTTTTAAGCTTTTATATGCAATATTTTTTTTGGGCAAAGTTTTTAACTGTTGTAATAAAAAATAATTAATTTGTTTAATGGTTTTAATATTATCCGCTAAAACAATTGATTGTGAGCTTTCATCGTGTTCCGCTTGAGCGATTAAATCTGCAGCAATCCAATCTGGTTTTGACCATTTGTCTGCAACTATCGTTACTTCCGAAGGCCCTGCAATCATATCAATACCTACTTCTCCGAAAACTTGTTTTTTTGCAGTAGCTACAAAAGCATTTCCCGGTCCTACTATTTTGTCCACTTTTTTAATCGTCTTAGTTCCGAAAGCCATTGCTGCAATTGCCTGAGCTCCACCAATTTTATAAATTTCTTTTACTTTACATTTTTGTGCGGCATAAATTACAGCAGGATTATAGGATTTGCTCATTGATGGTGTGGTCATATATATTTCGTTCACGCCAGCAACTATTGCTGGAATGCAATTCATTAAAACTGAACTTGGGTAACTTGCTAAGCCACCTGGAACATAAACTCCTACTCTATTTATTGCACTTAATTTATAAGAAAATGAGTTTTTAAATTTATCGGTAAATGAATAGGGATATAGCTTTTGTTTTTTATGAAAATTTAAAATTCTGTCATAAGCCAAATCAATTGCCTTTTTTATTTTTTTATCTAATTTTTTAACTATTTTTTTTTTTTCTGTGTCTGAAAATTTGATATTTTTTAGTGAAATATTTTTTATATTTGAGAATTTTTTCTCATATTTGATTAAGGCTGAATCTTTATTTTTTTTTACATTTTTTATTATATTTTTTACTTGAAAGTCAATTTTAGGATCTTTAAGTTTTCTTTTTTGCAGAATAACATTTAGTTTTGCAAAAAAATTATTTTGATTAGATTTTATTAATTTTAACATTATAAAAAATTATGTCTAGGTTCTGTTTTGCTTTCCCATGGGTTGCCTTGATCATCTAAAGTTACATCAATTACTTCTGTTTTTATTTTAATCATTGCATCTCCGGAAAAGATTAACTTAATTTCATAGTTCTTATCAGGCAATAGTTTACATTCAATAGTTAAAAAATCTAAAAAAGTTTTATTTTTTTGTGTGTTAATATTCTTGGACAAAACGTTAATAATATTATCAAATTTTAATACTGTTCTTATTCTCTTATTTTTTCTAAAAACACCTCTTTCAACATCTTCCCACATAAACCTATTTAGTTGAATTAAAAAAATTCTATTTTTTTTTAAATTTGCAAAATCTTGAACGGAAACTATTGCGTCTTGTAAGTGGGCAGCTATAACTCTTAGATCTTCGTCCGAAGTTGCTAATAATTTTAGATTTTTTACTTTCATTTAAACTCTAGTGATATCTGCTTTGCATTTTTTTAATTTTTTTTCTAAATTTTCATACCCACGATCTAAATGGTATACTCTATTAATTGTAGTTTCTTTTTCTGCTATCAACGCTGCTAAAACTAGGCTAACGGATGCTCTAAGATCTGTTGCCATAACCTCCGCTCCCGATAAATTCGTTAAACCTGTGATAAATGCTGTATTATTTTTCGTAATAATTTTTGCACCCATTCTTCTAAGTTCTGGCACATGCATTAATCTATTCTCAAATATATTTTCAGTTATTTTTGATGTTCCTGATGCCTTTAACATTAAAACCATAATTTGTGCCTGTAAATCTGTTGGGAAACCGGGATATGGTTCTGTTTTAATATTAGCACTATTTATTTTGCGTGATTCGAAAACGGTGATTTTATTTTTATCTATTTTCATTCTGACGCCCATTTTTTTAAGTAATTTAATTTCTGTTTCTATAATGTTAGGTTTTATTTTTGAAAAAATAATTTTTTTTCCAGTCAAGGCTGCTGCGATTAAATATGTACCAAGCTCGATTCTGTCGAATATTACTTCATGGCTCACACTTTTAAATTCTTTAGTTCCAATTATTAAAATTTTTCTTTTACCGACAAAATTAATATTACATCCTAATTTTTTTAAAAAAACTATCATATCTTGAATTTCAGGTTCAATAGCACAGTTGGATATTATCGTTTTACCTTTAGCAGTAACTGCAGCAAGAATTGCATTTTCTGTTGCTCCAACTGAAATAGAGGGAAATTTAATTACACTTCCTTTTAATCCATTTTTAGCAGTTGCGTGTATATATCCATTTTTTATTTTAATTTTTGCACCAAGTTTTTCTAAAGCGAATAAATGTAAATTAACAGGTCTTGTTCCAATCGCACATCCACCTGGAAGAGAAACTTTTGCTTTTTTGTATTTAGCTAACAACGGCCCTAGAACTAAAACGCCTGCTCTCATAGTTTTGAGAAGATTGTATGGTGCAAATGTTTTTAATTCTTTGTCGCTTGAAATTTTTAAAGTTTTTGATTTTTTAGAGATCTTTATATTTAATCCAATAAACTTTAATAAGTTTATCATTGTATAAACGTCTTGAACTAATGGAATATTTTTTAAAGTAATAATTTTATTCGTGAGCAGAGCTCCTGCTAAAATAGGTAATGTCGCGTTCTTAGATCCAGAAATATTTATAGAACCTGATAATTTTTTTTTTCCTTTGATGATAAGTTTTTGCATCAATAAAATGGAACTTAAACTTTAGGCAAAGTAACACCTTTTTGCTTCATGTACTTACCTTTTCGATTTGCATAAGTTACTTGTGGCTTTTCATTGCCTTTAATAAAAACAAATTGCGCAATACCTTCGTTTGCATATATTTTAGCTGGCAAAGGAGTTGTGTTGGAAAATTCTAAAGTTACATGTCCTTCCCAGCCAGGTTCAAGTGGTGTGACATTAACTATTATTCCACATCTTGCGTATGTTGATTTACCAAGACAAATAACAAGAACATCTTCGGGTATTTTGAAGTACTCCATTGTTCTAGCTAAAGCGAAAGAATTTGGTGGAATAATGCATTCTTTACCAGTCTTTGTAACAAAACTTTCTTTTTTAAAAAGCTTGGGATCAACTATACCTGAATTCACGTTTGTAAAAATTTTAAACTCATTTGAAACTCTTGCGTCATAGCCATATGATGACAGTCCGAAAGATATCTTTCCTTTTCTAACTTGTTTTGAAACAAATGGTTTAATCATAGCTTTTTCTTTAGCCATTTTTTTTATCCATCTGTCTGATAATACTGTCATTTTTCCTTAAATTTTCTTTAAATTTTTTTCTTTTTTTTAAATTTATTCTTAAAGCTATTTCTCGCTTAACAAGTTGAGCATTTTTTTTAAACAACACTCTACTCATTCTTGTTTTAATTAGTTTTTATCAGGATTTGTTAGATCATCAAGGGTGATAGGTTTGTCTATATCATGCATTATTTTTTCATCACTATTTTGCGGATCATTACTTTTTCGTGCTCTTTTTTCTTCAATACGAGCTTTCCTTTTGGCTTCTTTTTTCATCGCCTTTTCATTTCTTGTAGATTTGTAGTCGTAATGAATACCCATTTTAGCTCCTGCATTTTTTTTCAATTTTACTTTGTAGATTGAAATTATGCAAGCCTCTTATAAAATGTTGATTTTAATTTTTCGAGACACTTATATAGCTCAGCAAGTAAAGCGTCTAGATAGCAAGAAAAATGGTCGACCGTTCGATTCAGTCTATAGACACCGTTTTATTTTGTTTTTTTTATTAAAATAAAAATAATTGATAGCATAACAGCAACTATGACATCGTAAATAGGTATAGCGTTAGGATATCCAAAATTCCATAAAATTACAAATATTAACCAAGTAATCCAATAGAAAATCTCCTGATTTTTTTTTTTCATCATAATATAAATTTAGATTATACATCCGATATCTGTACATTTTTGATTAGACTTTATCATATTAAAATAATCAATTGATTTTAAACTACTTATCATTAATGTTTTATAAATATTTAGATACCCATTTAAACTATCAGATAATTCTTTGGCTTCATTGTTCATTCCCAGCCTTGAAAAATTTAGTAACATAATAGAATTACCATTTGGAATATTATTATCGCTGATATCTATCGGTTTATGAAAAAGGTCGTTATTAGAAATTATATTTTTTTGAAATATAAATTTTTCTTTTACATAAAAAAGTTCTATAGTTTTTTGACATAATTCTTTGGCTTTAAACAAATAGTTAGGCTTTAAAGTTTGATCTGAAAGATCTAGTAACATTGCTATAGCGTAAGCATAATCCTCTAAAAACACAGAGGTTTTTGAGTTAGTATGATAAAGCCTATCTTCCCTAAAAAAAAGTTTTTCTAAATTATTGTAATAAGTTTCTGCTATTCTTAGATAATTGTTTTTAGGTAATATTTTTTCCGCAGAAATTAATGCACTAATCCAAAGACAGTTTAAATCAAGTTGAATTTTATTGTCGAAAAATGGTTTCTTTTTCTTTCTTCTTAAATCTTTCAATTCAGTGACTATTGACTCTGGAGGGACTTTAATTTCTCTTAAAATTATTTTATTTTCCCAGTTTCCATTTACACTTACATCAAAATATAATTCTATGTCCTTGATATCTTTTAATTCATTATAGGTAAAAACATAATATTTGCCTTCTTCTCCATCGCTATCAGCATCATAAGCTGACCCTAATAGATTGCTTTTGGTGTTTAGAAAGTTATTGTTTATGAATTCAATTGTTTGAATTAATTTTTTCTCAAAATAATCATTTTTATTTATTTTAAGAAATTTAGATATTAAAAGAACAAATTGAGCATTATCGTAAAGCATTTTTTCAAAATGTGGGATTAGCCAGTTTTCATCTACGGTATATCTTGAAAGCCCACCTTCAACATGGTCATATATTCCTTGTGAGCAAAGTTGTTTTAAAATTAATTCAATAGGTTCTTTGTAATTTACATTTTTCGTTTTAGTAAAAAAGTACAAAAGTACATCGTAAATATTAAATATTGGAAATTTAGGGGCTCCTTTATAGCCTCCTTTTTCTTTATCTAAATTATCAATGGTATTTTTTAAAATATTTTCTAAGTCTTGATCTAAAACAGAAGATTTTCTTAGTTCTAAACTTTTAGATATAACTGGCGATTGCTTAATAATTTCTTCTCGTTGCTGACTATAAGTTTTTCCCACTTTTAAAATAATTTCCTTAAAAGATGGTAGTCCATGAGAAGGGATTTTAGGAAAATAAGTTCCAGCCATAAAGGGTATAGCGTTCTCATCGAGAAATATAGTTAAGGGCCATCCTCCGCCTGACTGATTAAAAAGTTGAAAAGAACTTTGAAAAATATAATCAATATCTGGTCTCTCTTCTCGATCTACCTTTATACTTAAAAAGTATTTATTCATAAGCCCAGCTGTTTCTTTGTCTTCAAAACTTTCATGTGCCATAACATGGCACCAATGACAACTTGAGTACCCAATGCTAAGAAGTATTGGTATTTTTTTTTCTTTTGCTGCAGCTAAAACTTCTTTTGACCACACTTGCCAATTCACAGGATTTTTTTTGTGTTGTTGAAGATAAGGACTCAGATCTTCAGATAAATTATTTTTATTTGTCTCTAACATTAAAAGAAAAGGATTTTATTATTAAGGATATTATAATAAAAATTATAAAGAAAACTATAGGTAAATAAATCTCTCTACTAAGTATTAAATCTACAAAACTAAAACTGTCTGATTCTTTTATAAACTCATTAATACCAGATCCTATAGAAGCCATAATAAACATGCCGGGCACAAACCCCAAAATACTGGCAAAGAAATAATTTATTTTTTTCATATTAAAAATAACCGGCAAGGTATTTTGTAAAGGAAACGGAAGGCCCAAACCTCCTACGAGCCTGAAAATAAAAAAATAGTAAAATTCATTTTTTTTAAAAAGCTTTATATATTTTGAAAATTTTTTATCTAATAATTTGCTAATCAAGTCTTTAAAAAAAAAATTAGCAATTGTGTATAATGTTAAAGCACCAAGGGTAATAGAAATAACTGACACAAAAGTTCCAGTCCACTTACCGAAGAGAATTCCTGATATTATTAAAATAGGGGAACCAAATCCAAGTAGTGCGACCCATGCTATAGAGAAAATAAAGAATATTAATAAATTTATATAAAGCTTATTTCCAATTAAACTATCTATATTTACTTGAAGTTCCTTATAGTATGAGAAATCATCCAATCTACTAATTTCAATTTGTAAAAAAAGAAAATACAAGAATACAAACAGAATAAGTAAATAAGAAATTCCTAAAAATAGTTTAAGTTTTTTGTCCATTATTTACATGTACAATACAAGGTAATTAGATTATATAAATTTAAATATTTATGAAAAGAACTTATCAACCTAGCAATTTAGTAAGAAAAAGAAGACATGGATTTAGAGGCAGAATGGCCACTAAAGCTGGTCGAAAATTAATTGCTAGAAGAAGAGCTAAAGGAAGAAAAACTATTTCAACTTAATTTTTAATGATTAAGCTTGAAAGTCTAAAAAAAAATAATCACTTCAAATTAGTTTTAAAAGAAAAAAAGGTTCACACTGATTTTTTTTCCATTTTTGCAGCTAAAAATTTTATCCCAAAAAAGAATAAAAATTTATTACACATTAGTTTTGTGATGAAAAAAAAAATAGGTAATGCTGTAACAAGAAACAGGATAAGGCGTAAATTAAAAGCTATAGTGCACAGGCTTTTGAAGATAAAGGGTGCAATTAATTCGAATTATACTTATATAGTTTTTGGTAAATCAAAAGCCTATGAAAAAAATCATAAAATTTTATTTTCAACAATGCAAAAAAGCTTTGAGAAGTTCTGAGTCTATGATTTCTAATATTTTAATTTTTCCAATTTTGTTAATAATAAAGTTTTATAACTTTTTTATTTCTCCTTTGTTAGGTGTAAACTGTAGGTTTCTCCCTACGTGTTCTGAATACGTTAGTGATTCTCTTAAAGAGCATGGTTTAATAAGAGGTGGTAAATATAGTTTAAAAAGAATTATGCGTTGTCATCCTATAAAATTTTTAGGTGGAGCGGACGGAATAGATTTAGTTCCCGGCAAAAACTGTAAGTCAAAGGAATAAAACTAGATGGAAAATAAAAATGTTTTTATAGCTATAGCACTATCAATGTCTGTGTTACTTTTTTGGTCAGCTTTTGTTGACTCTCCTCAACCTATTGAAGTGCAAAATCAAAAAGTTGCGAGTTCTCAGTCTAAAAATAAAGTAAAAGATAATGGTATTGTTCCTAGTATTGACGGGACAATTGTTGAAAAGATTATTTCAAGAGAAGAATCTCTAAAAAAAACAAATAGAATTTTATTAGAAAATAAAAAAATAAAAGGTTCGATTTCACTTGTAGGAGCAGCAATAGATGATTTATCTTTTAAGAATTACAAAGTAGATATTAAATCAGATAATATTGTTCAGTTTTTAAATCCGAAGGAAACAAAGAATGGGTATTTTGCTGAGTCAGGCTGGGCAAGCATAGGAAATAAAATTAAGGTCCCAACAAGTAAAAGCGTTTGGACTGTTGTGGGAAATAAAGTTTTAACTGTGAACAAACCTGTAACTTTAGAATGGAATAATGGTTCAAATCTTATATTTAGAAAAAAAATAGAAATAGATGACAATTATCTTTTTAAAATTAATCAAGAAGTTAAAAATAATTCTTCAGAACAAGTTGAATTATATCCTTATGCTCAATTAACGAGAAAAAATATTCCTGAGGATTTAAAAGGTTTTTATATTTTACATGAAGGTTTTATTGCTGTCTTAGATGAAGAACTTAAAGAAGATGATTATGACGACATAGAAGATAAAAAAATAATACGAGAAGCAGACAAAGGATGGATAGGTATTACAGATAAATATTGGATGACTGCTTTAATTCCTGAAGTAGGTGAAAAATTTAAGTCTACTTTTTTATATCAAGACGCTTATAAAGCGAATTTTTTATTAAATAACCCAAAAGTTATTGCTCCTTCATCAAAAGCAAATAATGAGATTAAAATTTTTGTAGCGGCAAAGGAAGTCCAGACTATTGATGCATATGCAGAGAAAGAAAATATAGAAAAATTAGATCTGATTATTGATTGGGGTTGGTTTTATTTTTTTACAAAACCTCTTTTTTTTGCGGTTGACTATTTGTTTAAACTAACGGGAAACTTTGGAATTGCGATAGTTCTTATTACGGTAATGATTAGGTTAGTTTTCTTTCCTCTTGCTAGCTACTCATTTAAATCAATGGCAAAAATGAAAGCATTACAGCCTGAAATGGCAAGACTTAAAGATCTTCACAAGGATGACAAGACTAAGCTCCAACAGGCTATAATGGCACTATACAAGAAGGAGCAAATTAATCCTGCTTCTGGTTGTTTGCCAGTTTTAATACAAATTCCATTTTTCTTTGCAATTTATAAAATGCTTTTCATTTCACTAGAGATGAGACATCAACCGTTTTTTGGATGGATAAAAGATTTGTCTGCATCAGATCCTACTACAATATTTAATCTATTTGGCTTACTGCCCTTCACTCCACCTAGTTTTTTAATAATAGGTGTTTGGCCAATATTAATGGGCCTAACAATGTTTGTTCAACAAAAATTAAATCCTGCTCCAACCGACCCTATTCAAGCTAAAATTTTTACGTTTTTTCCAATATTTCTAACAGTAATACTAGCATCTTTTCCTTCAGGATTAGTCGTTTACTGGACTGTCAACAATATTTTAACTATTGCTCAACAATGGTTCATAATGAAAAGAACAAAAGTTAAAACAAATTAAATGGGTTCAAAAGAAGAAAACCTAGAAAATTTAAAAAATTTTTGGCCAGAAAATGCGCCTGATGTTTCTCAGGTTCCTAAATATATAAATAAATATATACAAGAAAAAATAGTAATCAAATGTGGAGGCAAAGTTTTAATAGATCCTGATTTATTCAATAAATTTATAGAAGATGTAGCTATACTTTATAAATTAGGAATAACTGTAATTATTGTTCATGGAGGCGGTCCTAGAATAAAAATGGAACTTTCAAAATTAAATATTGAAAGTCAATTTATTAAAGGTTTAAGAATTACTGACAAACAAACTATGGGAGTAGTTGAAAAAGCTTTAGTAGACTTTAATTCTGAAATTATAGAAAAATTAAAAAAGAAAAAATGTAACGCGGGTGGATTAAATGTAAGTGAGAATAATATTTTTATAGTCGAGCAGGAAAGTAAAGATCTTGGCTTTGTAGGAAGACCCAAAAAAATACTAAGTGAAAAAATTCAAAATATTATAGATCAACAACAAATACCTGTAATTTCTCCAATGGGTAGAGATGGAAATGGGGAAAAATATAATATTAATGCGGATACTGCAGCAGCAGCTGTAGCTAAAAGTTTAAAATCTCGAAGATTATTACTAATGACAGACGTTACAGGTGTCTACGATCAAAATAAAAAATTAATTAGTGAAATTAAACCTGCAGAAGCAAAAAACTTGATTGATAAAAAAATAGTAGAAGGCGGAATGATACCTAAACTTTTAAACTCAATTGATGCTATTGAAAACGGTGTTAAAGGTGTTGTTATTATTGATGGTAGAAAGCTTCATTCTATATTATATGAAATTTTTTCAGATGAAGGTTCTGGTACACTTATAAGAAAATGAAAGAATTAAAACAAATAAAATATTGGCTCTTTGATCTTGATAACACTTTGTACTCAGGTGAAACAAAGGTATTTGATCAGGTAGATAAAAAAATGACATTTTTTATATCTGACAAGCTCAGCGTAACTGTAGAAGAAGCAAAAAAAATTCAAAAAAATTACTTTCATGAATATAACACAACGCTAAATGGAATGATTAAAAATCACAAAATTGATGCTCAAGAATTTTTAGATTTTGTTCACGATGTAGATTTAGATTTTTTAAAAGAAGACAAAAAGCTTCAAAACGAACTAAGCAATTTAAAAGGTGAAAAATTTATATTTACTAACGGATCAAAAGCACATGCTGCTAATGTTACAAAAAGAATTGGTATTCAAAGTTTTTTTAGTGGAGTCTTTGATATAGTAGATGCTAATTTTGTGCCAAAACCTTCAATTGAACCATATAAAAAAATTATCGAAAAATATAGAATAGATCCTAATTATTGTATATTCATTGAAGATATAGCTAGAAATTTAAAACCTGCTAATGAATTAGGAATGAAAACAGTTTGGGTAAAAAACAATGAACCTTGGGCAGCTGAATTTTCTGATGAAAATTTTATAGACTACAAAATTGATAACCTGTCAGAATTTTTAAGGAGAATAAATGAACAAAAGTGAATTAGAGACAATAATAAATCAAGCTTGGGATAAAAAAGAAGAAGTAAATAAAAATTCAGATAAAAAAATAATTAATGCAATTAATCAGACATTAAATGATTTAGATTCAGGTGTAGCAAGGGTTGCTGAAAAAATTGATGGTAAATGGTTAACACATCAGTATTTAAAAAAAGCAATTATGCTAAGTTTCAGGATTTATGATATGGAAGTCTTAAGCGGCCCCTATAGTAGCTGGTATGATAAATCCCACTTAATAAAAGGTAAAACAGCTGGATGGACTAAAGAAGACCATGTCAAAGCAGGTTTTAGAATGGTGCCTAATTCCCCAGTAAGGAAAGGATCTTTTATTGGAAAGAATGTTGTTTTAATGCCATGTTTCATAAATATTGGAGCCCACATAGACGAAGGTACAATGATGGATACTTTTTCAAGAGCAGGTAGCTGTTGTCAGATAGGTAAAAATTGTCATATTTCAGCAGGTTCTGGTGTTGGTGGAGTTTTGGAGCCAGCTCAAGCATTACCAACTATTATTGAAGATAATGTTTTTCTAGGAGCAATGTCTGAAGTTGTTGAAGGAGTAATTGTTGGTGAAGGTTCGGTGATTAGTATGGGCGTGTGCATTGGTCAATCTACAAAGATTGTAAATAGACAAACTGGTGATATTATTTATGGAAAAATTCCCCCCTACTCAGTAATTGTCCCTGGCTCAATGCCAGATAAAAAAAATCCCAACGCTCCATTATTAAGTTGTGCAGTCATAATCAAACAAGTTGATGAAAAAACTAGGAGTAAAACTTCTATTAATGATTTATTGAGAGAATAATGAAAATTTTTGATGAATTACAGTTATCAAAAGAATTAATTAGATTTCCTAGCGTTACACCAGTTGATGCTGGCGCTATAAATTATTTGTCAAAAAAATTAAAACAATTAGGATTTAATTGTAAGATTTTAGAATTTAAAGATAAAAAAAACCCAACTATTAAAAATCTTTATGCGAGACTAGGAAATAGACAGCCAAACCTATGTTATGCAGGCCATACAGATGTTGTTCCTCCGGGAAATATAAAAGATTGGACTGTTAACCCCTTTAAGCCGGTTGTAAAAAATAATTATTTAATAGGTAGAGGGGCAAATGATATGAAAAGCTCGATTGCTTGTTTTTTGTCTGCAGTGAGCATGTTTTTAAAGAATAGTAAAAAAATTAATGGATCTATAAGTTTTTTAATTACAGGTGATGAGGAAGCTCAAGCTATTAATGGTACTAAAAAAGTAGTTGATTATTTAATAAAAAAGAAGGAAAAAATTGATTTCTGTATTGTTGGAGAACCAACTAACCCTAAAAAATTAGGAGAAATGATTAAAATAGGAAGAAGAGGTAGTCTCTCATGCAATCTAGAAATAAGAGGCAATCAAGGTCACGTTGCTTATCCTCATCTTTCAAGAAATCCTATAAGCAGTTTAATTACTATATGTAAAAAACTTAAAGAAAAACCACTAGACAGAGGCAACAAACATTTCCAGGCGTCAAATTTAGAATTTACAGGGATATACGTTGATAACAAAACACATAACGTGATACCAGCAAGGGTAAAAACACAATTCAATATTAGATATAATAATTTTCATACAGCGGTTAGCTTAAAAAAAATGATCAATTCTACTATAAAGTCAATTTGCAAAAAAAATAAAGTAAAATTCAAAATCGAATTTTTAACTTCTGGAGATTCTTTTCTGACTAAACCTGGAACTACAATTCAAATGGCAAAAAAAATTATTAAAAAAATTACAAAAATAAATACTGTCTTTTCTACAACGGGCGGTACTTCAGATGCAAGATTCATAAAAAAAATTGCCCCCTGTTTAGAATTTGGCTTAGTTAACAAAACAATGCACAAAGTCGATGAATGTGTTTCTTTATATGATTTAAAAAAATTAACTAAAATTTACAATAAGATTTTAATTGAATATTTTAAGTGAAATTATTCAACGCAAAAAAAATAAAAAAAGAACCCAAGGTATCCATAATTTTACCAAATTATAATAGCTCTAAAACTATTGTAGCGACTATCAACTCTATATTACAACAAACCTATAAAAACTTCGAACTTATAATTGTTGATGATTATTCTGATGTAAAAACAAAAAATATTTTATCGAAATATAAGAAAATAAAAATATTTTATTTAAAAAAAAATAAAGGGGCAGGATTCTGCAGAAATTTAGCGATTAAAAAATCTAAATCAGATTATATAGCATTTATAGACTCCGATGATTTGTGGGCAAAAAATAAATTGAAACTACAAATTAATTTTATGCAAAAAAATAATTATTTATTTACATACACAAATTACAAAACTTTTAAGATTGATAACCCTATAAAAAGTACAATTCAAGTTCCTGCTAAATTTAATTTAAATTCTTTTATTAAAAATACATCTATAGCAACCAGCACAATGATAGTTAAAAGATCAATAACAAGTAAAATAAAATTTTCAAATACAAAAATTTGTGAAGATTATTTCTATAAATGCCAATTACTAAAAAAAATAGGTAGTGCATATTGTTACCCTGGTTATTTAACGGAATATCAAATCAGGAGAAACTCACTGCAAAGCAACCGCATCAGAAATCTATACTGGATTTGGAGAATTAATAAAAAATTAAATCATTTTAATATTTTTAAAAATTTAATTTCTATTTTTTTTATATCTCTACACTCCATAAAAAAGTATGGTTTTAGATAGTAAAGAATTAGTAATAAACTTTAAGCAAATATAAACCCCTCGCAGGAGCTGGTGGAGCACAGTTAGATCGTGTTTTTGATTTAATAATATTTTTAAATTTTTTTAAACTCCACTTTTCTTCTCCAACAAATTTTAGACATCCTACCATCGACCTAACTTGTTGCTGTAAAAAAGATTTTGATTTGAAAGTTATAAGTATTTTAGTTCCAGATTTTTTCACTATTACTTTGTCTAGTGTCTTAATAGGTGATTTAGAATTACACGAAGACGATCTGAAGGTTGAAAAATCTTTATTACCCTCCAATAATTTAGCTGCTTTTCTAATGAGTTCAAAATTTAAAATAGATTTGATATGCCACGCTCTATTAAATTCTAATGATAATGGTGCTATACGATTGACAATTACATACTTATATTCTCTTTGTTTTGCACTATATCTGGCGTGAAAGTGTAATTTTTTTCTATTTACTTCTAGAATGGATATTCTTTTTTTTTGCAAAAAAAAATTAATTGAATTTAAAAAAATAATTCTATTATTTATTTTAGATTTCGAGATAAAATGTGCCGATTGTGCAGTTGCATGAACACCCGAGTCTGTTCTTCCGGAACCATATAAAATAATTTTTTGTTTTAAGATTTTGGTTAAAATTTTTTCGATAGATTGCTGAACAGAAGGACCATTTTTTTGCTTTTGCCAACCAACAAAATTTGTCCCATCATATTCAATTATGATTTGATAAATAAACACTATTTAATTGGATCTCCTATCTTAAAATTCATTCCTTGCAAAAAAAAATTTAATAATAATTTATTTTTACCTTCTCTTTGTATTTCTTCAATTTTTATAGATTTATCTTTACAGGCAATTATAAAATTATTATCTAGAATAGTCCCAGTAGTTCCCCTTTTATCAAACATAGAGGCTTTCCATATTTTGTATCGAATTTTTTTATACTCAAACCATGACCCTGGATCTGGATTTAAACCATTAATTTTTCCAATAATATTTTTTGCACTTTCTTCCCAATTAATTTTGCCTTCATTTTTTTTTATCTTTTTTGCATAAGTAGCATTCCTATGATTCTGTGCCACAAATTTATCTTTATTATTAAAAATACTGTCTAATGCTTCCACAATATACTGAGAACCAATTTTAGATAATTTTTCCGAAATTATTTTACTTGTATCGGAGGGAATAATATCAACTGTTATTTTTTTCATAACAGGTCCAGAGTCTAATCCTTCTGTAATTTTCATTATACTTATACCTGTTTGCTTGTCTAAATTCATGATCGCTCTTTGTATAGGTGCTGCTCCACGCCACTTAGGCAGTAGAGAAGCATGAATATTTATGAATCCTTTTATGGGCACATCAAGAAATTTTTTTGAAATTAATTGACCATATGCAACTACGACTACAATGTCTGGATTTACTTCTTTGAAGAATTTTAATTCTTCCTCTGTGTTTAAATTATTTGGATTTCTTATGACCAATTTTAAATTTTCAGCACTATTCTGAATTGGCGACGGATTTAATTTTTGACCACGATTAGATTTTTTTGGAGACTGGGTATAAACACAAGAAATTTGATACGTGGATTTTGCGAGGGCCTCTAGTACAGGTACTGAGAACTGGGGAGTTCCCATAAAAATAATTTTATATGGCATTAGTTTAATTAATCTAAACTACTATTCTTTCTAGTACTTTTTTTTGCTTTGAAAGTTTTTTAACAATATAATTTTTTTTCAATTTTGATAAATAATCTATAAATAAAATTCCCTCAAGGTGATCTATTTCATGCTGTATGCAGGTCGCTAGAAGTCCCTCTGCTTTTAACTCTTTTTTTTTGCCATTATAATCTAAATAGCTTACATGACATTCGTTAGGTCTATCAACTTCAGCAAATTGTCCTGGAACAGATAGGCAACCTTCTTCATATGTAGAATTATTTTTTGATTTTACAATTAATTTTGGGTTAACAAAATACAGTGGTTTTTTTTCTTCTTCTTTTGATAAATCGATTACTATTACTCTTTTTGGAACTCCTATTTGTATAGCCGCTAAACCAATCCCCGGAGCTGCATACATCGTTTCAAGCATGTCTTTCATTAACTCTCTAATTTCATCGTCTACTTTATCAACTTCATGAGATATTTGTCTTAGAAAAGAGTCTGGTTCAGTTAAAATTTTTCTAATAGCCATTAAATTTTAATATATTAAATTTCACTTCTTTCAGGAAGTGCCGTAATTAAAATTTTATTACTTAATTTTTTAATTCCTGATTTTATTAACAAATGATTAATAAAATATATTGTTTGTGTATCTAAATCTAGAATTTCATCCTCTCCTATTAATTCCACAATTCTTAATAAAAGTAGTCCTATTTCATTATTTTTCCCTAAATTTAATAATTCCGGTGGTGGCACATTGTTTTTTATTATTTCTTTGTCAATTAATTTTTCAGAAATAATGACGCCATCACTTTCTAATGTCTCGAAAAGTATAATATCTTTTAAAGAAGTTTTGTATTTTTTATTTTTTTTTATTTTTTTATGAATAATTTCAAGTTCTTTTTCAGGTTTTTTTTTGAATGTATCTCTTTCTGTATAAAATCTTAAGATTCTAGAAGTGTGGTAATTTTTATCGTTATATTTAATTTTTCCAAGATTGTTTTTTTTATCAGAAATAATATTTTCAGATACTAGTTGCTTGTATGATAGCGGTATTTTTTCAGGGTCTAAAGTTTTTAATTCTTTGTCTAAATAATCCCTAAATATGTTAGATAAATTATCTTTTTTAAATAAATTATTTAATAAAAAAAGATATTTTAATCTTGTATCAATATTATCTGATAATAAAACTTTTTGATAAATTAGAGCTCTTGAATTTACAGGATCTAACGTAAGGTAAATTTGATCTATATTCAAAAAATCATTAATATCGAATTTTACATTTTTATAGATTTCAAAAATATATGACTTTGATAGAGTATTTTTGTTAGCAGCATTTTCTAATTCTTTAATTTGTTCTTTATTCTCAAAGTTGTTAATTTTAATTAAATTTGCAGCAGCTAAATACTGCCATATTTTTTTATCAGTTTTTTTGTTCGGGATATAAGCAAAATCTGGAATAGCTATTGAGGATAGGTAAAAATTTAATAAATTAGTATCATCAATTTTTGAGTCTATCTTTTCACTTAAACCTAAGAGGTAATTAATTTTATTGTCAAAAAATTTATTTGATAATTTTTGCTCCCTAAGAAGATCTAAAATAAGTTGAGCTTCATTTTTTTTATCATTTCTAATAAGACAAATAATTTTAAATTGATCTAAATATGAATCTTTTACATCGTCACTAATCAGCTTAATATTTTGACAAGCTTCGTTCAAATTAGCTTTTGAAATATTTTCATCAACTAGATATTTGATAATTTTTTTTTTATTAGGGAATTCTTTATTTTTTTTTAAAAAAGTAGCTATAAGCTGATCTTTATTTTTGTTGATTAGCCAGTCTAGTTTATAATTTATAAATTCAACATCAGTCATATTTTGATTTGGTGGCTTAGAAATTGTGAATAATGTATTTACAAATATTTCTTCAGCAAAAGAAGAAAGCTTTATTTTATTAATTCTCTCTATTGTATCTTTAATTCTTGTTCCTTCTGAATTAACCCACATATCTAGTGTTAAATTATTTTCATCTGGGTCAAATATTCCGTAAACTAAATTTTTATTAGTCCCTAAAGCGTTAGATTTGATATCAATTTTTTTTGAGAGTTCTGGATTAATTTTAATTTTTGACTCAAACTTTTTTAAAGAATTATTTTTTACTTTAGTGATATTTTTTTTATTAAAATTTTCTTTTTTCCATATATCAACACTGTCTTCTGAAAAAAGTGGAGTAAAAAAGATGAATACAATTAAAGAAAAAAATAACTTTTTATTTAAGTTTGATAATTTCATTGGTAATATTTTTTTTAATTTCTTGCTTTGGAGCTGGAAAATTAAATTTACTCAGTAAAAATAGGACCAATAAAAAAGCTGCGCTATATATAAAAAAACTAATTATATTTCTTTTACCTGACCGTTTTGAACTTAAGCGTTTATTGTAATTAAATTGCATAATAATTAAATATATTTAAACTGAATAAATAAGACAAATTTATGATAAATCAAATTATAAATCAGGAATTTAATTGAAAAAAAACCTTACTTTGACTGGTATGATGGGTGTTGGTAAGTCAACTGTAGCTAAAGAACTTTCAAAACATCTTTCATTGGAGTTTATAGATATAGACAAAGTTATCGAAAAAGAACTTAACTTATCTGTTCAAGAGATTTTTGAACTAAAAGGAGAGGCGTTTTTTCGAAAAATAGAGGAAAAAGTAACTCTCAGAGAAATAAAAAAAAAGAAAAAAATTATATCTTTAGGAGGTGGGGCTCTCATGAGTACCAAGATTAAAGATTACGTTATTTCTCATACACTGAGTTTCTGGTTAGATTTAAATACAAATCTGCTTGAAAAAAGGCTTAGTAAATCTAAACGAAGACCTTTATTGATTAATAAGAATATTCAGCTAACTTTAGAAAAAATTTACAACGAAAGGAAAGGAACTTACTTGCTTGCTAATTATAGGATTGATTGTAGTAATTTAACTACTGATCTAATTGTTAAAAAAATAATTAAACTGTATGAAAACTACTAAATTAAAAGTAAAAAATTTAAATTCAAATTATTCTATAATTATAGGTAGAAATATTTTAAATCAAATTTCCAACCAAATTAAAATATTATGCCCCGGTGCTAAAAAAGTTGCTTTAATAATAGATAAAAATGTTCCAAACAAATTTAAAACTAATATTAAAAATTATTTAAAGAAATATAAAATTTATACTTACCAGTATACTGTAAATGAAAAATTTAAGTCATTTATAAATGTTAATAAATTAGTAGAGAAATGTCTTGCGAATAACTTTAACAGAAATGATGTTTTGATATCATTAGGTGGTGGCATTTTAGGAGATTACAGTGCCTTTGCTGCAAGCATTATAAAGAGAGGAATTAATTTCATAAATATTCCTACTACATTATTAGCTCAGGTAGACTCTTCAGTTGGTGGAAAAACAGGAGTAAACTCAACGTGTGGTAAAAATTTAATTGGAACATTTTATCAACCTAAATTAGTTATTTCTGATGTTGAGCTTTTAAAAAGTTTGCCTCAAAGAGAGCTAACTTGTGGCTATGCTGAAATCTTAAAACACTCTTTAATTTTAAAAAATAATTTTTTTAATTGGCTCAAAAATAATTCCAAACAATTACTAATAAACAGAAATTTAGATTTATTAAAAATAGCAATTATTGAAAGTTGTAAAATTAAAATTTATTTTGTTAATAAGGATGTTTACGAAAAAAATATTAGAATGAAACTGAATTTTGGTCATACTTTTGCTCATGCGATCGAATCACAAAACAACTATTCAAAAAGAATAAATCATGGTGAAGCAGTAATTATGGGTATGATGATGGCTGCAAAATTATCTTATATAAAAAAGGTATGTAGTTTAAATACCCTCAATCAATTGAAGCACATCTATAAATCTAATAATTTAAAATATGACATTAAAAAATTTTTTAAGAAAAATGAGTATAACAAAATTGCTCAGTATATGAGTGTAGATAAAAAAAATAATGATCAAAAAATTAATTTAATTTTATTAAAAAAGATTGGCCAAACTACACAGCCAAATATGTATAAAATGTCTAATTTCAACTTAAAAAAAATATTTAATAAGATTATTTAATTTTTATTTCTAGAGCGTGAATTTTACTTTTCATTTCTTCTCCAAGAACTGACATGATTTGCCTTTGTGCTTTAATTTTATCTAACGAACTTAAATATAAAGATTCGACTTCAAGTTTTAGATGATATTTTTCAGAGTCAAAAAATCTATGCTTTTTATGTTGATTACTGTTATCTGTTATTAAAATTTTTTCTACTTTAATATTTTTCTTAATTTTATTTTCTATAAAGCTTAAAAAATCATTCATATAATCGTAATTTACTATATAACTATTTTTTTTGTATGAAAATTATTTGTGATTGGGAAAATTGTGATCAAATTGGTAGCTTTAGGGCTCCATTAGAAAAAGATAATAGTAAAAAGTATAGATTACTTTGTCTGGAACATATTAAAATTTTTAATAAAAAATGGAATTATTTTTCAGATATGACTGACCAACAAGTCGAATATTTTGTTAAATCAGATTTAACTTGGCACAAAGCAACCAAAAGTTTTGGCTCATCAGATAATTTTTTTAATATTCTCTGGAATAATGCTTTAGAGGATAAGCTAAATATTTTTAAATCAGAAAGTTTTAATGAATACAAAAGAACTCAATTAAGTAATAAAGATAGGGATGCATTTGATGCTATGGAACTCAAATATGACACAAAATGGGAGGAAATCCAAAAGCAATTTAAAACTCTTGTGAAAAAATACCATCCTGATAAAAACCAAGGCAGTAGAAAATTTGAAGATAAACTAAAAAAAATTACTTTAGCGTATAGTCAACTTAAGATGACTGTAGGGAAAAAAAAATGACAATTTTAACAGCTTCTAAAAGACCTGATATTAAAATTTCTGTAAAGCAAACTTTCGGTATTGATACCGATATGGAAATAGACGCATTTTCAAAAAAAAATGAATTTGTTCCAAAAATTGATCAAGACTACAAATTTGATAGAGACACAACCTTAGCTATATTATCAGGATTTGCATACAACAAACGAGTTTTGATTCAGGGTTATCATGGAACAGGAAAATCTACTCATATTGAACAGGTTGCAGCAAGATTGAATTGGCCGTGCGTGAGAGTTAATTTAGATAGTCACGTTAGCAGAATAGACCTTATAGGAAAAGATGCGATCGTTTTAAAAGATGGAAAGCAAGTCACTGAATTTAAAGAAGGAATTTTACCTTGGTCAATACAAAATCCTGTTGCATTAGTATTTGATGAATACGATGCTGGTAGACCAGACGTAATGTTTGTTATTCAAAGAGTGCTTGAAAGTGAAGGAAATTTTACATTACTTGATAAAAACAAAGTTATTAGTCAACATGAATGTTTTAGAATGTTTGCAACAACTAATACGATAGGCCTTGGCGACACAACTGGTCTTTACCATGGAACTCAACAAATTAATCAAGGTCAAATGGATAGGTGGAATATTGTTACAACCCTCAACTACTTACCTTTTGAAAAAGAGCTGGAAATAATTCTAGCTAAAAATAAAACTTACAACTCAAAGGATGGTAAAGAAAAAATATCTAGTATGATTAAAGTTGCAGATCTAACAAGAAAAGGTTTCGTAAATGGAGACATATCTACAGTTATGAGTCCTAGAACAGTTTTACACTGGGCTGAAAATACAAAAATATTTAATGACCATGGGTATGCTTTCAGAGTAACTTTTCTGAATAAGTGCGATGATATAGAGAAAAAAATTATTTCTGAATACTATCAGAGATGTTTTAATGAAGATCTACCAGAATCATCGGTAAATGTTAAAATTTCCTAGATGGAAAAAAAAACTGATTTAATAGAAAATTTCAAAAGAGCAATCACATCTACCATCAAATCAATTATCGGAGATGAGCATGTAGAAGTAACATTTGGCAATGAAGTAAGTAAAAAAAATAAAAAAACTATTAATCTACCAATTCCTAAAAATACAAATAATAAAATTGATTATATAGAGACTAGAGCCTTAGCAGACTCAGAAGCTTTGCGATTAAAATGTTCAAATATTAATATTTACAATTCTTTTGAGCCACATGGCATTACTTCAAAGCTATTATATGCAGCTGCTGAAAAAATTCGATATGAGAATATTGGGTCTTCATATTTTAAAGGTATTAGGGAAAATTTAAATTATCTTTATAAAATTAGAAATGAAAAAAAAGATGAAAATAAAAATAATGATTATGAATTTGTAGATGCATTTGAGTATTATCTAAGATGTAATATTTCTAGATTTAGTAGGAATAAAAATTCAGAAGATCAATATAAAAAATATAATAAAAAATTAGATACTAAATTAAAAGACAAGATAGAACAGCTAAAAAATTCACTTTTAGATCAGAAAAAATTTAACGCTTTAATTTCAAAGATAATTACACAATTAAAAATAGATGAAAGTGTCAGCCCTAATAAAGAAGTAAATACAAAAAAAGATACTGATAATTTAGAAAATAAAGCAAAAGATGAAAACAACCAAAGCTCTAAAGGTGATGAAGATAATGAAATGTCTATTGATGCCAGTTTATCTGATGTTAATCAGTTATCGTCAGAAAGTGACAAGGAAATCGAAGTTAGTGAAGAAGATCCTTTAAATACTTCACACAATAAAAAAAGAACAAATAAAAATTTCGGAGATTCGAAGTATAAATCTTACACTCAAGAATTTGATGAAATTATTGGTGCAGAAGAATTAGAAAGTGAAGAAGAACTTTTAAGGTTGAGGCAGAACTTGGACCAACAACTTTTAGGTTTTAAAAATTTTATTTCTAAACTTGCTAATAAACTTCAGAGAAAACTATTAGCAAAGCAGAATAGGTCATGGGAATTTGATTTAGAGGAAGGTTCACTAGATAGTTCAAAATTAACAAGAGTTATAATAGACCCTCTTAACTCACTCTCTTTCAAAAAAGAAAAGGACATAAAATTCAAAGATACATTAGTGACTATTTTAATTGATAACTCGGGATCTATGCGTGGTAAACCAATTTCAGTAGCTGCGATTTGTGCTGATATTTTAGCAAGAACTCTAGAAAGATGCTCCGTCAAAGTTGAAATTTTAGGTTTCACTACCAAACATTGGAAAGGCGGGCAAAGCAGGGAAAAATGGACGAACAATCAAAAACCTTTATTGCCTGGCCGCTTAAATGATCTAAGACACATTGTTTATAAGTCTGCCGATACTCCATGGAGGCAATCAAAAAATAATATGGGGTTAATGCTTAAAGAGGGCCTTTTAAAAGAAAATATTGATGGAGAGGCTTTAAGATGGGCTTACAATAAGGTTCTCAGACGAAAAGAAGAAAGAAAAATATTAATGGTGATATCTGATGGTGCTCCAGTAGATGATTCTACCTTATCTACAAATGCAAGTGACTTTTTAGAAAATAATTTAAAGCAAACAGTAAAATGGATAGAAAAAAGTTCATCTGTTGAATTATTAGCTATAGGTATTGGTCATGATGTTACAAGATATTACGATAAAGCAATTAAAATTGTAGATGTTCAAGATCTTGGGGACGCTATGATTAATCAATTAACTGACTTATTTAGTGAAGATAAGAAAAAAACTATTCATTAGCCAATACTCATTTAATTTTATTTTTGCTGATCTTAATTTTGACTCCTTTATTTAAAAACATTTCTTAATAATATACTATTTTTTTATAAAACTGATGATACCTTTTTCAAGTGTATCACTTATAATTAGAGTTCCCTTTACATTTGGGTGCATACCATCATCTTGATTGAGCTCAGGTTTTAAAACCACTCCTTCTAATAAAAAGGGGATTAAATCTAAATCATATTTTTTAGCTAAGCTTGGATAAATATTATCAAAATTTTTTTTATAATTAAATCCATGAGTTGTTGGAGCGATCATTCCAGCTAAAATTACATCTATATTTTTTTGTTTTAATATTTGAATAATTTTTTCTAAATTTTTTTCAGTCTCAGTTGGGCTTATTCCTCTTAACATGTCATTAGCACCTAATCCTAAAATCATTAAATCAATATTTGGTTCAG
>Ga0307995_1000431_pt1 | contig 29206 bp, 37 predicted proteins | sample EllFjometagen262_FD_203132 | JGI IMG/M metagenome (GOLD analysis project Ga0307995, IMG submission 203132) | Marine microbial communities from Ellis Fjord, Antarctic Ocean - #262 | ecosystem: Environmental > Aquatic > Marine > Unclassified | place: Southern Ocean | collected 2014-11-02 | reverse complement strand
TCGACGTTGTATTCCAGTTTTATCGCATCAATCAGCTCCTTGATATACCCCACATCATCCACATTGCTACCAAAAAAATCGCAACAAGCCGGAGTCGCGTTCCAGAATGTTTCACCTCGTGGGTTTACGCTTCCTGTTGGGGCAATAAATAGAAATCCATTGTCATTCGCTATATCGCTAAAGCCCAAGTAGGAATCCTGTATCGAACCATTGCTTCGAAATCCATGGAGTAAAACAATCAACGGAGTAGGATTTTTTTCATTGTAATTCTGAGGAACAGTTAACTGGACAGGACCGCGACCTTGATCAATAGTCTGCCCGACAGCAGAAGAGAACAAAAACGGCGCAAGCACGAAGATGAATAGTTTTATGTATGACACCACCATGCTGAGACAGTAAACTAATATTAGGGGAAAGACCACGTTTAACCAGAATCGGCCGCGGGCCTACCGGGTTTACATGGGTGGTATTTGGTATCAACTATGAATTACCGATGTTTTCGCCTGCGTGCTTTTGTGTCTTGGGAAATGTAGCTTGCGCATTCGCAATCCTGATAGTCAGACTCAAGGCACTTGAAAGCTAATTAATCTTCATTTTCGCTAATATCTTTTCCCGCCTCTTCCACCTGCCATTTTTTTAGTTCATTCTGATATTCTTCCTCAGAAAGTGCGTGCCAACCGATACATTTTCCCGTTGGGCTTCTACCACATCCACATTCCATAATTAACTCCTCAACCTTGCCGTATTCTCAGAAATACCTAAACGTTCGTCCACAATAGTATGTATACGGGCGCAATGGAACCACGCTGACTTATCGGGGTGTACCCCTAGGGTGGGGTCTGGGTACGGCCATTTTGAGGTTTTAGGGGGTGGGGTCTGAGTCTGCTTGATACGCGGGGTTATAATACAGGCCGTTCCACCACACAGAGCCCCTAAATATGCAGACCAGCGGTTACTGGATGATCGAGAGGTGTTCGTTGGCGATAGAGTATCCGATGCTCAGGGGGCCATATGCGTTTGTAGAGCCTTCTGGTGGTGAGCTAGTGGTGAGCGCGCGCCACCCAGTAAATTGAACATAGGATGTTGGGAGGATGAAATCAATCGGATTATTCAACTCCACTCTGCAATTGACGAATAAACTTTTGCACCTCCTCTATAACCAGATCAGGTTGGTCATTCTGAATAAGGTGTCCGCTCTCATATGCGATCACACGTTGACTCTTGCTCGATAGATTCATCAACTCGTCTTGAAGTGTATCCCAGATTTCTGCCTGAGCCATCGCTTGTTCAAGTGTAAAATCGTCCCCCACCGCCTTAGGTTCTTTTCCTTGCGACAACACTAATAGAGGGAGTTCACCCAAAGAGTCTGGAGGTAATTCATCACTTACTTCGCCACTAAAGCTTTGCTGTTCCCAGTATACAGATGAACAATAATGTGACTGATTTAAGCGGGCTAACAATGGCTGCCTTGTCGCTTCATCAAGATCTGGGTCAATATACCCCTCCATTATTCCTAATCCTCGAACTACACCAATTGGCTGGAATAATCGACAAGCATTAATCAAGATTGTGTCCATGCTGATCGTTCTCGTTACTTGTGGAGGAAGACGGGAAGCTTGTTGCTCGTGAGAAGAATCAATTAGCACCATGCCAGTAATATCTCCTGGATGGTTTCTGTAATATTCACGAACATACACACCGCCCGCCGACATCCCCAAAAGTATTTTTGGGCCCTCAACTCCGGCGACAGTCAAAAGTTTAAATAGACGGTTACTGACTTCCGTTGAGTCTGCAAAGCGATGAACTGGTGCGCTCCAATCGATTCCTGGTCGGTCATAGGCACAGACCCTTGTTTCAGAGGCCAGGGCATCGTGCACAAGAGACCATCCTGAAGAGCCTCCGCCGAGCCCAGACTCAATAATGAGTACTGGTGATCCATTACCACGACAATCAAGATGCATACTTATTCCATCAACATCATAATACTTGCCGGGAGCGGGAAATTTGGATACGTCTTTGCCTTGCTGCGTTGACTGGTAAAATAATCCGGCACCGACTAAGACGATCATTACGATGATGATATTTATAAATATTTTTCTCACCCGGTTTCTCCAAATCAAATGACAATGGTATTTCACGTCGCGGAAAAGATCTTCAACTAATGCGCCTGTATTCGCATAAATAACCAATAGTTCGTCTACAATAGTATGTATAGAAATGGAATAGAAGTTTTCTTGACGGATTGACAAATAAAGATTATTTTGTCAAATTAACCGAGGCCTTTATGACTGAAAAGTAGCTAAAGATAGACGTTAGTCTGTAAATGCATGCTGTTAATTCAATTTCTGAACATATTTTGTTAAATAATTATGGAGTATCAATAATGACACGATTAGTCCTCAAGCTTTTCTATTTTTCACTTGTATCTGCGTTAACTATGAATTTTGCTAATGCTCAAAGCGGTATCGGCTATTATGTGCAAGCCGACAACCCGGCAGCTTATATTCAAGCTATAGAAAAATTAAGTTCCGTATCAGCCTCAGCTGGTATTCAAACTGTTGTTAGCGTCGCTGTTGCTAACGGCCCTGGCACAGCAACCCATTTTGTCAGTCAGCAGGGTGACGCGCTTAGTGACGTAGATAACTTTAGACAACTATCTCTTGATTCGCCGGAATTTTCAGAATTTAATTCGGCTGTACAGGGCAATCGGACTCTGACTGCAGAAGTTATCTACAACTCTCTTGGTGTAGATAATGGTAAAGCTTCAGTTGTCACTTCCCCCAATTCTTACTCTTGGCATATACATTTGTTGGTCACCGATATTCCTGCGTACCTAGAAGCTTTAGAAGAGCTAATGGATGTAAATGATGGTGATGTTTATATGCAAACTTTTCAAACTTTTGGAACTGGTCTTGGCGGAGGTAATATAGTTGTCGTAAATTCAGCGAACTCGCTAGAAGAGCTATTAACTAACAATAAAGGTTATGATGTGTTTATAGAAAAGACTATAGATATAAGGACTCCTATTGCAAACGGTATATATCAAACTATCGCAAGGTTCGATTAGCGGCCGAAAATAATTTAACTTTCAGCTTGTTTCGGCTAAAAGTCATCTTTGCTAGGCTAATTTTCTTTGACTTTAAAATCATGGGCCTGATTAGGCTTAGAATCTAAGGTTATAAAGTATAAAGACTCACCGAATAAAATAGAAACTATTAAAAAAAGGTTTGATCTATATGAAGAGTATAAATTCGAAAGATAGCTGCGTTGAAAATAAAGTTATAAAGAATATTGATCTGAGTAACCGCCTAATTGCGTTAATTTTTGTATTGAGCGGATTGATGTTTACATCAAATACTTTTGCCGATGATGAGAGCGATATTATGGCGCTCATTAATCAGTATGGTGATTTGGAAACTGATCTGGAGGCACAGGGAAAACTCATGAGATCGGACCGCATTCATATTGCTAACGGCATTCGTCAAACAGATGAGGCGAAGAACATGGCTAATCAGATTGCTAGTCGTAAGGCAAGCGAGTCCCTGAATGGCGGGAAAACAGAGTTTGTTACGACAATTGAAGGTCCGATGGTTTCTATTCACGGGGACGTCGCAGTCGCCAGTTTTATGCAATGGTGGAACATCTATCCCCACAACCAAGAATCAAACACAAGCCCACCGACATGGGTTTCTCTGGTTCTAATTAAAGAAGGTGACAATTGGCTTATCAAGCACGTTCACCAATCACCACTCCTCGATAATTAAAGGTATAGATCGCGGCCGGGACAACCTGGCCGTACTCACTCGCCCGTCCACAATAGTATGTATACGGGTGCAATGGAACCATCCTAACTTATCGGGGTGTGCCCCCTAGGGTGGGGTGCTGACTGGGCGGTTGCTAGAAAACAAGGCCCCCTACTCCAGGCGTACTTGACACCCGGGGTTATAATACAGAGCACTATCCCACTGAGAGGCTCCTAGCATGCAAATTAAGCGGTTACTGGACGATAGAATAGTAGTTACTGGAGACGAGCTTATTAACAGCCAGGGAGAGCACTGCGAGTTTGTAGAGCATTTTGATGGTAAGCTAGCAGCTAAAGCTGAGGGCGAACATCGTTTTACACAAACCCTTTCTTTGCTGCGGTAAATTTATATATCTGGTATTCAACAACCTCTAATTATTAAATCACGAGTAGAAAAAATGAAAACTTCATTAAAGTCAGTATTCATAACAGCTGCATTAAGCCTCTTTGTTGGCTGCTCAGATCAATCTCAACAAGATAGCGATCAATCTGATACGCGAGCATTAACTTTAGTTAATGACTTTATAGAGTCCTTTTCTGCCAACTGGGCTTCAAAAAATGCAGAGGCTATGGGAAATTTGTATGCCGAAGATGCGGTTAGGATCGTCTCTATAAGGCAGACGCCTGTGTACGGGAAAGAGGCAATCATCGCGCAATTCGAGGGGGATTTTGGTGGGGCCTTTGAAACAACCAAAATCGAGTCTGTGCCATCATTAGCGAAATTTTTATCTCCAGACCTTGTGCTCGCAACTGGAACCTTTAGTGTGACTGACGCTGAGGGGAAAACTTTAAATCAGGGCTACTGGGGGAATGCATTTAAGCTTCAGGGAAGCTCTCTCACCATGCTGATGGAGTCTGCTGGCGACTCGGCACCAAATGGTATGAAGCGAGCTAGCTTAGAAACTCCAGAGATGCCAGATCAGATGTATGAAGGCCCCGGAGCCAATTTAGTCAAAGGCGATGTCGACGCTTACGTTCTAAATACTAATACAGGTAATCCAGACGGAATCGCCGATCTATTTACTCAAAATGGCATTCAAGCCGTTTCTAATAACGACCGCATATTATTTGGACGCGATAGTATTTTAGAGACTCTCAAACAGAATCCAGCAACGGAAATTAAACTCGATGCTTGGCCATATGGTTATAGAGAGATCGGGAATTCGATAGCAATAGGTTGGGGTGGATACAGACAGACAAACCCCTCCGGCGCTGTCGTTGAGTTCGGTCAGTGGGGTAATATTTGGGAAGTTACTGAAACTGGACTAAAAATAGTTATAGAACGAGCGAGCGCCTTCTCTGGCGAATAGCGGCATAAAGAAAAGTGGGGTTTGGTTGTCCCATTTTTAGCTAGGAGTGCTTAAAGCATATTTTGAAGCTCTCCCGGTTACCTTTGCTTGGCCCCTGAACCCTCAGGGGCAGCTCGTTGCAGTGTCGCCTGATGGCAAGAAAGTTAAGAGTTCACCCGCCGAATTAGGTTGTTATCTGCTGAGTAAAGATAGGACTGATCGAGGGCTAGCCAAGGATCGTCTTCGTAGCTTTTGGGAAGACTCATAGAAGAGAAAGGTGACAAAACTAATTGATGGTATCCGTGATGGTATCGTCTAACTACTAAAATTTAATACTCTTATATAACAATGACTTATTGATACTATTCAGTAGTACCCATTGCTACCATATTATCAATAGGTTAGGCACGATTAGGTTTTGATAGTACCGCCGTGTCTAACCTGAAAACACCTATTTTTTGCAGTATCACAATCCGCGCTGATCACAATGGAGCTTAACGAGACTTACTAGCGCAAAATTAAGTGCGCTAATTATTCTGTTTCACACTTCTCTGTCGATCAATTTCTTGTGCAACTCAGAAAAGCACACTGCCAAGTTAACTGCCAATCCGCCAGAATTTGGATCATGAACCAACCAAAAATGTACAAACGCCATCTATTTCCAAATGAAATCATCTAATACGCGGTTTGGCTTTACAGCACTAACCCATTTATAGAGGCTGTGGGCAGACACGCCCAATCTCTCAGATACTTCTGCTACTGAATGGCCGCGTACTACTACTTGGCGCACGGCTTCATCTTTAAATTCTGGCGAATAACGGTGGTTGCTCATGGTTTTCTCCTAAGCTCATAGAATAGCTCGAAGTTGTCCATGATAGTGTGGGAAGTCCACTCACAAAGAACGGCTCGACAAAGCAAGGGTAGAAGATGGTATTGACAACTTAACTACCTAAATCGAGAAAAACTTCGATTAGATCTTTCTATATCGCCACTGCCTTTTCCCAAGTCGCAAAGGCGCGCGCACGGAAATATCAATAGTTTTCTGCTGACACCATATGCCGGATCTCTGATAGAGCCAAACGGCGTATTGGATGATTTCAGGTGGAAATCGGTGGCACGTGCACGATTTCGATATTTTCATGCTAGGATTCTGACAGGTCGAGAGTTATCTTGTCAGTACCCACTAACATCCTATTCAGGACTGCCTTTATGTCTAATTTTTTTAGAAAGATACGAAAGAAATCATTGGCACACGTACAACTTAAAAAATATTTCTTCTATGCCGGCGGCGAAATATTACTAGTCGTTTCTGGAATTTTAATTGCGCTCTCCATTAACAATTGGAATGAAGAGCGAAAGGTTCGCAATCAAGAACGAGCATATCTAATTAGTTTAAAAGAAGAATTCTCTTATAATCTCTCTTCTCTGGAGAGTGCGATTAAGTTAAACGAAGACCATAAAGATCAATCATATAGGATTCTTCAATCGGCAAGCCCTGCAAGTAGTAATTTGACAGAACAAGAGTTCGATCAAATATTCTTGAAAACTATCAGCACTGAAATGCAATATCGCCCAAGAGGAGGAGTCGTTAGTGAAATTTTAAACTCCGGAAAACTTGATATTTTTGATACACGAGTCAGGAATAAATTAGCTTCATGGGAGGCGGATCTGTTACGTATTAGATTTCAAGAGGAAGAGCATTCGAGATATCGTCTTAGCTTATTTGGTATGACTGAGGAAGACGGCAATTTGCGGAACTTAATTCATCTGGGGGATTCAAGCATTAACCTTTCATCTTCAGAGTTCGAAGGTTTAAATGTTACCTTGCTTCAATCCAGAGAATTTGAGAATTTACTAGTGGCTTTTTACGTTACTGCAGGATACATGACAGAATCGTATTACTTGCCGTTCGAAAATAGCATTCAGGAAGCACTTTTCTTCATTGAGGAACGCTTAAAGGCTTTAGGATGAATACTCACCCCGCCCGCACAATAGCAACATATGAATTGCTATCATCGTAAAATGCACTCAAACCACTAAAAAGAAACTTAGATATTGCTAATATTCAAAAAAGAAACTAATATGCTTCTTTTAGATAAATAGCAATATATAAGTTTCATCATGAATTCACTACTTGAACAGATCAAAAAACGTCGAATCGCACTAGCACTGAAGCAGCACGATATGATGCTGCAAGTGGGGATATCACGTCAGCAATATCAACGGCTGGAATCCAAAGGCAATCCACAGCTTGATACCCTTGAGCTGATAGCTAGGGGACTTAAGAGCGAATTGCTACTGATACCACAAGACAAATTAAATGCCGTGCTGGAAGTATTAACAGACGATACCACGAATCCTGGCGGGCCAAGTCAATCGACTAAGGAGAGCAAGAAGTCATTAACCGATGATCCATGGCAGGGATTGCTGGGAGAAAACGAATGAGCACAGATACTACAAATGAAGTAGGCGATGAAGTGAACGTATTGCGGCTCTCAATTCACGGCACACTGATAGGCTACCTCACAGGCTTTAAGAATGGCCGCAATGTATTGAGTATTGCAGATGAGTTTAAAAACAATCCTAAGCGCCCGACATTCAGCTTGATTACTCATCCCAAGTTTCCGAATGCGGCCAAACTCATGGCCGAGCCATGGGCACGGAATCGTCGGCTACATCCTGTGCTTTCAAACTTGCTACCTGAAGGCTCATTACGTGAGCTGATAGCACAAGGGCTAAAGGTCCATGTCGATAATGAATTCCATATTCTCTCGTATCTTGGTGAAGATTTGCCGGGGGCGATCGAAGCCACACCCATGGAACCTGAAGATGTTCCTGATTACGTACTAAATACTCACGGAAAATCGAAGGTGGTTAAATTCGATAATGTCACCAGAGAAAACAAGTTTTCCTTGGCTGGCGTGCAAATGAAGTTTTCTATGAAGGAAAAGGACGGGCGCTACAACTTATCCAAGGGTGATGTACTGGGTGACTGGATAATTAAAACACCCTCGACCAAGCACAAATTTGTACCGCTGAACGAACACACGGCCATGTCACTTGCTGGGCTGGTTGGCGTTGATATTCCCGAGATCAAACTGGTTGAGCTGGATAAGCTCGACAATCTGCCGCAAATCAACTTGCCTGATGAGAAGCAGGCCTTCGCCATCAAGCGCTTCGACCGAGCGGATGATCAGCGTATTCACATGGAAGACTTCGCGCAAATTCTGGTGAAGTACCCACACGAAAAATACACCTCCGCCAATTATGAAAATATCGGCAAAGTCATTTATAACTTTTCTGGCGACGGACTGGCTGACGCCCAACAGTTCGCAAGGCGATTACTGGTGAATATTCTCTTGGCGAATGGCGATGCACACATCAAGAACTGGAGCTTCCTATACCTCGACAAAATCACACCACGGCTATCTCCAGCCTACGATATTGTGACAACCAACGTCTATATCGAAAACGAAAAACACTACGCGCTCAACCTCGGAAAAACGAAAGAGTGGTATTCAGTAACCATGTCTCACTTTCAGTCTTGGGCGCATAAATCAGGCATCCCATGGCGGGCGATCAAGCCGCATTTGGATGACACGATAAGCAAGGCAAGGGAGCTATGGCCTGAAGCGCTTAAAACTCTGCCAATGGATGATGCCCATAAAGATGGGTTAAGAATCCATTGGGGCAAACTGCACGAAGACTTTAAGATTGATACCGCACAACAAGCCAAAATTCTTGCGGTGTAGCGGCATAGACATCAGTTTAATCAAGGACGTTGAGTTTGTGTAAGTGCCAATCAACAGAATTAGCCCTCTCCAAAACTCAATTTTTGGACGTTAAAAAACCTCGTTGGACGGCGGTTCAGATGTTTTTCGAGTAGGAAATCTTAGTAACATCTCCTGTAACATTGATTAAAGTTGAACCGAGCTTAATTCGATATTATCGATGGATATGCGATTAGAGCACCTCCCTCGCCAATGGCTACACGGGGCCACGAAAAGAATTGACGGTACTTTTGTCGGCACCTATTCGTACAAAATTATATATATTTCAATAAGTTAGAGAAGCTATTCAGTAGTACCCATTGCTACCATACAAAAAGAGGGCAGATTTCAAATAAATCTGCCCTCTTTTTTTGTCTTTTCCTTACGCTTCCTAAAACCCTATCTCACGATTGCAGCTTAGATTCTTCCCCAAGGATATTATTGAGTGTTATAAACTCCAGCAATTTCTCTACTTCTTGCTCTAGGCTCATTACATCTGATTTCAAATGTATATCTGGGCTTTCAGGCGGCTCATAAGGGTGATCTATACCAGTGAAATTCTTAATTTCATTTCCTCTTGCGCGTTTATATAAACCCTTAGGATCACGTCGCTCAGCCTCTTCGGTCGAACAGTCAACGAAAACCTCAACAAACGTTATTCCAGACTCCTCGTGAGACTTTCTCACACTCTCTCTATCTTGCCTGAAAGGGCTTATGAAACTGGAGAGAGCGACTAGCCCCGCATCACATACTATCTTGGATATTTCACCGGCTCGCCGCACGTTCTCTTTCCTATGTTCCTGAGAGTATCCAAGGTTATTATTGATCCCCAGCCTCAAATTATCACCATCTAGCCGGTAGGAATGAACTCCCCTTACATGTAACGCCTTCTCAAGAGCAATAGCTATCGTACTCTTTCCGCTTGCGGATATACCCGTAAACCAAATTGTAGCTCCTCGCTGCCCAATCAGCAGCTCCCTATCCTCGCGAGATACATTTCCGAGCGGTGAAACATTGTTAGTATTCATTTATTTTTTAGTGATGTTTTGAAGTATTCACGCATAGTATGTTTGATATTGAAATTTTACAAGAAGCACACTAGCCCCTAAAGCCAGTATGATCATGGGGGTCAGTAGAGTAATCTGAAAACTGGGTAGGTCGCGTGACTGGGATTGCTTGCATTCTCACGGATATTGCAGCGGTTGTGGATCGCCGAAAGAAAGGTATGTTTAGACTAATTTTACTTATAACTGCGCTGATCTTCGTTAGCACTGTAGGCGCTTCTGAAGAGTCCGAATTTGTCGCTGAGATGCAGGTGCTCGCTGATCAAGGTCATGCTATAGCACAATTTTTTTTAGGCGATGCTTATTCCAACGGCGCAGGCATTCTTAAAGACCTCGCTAAAGCTCGTATGTGGATCAATTTCGCCACCAACAGCGGTAAAGAAAGTGCGATTGAGACCCGAGAAACCTTAGCGCGGCTAATGACTCCAGCACAGACCGCAGAGGCGCAGCAAATGTCTAGAGAATGGCGAGAGGCTAGGTAGTAGTCTGCCCAGAGACAGTTTCTCAAGTAGGACAAATCAGGCACTAGCAATGAACGAAAAATGAAACTTGAAGAAGTTATAAAAAGACTTGAAGGTTTAGCAGACCCTGAAAAGGTACGGTTAAAACGTGAAATATTTGGTATTAGTGCAAATAATTCACTCGGAATTTACCACAAAGACCTCAATTTAATTGCCAAAGAGCTAGGCCGCGATAATGAGCTTGCAATTCAACTTTTTGAAACGGAAATTTATGAAGCGCGTATTTTGTGCAGCAAGATGTTTAAGCCGGCAGACATTACCGAGGATTTGATCGAAATATGGGTTAAAACATTTGAGAACTGGGAAATATGCGATTCTTTTTCCATGGGACTAATTGCGAAAAGTACATTTGCACAACAGAAAATATTTGAATGGACATTAAGAAATAGAGAGTTTGAGAAAAGAGCAGGCTTTGTCACTATTGCAGCCTACTGTATGGCAGACAAAAAATCTGGCAATGAAACATTTGAACAGTTTCTCCCTATCATTGAGAGAGAAGCGCTAGATGACAGGCTTTACGTAAAAAAAGCTGTCAATTGGGCGCTTAGAAATATTGGAAAGCGAAATTCAGACCTCAATATTGAGGCAATAGCTGCAGCAAAAAAACTCTCACTGCTTGAAAGTAAGTCTGCAAAATGGATAGGTAATAATGCGCTGGCTGAAATCAGCAAATCAACTGCTAACGTCCTGGACTACCCAAGGTCTATCTACAGAAATAATGGCTAACCATGTTCTCGGGCCCAGAGTAAGCCAGACTAGCCCTTGGCTCCCAGCTCTCTACGCAGTTGCCAAAGGCAAATAGAATATTTCAGACTGTAATGCCTTTCCCTTAAACTTCCTTCTTGATACAAAATATGAGCCCTCTCCAATAACGCCGAATTGGCTGTGACTAGGTATGTTCCTATACCCAGAAGACTTTTCTGAGTCGAAAAGTAGTACAAAATTATTTTCTGGCGTTACCAGTACATCATTGAATGTTATTGGACTTCTTTTCGTAAGCATCCAATCAGTGGTGGTATTTGAATAATAGAAGGTATTTCTTTCGACCTCCAAAATCGAGCAATCCATGTACTTATCAAACGTATTTTTAAGAATGGCGGTGCAGCGGGAGGGGCTAATGTCTCCCAGGCTTATTAGGTCAACGTTACTAGTAAAGTCATCTAGGTGAGCTTCTGAATTTTTGTCTACAGTGTCACCTATTGAATCGTATAGCTTTTTTAGACTGGCCAAGTCTCTCAGGTTGATCGAACTTTCGAGTTCGGCTAGGCCTTCTAATTCTAAATTTTCGGATTGTTGTTTACTAGAATGGATCATATTATTGGTCAGCCAAAGTTAGTTTTTATACTAGCGCATCAGAAATCCCTACATCTAATACATTGCAAGAAATCGGCCAGAACACATGGGACGATCTTTTTGATTTACTAAAAGTAGTGATTGTTAGCGATATGACTCGAATGCTATGCCAATCTGCTGCAGCGCTACTTAGAAGGGTTTAACTAAAGGGAAAATGTTGCCGCTACTGCGGCCATATTTTCCGCATTGTGGAGGGAGGAGTTAAGAGTTGGAACTGAAGACGTAAAACTTCAGGCCGGAGTAAGAGAAAGCCAAAGGGATTAGAGTGGCTTGATATTGAGAAAGCCTATTTCGGATCATTGATTCCCTATAGCCACTGAAGCAAGCCAACAATGAACATTCCAGCCAACACAAGTAAACTTGCTGCAAACACTGCACTGCGGGCGAGCTGCACATCGAAGTAATAGAACAGCATATGCAACAGCCTAGGCAGGCCATAGATAGCCGACAAAGAATTTAGCCAGCTTGGATTGGCCAATGACATAATCGAAAAAATCGCGAATGACAGAAAGATCGTGATACTTTCATTCGTATTCATAAAAGCTCTTTCCGCACGAAATACGAAACTCCCGTGGTCCGGCCCGGAGTCTTGCCTGACCTTATAGCAGAAATATCTGCTACCAATAATTGTACGAGCTGCATAAGCCTAACGAGCCCGATTACAAGAACAGTTGTTTCGTAGTTAACTATATACGTCATCTTTATCTATCCATTTAATTCAGAAAGGCGAGTAATTGAGGAAAGCCCGCGGTGTCACCTGAATGTCATTCGGAGATATCAGCAGAATTCGCAAAATACAGATGCCTCGAAGATCAATCGATCACCGAATGTAAGGGAAATACCCTAGGCCCAACGCAAATAAAGCTCACCGTCGCCTAGGAGATAACGAACCACGTCCAGAAAATCGATACCCAACGATAGCCCAGCAACAACCAGATAGAAGTGAACATACTTGCCAAATGCTGTGCTTATACCCAGCTCCTTGCGCCGCAGAAGTACATACACAAACGTCGGCGTCCAGGCGACGAGGTGCGCCATTCCCAGCAAGCGCACATAGCCAAAAGTGTTATACATCCAGTCCATCAGGATCGCCGCAACTACAAACGACGCAATGATCGCCAGACACTCCTTACGCAGCTTCCAGGCACCCTCCACCTTGGTAAGTACAAAGGGGATCGCAGCTATATTAGCGATGACTAGCAGCATCACCCACACTTGCAGCCATAGCGGCTCGCTAAATATGGCCTCATTCAGTGTTGCGGGTATACTCAACTCTTCCATCGTATATTCCTTGGCAATGTAGCGGTTAAAGAAGAAAGTGAGAATTAGGGTTGGCGAAAACTACAGTAGAGAGTGGGAATTAATTAATTAGGGTCAGAATACATAATCATTACTGACTATTTATTCTGACCCCACTAACTCAACGGCCACAGAACTACCGCCTAGTCCCTACAATATCGGTCCTAACACTAAACAAGGTCTTACCCGCAGTAATATACAAGGTACGCAGATCCGGCCCACCAAACGCAGCGTTGGTAATCGTGTCCTCGGGAATTGGGATGTGTTCGAGTAGCTCGCCTGATGGCGAAAGCACATGGATGCCCGCGACTGTAGCAAGTGTTTCGCTGGTGCCACGTAAACTGTTTAAACCCGCAGCGACATACAAATTACCCTCGCTATCGACTGTCATGCCATCCCCGCTGCGCCCGGGATAGAAGTCATGAAACACGCGCGAATTACTAACTCGGCCTTCGTCATTCAAATCATAGGCGCGAATCAGTCTTGGACCGTCTTCGGCTTGCTCGGTCTCGATGATATACAAGGTGGCATCATCCGGAGAAATCACTATACCGTTTGGTCTCATTACCTCCGGCTCGGTGAGGATGCGCTCTATCGTTCCATCTAGGTCTATTCGGTATACGCCGTGTACTCCGGTCTGCTCTGGTCGCGTGATGGCTCCCGGCCTATCGGTAAAATAGATACGCCCAAGCGCATCGAACGTTAGATCGTTTGGTTGATGCAGTTGCTTGCCGTTGTATTCATCGGCAATGACTTCAATTTCACCTGTGTCCATATTGGTTCGAGTGACGCGAGGCAGTATCGCATCGCCATCCCCCCCTTCGCAGGCTAGCAAGCGCCATTCGCTGTCAAAGATCAAGCCATTCGCTCGGTGACTAGGCTGACGAAATACGGAGACCGCCCCAGTAGTTGAGCGCCGCATTATTCGGTTGCTATAGAGGTCAGTGAAATAGACCGTCCCATCTTCTGCCACGGTTGGCCCTTCAGTGAAAGCAACGGTCGCTGCTATCGACACGGATCGTTCCGGCGTTATCTCCACACAGGCGGAGATCAGAGGCAGCAAGACAATTGTCATCAAAACGGTAAGTCCCTTCATTTGTAAACTCCCAACTAGTTAATATCCGACGCCGGCCAAGCCACACCCTCACGCACACTCCTCAAGGGCACCCTGCCCTTGTACAGAAACTTCTGAACCCTCTTACCTTCGTAGGTTTCGGTTGTATAGATATTGCCGTCTGAGTCAGTCGCTATGCTGTGTGGTGAGAAAAACATGCCAGGCTGTCTTCCTCCCTCACCAAAAGTGTAAAGCACCTCTAGCGAATCCCGAGCTAGGATATGCACTTTCATATTGGAACCATCAGCCACGTAGATAAACTCCTGATCATCGTCTTGCGAGAAAGCAATATCCCAGGTTGACCCCATAGCCAGTGTTTCCGGTGCAATCATTGCCTCTTTAACGAAGGTGCCATCGGCTCTAAACACTTGAATTCTGTCGCCGCCTCTATCGCACACATAGATCAGGTCGTCATTCGATGGTTCGGCGCAGTGCACCGGCCCTTTAAATTGCTGAGGCAAAGTCTGACCGGGGACATAGCTATTATCAGCCTCGTCATCAGGGCGATTGCCATAGGCTCCCCAGTAGCGTTTGAGTGCACCGGTTGCAACATCTACCACGGCAACCCTGCGATTGACGTAACCGTCTGCCAGATAGGCCTCGGTACCCGTTCTATCAATCGCGATTTCGGCGACACGAGCAAAGTGCGTTGTGCTATTACTGTCGCGCCCATTTCCCGGTTCACCAACGGTACGTATATATTCACCATCGCGAGTGAACACCAACACATGAGAGTCGCCACTCCCATTTCCGCCAATCCAAACATTGCCGTTGGCGGCTATCTCTATCCCATGATTCGATGCAGGCCACTCATATTCACCACTCTGGGAGATACCTCCCCAGGAACTAACTAAATTCCCCTCGGCATCGAATTCCAAAATTGGCGGCGCTGCGGTGCAGCATTGAGAATTACCTAAATCCAAACCTAACTCTTGTGACATGAACATATCATCGGAATCGCGGTGCACGATGAACACATGATCTCTCTCATCAACATCGACTCCTATAGCTCTGCCCAAGATCCATTTATTTGGCAATGGTTGCGGCCAGAATGGGTCAACCTCAAAGCTGGGAACAGTTTGGCTGTTATTTGCCGCGCTTACCGGAGTAGAAAGTAGCGCTTGGCCGGCGTTCAGCGCGAATAGCAGGCCCGCCAGCAGTGTTAGTGACAATACTTTTTTGATTGTAGACATACGTCTTCCTTTTTCCACTATGAAATCTAAGGTTCCTGGGAACTACTAACTAATAGTCTATTAATTTCGCGATAACTCATCCGCAAAACTATGCTTAAGTTATTTGTGTTCTCCGCTATTCTACTGCTCTATTTGTGCTCCTACTTTCTTCAATGGATTAGTTCGAGTCTTGTGTATCCAAATCTCGGCAAATCCACTATGGAGGACAAAAGCTATCGTAAAAGAGATGATAGACCACATCTCTATTTCTTGTCCGGAGGGTGCCCTGAGGATGAGAATTGGAATGAAAATAAATCTCATAGTGGCGATACTCAAGCCTATAGCCAACGCTCGTATCATCCACTCGCGGTGCTGCTGTATTTTCTTCTGACGAACATTTAGGTAACTCAAGATTAGAGACAACAAAAATAGTGATCCGAAAAATCCAATAACTAGTTGCTCAGGCGTGCCTGAATAAGGAATGACGATTCCCAAGAAAAGAGCTGACGTTCCCGCGACCAACCCAACGGAAACCAACAGACGTCCTGACCATCGATGAAAATCAATTGATTTGAAGCGAATTGTTTTGGAAAACTGCAACGGCGCCAACAACAAATAAACTGCGCCAAAGATAACGTGGCTATTTACGATGAGGGGAAACTCAGAAAATTTCTCGTTGGCTCCACCTGAGACCAAAAAAAAGATCACCGCCCCCACTCCCGATATCGCTAAAAAGCAAACGAGAATGGAAACTGCAGTTGTTGTGAAACTGGCTTTACTGCTGGGCATAGTTTCCCTTGATGCATGGAATTAGAGTAGCGTTAGGCAGTGTTTCCTAGAAAATCTAGAATTAATCGAGAAACGACTTCGCCTTGTTCCTGCTGCACCCAGTGTCCGGCACCATCAATTAGGTGCACGGCTCGCATATCTGTGCAGGCTCGCTCCTGCATGCGCTCGAATAATCCCGGACTCTGGTAGGTACCCCAGTCGCTCGCACCACTGATGAACATGGAAGGCTGGTCGATCGTCTTGCCGGAATACAGCTCCACTTCCGCCCGGCCAATTGTGGTGCCACCCATGCGATAGCCATTTAGACCGCCTTGAAAGCTAGTGCGCCCATACTCCGCGGCATAGACCTCAAGCGCATCATCGGGCAACCAAGCATTAGCCGCTATTTCTGCCGTAGAAGGCATTCTCGCCTCCACTGTTTCTGCCATGCCGGCATTCAAGTCCATGATGTAGTACTCAGGCATCAACGCCCACTGCTGCGCTGTACGCCCAGCAAGTCGGTGAGGCTGGTTTCCTTTCCAATCGGCACTCTTGAAATGGTAATAACCACGAATAAAATCATGAATGCCTTGCCCCGCATGCCACATGTTTTCGTTCGCTGCACGAGTTCTGTAGTAACGCATATAATGCTTTCGGGGCCGTGGCAGGCTAGCCAAGTCCGCGTAAATATCTGCCGCCGGTGGCACGACTGATCGCAAGGGATTATCGATGGTATCGAAGGGTAGAGTTGCGGCCCCACCAAATGGCGCGCTCATCATCACCACGGATTTGAAAATGTCAGGGCGGGTAAGCGCGCACCAGCCGGCGAGCGGCGCGCCTGCATCGTGACCAATAACAGCAGCCACCGACTCATAGCCAAAGGCAGCAATCAGACCCAATGCGTCACGAACTTTGTTGAGGCGACGAAAGGGTGTCAGATCCGTGTCGTAATGGGCGCTCCACCCGGTGGTGCGCCCATAACCACGTACGTCGGGTGCGATAACGTGAAAGCCAGCCTCGGCCAGCGGTAACATGATGCGCCGCCAGCTGTAGGCGAGCTCGGGAAAGCCATGAAGCAACAACAGGGCTGGCCTGCCGCTAGATTCATAGCCAGCTTCCAACACATGTACTCGCAAGCCGTTCACATCGTTAACGAAACGGGAGCGAATTCCTGCAGGCAGCCATGTAGCAGGATAAGGCTGCAATTCTACGCCAGCGCCAGTTTCTTGGCCCACCACAGCGCCAGAGGCAAGCACAGCAGGGACAAGTACTGAGGATGCTAACAAAAATTGTCTGCGCGAATAATCACTCATCAGTGTTCGCCTGATCCATTTTTGAGGTGGAGGCTAGATAGAATACTGTATTTTCACCCTTACCCCAATTTTTTAGCCTAACGCGCCAATAGCTGCATGTAGCCTATCGCCTGGAGGTCTAGCTGAGAGTTAGCTTGTCAGTAAGCAACAAAAGATAAATAATCAGCTATTGTTTGGGCGCTAAGTCCTAACTAGTGACTCGACCTACAAATAAGAAACAGCCTTGAGGAGATACTGCGATGAGCAAGATCACACGACGCGATTTCATTAATCATGCGGGCTTGTACACAGCGGGTGGCATAGCCCTCTCAGCTAGCACGTCAGCGTTCATGACAAAGGAAGCGCATGCGCAACCAATGCCCGACTGGCTCTCCCTAACTGATGAAGCTGCGCTTGAGCCTGATCTCCCTATCATCGATCCCCACCACCATCTATGGGAGAGGCCTGGCAACAGTTACATGCTCGAGGACCTGCTTCTTGACACCAGCGCGCACAATGTTCGGCAGACTGTTTTTGTAGAATGCACGTCTATGTACCGAGCAGGCGGACCAGAAGAGCTCAAGGTTGTTGGAGAAACCGAATTCGTGCAGGGCGTTGCCGCCAAGAGCGCCAGCGGCGGCTACGGTGAAACACGTGTGGCCACAGGCATTGTCGGCTCCGCCGACTTACGCTTGGGAGATCGAGTTGCAGCGGTACTGGAAGCGCAGATTGCGGCCAGCCCGCAGCGCTTTCGCGGTATTCGTCACAGGGCCGCGTGGGCGGACCTGTCCGTGACCCCTAACCGCGCCGCCGACGCACCGAACCATATACTTTTGGACCCAGATTTCCGTAAGGGCTACGCACATCTTCGTACCCATGGACTTTCATTTGAAGGCTGGCTGTATCACACACATATTGCCGATCTTACCGATTTAGCCAAGGCCTTCCCGGATACAACTATTATATTCAACCACCTCGGCGGCCCCATCGGTATCGGCAGTTACGCGGGCCGGCGTGACGAAGTATTCGCAGCATGGAAGCCTGCCATTGCCGAGCTGGCTAAATGCCCTAACGTCGTAGCGAAGGTTGGCGGGATTCAGATGGTCGTTAATGGCTACGGCTGGCATGAGTTGGACAGACCGCCAACTTCGGATCAATTATTGGCGACCAATCAGGACTGGTATCACTACATAATTGAGCAGTTTGGACCAGAGCGCTGCATGTTTGAGAGTAATTTCCCTGTCGACAAACTGTCCTGCTCGTATACCGTACTTTGGAATCAATTTAAAAAATTGACAGCTGGTTATTCTACTGACGAGCGGGCAGCTATGTTTCACGATACTGCACAGCGGGTGTATCGACTACCGCAAGTATAAATTGGAACGGGAAAATCATCGTCGCAAAAAATTCTCGCTCTCAACTTCTAATATTCGTTCTTTGGCAAGAGGGGTTTTCATGTACAGAATTTTTTCAGTGCTAATTTTATTCGCTTCAAGTTGTGTTCATGCCGACTTGAAACTCACTGTATTTGATTGCGGCCAATTAAGCTTTCCCGATGTCAGCGCATTCGGACTAAGCAATGAAGAAACAACTGTGCGCGAATTATTCGTACCCTGCTATCTGATTCAGCATGACGAGCATCTCATGGTATGGGATGCAGGCTTACCACTGACTGATGTTGGGCAGGTTGGGGGTAATTCACGCTACGATAAATCATTTATCGAGCAACTTGCAGACATGGATATTGAACCTGCTGATATCGATCTAGTGGCTTTCTCTCACATGCACTACGACCATGTCGGTGCTGCCAACGCCTTCACCGGTGCTACGCTGCTTATTCAGGAGACCGAGGCTGTAGCTGCATTTGAGCATCCGGAAGATAACCCGGTGTTTCGAGCGGAACTCTATAATAAGCTTAGGAATGCGAGTAGACGCAGTCTAAATGGGGATTATGATGTTTTTGGCGACGGTAGCGTTAAGATCATTTCCGCCCCAGGACATACGCCTGGACATCAAGCCTTGTATTTGGAGCTCAGCAACTATGGCCCACTCATATTGTCAGGCGATTTGTATCACTTCGAGGCGAGCAGGACCTTGCGCCGCATACCCAGCTTCAATACCAACGTCGAGGAGACATTAAGTTCGATGGATAAAATTGAGGAGCTATTGGTGGCAAGCGGAGCTACTTTCTGGATAGAGCACAGCAAGCAACTTGCAGAAAGTTTAAATTTGGCGCCCGCGTTTTACGACTAAATTGGTACGAACTCGAAATATTCCCTAACACCAATGTGAACCCTACTCCATGGATATACCGAAAGGCTTCGAACGCCATTTTAAAAAAAGCTCACTGACGGATCCTTGGGAACCTATTTACTCGTGCAGGTTGGAAGATAGGATTCAGTTAGGCTTGCCAACAACCCAGATGCATACTAACTCTCGCGGCTTCGTGCACGGCGGATTGATAACGGCCTTGGCTGACAACGCGATGGGCTTGTCTTGTGCAATACAATACCCAGAAAAGCGAAACATATTGACGATGAATTTAACTGTCGACTTTGTGTCGGTGGCAAAAGTGGGCCAGTGGTTGCTGTTTGATACTTCTTTTTCCAAACTGGGAAAAGAAGTTTGCTTTGCGCAGTGTTTCGTTACTGCTGACGGTAAAACCGTCACCCGAGCAAGTGGAGTGTTTAAAGCTTAGCGCAAATACAATGACCCCAATTTCCCACACTCCTCGCCGCTAAGGCTGATTCTCTGCCTCAACCTTCCGTTCCTGCCTATCCTTCTCTTCTTCAATGGCTGACTCGATTATCTTCAACATACCATCCACATCCGCAGCCTGCGTATTCTCCGCAAAAAGCCCAGTAAGCTTAGTATCTGGCCGCAAGTCGCCTTCTTCATACAGCTTCCAGATTTCCTTGGCATATCCGGTCTGCAGTAGCTCCGGCGCGTATAGCCCGTAGTAGCTGCTAATTTTATTAACATCACGCTCCAGCATAGCCTCGGCGTTGTTGTTGGCGGCGGCATCCACTGCCTGCGGCAGGTCGATAATCACTGGGCCCTGCTCATCCACTAATATATTGAATTCGGACAAGTCACCATGCACCAGACCGGCACAGAGCATCTGCACCACGAAGCGCATGACTGCCGCATGGCCTTGAACGGCCTCTTCCGCTGACATAGCCACCTCGCTGAGGCGTGGCGCCACAAGTCCCTCATGGTCGGTAACTAGCTCCATTATCAAGACGCCATCAACACAGGTGTAAGGCTCCGGAACTCGCACGCCAGCAGCGGCGAGTTTACGCAGCGCATCTACTTCAGCATTGTGCCAAGTCTGTTCCTGCTGCTCGCGGCCAAACTTGGAACCCTTGTCCATAGCACGGCTACGGCGGCTATTACGTGACTTTCGGCCTTCTGTATACAGCACCGCCTGCTTGAAGCCGCGTTGAGCCGCCTCTTTGTAGACCTTGGCGCAGCGGATCTCGGAATCGCAGCGGACCACATAGACATCGGCCTCTTTACCGCTCATAAGCCTGCTGATGACTTCATCAATTAGACCTTCTTCGATAAGAGGCTGGATTCGTTTTGGGATTTTCATGGCGTCTTTTTACAGCACTGGGAATAGAGAAGCTAGAGCAAGCTTGAATTATTGAAAGATTATACCTGCTGCGAAATGCATCAGAGATTCAGATAAATGGGGGCTGAGTGGTTGGATATAGCTTAGGAAATCCCATGATCAAAGTACTCTGACCCCTTTTATTCCCTCTGCTCTACAGCAGGAAAAGGCTTACAAAAAAAGGGACGGACCAAAAACTGGCCTGCCCCCTCAACATCTAGCATCCTCAAGAAGAGTAGGCGCCTCACTAGTGGCATATCGAATCTGCAAACCTAATGTTGGTAAGCGTCACCTCGCGGCCCTTAACCCTCAGTAATTCCTGATCCTGGAGCTGAGTAAACAACCGGCTTATCGTTTCGAGCGTGAGACCAAGACAACTACCTATATCTTTTCGAGTCATAGGTAAGCGAAAGCACACTGGCGACAGCTTCAGCTCTTCATAATGCTTGGACATATTCAATAGAAAAGCAATCAGCCTACTTGCCGCCGTTTTTTGGCCACGCAGCATTGTCATTTCCTGTTCATGCACTATCTGTCTGGATTGAAGCTCGTTAAAGCGCTTCTGTAAGAGAGGCTGAGAGGCACAAAGCGTCTCCAATGCCTTGTAGGGAATCTCACAAAGAGTAGCATCCTGCAAAGTGACCATCGAACTCATATACCGCTCGGAGTACAAGCCATCTAGCCCAATCACTTCTCCAGGCATATAGAAGCTGACGGCCAGCTCATCACCGTCTGCGCTGGTAACATAGGATTTTACAAAACCACTTCTAATGAAATACAGAGACTTAAAACTATCTTCCTGTCTATATAGATGCTTGCCAGCCTTCATCGGTATTGCGGTCTTTACAATTTTATCGAGTTGCTTCAGAGCGTTGCCACTCAGATTTTTTGCTAGGCATAGATTCTGCAAACGACTACCGACATAGGCTGCCTTTTGTGAACTAGGGCGTATCTTTGGCATAGAGCGAACTGCCATAGTGCTCGTCATCAACGGCGCTTTTCGTGTATCTGCTGACTGGCTGCTAGTAGTAATTTGACTCATTTTCTTTCCCAGTTGATTTAGTAAGACCGCTTTCCGACCTGCTTGACTCTAAGTCTACTGACTACCAATGGGGACAAATATTCGCTAATGTACATATCTATACTGTGGTTTCTACGTAGCAGCCCAATCACTACCAGCGGTTTAAGCTCTGTAATGGATGAATTAGTAACTAGTGACAAGTTTACAGCCCTCATAGGCGCTGCTGTGGATGGTATTTTCGTTATAAACAGCAAAGGCATCATTGAGATCGCAAACCGGGCAGTCGAGCGCTTGCTTGGCTATCAGCAATCTGAATTGCTAGGTCAAAATATTAAGTTCCTCATGCCCCCTCCCTATCGAGACGAACACGACGGCTACCTTAGCGAGCACTTAAGAACCGGGAGGGCTAGCGTTATTGGCATAGGGCGGGAAGTGTCCGCGCAGAGAAGAGACGGCTCGGTAATGCAGATCTATCTCCCGGTGGGTAAGTACGACGACGACAATACAGTAAGGTTTGTAGGAATTATCCGGGACCTAACCGGTCTTAAGAAAAGTGAAGAAGAACTAATTGAGAAACAAGCCAACCTAAAGAGTGCCGAGCAAGAGATTCATGAATTGGTGAATCGACTAGCCCATGTTTCCCGAATTGGGATCATGGGAGAAATGGCAGCCAGCATTGCTCACGAAATAAACCAACCACTAACAGCCATCTCTTCTTATGCCCAGGCGTGCGGGAGAATACTAACCGCCAACCCAGAGCAATCTAGTGATGTAGTCGCAACCTTAGCCAAGATAAGTGATCAGGCAATTCGCGCAGGCGGCATAATCCGGGGGCTTCGTTCCTGGGTACGAGACCAAGATACGGTGCGGGTGTCCTCGAACTGTAACTTCTTGCTAACCGAAGTTGTCGATCTTGCGAAGATGGAAGCTCAGAACAGGGATATACAGCTAGAACTGTTTCTAGATTCTAAAGCACCGATGATAATGTGCGATCCGGTGCAAATTCAGCAAGTAGCACTGAACCTAATTAAGAACGCCATCGATGCTGTGAGCGATTGCTCTCTGGAGAGAGCCGATCCAAGACGAACCGTATCCATTTCCATTGAGCATCAGGAACATGACAGGGTTCGGGTTACTGTGTCAGATTTAGGGCCTGGAATTAGTGATGACGCCGCCGAAAATTTATTCAATCCATTCTTTACTACAAAAGAATCTGGCATGGGGATGGGACTATCTATCTCTCAAACAATAATTCGCACACATGGTGGCGAGCTCGACTATCAGGCCAATCCTCAAGGGGGCGTGGTTTTCTTTTTCGTTTTACCGACATCAGTGGAGCCCCTATGACAAACTCAGTTCAACAGACTGTGTATATAATCGATGATGATGAGGCGGTTCGTGATGCACTAGGAATGCTAATTCGATCAATTGGCCTCGAGGTTAAAATTTACGAATCGGCCATAGCTTTCCTAGAACACTATGAAGAGAAAAATCGTGGCTGCCTCGTACTCGACATCCGTATGCCATTGATGAGCGGCCTCGAATTACAAGACGAACTAATATCCAGACAATCCACGCTACCAATTATTTTTATTTCTGGTCATGGCGACATTCCGATGGCAGTGAAAGCAGTAAAGAAGGGGGCAATGGATTTTTTCTCGAAACCGTTTCACGACCAAGAACTCCTAGATGGGATACAGAGAGCCCTTAGAGAAAATCTCGATATTTACGAGAAAGCCGCAAGTCAGAATAGAATAGCGAGTCGCAGGGCCACTCTAACTAAAAGAGAAAACCAAGTCCTAACCCTAATGACTGACGGTGTAGCAAATAAGGTTATAGCGATTGATCTAAATATAAGTCAACGAACTGTTGAAGTTCACCGAGCGAGCGTCATGGAAAAGATGCAGGCTAAATCACTAGCCCAGCTAGTCAAGATGGTTTCCTCCATAGGCAATTGACTACTAGCGCGAATCGTCTCCGACCAATTTAACCCCCCCCCTTGATACAAATCAACCAGAAATACTCTGTGTAAGCTAGCCTCTACCTATCGCGAATCGGGTCTAGCTAGCACTATCGTGGACTATGACCCATTCTCTCTGGATAACTATCGGAAGAGCTTTCCCAGCCATGTCCTCAATTTTTCTATCAACGGCCGACTCTGAGCTTCTACTATCGCTCGAAGCCTTGTTAGGCACTGCTGGTTTCCAAACCTATTCGTTCACGAACTCCGACGAGGTACTCTTGAGCCTAAAGCCCGAGACACCCCATTGTATTATTACCCAAGCCAAGTCCACAAAAGTGGAGACAACCAAACTGGTACAAAAATTTAGAACCTACATGCCTTCGGCGCCCGTTATTGTAATCGCCACGAACAGAGAACTCTCACACGCAATGGAAGCACTGAAGGCAGGCGCCCACGACTATATTGAAAGGCCTATTATTGATAGGGCTCTAATCGAGAGTGTACAAAAAGCGATGTCTTCGCTTCCTGTCTAGAGAGTGGATTAGCTGCTTCTAAGAATTCGATTAATGGTAGGTTTCTATTCTCTGAAGTCACTACCTAGAATACATATTACCCCAGCGAATTCATTCATGGAGAGAAACATTTATAGGAATAGGACAACATCTCAAATTTTTGTGCGTTGACAAATAGCAATGACCTCACCATATTTCCATGAGACCATTACGGTCATTCCACAAGGGGCTTTAAATGGAGAATTTTACACCGATTAATTCAATCATGGGCGGGCTCTTGATCGGCCTAGCTGCAACGCTACTGCTCTGGGCCAATGGCAGGATTGCCGGCATTAGCGGCATTCTCAGCGGTATTCGCATACCTATTCAGGCAGATAATGCTTGGCGAACCTGCTTCATTGCTGGGCTACTTTTGGCTCCAATTGGCTATATGGTACTGTCTGGCAGGGAACTTGAGATCGCCACCCAAGCCTCGCCGACATTATTGATCGTTGCTGGGCTAGCCGTTGGTTTCGGCACAAGACTAGGCAGTGGATGCACGAGCGGCCATGGCATCTGTGGCATCGCTCGATTCTCCGGCAGATCTTTCCTGGCGACGGCAACCTTTATGGGCTCAGCCATACTCACGGTATACCTTACGCGGCACCTCATGGGTGCTCTGTAATGGATAACAAAGTCAATTTCTTAGCGCTAGGAACAGTGTTTGCATCGGGCTTACTGTTCGGGCTTGGCCTAGTTGTTTCGCAGATGATTAACCCAGCAAAGGTCATTGGGTTCTTGGACCTGGCAGGTGATTGGGATCCGAGTCTGGCTTTGGTGATGGCAACTGCCCTAGCGGTAACCATTCCTTTTTTTAGGTTGATTCTCAAACGAAAGAGCCCACTATTCGAAGCCAATTTTTCCCTGCCCGATAAAACCGATCTTGATCTAAGACTAATTTCCGGCGCAGTACTATTTGGGATCGGCTGGGGACTGGCCGGGCTTTGTCCCGGCCCGGCCTTAGTTGGGTTAACATCACTGGATAGCTCAGTGTTGATCTTTGTCGCAGCGATGTTGGGAGGCATGCTACTGCATTACTTCTTACTTGAATCGCGCGACTAGCCCTCATCGCCAACATGTACAGTAAGCACATCGCACATAGCACCGTGTAACAACTTATTCGCGGTAGAGCCGAGCATTAATTTCCAGCCGGAATTACCGTGGCTGCCAATGACGATGGCATCCGCTTTTTGAATCTCAGCCAGATTGCGAATTTCAGGTGCGGGAGAACCGAGGACGGCGTGCACGTTGGCAGTATCAATACCGTGCGCATTGCCCATTTCCTCAAGCCTAGCTGCCGAATTCTCAAGTATTTGCTGCTGCAGGTTTATTGGGTCTACGGCATAGGTCTCCATGCCCCATACTGCGGGAACTGGCTCAACCACATGCACGAGAACTAACTTGTCCGCTTGAGAGTCTACCAATTCAAGCGCCCTACCCAGCACTTTGTCTGACTCATCTGATAAATCGACTGCAACTATCACTTTGTTATACATCTCACTCTCCTTATAAGAATAAACAATACTTTTAAAGCAATCATTTCCGCGCGCTTCTGTTTTTAACTGCACTGTATATGTTCAGGTTACCTGAAGGCGTGGGAGTCTCATTGACTGAGATCAAGTTACTACGGCCACGCTAAACGGAGTCTGTTTTGCGCCGACATCTAGTTAGTCGGGAAAAATACTCGCGTGTATTCTTCAGTATTGATTGGTGTCAAGCTGCCACTTTACGAATGGGATACCGTGTTACTCCAAGCGTGTCTCCAGCTACTCTTTTGCAGCACAATCAATACTCTATAGAACAGGCACAACGGACTCAAACGGTTTGCACCCTGTAAACTTCATATTTGGACTAGGAATATTCCTCTTCGGAATGTCTCAACTCGAGTACGGAACTAGCAAGCTCGGCGAAACTAGACTGCGCCATTGGCTGCGTTCGAGCACCAACACACCGCTTGCCAGCATTACCACAGGCACCGTCACTACCGCCCTACTGCAGAGTAGTTCCATGGTGAGCCTTCTGGTGATGGCATTCGCTAGCGCGGGAATCTTACCCCTGATCAATGCCGTCGGGATAATCATAGGCGCCAATCTTGGAACTACAGTCACCGGTTGGCTGGTCGCACTTTTTGGCTTCAAACTTGACCTAGCATCGACGGCCTTACCCTTATTCGGAATCGCCGCATTCACCTTGGCGATAGCGAGTCGGCGAACTCGGCTCTTCTATGCGGGCTCCGCCGTACTTGGTATTTCCCTGCTTCTTTTTGGCTTGGGAATAATGAAAACCAGTATGGAGAGCATCCCAGATCGCTGGGATATCTCCCTATTACAAGGCCATATGGCTTTTGTTTATCTACTAGCTGGCGTCATACTCGCCGCAGCAATCCAATCTAGCTCAGCGGTCATGATAATGGCTCTGGCAGCCATCAATGCGCAGTTCATAGATCTGCAGGAAGCGGCCGCATTAGTCATAGGCGCTGATTTGGGCACTACTAGCACCACAATACTGGGAGCACTAAGAGGAAACACGATAAAGAAGCAGTTGGCCTTTGCCCATTTTATTTTTAACCTCTCAGTAGACTTGACTGCGTTCTTCTTGCTGCCAATTCTGCCGCTATTGCTTGGGCTGGTTTATCTTTCAGATCCTATCTATTCCCTCGTGGCCTTTCACAGCTTAATAAACATTGCCGGCGTACTTATCTTCATACCATTCATAGGGCGTTTTTCGAATTGGATCGAGAGCGTATTCTCTCGTTACTCGGCTCAATCAACCAACATGCTGGACAGAGTGCCCACCAGTGTTGTTGATGCCGCTTTGACAGCACTGCGAACAACCGTACAGAATATGATGCTCCAAGCAGTCTGCAACAACCTGCATCTGTTTCATCTGAAGCCAGGGCAGCTGAAAATACTCCAGACCGACCACCCCGAACTTCTGAACATTGTCCCCGACCGGTCCTTTGACAAAGGTTATGAAGAGCTTAAAAATCAAGAAGGGAAAATTCTAAACTACTCCCTACGACTACAGGCACAATCGCTAGACTCCGCAGAGGCGGCAGAACTTCAGCGTCTACTCGCCGTTACCCGCAATACTGTGTTTAGCAATAAGAGTCTGAAAGATATCCGGCAAGACCTAGATGAACTAAAACACAGCAGCAATGATTCCGCGCGCGAGCTTTACGTTCAACACAAAGAATTCCAGAAAACCTGCTATGAAAAAATCATCCAACTGCAATTAGGTGACCATTCCAGAGAGTTCATTCTGGAAGAGCTAGGAGACTTGCAGGGAATTAATGAACGTCATGCCCAAGACGTTAACCAAACCGTCCACTCTCATGCGGCAAACGAAGATAGTGGCGGTACCAGCATCTCTATTCAGCTAAACACCAACTGGGAAGTAAAACAGGCTCTAACATCAATGATTACAGCCATGGAATTTTCGCTCGCCTCTAACCCGCTGAATGCTGCAGCGGAAATGACTCCAAACCTCGTTAACGATGCTTGACGCAGGCAGCTGACTGCTATTCAGAAATTGATCTTGCAGCATAGTAACTTTGAACGTATTCCCAAGCCTGTGCAGGGGTTTCTACGTAACGGAATGATTCAAAGTCCTTCTGATCAATCATGCCTTCATCGACAAGCCGCTCGAAATTGACTATATCCTTCCAGTATTTTTCACCAAATAGTAGGACTGGCATCCGCTCTACTTTCTTGGTTTGAATAAGGGTAAGGGTTTCGAATAACTCATCCAAGGTGCCATAGCCCCCCGGGAATACAACAAGCGCTATCGCACGCATCAGAAAATGCATCTTACGTAATGCGAAATACTGAAACTGAAAACTAAGTTCCGGTGTAACGTAAGCATTTGGACTTTGCTCTCTAGGCAGCACGATATTGAGACCGATGCTTCTGCCACCCGCGTCGTGCGCTCCTCGATTGGCGGCCTCCATAATGCCGCCGCCACTGCCCGTTATGATAACTGGGTGCAGCCGTTCCTTATCTTCTGCGGCGGCGGTAACCAAGCGACCTAGCTCGCGAGCCATTTCATAGTAGTGGGATTTTTCTAGAATTTTCGTAGCAATATCAACATTCTTCGAGAGCCTGCTGTCGGAAGGGTTCGCAGTCAGTTTTCGCTTCTCTTCTTCGAGATTCTTTTCGGCCTTGTCCTTATCGGGAATGCGAGAACTACCGAAGACAACCAGAGTAGAGGTGATACCTGCCTCTTGCTGTAGCAATTCGGGCTTTAGCAGCTCCAGGTGAACACGAATTGGGCGTAGTTCGTCCCGTAGAAGAAAATCACTGTCCTTGTAGGCTGGCTTAAATGACGGCGAGCGAGTTTGCGCGGTTTCGTGAAGCAACTCATCACTATCAAAATGTTCTGGGGGGCACAACGGTGCTTGCTTATCTTTCTGGTTTTCTGACATAGGCTTATCCAAACGGGGATCAATCGCTGCTTTGCTGACTATTGAATTTACAGGCCCATCAATCTAACACAAGAGCTAGATTTAAGCGTATAACAAGCTGTGGGTTCCTATTGCTCTAGTGATCCAAATCAACCCCCTTCACCGAATTTGCAATACAGTTACATGACCTACAAAAATTCAGAGGCTAACGG
>Ga0307995_1000429_pt1 | contig 29231 bp, 26 predicted proteins | sample EllFjometagen262_FD_203132 | JGI IMG/M metagenome (GOLD analysis project Ga0307995, IMG submission 203132) | Marine microbial communities from Ellis Fjord, Antarctic Ocean - #262 | ecosystem: Environmental > Aquatic > Marine > Unclassified | place: Southern Ocean | collected 2014-11-02 | reverse complement strand
GTTTGTCGGTTTGGGTTACAGGCTGCAGCAATAGTTTCTACATCTTCACAAAAACCCAGCTCTAACATGCGGTCGGCTTCGTCAATCACCAAAAGTTCTAGGTGTTTTGTGTCTGTTTGGTTTTTGCGCTGGTGTTCCATAAAGCGCCCAGGGGTGGCAATGACTAAATCTGGGTTTTTGCGTAATAGGGCCTGCTGGTAATGATAATCTTCGCCACCTAATATTAAAGCCGCTTTTACCTTTGTGCCCTTAATAAGCTTGTTAGTAAGGCTGAGTACTTGGTGAGCCAATTCCCGAGTGGGTACTAAGATTAAGCAGCGTGTGCTAAAACCTACCGCTTTAGTGTTGAGTATTTTATTGAGGGCAGGGATGACATAGGCCAAGGTTTTGCCACTGCCCGTGTCGGCGCTCATTAGTAAATCTTTACCCGCCAGGGCAACAGGCAGTGCGTGGCACTGGGCGTCGGTTGCGTGTTCAAAACCTTGCTGGGCTATGTTGATTTGTAGCCGAGGATTGTAGGCTTGATCAGCAAAGCTGATTGATGCAGCTGGGGCGGGTATTGCCGGGGTGGCTGTTGGTGAAGCTGTGGGGGTAACTATAGTCACGGAGACTCCTTAGGTGAGGCGGTATTTTAGCACCTCTAGCGTGTCATTACGAGGAGCGCGAAGACGGGAGAGTTCCGTCGTGGTATACTGCGCCACCGCTTTAAGCGGGTGCTATAATTGACTAAAAGGTCCGCCAATGTCCAACTCCAATACTGCTTCTGATATGTCGTCATACCTGGCTCCAGAAAAACGTATCTTCGAATACCCTAAGTATTGGGCGGAGTGTTTTGGGGCGGCCCCGTTTTTACCAACGACCCGTGAAGAGATGGACCAACTGGGTTGGGATTCTTGTGACGTTATTGTGGTTACTGGCGATGCGTACGTAGATCATCCTAGCTTTGGCATGGCCATTATTGGCCGTTTATTAGAGTCCCAAGGTTTTCGCGTAGGTATCATTGCTCAGCCAGACTGGAGCAGTGCCGAGGCTTTTAAAGCCTTGGGTAAACCTAATTTATATTTTGGTGTGGCGGCTGGCAACATGGATTCCATGATCAACCGTTATACAGCAGACAGACGCCTGCGTCATGACGATGCCTATACCCCTGGCAACGTGGGTGGCAAGCGTCCAGACCGCGCAACCTTACACTACACACAGCGTTGCAAAGAAGCCTTTAAAGGCGTGCCGGTTATTATCGGTGGCATTGAGGCCAGCCTGCGACGTATTGCCCACTATGACTATTGGTCAGAAAAAGTACGTCGTTCTATGCTAATTGATGCAAAAGCCGATATGCTTATTTATGGCAATGCCGAGCGACCTTTGGTAGAAGTTACCCATCGTATGGCTAATGGTGAAACTCTAGAGCAGATGCAAGATATTCGTGGTACTGCCATTATGGTGAAGCAACCACTGGCAGGTTGGCGCGGCAAGGATTCAACCACACTCGATGCTCCTGGCACCATTGATGCCATCATTAATCCCTATATTGATACCACCAAAACGAGTAGTTGTGAGGCAAGTAATAACGCCGAGCCGGGCGCTGCGGCGGATAAAGGAGCTGTGGACGTCAAAGATGCGGTGCAAACCTTGTCTATTAAGCCAATGGCAGCCTATGAACCTGTTAAGGGTCAGCCTTGGTTTAAGACCTATGCCAAGTTGCCAAGTTATGATGTGGTAAAGTCTGACCCTATCATGTATGCCCACGCCAGCCGTGTAATGCATCATGAGACAAACCCAGGTAGTGCCCGTGCTTTGTATCAAGAACATGGGACAAAAAATTTGTGGGTTAACCCACCGGCCATGCCTTTAGACACAGAGGAAATGGACTATGTATTTGCGGCGCCTTTTGCCCGTGTACCTCACCCTATGTATGGCGATGAAAAAATCCCTGCCTATGACATGATCCGTTTTTCGGTCAACATTATGCGAGGCTGTTTTGGTGGTTGTAGCTTCTGCTCTATTACCGAGCACGAAGGCCGTATTATTCAAAACCGTTCTGAAGATTCCATTATTCGTGAAGTGGAAGACATGCGCGACAAGGTGCCTGGTTTTACAGGCGTGGTGTCAGACCTGGGTGGCCCTACGGCGAACATGTACCGTTTGCACTGTAAAGACCCTAAAGTAGAAGCTACGTGCCGTTTGCCTTCCTGCGTACACCCTACAATATGCGACTACATGGGCACGGATCATAAGCCGCTGATTAAATTGTATCGTCGTGCCCGTGCTCTTCCTGGCATCAAAAAAGTACTCATCGCCTCTGGTTTACGTTACGACTTAGCCATACGAGACCCTGAGTACGTTAAAGAGTTAGTGACTCATCACGTGGGCGGCTATTTAAAAATTGCTCCTGAACACACTGAAGATGAGCCTCTAAAGCACATGCTTAAACCCAACATGAGCAGCTATAACAAGTTTCAGCGCATGTTCGAGAAGTATTCTAAAGAAGCTGGTAAAGAACAATATCTAATCCCATACTTTATTAGTGCCCACCCCGGCACCCGTGATATCGATATGGTGAATTTAGCTTTGTGGTTAAAAAAGAATAAGTTCCGCTTGGATCAAGTGCAAAACTTCTATCCTTCGCCTATGTGTAATGCCACTACCATGTATTACAGTGAGGTTAATCCCTTGAAAAAGGTGACGCGTGATAGTGAGCGAGTGAGTATTCCAAGGGGTATTCGTCAACGCCGATTACACAAAGCTATATTGCGTTATCACGACCCTAAAAACTGGGCACAAATACGTGAAGCGTTAAAAGAAATGGGTATGAAACAGTTTATTGGTAAAGGCCCACAATGTTTGGTGCCTGCAGAAACTCATGCTGAAGCTAGCAGGTCTGCGCCTAAAGCAGCAAGGGGTAAGCAGGGTCTTACCAAACATACCTCGCCTCGCGCACAAAAGATGAGACGTTCTCGATAACACCTAGGTGTAGCATAGAGCGTCAAAATTTTATCTGATCGTCTATACTAAGTGCTTCTTGAATTCTAAGGGAGCACTTATGCATCTCATTATTGGTAATCAAAACTATTCGTCTTGGTCTATGCGGCCTTGGGTAGCTATGACTCATTTTGGCATTGCCTTTAAAGAAACCAAAGTTGAGCTATTTACTCCCGCCTTCGCAGAACAAATTAGCCACTATTCTAGTGCTAAAACGGTGCCGGTATTAATTACCGACAACGGCGCCGCTACAGATAGCTTATCTATTCTAGAAACTTTAGCAGACACCTATCCACAGATGTGGCCTAGTGATGCTGCACTCAAAATTATGGCTCGAAACGCAGTATCTCGTATGCACAGTGGTTTTTTTGCTTTGCGTGGCGAAATGCCGATGAATTGCCGTGCCAACCAACGGTTGTTGGATATTACGCTGGAGTGTAGAAGTGATATCGATAAAGTTGAAGCTTTGTGGGCAGAGTGTATGTCTACAGCAGCTCAATGGGGGAAACATCAAGGTTACTTGCTAGGTGAGTTTTCCATTGCCGATGCTTTTTTTGCGCCCGTTGTAGTGCGTTTACGTGGCTACAAAGTAGCCGTGAATGCAGCCACTCAGGCCTACATGGACACAATGCTGGCTACGCCTGCAGTGATGTCTTGGATCGCCGCAGGTTTAGAAGAAACAACCATTTTGCAAGAAGATGAAGCAGGCACTGACTAGCCATAAGCTCGTTTGGCTTCTTGGCGGCGCTTGTGCAGTACAGGCTCGGTATAACCACTCGGCTGAGCGGTGCCTTCAAATACTAACTCGCAGGCGGCTTGGAAGCCAACGCTGGAGTCAAAGTCTGGTGCCATGTTGCGGTAACTAGGATCGTTTGAATTTTGTTCATCTACCAAAGCCGCCATTCGTTTTAAGCTGTCCATCACCATTTTTTTGCTTACAAAGTCGTGTTCTAACCAGTTAGCTAATGATTGTGACGAAATTCGTAAGGTAGCACGATCTTCCATTAAGCCTACGTGGTTAATGTCGGCTACTTTAGAGCAGCCAATGCCACTTTCTACCCAACGGATGACGTAACCCAATAAGCCTTGGCAATTGTTATCGAGTTCACGGGTAATTTCTTCTGCAGTTAGGTTGTGTTCACCTAATAGAGGAATGGCGAGTAAATCGTCTTGGTTTACCTTTGATGTATTTGCGGCAGTGATGAGTTCGTTTTGACGGTCTTGTACCAAAATTTGATGATAGTGAAGTGCGTGTAATACCGCTGCAGTAGGTGAGGGTACCCATGCAGTATTAGCACCAGACATTGGGTGCTCTAACTTAGTGGTCATCATCTCTGCCATACAGTCTGGCTTGGCCCACATGCCTTTACCTATTTGAGCGCGGCCTTGTAAGCCACAAGCTAAGCCAGCTTCAACGTTGTTGCCTTCGTAGGCAGTAATCCAAGATTGTTGTTTCATAATGCCTTTAGGTAGCATTATGCCTGCTTGCATGGAGGTGTGGATTTCATCACCAGTACGATCTAAGAACCCAGTGTTGATAAACGCTACACGTTCGCTAGCAGCAGCAATACAGGCTTTAAGGTTTATGCTGGTACGGCGTTCTTCGTCCATAATACCAACCTTTAAGGTGTTCTTTGGTAAGTCTAGTAACTCTTCTATACGGCTAAATAAATCGCAAGTGAAGGTCACTTCTTCTGGACCATGCATCTTAGGTTTTACGATATAGATACTGCCAGTACGGCTATTGCCTTTAATGGATGCGCCACGAATGTCGTGCAAGGCACAGAGGCTAGTGATAAAACCATCCATAATGCCTTCTGGAGTTTCTTCGCCTTGGTTGTTCAAGATGGCGTCGTTGGTCATTAAATGGCCAACGTTACGGATGAATAATAAGCTGCGACCATGCAAGCTAAAGTCGTTACCTTTTGAATCTTGATAATGACGATCAGCGTTTAACTTACGCGTGATAGTGTTGCCATTTTTTTGTAGATCAATGGACAGGTCGCCTTTCATAAGGCCTAACCAGTTGCGATATACAATCACTTTATCTTCAGCGTCTACTGCTGTAACCGAGTCTTCACAGTCCATGATAGTAGAGACCGCTGCTTCCATTACAATGTCTTTAACGCCGGCTAGGTCGCTGGCGCCAATAATATGCTGACGGTCTACGTGGAGTTCAAGGTGAAGATTGTTGTGCTTTAATAAAATGGTTTTAGGCGCTGTAGCATCGCCTTGGTAGCCGATGAATTGAGCAGGATCTGCCAGTAAAGCAAAGTGACCGTTTTCTAAGGTACACACTAACTGACCATCGTTAATTGCATATTGAATGACTTGGCCATGACTGGCCTGAAGTAGGGGTAGGTGAGTGTCGAGTAGGTCTTTCGCAAAAGAAATAACGAGGGCGCCACGTTTGCTATCGTACCCTGTTGATGCTTTTTCACTAGTTAAGGCATCAGTACCATAAAGGGCGTCGTATAGACTGCCCCAACGAGCATTGGCAGCGTTGAGCGCATAGCGAGCATTATTAATAGGTACCACTAACTGAGGGCCAGCCACTGTGCTGATTTCTATATCAACGTTGCTGGTAGTCACTTCAACCTTTTCAGGTGAAGGTAGCAAATAGCCAATATCCTGCAGCATGGCTTTGTATTTAGCAGGGTTTGGTGAGGGGTTATTGCCATGCCATTCGTCTAGCGTGGCTTGTAGCTCTTCGCGGGTATTTAGTAAAGCTTGGTTGCGGCTTTGAAACTCATTAAGCAAGGTGGCCATAGATTGCCAAACTTGGTCGCTGGTAAGGTTTAAACCTGGCAGGATTTCTCGTTCAACCATAGTGTATAGCTGGGTATCAATAGACAGGTTGGCGTTACCGATTCTGGCGTTTAAGTGCCCATTCATACCAAAGCTCCTATGGTGCTTGTTAATACTAAATATTTCTTAAAGTGTGAAAAAGTATTATATAGGAAACAAATGGAATGTATAGGAAACAACGGGAATGACTAATGAGTCTTTAGTCGTATAAGAATATGTTGGTTATTCGGTATGGAAATAACTAGTGTCTTCTGTTAAATACCTTAGGCCCATCGCCTTAAGATGAGCGCCTTAAAATTATCCCTTGGGATTAATGCTGTTGTTGCGAAGACACTAGGTCCATGACAAGGGGTTTCAAGCCTCGTCGATTTCTCGTGCAACTTCGGTGATTAGTCCACGAATCCAGCGGTGAGCCGGGTTATGCTGTAATAGCGGGCTCCAGGCCATCGTTAGGGTCATTTCAGGAATGGGGAAGGGTGGGTCTAACATGACTAGGTCATTATTATGCATGGTCTCTAATGTGGCTTTACGTGGCAGAGTAACGATTAGGTCCTTTTGGTTGGCCAATTGCACTGCTGCTTGGTAATGGCGCGTAAAGACGCGAATGTTACGGGTCTTGCCTAATTCAGATAAGGCGTCATCTACCCAGCCGCGACGCTGCACATCTTTAGGATTCATGCCCACTCCAGCACCCATCCCGGTCTTACTTACCCATATATGATGAGCCTTTAGGTAGTTGTCTAGGGTGAAATCTTCGGCCATAGGGTTGTTGCGATTCATAAGGCAGATAAATCGGTCTCGCCAAAGAATTTTTTGGTGGAACGACTGAGGCATAGAATCGAAGCGGTTAATGACTAGGTCAACTTTGCCTTGCTCTACGTCGTAAAAATCCACATCTGATGGCGTCATAATATCGAGGCTAACCCCCGGTGCTTCTTGACGTAAACGCTCTACCAAAGGAGGTATGAGGGTTGGCTCTGAATAATCGCTGGCCATAATGCGGAATACGCGAGTAGAAGTAAGCGCATCAAATGCTGCTTGAGGTTGCACCGCCTTGTCGATAGTGGCTAATACTTCGCGGATAGTCGATTGCAGTCCAAGTGCTCGTTCCGTTGGCGTCATGCCGTCACTGGTGCGGATAAGCAAGGGGTCTTCAAAAACTTCTCGCAAGCGCCTTAAGCCGTTGCTCATAGCAGGTTGACTTAGGCCGAGTTGGTTGGCAGCTTTAGTGACGTTGCGCTCTTTTAAAAGGGCGTCTAAATAAACCAATAAATTGAGGTCAACGCGATCAATGCTCATATTCAACTCCATTAAGGTCAAGTCCATCTAATAGATGGATGCTCAGGGCGTTATTCATTTGTATAATACTAAAGTACTATGCAATAGATTGCGTAAATTATGCCATGAGAAGGGCAGTCTGTCTAGGCTTTTGCCCTATTTGTGTATGTATTTTGTTTTTCTATTTGTTTTGTGAATAGTAGGCATAACTATTGATGACTGTTATAACCCTCAAGACCTCTCTAAACTGGCGTTATTGCTGAGTGGGTACAGCTTAAATGTATCAGCTCATTTTATAGTCTAATAATAGTCACACAAACCAAGGAAGTGCCATGTCTCAATACCAAGACGATATTCAAGCTGTTGCTAACCTTAAGACTGCCCAAGGCAGTGCTTGGGATGCTATCAACCCAGAATCTGCTGCTCGTATGAAGGCTCAGAACAAATTTAAAACGGGCCTAGACATAGCCAGGTATACTGCTGATCTTATGCGTGCTGACATGGCTGTATTTGACAATGACAAAACTAAGTACACTCAGTCTTTGGGCTGCTGGCATGGTTTTGTAGGTCAGCAGAAAATGATTTCTATAAAAAAGCACTTTGATGGTAAAACTGATCGTCGTTACCTGTACCTTTCTGGTTGGATGGTTGCAGCACTTCGTTCTGATTTCGGTCCTCTTCCTGACCAGTCTATGCATGAAAAAACTTCTGTAGCTAACTTGGTTCAAGAGCTTTACACTTTTCTACGTCAGGCTGACGCTCGCGAACTAGGCGGTCTATTTCGCGCCCTTGATGCTGCACGTGAAGCAGGTAATTCTGCTGAAGAAGCTAAAATCCAAGACCAGATCGATAATCATGTCACGCACGTTGTGCCAATCGTTGCTGATATAGATGCTGGTTTCGGTAACGCTGAAGCGACTTACCTAATGGCTAAGCAGATGATCGAAGCCGGTGCCTGTGCACTGCAAATCGAAAACCAAGTTGCTGATGAAAAACAGTGTGGTCACCAAGACGGTAAAGTAACTGTTCCTCATGCAGACTTCCACGCTAAGATACGTGCTCTTCGTTATGCTTTCCTTGAACTAGGCGTTGATAACGGTATTATTGTTGCACGTACAGACTCTGAAGGTGCTGGCCTTACTAAAGAAATCGCTGTTGTAAATGAGCCAGGTGATGCTGGTGATATTTACAACTCTTACCTAGACGTTGAAAACATCGACGTAGCTGACATGGGTGAAGGGGATGTTGTCTTTAACCGTGGTGGCAAGCTAGTTCGTCCTAAGCGTCTGCCTTCTGGTCTATACCAGTTCCGTCAGGGTACTGGCCATGAGCGCTGTGTATTTGACTGTATCGGTGCTATTAATGCCGGTGCCGACCTTCTTTGGATCGAGACTGCTGTGCCGACAGTACACGAAATCAAAGGAATGATGGATGACGTTCGTAAAGTACATCCAGATGCTAAACTGGTTTACAACAACTCTCCATCGTTTAACTGGACGCTAAACTTCCGTCAGCAGACTTATGATGCAATGGTTGAAGCGGGTAAAGATGTTTCTGCATACGAACGTGCTAACCTAATGAGCGCTGAATACGATGAAACTGAGCTTTGTGCTGTAGCGGACGAACGTATTCGTACGTTCCAAGCTGATACTGCACGTGAAGCGAATGTATTCCACCACTTGATCACGCTACCGACTTACCACACTACTGCGTTGTCTGTAGACAACCTAGCGAAAGAGTACTTTGGTGAGCAAGCAATGCTTGGTTACGTTAAGAAAGTTCAGCGTGAAGAGATTCGTCAAGGTATCGCATGTGTTAAACATCAAAACATGTCTGGCTCAGACATGGGTGATGACCACAAAGAATACTTTGCTGGTAAAAATGCTCTTAAAGCTGGCGGCGCGAACAACACGTCTAACCAGTTTGGCTAAGACTGTTTTCTAGTACTTGCTTAGGCATGGCTAGAAACTTAACCATTTGGCATATAAAAGCGGCTCCTATGTTAAAGGTGTCGCTTTTTTTATGCAAAGGATGTGCGGTATGCTGCGGTGACATGGATGTCAAAGAGCGGCGATGGGAAATATCTAACGCCGTTGGTAACACACCAACCGCTTTATACGTTAAAATCCAAGCAACTTTCTACTGCACACTGATTAAGTGATTTTTGAATATGACTACGCCGATTTTCTTTCAAGATGCTAAAGATTTATTAACCAAGCAAGGCTTTGCTACTAGTAATACATGGTACCACGGCACGTCATCGGCGCTAATAGACTCAATTAAAGAGCATGGTTTGAAACGTTCAGGTGACCAAGTTCTAAAAGCTGCTGCCAAAAAAACCATGGCAACTATCGGTAATCATTATATACAATCTGTAGAACCTGTTTTTTTAACACAAAGTAAGCAGCTGGCTTATTACTGGGCGCAGCAGGCTGTCAGAAACCGCAGCGTAAGAATTGAAGGCACAGAACTGCCCGCTGTCATCACAGTGAACCTACCAGAGGTTTTGAATAACCAAGTTAAACCCGATGTTGGCGCAGCAAGCCTGTTGCTAGTTAAAGAGGGCGAGCAATTTATGGCGTTTTTAGCAGGTATTTACTTAGAGAATAACTTTGAAGCCCCTAATATCAATCTAATGACTGCAGGTCGCCTAGAGTATTTAAATAAATTAGGTATGGCTTATTGCGATGCAGATATAGCTGCCTCCGCCTTACGCATCCTCTAAATTTAAAACCATATAAGTGGCCCTTGTTCATGCAAGGCTAACAAGGTACTCTTTTGTTTAGATACCAATGCTGACAGAGATCATTGTATGACGCAGGAACAAGGCCAACGCTTAGATCAGGCTTTTGACGATATTATTGATGCATGGTTAATAGAGCGACAGGAGTTATTGACTCAATTTGTAGCTCTGCCTCAAATGAGTGTGTCGGATAACGTGGTGCAGACGCTGCATAGCTTTTGTGAGGCAATGGTGGATTACAGTTCCCGTGGTCACTTTAATGTTTATGAGCAGCTGCTCAAGCATATAGCCGACCACAATGCTCAACACCTAGACATAACTAATGTCCTGCTGGGTAAAATTCATGATACAACAGATAAAATTGTTATTTTTGATGATGAATATGGAGCTGTTGAGAAACTCTCCATTCAGGATGTCGGACACTTTAGTGGTCGTTTATCACGTTTAGGTGAAGTGCTTACCGAACGTTTCAATTACGAAGATGAACTCATGGGTTTGGTGCAAGAAACCTTATCTTAGTTTGCCACTAGTCTCAGTTTAGAAGGGGAGATTGTGACACAATTCAAACAAGTCGGTCTTATTGGAAGGCTGCACAGTCCCGCAGTCATCGAAACCCTGCATCGCGTGATAAAGTGCCTTAATCGGTGCCAATGTAACGTGTGGGTTGATGAGCGTATTGCCGATTCTCTGAATAATGATCAGCTCATTAGTGCTACTTATGGTACTGGCGACCGTCATTTTTTGGGCCAGCAGTGTGACCTAGTTATTGTAGTTGGGGGAGACGGCAGTATGCTCTCTGCAGCCCGCGTTATGGCTACTTATGGTGTAGCTGTGATTGGTATTAATCGTGGCAAATTGGGGTTTTTAACAGACATTGCACCTGATCAGGTGGAAGCTTCTCTAGAGGCTGTATTAGCTGGCCGGTTTGAAACCAGTAATCGATTTATGTTGTCTGCTCATGTGCTCCGTAATGGTGAAGAAGTAGGCCGAGGTAGTGGTCTAAATGACATCGTATTACATCCAGGAAAATCTGCCCGAATGTTAGCCTACGACTTGTCAATTGATGGCACTGCTGTTTATTTTGATCGTGCCGATGGCTTGATTATAGCCACTCCTACAGGCTCCACTGCCTATGCGTTGTCAGCTGGGGGGCCAATCATGCATCCTGGCCTAGATGCAATTGCTCTTGTGCCCATGAATCCTCATAACCTCAGTAGCCGGCCCTTAGTGGTGGCTGCAGATGCAGAGCTGGAGATTTTGATCGGTGAAGACAACAGTACACAGCCGATTATTAGTTGTGATGGGCAAGTGCATATTGTCTGTGAGCCGGGTGATAGGGTGCATATACAGCGCCATGAGGCGCAACTTAAAGTGCTACACCCGTTAGGTCACCATTTCTACGACCGTTGTCGTAGCAAGTTAGGCTGGCATGCCCGTGCTAGTGATGATGGTCAATGATCCTGCTGCAAAAATTTCCAGCTAACGTTGATCTTACATCGGTGACGCAAGCATTATGGCGGCATAAGGTGCCCCATCGTGTGCGTTTTATGACTGATGAACAACAATTGTGGTTGCAGGATGCTTCGCAGTACGGCGCAGCCCAAGCCATACTGCAGCAAGTGTTGCAGGGTGGTGCTGTAGAAGAAACGGCTTACTTAGATCACTCTGCTCACTCCGATTTGACAGATCCAATGACAGGCCCAGTAAAGTCGTCTTTTATGGGTATTTCGGCACTTTCCGCAACTGGCGCTAAGGCTTGGTTTAGGTCAACCCCGATAACCCTTATGGTGTTTATAATCACTATACTGGTGGCACTTTTTTCTCAACTTGGTAGCCAGTTAGAAACCGTTGCTTGGTTCAGTTTCTTTCCTATAGTATTGGATACTCAAGCCTATCTAGTCACCGGGTTCGATCACCTTTGGCAGCAGCCGTGGCGCTTGATTAGCCCGATGCTGCTGCATTTTGGTTGGTTACATTTGGTTTTCAATGTGTTGTGGTGGCTCGATTTAGGGCGGCGCATAGAGCATCAATCACGGCTCCTTTTAGTGGCGTTGTTAGTGTTCACAAGCCTTGCTGCTAATGTTGCTCAAGCTTGGCAAGAAGCAAGTTTATTTGGTGGTTTGTCAGGCGTCATTTACGGCCTGCTAGGCTATATATGGGTGATGGATCGTTATAACCCAGTACGGTATCACCTACCACAAAATATTCTGATATTTATGTTGTTATGGCTAATCTTGGGTGTGAGCGGTTTGTTCCCGGCGCTTGGTTTTGGTGACATGGCCAATATGGCTCACATAGGTGGTTTAGTGGCAGGAGTTGTGTGGGGATTTATGCACACCTTGTTTTGGCGCATTCGATCGAACAATGGCTAAAAAAGAGTCGGTGAGTATGATCGTTTATGCTATTATTTCGCTCCAAGTTTTTATCTAAGAGGTTCGGCTGATGGAATATAATCAACTCATTGCCCAACTAACACCTGAAGTCTACCTACGTTTGAAGGCCGCTATCGAAATTGGTAAATGGCCTGATGGTAGGGTGCTGAGTAAAGACCAGAAAGCGTCCTGTATGGAAGCTGTTTTGCGTTACCAGTCTATGAAGCTCGATTCCGAACAACACTCGGGGTATATGCCTGATAAGTGCGCCTCTAGCTCTACGCCTACAAAACCCGACGAACAAGTCATCAAAATACACTAATTATGCAAACACCTCATCTGCTTACTGGGCATCTCGCAAAGCTGACTACCCATATTGATTCTGTGCCAGAAGCTCAAGTTCAATATACGCTTGTTATGGGAGACCAAGAGTTACATCTTAATCCGTTAATAGGCCAAACGATTCGGTTAGAACATTTGGGGCAGATCAACTGCAGTCATTGTGGTCGCAAAACCAAAAAAAGTTACAGCCAAGGCTTTTGTTTTCCTTGTATGCAAAAATTACCACAATGTGACCTATGTATTATGAGTCCAGAGCGGTGCCATTTTGATGCGGGTACCTGTCGTGATGAAGCGTGGGGAAAAGCGTTTTGCATGCAACCTCATATTGTCTATTTGGCGAACTCTTCTGGCCTTAAAGTCGGTATTACTCGGGTTAATCAAATGCCAACTCGTTGGCTCGACCAAGGGGCGTCTCAAGCGATGCCTATCATGCAAGTGGCCACCCGAAAACTGTCTGGGCAGGTGGAAACCGTGCTTAAGCAATACGTAGCCGATAAAACTAATTGGAGAAAGCTACTGCAAAGCGACGCACAAGCGATCGATATGGCTCAAGCAGCAGACCTATTGTTGAATGAATCAGAGGCAGATCTAGACGTTTTATTAGGTGGGCTAAGCCACCAAGATTACCAATGGTTAGACACAGCGCCCATTAGTATGCGCTACCCAGTATTGCAGTACCCCAACAAAATCAATTCTCATAATCTTGACAAAGAGCCTGTATTAGAAGGTAAATTGATGGGGATCAAGGGGCAGTATCTTATTTTTGACACCGCGGTGATTAACGTCCGCAAATATTCATCCTATTTGGTGCAATTCAGCTCATGACTAAAAACGCTAAAGTAACCTACTTAAAAGATTATCAGGTTCCAGACTTTATCATCGAAACCACGGACCTAGATATCCGTATCGGTGATGAATACACCTCTGTTGTTGCACGCCTAAAAGTGCGCCGTAATCCGGCGTCTAGGGAGCCTTCGTCAGAACTTGTATTACAAGGTGGTAAAGCCATTAAGCTACAAGAAGTGATGATGGATGGGCTCATTCTTGATAGCTCAAATTATGATCTAGAAGATGCGGTACTGTCTATTCATCACTGCCCAGAACTCTTTGAGCTAACTACTGAATGCCTAATTCAACCACAGCTAAATGCTAGCTTAGAAGGGTTGTACAAATCTGGTGGTATGTATTGCACTCAGTGCGAAGCGGAAGGTTTTCGAAACATTACTTATTACCTAGACCGTCCAGATGCTTTGTCTGTGTTCACTACGCGCATTAGTGCAGATAAAACCAGTTATCCTATATTATTGGCTAATGGTAATCCCGTTGACCAAGGCGATTTAGACAATGGTGAGCATTTTGCTGTTTGGCACGATCCGTTCCCAAAGCCAGCCTACTTGTTTGCTATGGTGGCAGGTGATTTGGTACGTCAAGACGAAGAATTCACCACGCTGTCTGGTCGGAAAGTGGACTTGCAGATATTTGTAGAAGCTCATAATAGTCATAAATGTGATCACGCATTAGCGTCCCTGAAGCGTTCTATGTTGTGGGACGAACAGGTTTATGGCCGTGAGTATGACCTAGACTTGTTTATGATTGTTGCGGTAGATGATTTCAACATGGGGGCCATGGAAAACAAAGGCCTTAATATTTTCAATTCCGATTGTGTGTTGGCAGACCCAGCCACTAGCAGTGATGCGATGTTCGAACGGATTGAGGGTATCGTAGCTCATGAATATTTTCATAATTGGTCGGGTAATCGCGTTACTTGTCGTGATTGGTTTCAGCTTAGTCTCAAAGAGGGCTTTACGGTTTACCGTGATGCTCAATATACTGCAGACACGTACTCCGCCGCTGTAAAACGTATTGATGACGTTACCCTATTACGCACCCACCAGTTTGCTGAAGATGCTGGTCCAATGGCGCACCCAATAAGGCCTGCATCCTACATGGAGATCAACAACTTTTATTCTGTAACTGTGTATGAAAAAGGTGCAGAAGTGGTGGGCATGATTCACACTTTACTTGGAGATGATTTATTCCGTAAGGGTAGTGATCTGTATTTTAATCGACATGATGGCCAAGCAGTGACTACAGATGATTTTGTCGCAGCCATGAGCGACGCGAGTGGCATCGATTTGAGTCAATTCAAGCATTGGTATAGTCAAGCGGGCACACCTACGCTGTCAATCACTGATACTTATGATGCAACTAACAACGAGTATCGTCTTACCGTGGGCCAGTCCACACCAGCAACTGCAGAGTGCCAGCAAAAGCTTCCGTTCCATTTACCATTACGAATGGCCTTGTTAGACACCAGTGGGTTGGAGATGCCTTTAACGTTGCGCGGTGATGACTCATTGCAAGGTGAAGATTTATGGCTAGGTAATAGCTGCGTTCTAAACATTACTCAGGCACAACAAACTTTCGTATTTGAAGGTGTGATGGAACAGCCAACGCCATCGTTATTACGGGGCTTTTCTGCGCCGGTTAAGTTGGACTATGCCTACACACAGGAACAATTATTGTTTTTAGCTAGTAAAGACCAAGATGGTTTTTGCCGCTGGGAGGCGTGCCAACGTTTATTGATTGAAGCTACAGAGCTTGCTATGTCTGCCATGAGCCAATCATCTCATTATCAATTAGGTGATTCGTTGGTTACTATGTTACGTGCTAGTTTAGTAGACGAAACCTTAGACCCTGCGATGGTGGCTAAGCTTGTGCAATTACCTAGTGAAGCTTATTTGGCGGAAACCCAAACCACCGTTGATGTGGATTTAATTCACGCTGGCCGTGAAGTCATGCGCCTTGCTATTGCTACGGCTTTAGAAAGTGAGCTTTTGGCCGGTTACAAGCGCTGTCACAATATCGGTCTGTTTAGTCAAACGGGTAAGGCCATTGGCCAGCGAGCGCTTAAGAATACCTGTTTGTCTTACCTTAATGCGTTAGATAAAGCCCAGTATCAAACCATGGCTCAAGACCAGTATGCGTTACAGGCTAATATGACTGATGTAGGGGCTGCTTTACATATTCTAATTGAACAAAATAATTCTGAGTTAGTCGCACCCTTGTTGGCAGAATTTTACCAACGTTGGCAAGGTGATGCCCAGGTGGTTTGTCAATGGTTTGCTATGCAGGCTGGAGCCAACTTAGCATGCCGTTTGACTCAGGTGAAAGCGCTGCTGGAGCATGAATCATTTGATATCCGTAACCCCAATAAAGTGCGAAGTGTGGTTGGTAGCTTTATTCGTAGTGCTATTAACTTCCACGCAGCTGATGGCAGCGGCTATGAGTTTGTTGCAGATATGGTGTTACGTTTGGATCCTATTAACCCTATGATAGCAGCAAGTTTAGCCAAACCCTTAGGCCGTTTTAAGCGTCATACTGTTGGTCGACAAGAGCTGATGCAGTTACAGTTGCAGCGTTTAAGCGAAGCTGAACTAAGCAAGGATGTGTTTGAGGTGGTCAGTAAGGCGTTAGTAGTAAGTTAACCCACTAACATGACTCTCTAAAGGCTTGTGTGCTGATTTGTGTGCGTACATAGCCTGCTTTGCCCTGTATTAAAACATGGCTTCTATGACCTTTAGAGAGGGCAGGAGAGTAACAATGAAGTATGTCGGTGAAAAAGATTATCAACATGGCATGGACAGTAAAGTAGGGGTACTAATCACTAACTTAGGTACACCCGATGCCCCCACCAAAAAGGCACTGCGTCCGTATCTTAAAGAGTTTTTAAGTGATCCTAGAGTGATCGAAGCGCCAAAATTGATTTGGCAAATCATCTTAAATGTGATTATTCTCAATACTCGACCAGCAAAAAGTGCCAAATCATATAAAACGGTCTGGACAGACAGTGGCAGCCCCCTTTACGATATTGCTAAGAAGCAACAGGCAGCGCTTGCAAAGGCATTACCTAACCTTGTTGTTGGGTTGGCTATGCGTTACGGCAACCCAAGTATAGAAAGCCAACTTATTAAAATGCGTGATCAAGGTGTGCGTAAGATCTTGATTTTCCCGTTGTACCCACAATACTGCGCAGCGACTACGGCAAGTACCTTTGACAAGGTTACTCAAGTGCTCAATAAGTGGCGCTGGATTCCAGAAGTGCGTTTTATTAATGACTACTATCACGATGATCTTTACGTTAAGGCGCTGGCAAACAGTATTGAGGTATTTCGTGAAAAGCATGGTAAGCCAGACTTAACACTGTTCAGTTATCATGGCATTCCTAAGGCATACTTAGATAAAGGTGACCCGTATCATTGTTTCTGTCGTGCAACTACGCGCCTTGTACAAGAGCGTTTGAATTTAACAGACGAAGACGTGATGACGACCTTTCAAAGTCGGTTTGGCCTTGCTGAATGGTTACAGCCTTACACTGATGAAGTGCTTAAAGGGTTGCCGGGCAAAGGTATTAAAAAGGTACACATTATTGCCCCAGCGTTCAGTGCCGATTGCCTAGAAACAATTGAAGAAATAGGTGAAGAGAATAAAGCCTATTTCATGGAGAGTGGCGGTGAGAGTTACCGCTATATTCCATGTTTAAACGATAGTGAAGAGCACATTGAGCTCTTCACTAAACTTATTAAGCAGCATACACAGGGATGGGATTGTTGATCTGAGTGGCTGTATGCAAGCCCCCGTGGGGCCGCTTTAGCCATAGAGATGCTAGCCTTGGGCAGCTAATACACGCTCAACAGTGGCGACAATGGTCTGGGTTTGGTGATCAATTTCCATATTAACCTGTGCTCCCACGGTGGCTTTACCAAAACCTGTGACCCGTAGCGTCTCTGGGATAAGGCACACGCAGAATTCAGATTCGGTGACAGTTCCTACAGTAAGGCTGCAGCCATCAAGGCCGATAAAACCTTGGGGTAATACGTGTTTTTTGTGAGCAACAGGTAAGCCAAACCAAATGGTGGTGTTGTCGTCTTCGTTTTCTATTTTGGTAATGGTTACAGATACCGACACATGCCCCGAAATAATATGACCTCCTATTTCGTCACCATACTTTAACGAACGCTCTACATTAACCCAGTCGCCTTGTTGTAGTAGCCCTAGGTTGGTCAGTTTTAGGGTTTGGCCGATAACGTCAAAACTAAAATGATTATTATCCTGGGCGGTCACTGTGAGGCAAGTGCCATTGATGGCAATGCTGGCGCCAATGTCTACATGAAGGCTGATGTCCTTAGGTAGAGTAATAACAAAGCTGCGTTGATTTTTACCGTGCGCAACAGATTTAATTTGGCCTTGGCCTTGGACGATACCAGTGAACATGATTTACCTGATAGTAAGTAGAACGGGAATTAGAACGGCAATTATAAAAGCTCTCGCCCGCTATACTAGCGGAGCGAGAAGCAACTGTGAAGTAGAGTTTAAGCGATGAGCCGTATCATTTTGGCGCCAATGGAAGGTTTAGCAGACCACATTTTACGTGATTGCCTCACCCGTATAGGGGGCATCGATTTGTGTGTCACGGAATTTATTCGCGTGACTACCCAGCTCTTACCACCGAAAGTATTTAAACGCTTGTGTCCAGAACTGGCTAACGGCTGTAAAACCCCAGCGGGTATACCTGTACGGATTCAATTACTAGGTAGCGACCCTGCAGCTCTTGCTGCCAATGCAGTGCGGGCTTTAGAGTTAGGGTCTCCTGGTGTTGATTTAAATTTCGGCTGCCCTGCTAAAACAGTTAATCGTAGCCAAGGCGGGGCGATACTACTGCAAGAGCCTAAAAGGGTAGCTCATATTGTAGCAACGGTAAGGCAGGCGATTGGTGATGATGTTTGGCTCAGTGCCAAAATGCGTTTGGGGTTTACCACTAAAGATTTAGCCATAGAAAATGCAAAAGGCATTGAAGACGCTGGGGCTAATGAACTTACTGTTCATGCAAGAACTAAGGTAGAAGGCTATCGTCCGCCTGCCCATTGGCATTGGATTGAAAAAATCCGTGGTGAAGTGAAGATTCCTGTTATTGCCAATGGAGAGGTATGGACGCCAGAAGACTACTCTGCATGTAGACAAGTTAGCGGTAGTGATGACGTTATGATCGGCCGTGGTTTGGTATGGAAGCCAGATTTGGCATTACAGATTAGGCATCGTCAAATAGGCCACCCAGCACAGGAATGGGACTGGAGTGCGTTAGTACCTACGGTACTCTATTTTATCGATTTAGTAGAAGAGCATGTTGAAGTTAAGTATCAAGATGCACGTATAAAACAATGGCTTAAACTGCTTGGCCGAGTATACCCTCAAGCCCATGTTTGTTTCGAACAAGGCAAGCGTCTCAAAACGCTCAATGAGTTGCGCTCACTGGTGATCCATAGCCGGTAAAATTGATGATGTCAGATTCGCCTATACAGTGGATGAAAATGTATCCTTTAAGCGCATGCGGTATACTAGCTACCAATGATGTTTTTGTTGCTAAACCCCTGAGGTGTGTCTTTGTATTCTATTGCCCGTAGCGTGTTGTTCAAATTTTCGGCAGAAACTGCTCATGAGTTAACCTTAGAAGGCCTTGCTGCAGCAGCACGATTAAGATTATTGCCAGCCTTAGCGCCGGAAGTAGTCGATTTGCCTGTCACGGTGATGGGTATTGAGTTTCCTAATCCTGTAGGACTTGCTGCAGGCCTGGACAAAAACGCCTTTGCCGTTGATGGTCTTGCTGCATTGGGTTTTGGTTTTTTGGAAGTGGGCACTACTACTCCAAAACCTCAATCAGGTAGCCCCAAACCTCGTCTATTTAGATTGCCTGAAGCTCAAGCTATCATTAACCGTATGGGCTTTAATAACAAGGGTGTAGATCACCTTGTTGAAAACGTTAAAAAAGCCAAATTCAAGGGTGTATTAGGCATCAATATCGGTAAGAACCTAGATACCCCTGTAGCAGAGGCGGCATCAGACTATATTATCTGTATGCAAAAGGTATATGCCTACGCCAGCTATATTACAATCAATATATCTTCTCCTAATACGCCGGGGTTACGTGACCTGCAATATGGTGAATCATTAAGCCAGCTACTAGGGGCTCTTAAACAAGAACAAGCAACCCTAGAAAAGATTCATGGCCGATATGTGCCTTTGGCGGTTAAAATTGCCCCGGACATGGATGACGAACAGCTACAGGGTGTTGCTCACTGTGTGCTAGAACAAAAGATGGATGGTGTAATTGCCACCAATACTACCTTAAGCCGAGAAGACGTAGTTGGTCTAGAGTTTGGCGACGAAGCTGGGGGGTTGAGTGGCGCACCAGTGAAGCATAAATCTACCCAAACGATTGCTGACTTGTACGCTATTCTAGGTGAACAGGTGCCAATTATTGGCGTAGGTGGCATTAGTGGTGGAGAGGACGCGTTAGAAAAGTTGGCTGCAGGGGCTAAGTTAGTGCAGCTTTACACGGGTTTCATCTACCAAGGTCCTGGTTTGGTTAAACAATGTGTAGACGCCTGTAGAAGCGTTATAAAGTGTTAAAGTGGACATCTAAAGAGAGATCTATGAGCAAAAAAAAATCAACTCTGCGTACTTTACTCAGCTATGGCCAAAGTGTGCTAGCAGGCTTAGTTGGCATACAATCCAACGATAAACGTGAAGAAGACCTTAAAGGGGGTCTTGAACGGATGATCTATGTAGGTCTGGGTACGTTAGTGCTGTTTGTAATCATTGTTGTTACTGCTGTTAATAGCGCGCTTCCCGGTTGATAACATAGGTAAATATTCACCATAATGACAAAATAATACTTGCTAAATACCCCCTTAATTGACGATAATCACCCCGGCCGAAACTAAGTTGGGTTTTGGCACTAATTAATATCCACGATCTTAAAGATCAATTGGAGGGTAGGTATGTTTTCTAGAACTTGGCAACGCCTGAGTTCTGTAGTCTTGGGTTTGTTATCAGCTCCCGCCGTTATGGCAGATTGGGAACTGAATATGCCTCGAGGCATCACAGAAGTAAGTCAATCTATTTATGAATTACACATGCTTATTTTTTGGATTTGCGTATGGATTGGTGTCGTCGTTTTTGGCGTCATGTTTTACTCTATTTTTAAACATCGCAAGTCTAAGGGAGCTGTTGCTTCCAAGTTTCACGAAAGCCTTGGTTTAGAATTGTTATGGACAGCTGTCCCGACAGTGATTCTGATCGCCATGGCCGTACCAGCAACAACTGTATTGATACAAATGTATGATACGACCAATGCTGATGTGGATATTAAAGTCACTGGCCATCAATGGAAGTGGCAGTATGACTATCTTGGTGAAGATGTTGGTTTCTTTAGTAACCTAACCACTAGTCAAGACGAAATATATAACCGTACTGAAAAGACTGAAAACTACCTGCTTGAAGTTGATAAGCATGTCGTAGTGCCTACGGGTCAAAAAATACGCTTCCTCATTACGTCTAATGATGTAATTCACGCCTGGTGGGTGCCAGAAATCGCCGTTAAGAAAGACGCGATCCCAGGTTACATCAACGAATCTTGGGCCCTCATACCTGAAGGTCAGGAAGGCTTATACCGTGGTCAATGTGCCGAACTTTGTGGTGTAGATCATGGCTTTATGCCTATTGTGCTAGAAGCCGTTACTGCAGACCAGTATCAAGTTTGGTTAGATGACCAACGTGCCGCTAAAATAGCAGAAGCCGCTGCAGCTCTAGGTGATTTCAGCTATGACGAGCTAATGACTGAAGGTGCTGATGTCTATGCACGTAGTTGTGCTGCGTGTCATGGTGCAGAAGGCGCAGGTATGGGTAGCGTATTCCCAGCACTAGCTGGCAGCCCAGTTGCACTTGGCGATGTTGCAGAGCATATCGATATTGTAATTAACGGTAAGCCAGGTACTGCTATGCAGGCCTTTGCTGCACAGTTAAGTGATGTTGAGCTGGCTGCAGTAATTACCTACGAGCGTAATGCTTGGGGTAACGATACCGGTGATACGGTGACCCCTAAAATGATCATTGACTCAAAAGAATAGGAGGCTGAATTATGACAACTGCGACTGCTAGTCACGACGATCACGACGATCATGGCCATCATGGGCCTGCTAAGGGCATCATGCGCTGGGTCTTTACCACTAACCATAAAGACATTGGTACAATGTACCTATGGTTTGCTTTCACCATGTTGTTTATTGGTGGCACAATGGCACTTATTATCCGTTCTGAACTATTTCAGCCGGGTATGCAGCTTATAGAACCTGAATTTTTTAACCAAATGACCACCATGCACGGTTTAATCATGGTGTTTGGCGCTATCATGCCGGCCTTTGTTGGCTTGGCTAACTGGATGGTTCCACTTATGGTTGGTGCGCCAGACATGGCTTTGCCACGTATGAACAACTGGAGCTTCTGGATACTGCCGTTTGCGTTTGGTATGTTACTGCTGACGTTGTTTACCGAAGCCGGTGCGCCAAACTTTGGTTGGACATTCTACGCTCCACTATCAACTACCTATGCTCCAAGCAGTGTGACTTACTTCATTTTTGGTGTGCACATGATGGGTATTTCTTCCATTATGGGTGCCATCAATATCATTGCCACTATCTTAAACCTTCGGGCGCCAGGTATGACTTTGATGAAAATGCCTCTATTTATATGGACTTGGCTTATTACGGCTTATTTGCTAATTGCGGTAATGCCCGTATTGGCAGGTGTAGTGACCATGATGCTAATGGATATTCACTTTGGTACTAGCTTCTTTGATGCGGCTGGTGGCGGTGATCCTGTGTTGTTCCAACATGTATTTTGGTTCTTTGGACACCCAGAAGTGTACATTATGATCTTGCCAGCTTTTGGTATTGTCTCGCAGATTATTCCTACCTTTGCTCGTAAGCCGCTGTTTGGTTACGCCTCAATGGTTTATGCCACTTCGTCAATTGCCTTCTTGTCCTTTATTGTATGGGCTCACCACATGTTTACCGTGGGCATGCCGCTACAGACTGAACTCTTCTTTATGTATGCCACTATGTTGATCGCCATACCTACGGGTGTGAAGGTGTTTAACTGGGTGTCAACTATGTTCAGGGGGTCGATGACCTTTGAAACTCCTATGTTGTTTGCCTTGGCCTTTGTGGTGCTATTCACCATAGGTGGCTTCTCAGGATTGATGCTTGCGATTGCTCCAGCAGACTTCCAGTATCATGACACTTATTTTGTAGTGGCTCACTTCCACTATGTGTTAGTGCCTGGTGCACTGTTTGGTATTATTGCAGGTGTATATTACTGGCTACCTAAGTGGACAGGTCATTATTACAACGAAAACTTAGGTAAATTCCATTTTTGGATGTCCTTCATTGGCGTTAACGTGACTTTCTTCCCGATGCACTTTGTCGGCTTAGCTGGCATGCCACGTCGTATACCTGACTATGCTCTGCAGTTTGCAGACTTTAATGCCATTGCTACCGTAGGTGCTTTCGTATTTGGGTTCTCTCAGCTTATATTCTTGTTCTTATTGATCAAGACTATCCGTGGTGGTGAAAAAGCTACAGATCAAGTATGGGAAGGAGCTGAGGGCTTGGAATGGACTATTCCTTCGCCAGCCCCGTATCATACTTTTGCTGAACCACCTCACGTTAAGTAAGGTCAATAAAGGTTAAATGCGTTAGCTCAAATGAACTCAGAATCACCTAAGTCCGGTAACCAACCCGGACCTAAGCCAGGCAATACCGCGTTAAAATTAGTGCTAGCAGCTGTAGCTATGTTTGGTTTTGGTTTTGCCTTAGTGCCTTTATACGATGTATTTTGTGAAATCACCGGTATCAATGGTAAGACTGCAGGGCCAGTGGAAAGAGTAGAGCAATGGATTGATACAAGCCGTACTATTAAGGTGCAGTTTCTAACGACCAATAACGCGGGAATGCCCTGGGAATTTAAAGCTTTGCAAGAAGAAGTGGAAATGCATCCAGGCGCATGGACCCAAGTAGAATTTTGGGCCTTGAACCCAACAACTGAAGACATGGTAGGACAAGCAGTGCCAAGCGTATCGCCTGCTGAGGCAGCGCAGTACGTACAAAAAACTGAGTGTTTCTGTTTTAGTCAACAGAAGTTAAAGGCTGGGGAAGGGCGCAATATGCCGCTTATTTTTTCCTTAGACCCAAAAATACCGTCCCATATTGGTACGGTTACTATGTCTTACACGATATTTGATGCAGGCGCTTTTGCTGAATAGCAAAAGCGTATAAATAAAATTTAGGTCGTATAATACGGCGCAATAATAAGCCTTCGACAAAGGAGCAATACATGGCAACATCCAGTTATTACGTACCAGAGAGTAGTTATTTTCCAATTGTAGCAAGCTTCGGCTTAATTGGTATGGCTGCAGGTGCAGGTGGCATGATTAACCACATGAGTGCAGGTGGGGTAGGCTACGCTTTTCCTCATTTAGTCTTCTTAGTGGGTGCATTGTTACTAGCCTCCGTGCTCTACAATTGGTTCAGTAAAGTAGTCACAGAAAGTAGGGCTGGCATGTACAGCCCACAAATGGACATGTCTTTCCGCTGGGGTATGGGTTGGTTCATATTTTCAGAAGTGATGTTCTTTGCGGCTTTCTTTGGTGTATTACTCTATGTACGCCAATGGGCAGGCCCTTGGTTAGATGGTCAAGGTGATAAGGGTTCATCACACATGTTATGGCCAGACTTTGATTACGCTTGGCCTATGTTCAACAATCCAGCAGGTGCAGACCTTCCCGGACCTAATGCTGTGATCGACCCATGGCATATTCCGTTGTTGAATACGGTGTTGTTAATGTCGTCTAGCGTAACCTTAACTATTGCTCATCATGCTCTTAGGGCGATGCATCGTGGCAAGACCATTTTTTGGTTAGCCGTTACAGTTATTCTAGGTGCAGTGTTCGTTTACTATCAGGTGATGGAGTACATTGAAGCCTATACTGAATTAGGTCTTACACTAGACTCAGGTATTTACGGCTCTACCTTCTTTATGTTGACAGGCTTCCACGGTGTACACGTAACCCTTGGTGCGTTTATCTTGTTCGTCATGTGGATTCGAATTTGCAAAGGACACTTTACCCCAGAGCAGCATTTTGGATTTGAGGCAGCTGCTTGGTACTGGCACTTTGTAGATATGGTATGGGTAGGTTTGTTCTTATTCGTATATATCCTCTAAGCCTTATTCTAAAACCCATAAAGGCAGCTTAATGGCTGCCTTTTTTGTTTCTAGAGATGGTTTTAAGAATTAATGAATTAGTGCCCACGGAGAGTGAGTCACAAGTTGGCCGGTCCAAAATCCGTAGGTAACTAGTAGGATGAGCAGTATAATTAAGGAAACCCGGTACTTTAATGATGTAAGTAATCGAGTTGACTTGGTGCCATCCTTCATTAAGAAAAAGAATCCACTGGCTAGGCTGATAAGGGCTAGCAGTAACACGATGACGATGACGATTTTGATCATATAAAGGGTCTCATAAAATACGTTAAATAGGTTCAGCTAGAGTAATGATAAAACGACTGAAATACTATTGGGGAATCTCGGTTTTCACGCTATTCTTTTTGCCATTTACTATCATCTTAGGATTTTGGCAATTAGATAGGGCCGACCAAAAGCAAGACTTACAGCAGAGTTTAACTGCCCTAGAGCACCCGATAACAATTGCCCATGGGCAGGGTCTGGACTTGAGCGTGCTAAAAGATTTTCAAAGAGTGACATTGAACAGCAGCTTTATCAAGCCCTTTATGTGGTTTAAAGATAACCAGGTGGTCAAGGGTAAAGTCGGTTACGATGCGATTGGTCTCATTAGGCAGGGCGCTCAATTGCTCCTCGTTAATCGTGGTTGGTTTGCGTCACAAGGGCAAAGAGATCCGTTGCCTGTAATCGACTGGATTAATGGTGACGTTGCACTCACGGGCCGTTTAGTGCCTGTGCAGCCAAATCCGTACCAGCTAGGTGAAGACGTTTACACTAACCAATACCCACAGTTAGTGCAGGGTATGGTGCCGGCTCAGCTAGCCCCTCATCTGGGAGCATCTATGGATGGCGTGCTTTTGCCGTGGGTGTTCATGCTAGATGCGCCGGGTGATGCAACTTTGACCCCTCATTGGCGGGCTAACGTTATGACCCCGGAAAAACATGTAGCCTACGCGTGGCAATGGTTTGGTCTCGCTTTAACGTTAAGCATACTATATATTTATCGAGTATTTTATTCACCTTCAGATACCAAAAAGGTAGATTCATGAACACCAAAAAGACCAATCCTTGGACCTTGTACGCAGTGTTTGGGGTAACAGCTGTTCCTCTTATGATTGCTATGCTGATGTACTTTAACCTGTGGGGAGTGCCGGACGGGCGAACCAACTTTGGTGAGCTGTTATTACCGCCTACTCAACTGGAACAAACACAATTGGTAGACGATAAGGGAGTGCCTTGGTCTCAGGAAGAGGCGGATAAACGATGGTTGGTGGTTTATTTAACCGAACAGGGTTGTGATCAAGCCTGCCAAGAAGCCACCCATTTATTACGTCAAATTAATGTTGCTTTGGGTAAGGAAGCTCACAGGGTTACGCGTTTGTTAGTTACCCAACAAGGTGAGCTTAACGAGCAGTTAAAAACGGATTATCCAGCGCTGATCCAACTAACCAGCAAATCATCAGAATTATTCAAGGCGGGTCAGGGCGTTTATCTAGTCGATCCTTTAGGAAATATCATGATGTATTACAGTGCTAACTTTGTTGGCAAAGAGCTGTTGAAAGACCTTAAGAAGCTACTTAGAACCTCAAACATTGGGTAATAACAACTATGAATACTAGTATTGCTGCGCCTAAGTGGAGTCTGTTGCTGACTTATCTAGGCCTCGCTATTGTCACCTGTGTGATCGTTTTAGGATCTTGGACCCGCCTCGCAGATGCGGGTTTAGGGTGCCCAGATTGGCCTGGTTGCTATGGTTCTTTGGTTGTGCCCGAAACTGCGCAAGAAATAGCCGCTGCTGAAGCTTTGTACCCAGATGCACCTGTAGAGGCACATAAGGGCTGGTTGGAGATGATCCACCGTTACTTTGCAACTGTACTGGGTCTAGTTATTTTGGTACTAGCGATAGCCTCTTGGTCGCAGCGAAAGCGCTTTAACTATCCTTTTGGGTTAACTCAAGGTTTGTTGGCTATGGTGATACTGCAAGGGGCTTTTGGTGCCTGGACGGTCACGTGGAAGCTATGGCCACAAGTAGTGACATCTCATTTATTGGGTGGTTTTGTTACTGCCAGCCTGCTGATGATGTTGTTAATAAAATTACGTCGTGTGGGGCGGCAGGTGAAAACCTTATCCCTTTCAAATATGAGCCACAGTAGGTTACGAATTTGGGCATTGTTGGCGTTAGTATTAGTGATTGCTCAGGTGTTTTTAGGTGGTTGGATGAGTTCTAACTATGCCGCGTTAGCGTGCTCCACTCTGCCAGATTGCAATGGTTCCTGGTGGCCTGAAATGAACTTTTCTGAGGGTTTTAATCTTTCACAGACTTTAGGCCCTAGTTATTTGGGTGGATTGATGCATACTGAAGCGCGTCAAGCTATTCACGTTTTGCATCGTTATGGCGCAATTATTTTAGGTGTATTCGTGCTGTTGATGAGTTATCGCCTCATAACGCAAGATGATCAGCGGTTACGCATGTTTGGTTTAGGATTTTTGGTGCTGTTTTTTGTCCAGTTTTGTCTGGGACTAGCGAACATTTATTATTTCCTTCCCTTAGCGGTAGCCGTTGCCCATAACTTTGGTGGAGCTTGTTTGTTTATTCTCACTGTAAGTCTTAATTACCTGGTCTTTTCAAATAGAGGGCGCCTCAATGAGTTTTGAAGCCACAGCAACGCCAATAAACATAAATTGGCGTGATTATTACGAAATGTGCAAACCCAATGTGGTTTTGCTTATGTTGCTCACATCCTTGGTGGGTATGTTCATGGCGGTACCTGGTATGGTCCCTTGGCCAGTGCTGATTTGGGGTAATCTGGGTATAGCTATGGCTGCAGGATCTGCAGCGGCGGTGAATCATGTGATTGATCGGCGTATTGATGGCCAAATGGGCCGCACGAGTAATCGCCCAGTGGCTAAAGGTAAAGTAAAGCCACTGCATGCGCTCATTTTTGCAGCTGTATTGGCGGTTGTAGGCCTGGGTATATTGTATGTGCTGGTTAATCCAATGACAGCCTGGTTAACCTTGGCGTCTTCCATTGGGTATGCCTTTATTTACACGGGATACCTCAAGCGTGCTACGCCACAGAACATCGTTATTGGTGGTCTTGCTGGTGCTATGCCTCCGTTGTTGGGTTGGGTTGCCGTAACGGGTACTTTAGACCCTAATGCACTGCTATTAGTGCTGATTATTTATGCTTGGACGCCGCCTCATTTTTGGGCGTTGGCAATTCACAAGCGCGATGAGTATGCCAAGGTTGAAATACCAATGTTGCCTGTGACCCACGGTTTGGAATTCACTGGCTTACAAATTTTGTTATATACCGTGTTGTTGATTATTTCTACCATGCTGCCTTATATTGTAGGCATGAGTGGGTTTATCTACTTGGTAGGTGTGACCTTATTGAATATTCGCTTCTTATACTGGGCCTTACGTTTGTACCGAGGAGCCTATGAAAAGGCGGCTATGAAGACGTTTTGGTATTCTATTATTTATCTTATGCTATTGTTTGTGTTGTTGTTGTTGGATCACTATTTTCGTATCTAGTTCTTCTGGCAAAGCTAGGGCTCACTTAATGTCATGATCTATATAATTATTTCCTTATTTGCAGGGTTAACTCTGCTATAAGCGGCGTTACGTAGGTAATTTACATTCTTATCAAAATGAATGAGTCTTATCGCGTAGCTAACTAATAAAAATAAATTGCAGATTGGACTGATTATGATATTCGAATACATCTGGGACTTAGTTTACCAGCCCCAACGTGCTTGGCGACGGATACGTCGCCAGAACTACACTCTCATTCATTGCTATACAGCGCAACTCATTTGGCTTGCTCTAATACTACCTGTGTCATTTTTTATTGGCAGCACCAAAATGGGTTGGAGTCATGGTGGTAGTGCCTATCACACCTTAACCATAGACAGTGCTCTGTCTGTTGCTATCGCTATGTATATTTCCATCCTACTAGGAGTAGCCGGCCTTGCAGCGGGTATTTATTGGATGGAAAAAACCTATGGCTCTCGCTCTAGTTTTGATACCTGCATGGTCTTAGCCACCTTCGTAGCATCGCCTGTGTTAATTGCAGGTGTGGTCGCATTATTACCTATATTGTGGCTTGATGTGGGTGTGATGATGGCCGCCGCCACTATGTCGTGTTACCTCATGTTTGTGGGGGTACCGGTGATGATGAATGTATCAGAAGAGCGAGGTTTTTTCTTTAGTGTGTCCATCGTGACTGTAGGTTTATGTGTGCTGGTTGGTTTGATCATTACTAGTACTGTGTTGTCTGCAACCTTTCTTCCATTGGTTATTGCTTAACCCCTATCGTTTTCAGTAGTAACCATTTTCCCTCTGCATTATCAATGATGGTATACTGCGCGCCCTTTTGATTGCTGCAGTATTGACCTATGACCTACGCCTTTTTCGCCACTTGTCCCAAAGCTATGGAGCCTATACTGGCTGATGAACTTGGCCCTTTAGGGGCGGAAGACATTAAGCTAACCCAAGGTGGTGTTTATTTTAATGGCGACTTAAAGGTTGGCTACAGCGCTTGTTTGTGGAGTCGATTGGCTAACCGCGT
>Ga0307995_1000424_pt1 | contig 29286 bp, 27 predicted proteins | sample EllFjometagen262_FD_203132 | JGI IMG/M metagenome (GOLD analysis project Ga0307995, IMG submission 203132) | Marine microbial communities from Ellis Fjord, Antarctic Ocean - #262 | ecosystem: Environmental > Aquatic > Marine > Unclassified | place: Southern Ocean | collected 2014-11-02 | reverse complement strand
GAACAAGCATGAAACAGCATCGTTTGGCGGCAGCGGTTGCCCTGGTGGGCCTGGTGCTTGCCGGTTGCGATTCGCAAACCAGCGAAGTCGAACTCAAGAGCCCGGCGCAGAAAGCCTCCTACGGCATTGGCCTGAACATGGGCCGTAGTCTGTCCGAGGAAGGCATGGATGACCTGGATTCCAAGGCCGTCGCTCAGGGTATCGAGGACGCGCTGGCGAAGAAGGAGCCGCGCATCAAGGACGAAGACATGATCGAGGCTTTCTCCTTCCTGCAGAACCGTGCTGAAGAGCGCATGACTGAGCTGAACAAGGAAGCCGCTGAAGCCGGCAAGAAATTCCTTGAAGAGAACGGTAAGCGCGAAGGCGTGGTCACCACCGCTTCTGGCCTGCAGTACGAAGTGATCAAGAAAACCGACGGCGAACAGCCGAAGGAAAGCGACGTAGTGACCGTTCACTACGAAGGCAAACTGACCGATGGCAGCGTATTCGACAGCTCTGTCGCTCGAGGTAGCCCCATCGATCTGCCGGTTGGCGGTGTGATCCCGGGTTGGGTCGAAGGCCTGCAACTGATGCACGTCGGTGAGAAGTACAAGCTGTACATCCCCAGCGAGCTGGCTTACGGCGAGCAGAGCCCATCCCCGGCCATTCCGGCCAACTCGGTACTGGTGTTCGATCTGGAACTGATCGGCATCAAGGATCAGGCAGCCGAGCCGACCGAGCAGTAACACTCGGTACTCGTTTACAACGCCCCGTCTTGACGGGGCGTTGTCGTTTCTGGGGGGGTGTAAGCAAGGATGTGGAGGTCAGGGTGTTACGCTTATGCACATCATGGGAAACATTCCTAACAAGTCTGAGCTACAACTGAGTCGCGCTCGTGTCAATCAGCAACTTGTTGATTTTCATGGATTTTATATGCTGTATAAAAAATATCCGATCTAAGCCCAGGCCCCATGCCACGGGGCTTTGATAAGCTTGTCGAAAGACTTTGCACAGATTTATCCACAGCTTCGGTGGATAAGCGAGGCAAGCCCTGATACTGCCTGGCTTGCCGAGGAGGCCGAATGAAAACACCGTGGAAACTGACGCGTTACCTGCCGCTGGCTGCCCGCTTCCTGCGTGAAGGCCGGTTGCCGGAGTTGCTCCGCGCGCTGGCTGACAAGCGCACACCACAAGGCCAACGCTTCGCCGCTCTCAAAGAGGACCTGCAACTGCTGCGTGCACTCAGTCTGGCCTGGTTCAAGGGAGAGTACCGGCAGATCAGCAGTCAGGCGCTGTTGATGGTGGTGGCTGCGCTGCTGTACTTCATTACCCCCTTCGATGCCATTCCCGACTGGCTGGTCGGCGTTGGCTTCGTCGATGACCTGGCCGTGCTGGCCTGGATAATGCGCACCTGGCATGGCGAGCTCGAAGCCTTCAGGGCTTGGCGCGACAAACAAAGCCCGGAGCGCCTGGCGCTCATTGAGCACCTGCCGGCAGCGGAGCGGGTCGATCCGTTGCATTCCTGATGATTTGTTGGGCCAGGGCGAGCACCGCATCTTGCTACCTTGGCAGCATGGATCACGCCCCAGGCGGCAGACGCCTGTTAAGATGGCCGCATGCAAGGAAGGGGTCGAGGCTGTCGGCCCTGCTTTCCAACGGAGAGACTCATGAGTGTGCAAATCATTGCCCGTGACGGCGAGCCGGAATACGCGGTGCTGCCCTGGGCCGATTATCAGGCCTTGTTGCAAGCCGCGGGTCGCCAGGACGTTGCCGCGGCCGTTGCGCCTTCGCCAACGCCTACAGCCAATCGCGCGCCTCTCGCGCAATTGCAAACGTTACGCGAAGCCAAGGGCCTGAGCCCGGAAGCGCTGGCTCGCAGCGTCGGCATCAGCCCTCATTATCTAGCCATGATCGAAAGTGGCGAACGTCAACCCGACGCTGCCATTCTGCGTTCGCTGGCCTGGGAACTGGGGCTGGAGGGCTGGTCTTGAGCGTGCGTATCAGTCGCCAACACTGGCAGGCATTGCTGGCCGAGCTGGACGACGCCCGTCGTCAGCGCCACCTACTCACCTACCGGGCACTGATCGAACGTCTCGATCTGCCGGCACCAGCCATGCAGACCCTGACCGCCGCACTGGAGCACTTGGCTGCACTGGATGCGCGCGCCGAACGACCGCTGCGCAGCGCTCTGGTGATCAGCCAGGGCGCCAGTCGCCTGCCACGTACCGGATTCTTCGACTGCGTGACGAGCCTGGGACGCTTCAGTGGCGCTTCCGATGGTGTGGCAGCTGCATCCTGGCACGCTGCCGAGGTGGTCAGGGTGTTCGAGTTCGACTACCCCGCCGATGTCTAGGTTGCTCTGGCAGGTACGCGCACGCCTTGGCTACTGGCTGGCCCGGCGTCTGTTTCACTGGCCCGCGGCGCTGCGTCAGCCACGTGTGTGGCAATGGATGCAGGGCCAGTACGGGCGCATGGCCAATCTCGGCGATCGCTCGGCACAGAGCTTTTACGGCCATATTCTGCTGTTCAGGGGGCAGGGCCTGGGTGCGCGTGAGGAAGGGCTGAGGTTGTTGCGCCTGGCCGCCAATGGCGGTGACGGCAAGGCCGCCTATCAGTTAGGCGTGCAGGCCCTGCAGGGCGATACCCGGCAGGCACCGGATGCCTCGCAAGCAGTAGGTTGGTGGGAAATGGCGTTGGCTGCCGGCCATCCTCTGGCTGCCAGTCGTCTGAGTCAGCTCTATCGCGACGGTGCTCCCGGGCTGGAAGCAGACCTGCAAGTCGCCGAGCGCTATGCCGCCATGGCAGACGAGGCTACGCGCTCAGGCCGTTGAGCCTTGCAGAATATGCAGGCTGTAGCCAGGCACGGCCTTGGCCTGGCGCTTGGCCTCGGAAGCCAGTTCGGCCAGGCGCGAGGCATCGAGCTGGGCGCAATCTTGCGCTTTTACGTGCACCACGCCGATAGACAGTGACAACAGCGCATATTCCTGGCGCTGGCCGTGGCGGTTGTGGGCAATGAAGCAGCCGGCCTGAAGATGCTCATCGCGGTAAAAGCGTCGGCACTGATTCTGGAAATCCTCGATCAGCTTGCCAAGCTTTTCGCGCCAGTCTGGCGAGCCGAGCACCAGCATGAAGTCGTCGCCGCCGATATGCCCGACGAAGTCGCGGGCCGGATCGACCCGGTCGTTGAGGCATTGCGCCAGGCACAGCAGCACCTCGTCGCCCTTGGCATAGCCGTAGAGGTCGTTGAAGGGTTTGAAGCTGTCGAGATCCACGTAGCACACCGCAGCTTCGCGTTGCTGCTGCAGCAGGCGGCCAAGGCACTGCTGGATAGGTACGTTACCCGGCAGCAGCGTAAGCGGATTGGCGTGTCGGGCCTGCTGCAGCTTCTGTTCGGTGATCAGCTTGAGCACGTCGATGACCCGGCCCAGGCCCAAGTAGCGGCCGTTCTGGATGATGATGAAGTCTTCCTCGATGCGCTGGCGCGCGCGGCTGGTGAGCAGGCGACTGACCTTCTGCAGGGACTGCGTCAGTTCCACGGCGAGAAAGTCCTGGCTCATCAGGCGGCTGATGGGTTTGCGCGCGAACAGATCGGTGGCGAAGGGCTTGAGCAGCGCTTCGGACAGCGAGTGACGATGGACGATCCCGACCGGTTGGCGCTGCGTGTCCAGTACGGCCAGGGAGTTGAGGTTGGCCTGGGCGCGAAATACATCCAGCACTTCAGCGATGGCCGTGTGCTGATCGACCGCGGGCTGGTCGTTGAGCAGGGCGCTGAGGTCATGGCTGTCCTCACTGAGGCTGACCTGATTGCTCAGGACCTGGGGCAGCAGTTGCCGGGCATCGCGTGGCGGCTTTTCCTGCGGCCTGCTGAGCAGATAGCCCTGCACCAGATCGACACCCATCTCTGCCAGTACGGCCAGCTCTTCGGGCAGTTCGATACCTTCGGCGATCACTTGAGCGCGCGAGGCTTCGGCCATCTTCAGGATCGAGCCGACGAACTCACGCTTCACTGCATCTTGATGAATACCATCGATGAAGTGGCGGTCGATCTTCACGTAGTCCGGGCGCAGCTCCGACCACAGGCGCAAACTGGAGTAGCCTGCGCCGAGGTCATCCAGAGCGATGGAAAAACCCATGGCGCGGTAGTGATGCAGGGCATTGTCGAGCAGGGCGAAGTCTTCGGTGGGGGACTGCTCGGTGAGTTCGATCACCACCTGGCTCGGTGGAATACCGAAAGCCTGTAGCAATTTCAGGGTACGCCCTGGTTGATGGCTGGGGTCGAGCAGCGACTCCGGCGAGACGTTGAGAAACAGCTTGCCGTCCAGGCCCTGTGCGCTGAAGCCTCTGCAGGCGCTCTTGCGGCAAGCCATTTCCAGCTCGCTCAGGCGCCCTGCATGACGGGCGACGGCGAACAAGGTCAGTGGCGAATGCAGTGGGCTGTTGGAGGGGCCACGGGTCAGGGCCTCATAGCCGAGAATGCGCTGTTCGGACAGCGAGACGATAGGCTGGAACAGGCTGCTGAGGTCGCCGTGAGCGAGGATGTTGCCCAGTGCGCCCAACTGCTCGGTGACGGTCATGGTGTTCTCGATCTGGCGGAAACGAAAGGGCCGGTGTTTAACCGGCCCTTGCATTTCACGACAGTTCGATGACGTTTTGATGACGCTGCTTGAAGCGCCTCAATGCAGCGCCAGCGAGGGGTTCAGGCCCAGGTAGTCGAGCAGGATGCGTCCGCTCTCTGCCAGGTAGGCATCGTCTTCCGGTGTGCTCTTTTCATCGGCGACTGGCAGTGCGTCTTCGTCTTCCTTGGCCAGTTCCTTGAGTGGCTCTTCGCCCTTGGCCAGGCGGCGGTTGTTTTCCAGTGCCAGTTGCTTGGCTTCGACTTCGGCCTGACGTGCACGACGGGTCTGCTCGTTGAGGCTGACGGTGGTTTCTGCCATCAGCTTCTTGGCCAGGGTCAGGCGGTCGCGAGTGAAGACGAAGTCCGGGTCTTTGGCCGTGCGCTGATCGTGACGAGCTTTCAGCTCGGTCAGGAAGGGCTTGATCGGGTCCAACTCGGGGGTGATCGCCGGGCGGATGCTGTCCCAGGGCAGCGCAGCGGGCAGCGCGCTTTCGCCGATGTCCTTGGTGTCCATGACGTCCGGGTACAGGATGTCGGGGATCACGCCCTGGTGCTGGGTGCTCTGGCCGGAAACGCGATAGAACTTGGCCAGGGTCAGTTTCAGTTCGCCATGGTTGAGCGGCTGAATGGTCTGCACGGTGCCCTTGCCGAAGGTCTGGCCGCCGAGAATCAGCGCGCGGTGATAATCCTGCATGGCACCGGCGAAGATTTCCGAGGCCGATGCGGACAGACGGTTGACCAGCACGGCCAGCGGGCCGTTGTAGTAGATGCCCTTGTTCTCGTCGGCGAGCACGTCGACGCGGCCGTCGGCGTTGCGCACCAGTACGGTGGGGCCCTGTTCGATGAACAGGCTGGTCAGTTCGGTGGCTTCCTGCAGCGAGCCACCGCCGTTGTTGCGCAGGTCGATGACCACGCCGTCGACCTTCTCGGCCTGCAGCTCGTCGAGCAGGCGTTTGACGTCACGGGTGGTGCTCTTGTAGTTCGGGTCGCCAGCGCGGAAGGCCTTGAAGTCAAGGTAGAAGGCCGGCAGTTCGATGACGCCGAGCTTGTAATCACGCCCCTCGTGCTTGAGCTCCAGAACCTTCTTCTTGGCAGCTTGCTCTTCCAGCTTGACCGCTTCGCGGGTGATGGTGACCACCTTGCTGGTCTGGTCGCTGGGCGGATTGCTGGCCGGAATCACTTCCAGGCGCACGGTGGAACCTTTCGGGCCGCGAATCAGCTTGACCACTTCGTCCAAGCGCCAGCCGATCACGTCGACCATTTCATCATTGCCCTGGGCGACGCCGACGATCTTGTCGGCCGGTGCGATCTGCTTGCTCTTTTCGGCCGGGCCGGCAGGCACCAGGCGCACCACCTTGACGTGCTCGTTGTCGCTTTGCAGGACGGCGCCGATGCCTTCCAGCGACAGGCTCATGTTGATGTCGAAGTTTTCCGCATTATCCGGTGACAGATAGGTGGTGTGCGGGTCGTAGGTGGTGGCGAAGGCGTTGATGTAGGTCTGGAACACGTCCTCGCCACGGGTCTGCTTGAGGCGCGCCAACTGGTTCTTGTAGCGCTTGGTCAGCAGTTCCTGGATGTCCTTGGTTTCCTTGCCGGCGATCTTCAGCCGCAGCACTTCGTCTTTGACACGCTTGCGCCACAGTTCATCGAGTTCAGCGCGGTCTTTGGCCCAGGGCGCTTTCTCGCGATCAACCTGCAGCTCTTCATCGATGCTGAAATCGATCTTGTCGACGCCCTTGTCCAGTTCCGCCAACGCATAGTTCAGGCGCTCTTCCGTGCGGGTCAGGTGGCGGCGAAAGATGGTGAAGCCGGGTTCGAGGTCGCCGCTTTTCAGCAGGTCATCGAAGCGGGTGCGCCACTGGTTGAATTCGGCGATGTCAGCGGCAGTGAAATAGCTGCGCGATGGATCGAGCAACTTCAGGTAGTTGTCATAGATCTGAATCGAGCGTTCGTCGTTCAGCGGCGGCTTGTTGTAGTGATGGCGGCGCAGCAGCTCCACTACGTTGAGGCTGGCGATCACCTGCTCGCGATCCGGCTGCAGATAGTCCCAACTGGTCGCTGCGGTGGTCTTGGCCGCCAGCGGCAGGGCACTGAAGCCGAGTACGAGGGCGAGGGCGGTGCTTGCAAGAGATCGCTTCATGCTGATTCGACGTAGTGGCAGTTGATAACGCATATTAGGCCGTATTTGAGGGCGCCAGGTTCCGTTGGCGCTAGGCGAAAGCCCGGCGGTCTGCGCTGGGCTCGGTTCACTTGCACTATGGAGGCAGCATGAAGGCATTGCAAGGCGTTGAAGGGCGTGCAGAGTGGCTGGAACAACCGGCGCAGACCTGTGACGCGGGGCAGATTCGGGTCAAGGTGGCTGCCGCTGGGCTCAACCGGGCTGACCTGTTGCAGCGCGCCGGGCTTTATCCGCCGCCGCCTGGTGCGAGCCAGGCGCTGGGCCTGGAGTGCGCCGGGGTAGTTGTTGAAGTCGGCGCCGGCAGCGCCTGGCAGGTGGGGGATCGCGTCTGCTGTCTGCTTGCCGGTGGTAGCATGGCCGAAGAGGTGGTGCTCGATGCTCGCCACGCCATGCCGGTGCCGGAAGGCTTGAGCCTGGTCGAGGCGGCTGTGGTGCCCGAGGTCTATGCCACCGCCTGGCTCAATCTGTTCCAGCTCGGGGCCCTGCGCCCCGGTGAGAAGGTCCTGCTGCATGCCGGCGCCAGCGGTGTCGGCTCGGCTGCTATCCAGCTGTGCAAGGCATTCGGCAGCCCTTGCTGGGTCAGCGTCGGCTCTGCCGAGCGCTTGGCCTACTGCGAAGCGCTCGGTGCCCAGGGCGGTGCCCTGCGCGGCGAAGACCTGCAAGCGCTGCGTGATTTCGGACCGTTCGATGTGATCCTCGATCCGGTTGGCGGGCAGTACGCGGCGCTCAACCTGGAATTGCTGGCCCGTGATGGTCGTTGGATCAATATTGGTTTGATGGGCGGACGCGAGGCCACCCTGGACCTGGCCCAGGTGCTGGGCAAGCGCGTTCAACTGATCGGCTCGACCCTGCGCAATCGCGACGACTCGTTCAAGGCCGACCTGTTGCATGATCTGCAGCAACAGGTCTGGCCGCTGTTTGCCGAGGGGCGGTTAAAGCCGCAACTCGAGCGCAGTTTTGCCCTCAAAGACAGTGAAGCGGCATTCGAGACACTCGCCGGTAATCAGGTTGCGGGTAAAATCGCGCTGCTTATCGATCCCGATCTTGTCTGAGCAGTAGCTCTAGCCCGCGCCTGGCGCGGGCTTGGCCAACGATTGGCTCATTCAATCAATATCATGGCCGTAATCAATAAGCTTTTTTTCGTTAGGTCGCTAAGATACGCCCTGTAAATTTCAAACCCTCACAGAAACCTCAGAAGGAGTCAGAGATGTCCCTCATCAACACTCAGGTACAACCGTTCAAAGTCAACGCTTTCCACGCTGGCGAGTTCATCGAAGTCACCGAGCAGTCCCTGAAGGGCAAGTGGTCCGTGCTGATCTTCATGCCGGCTGCCTTCACCTTCAACTGCCCGACCGAAATCGAAGACGCTGCCAACAACTACGCCGAGTTCCAGAAGGCCGGTGCCGAGGTCTACATCGTGACCACCGACACCCACTTCTCGCACAAGGTATGGCACGAAACTTCGCCGGCCGTTGGCAAGGCTCAGTTCCCGCTGATCGGTGACCCGACCCACCAGCTGACCAACGCTTTCGGCGTACACATCGCTGAAGAAGGTCTGGCTCTGCGTGGCACCTTCGTGATCAACCCGGAAGGCGTGATCAAGACCGTTGAGATCCACTCCAACGAAATCGCCCGCGACGTCGGCGAGACCCTGCGCAAGCTGAAGGCCGCCCAGTACACCGCCGCTCACCCGGGTGAAGTCTGCCCGGCCAAGTGGAAGGAAGGCGAGAAGACCCTGGCTCCGTCCCTGGACCTGGTCGGCAAGATCTAAAAAACGAACATGGATTTGCAGCGTTAAGCGCTGCACTCCATCCCGTTTTCCGCCTCAAGAAGTCCTACAGGGCTTCCTCAGGTGCCCGAACGCCCGGGCGCAATCCGCCCGGGCGTTTTTATATCTGAAATTCGCTAGAGGATGACTCCCGTCATGTTGGATGCCAATCTTAAAGACCAATTGAAGGCCTACCTGGAAAGGGTGAGCCTGCCGTTCGAGATCGTTGCCTCCCTCGATGACGGCGAAAAATCGCAAGAGCTGCTCGGACTGCTCAACGACATCGTCAGCCTGACTGACAAGATCACCCTGAAGACCGACGGCAACGATGCCCGCCGTCCGTCCTTCGCCCTGAATCGTCCGGGTGAAGACACCGGCGTTGTCTTCGCCGGTATCCCCATGGGCCACGAGTTCACCTCGCTGGTGCTGGCCCTGCTGCAGGTCGGTGGCCATCCGTCCAAGCTGGACGCCGACACCATCGCGCAGATCAAGAGCATCGAAGGCAAGTTCGAGTTCGAGACCTATTTCTCGCTCTCCTGCCAGAACTGCCCGGACGTGGTCCAGGCGCTGAACCTGATGGCTGTGCTCAACCCCAATATCCGCAACGTCTCCATCGACGGTGCGCTGTTCCAGGAAGAAGTCGAGCGTCGCCAGATCATGGCTGTGCCGAGCATCTACCTGAACGGTGAGGTGTTCGCTTCCGGTCGCATGGAAGTGAAGGAAATCCTTGCCAAGATCGACACCGGCGCTGCCAACCGCGACGCCGAGAAGATGAGCGCCAAGGACGCCTTCGATGTACTGGTAGTCGGTGGTGGCCCGGCGGGTGCTTCGGCTGCCATCTACGCTGCGCGTAAAGGTATCCGTACCGCGATTGCCGCCGAGCGCTTCGGTGGTCAGGTACTGGACACCATGGCCATCGAGAACTTCATCTCCGTCAAGGAAACCGAAGGCCCGAAACTGGTGCGCGCGCTGGAAGAACACGTCAAGGAATACGAAGTCGACGTGATGAACCTGCAGCGTGCTTCGGCTCTGGTACCGGCCAGCAGCGAAGGCGGCCTGCACGAAGTGAAGTTCGAGAACGGCGCGTCGCTCAAGGCCAAGACCGTGATCCTCTCTACCGGCGCACGCTGGCGCGAGATGGGTGTGCCCGGCGAGCAGGAATACAAGGCCAAGGGCGTGTGCTTCTGCCCGCACTGCGACGGCCCGCTGTTCAAGGGCAAGCGCGTGGCGGTGATCGGCGGCGGTAACTCCGGCGTCGAAGCGGCCATCGACCTGGCCGGCATCGTCGCCCACGTGACCCTGCTGGAATTCGCCGATACCCTGCGTGCCGACGCCGTGCTGCAGAAGAAGCTGGGCAGCCTGCCGAACGTGACCGTGATCAAGAGTGCGCAGACCACCGAGGTCAAGGGCGACGGTCAGAAGGTCAACGGCCTGGTGTACAAGGACCGCACCACCGAGGAGCTGCACACCGTCGAGCTGGAAGGCATCTTCGTGCAGATCGGCCTGCTGCCCAACAGCGACTGGCTCAAGGGCAGCGTCGAGCTCAACCGCTTCGGCGAGATCATCGTCGACGCCAAGGGCGCCACCAACATCCCCGGCGTGTTCGCCGCCGGTGACGTGACCACTGTGCCCTACAAGCAGATCGTGATTGCCATGGGCGAAGGCTCGAAGGCATCGCTGTCCGCCTTCGACCACCTGATCCGCCATAGCTGATCGGTTGCGGTAGAAATGAAAAGGCCACCCCTCGGGGTGGCCTTTTTGTTTCTAGGCATCCGTAGGAGCGAGCTCTGCTCGCCAACATCGCAATACAAGCGCTTCGCGAGCAGAGCTCGCTCCTACAGTTACGCCCCGTCCCTGGAGCAATGCGCTCAGCGCTTCAGGCCGCCCAGGGTCAGCGGCATCTGGCGGTTCACATCCTTATACAGCAAGTAGCGGAAGCGGCTCGGGCCGCCGGCGTAGCAGGCCTGCGGGCAGAAGGCGCGCAGCCACATGAAGTCGCCGGCCTCGACCTCGACCCAGTCCTGGTTCAGGCGGTACACCGCCTTGCCTTCGAGCACGTACAGGCCGTGTTCCATGACGTGGGTTTCGGCGAAGGGGATCACGCCGCCCGGCTCGAAATTGACGATGTTGACGTGCATGTCATGGCGCATGTCGCTGATCTCGACGAAGCGCGTGGTGCTCCAGCGGCCTTCGGTGCCCGGCATGACGATCGGCTCGATATCCTGCTCGTTGGTGACGAAGGCTTCCGGGTAAGGCACGCCTTCGACCGGCTGGTAAGCCTTGCGCAGCCAGTGGAAGCGCACGGCTTCACTGCTGTTGTTGCGCAGCGTCCAATCGCTCTGCGGCGGGATGAAGGCATAGCTGCCTGGGCGCATGGCGTGCTGGGTGCCATTGAGGGTCAGGCTGAATTCGCCTTCGACGACGAAGATCACGCCTTCGGCGCTCGCGTCCAGTTCAGGCTTGTTGCTGCCGCCGTTCGGGCCGACTTCGACGATGTACTGCGAGAAGGTTTCGGCGAAGCCGGTCAGCGGGCGGGCGATGACCCACATGCGCATGTTGTCCCAGAACGGCAGGTGGCTGGTGACGATGTCACGCATCACGCCTTTGGGGATCACGGCATAGGCTTCGGTGAACATGGCGCGGTCGGTCAGCAGTTGATCCTGACCTGGGTGACCGCCATGCGGTGCGTAGTAGTAGGGCGATTTGCTCATCGAGAGATTGCCTCGGCGGGTGAATGGCGCGGGGTTCGATCCCCGGCGCGGAAAATTGACTCCCATGCACTATAGGAATTCGCGGATGGATTCGGAAATTAAATAGTAGAATGCCTGTCAGTGGCTTTCATGATGGGTGGCGACATGCTCGATCCGGTGCTGTTACGCAGTTTTCTCGCCGTGGTGCAGACCGGCGGCTTCACCCGTGCGGCAGCCAGCCTGCACCTGACCCAGTCCACCGTCAGCCAGCAGGTGCGCCGCCTGGAGGAGCATCTCGGCGCCGAATTGCTCGACCGCAGCGGCCGCTATGTGGTGACCACCACCGAGGGCGAACGCCTGCTGGGTTACGCCAACCGCATCGTCGCGCTGATGGATGAAGCCATGCTGGCGCTGGGGCAGAGCGCGGTGGAGGGCGAGGTGCGCCTCGGCGTGCCGGACGATTTCGCCGCCAACAGCCTGACGCCCTATCTGGCCGATTTTGCCGACGCACATCCGGGTATCCGCCTGGAGATCACCAGCGGTCTTAGTCATGACGTATGGCGCGCGTTCAATGCCGGTGAGCTGGACCTGGCGCTGATCAAGCAGCGTGCCGGTAGCGCCAAGGGCCTGGCCAGCTGGGCCGAACCGCTGGCCTGGCTCGACAGCCGAGCGCGCCCGGTGCTGGCGCGCAACCCGGTGCCGCTGGCGGTGTTCCCGCCCAACGGCCTGTATCGTCTGGAGATGACCCACGCGCTGGATGCCATGGGCAAACCCTGGCGTATCGCCTATGTCAGCAGCAGTCTGCCCGGTGTCAGCGCCGCTGCCGAAGGCGGGCTGGGTCTGACCCTGTTACCGCGCCGGTTGATCACTGCCGCACACCGCGAACTGGGTGAGGCCGAAGGTTTCGCCCCGGTGGCGCCGGTGGAAGTGGCCCTGCATGCGCGCAACCAGTTGCCCGGTTACGCACGGGAACTGGCGGCGGCATTGATCGGCGCCTGCGAGCGGATCATGGCAGTGCAGGGTTGAGTCGCTGGCGTGCCGTGGCTTTCAGCGCCGTTGCACAATCAGTCGCCCGGTTCTCGGTGGCAGATCCGAAACACCCGCCCCTTGTAGGAGCGAGCTCTGCTCGCGAAGATTTTGCGTTGTCTGGGTTCGCGAGCAGAGCTCGCTCCTACAGGTTCTACCGGCCCGTGAGTTCGGCGAAGAAAGCCATGGCTCTCAGCGCCACTCCAGGATCGGCCAGCCAGCCTGTTCGGCATGGGCGCGTAGAGTCGGATCCGGGTTGACGGTGAAGGGCTTTTCGACCACCTGCAGCAGCGGCAGGTCGTTGCGCGAGTCGGAGTAGAAGCTTGCGCCGAGTAGGCTTTCGTTCTGCTCGGCGAGCCAGGCATGCAGACGTGTCACCTTGCCTTCGCGGTAGGTCAGCACGCCCTGGGTACGCCCGCTGTAGAAACCATGTTGCTGCTCCAGGTCGATGGCCAGGACCTCGTCGATGCCAAAGCGCTCGGCGATGGCGCTGACCAGAAAGTGCGCCGAGGCGGAGATCACCAGCAGGCGGTCACCGGCAGCGCGGTGCGCAGCCAGGGTGCGGCTGGCGTCGCTGTAGAAGATCGGCTCGATCACGTCCTCGACGAAGGGCTCGACCACATGGGCGACCTCCTCGGGCGTGCGACCGACCAGCGGCGACAGGGTGAAGGCCATGTAGTCCTCCATGGCCAGGGTGCCGGCAGCGTACTGGCGCATCAGCTCCTGTTCGTGGGCGATGAAGGAGTCGCCATCGGCCCAGCCGATTTTCACCATTTCCTGCGTCCACAGGCTGGCGCAGTCGCCATGAATCAGGGTTTCGTCCAGGTCGAAGATTGCCAGGGCCATCAGGCCACCTCACGAATTGCATGGTTGTCGATAGTCAGGTTGACCGCCTGACCGGCTGCGTGCAGGTCGGCGGCCGAACGGTTGAGCACGTCCACGGTCAGCTCCACACCGCGGGCCTCGATGCGGTAGCGGATCACATTGCCGAGTAGGCTGTGGCCGAGAATCCGTCCCTCGATGCCTTGAGCGGCGATCTGGATGGCTTCCGGACGGATCGCCACGCGGCTATTGACCGGGCGCAGCAGCAGGCGGCTGGCGGCCTCGGCGTCGAGCAGGTTGTAGTTGCCGATAAAGCCGGCGGCGAAGGCATCGGCCGGTGCGGTGTAGAGGGTTTCGGCGTCGCCGCTCTGGACGATCTGGCCGCCGTTCATCAGCACGATGCGGTCGGACAAGACCAGCGCCTCTTCCTGATCGTGGGTGACGAAGATGGTGGTCAGGCCCAGCTCGCGCTGGATGGCGCGGATCTGCTCGCGCAGGTGTTTGCGGATGCGCGCATCCAGCGCCGACAACGGCTCGTCGAGCAGCAGCAGGCGCGGGCGGGTGACCAGCGAGCGGGCCAGGGCCGCGCGCTGGCACTGGCCGCCGGAGAGCTGCTGCGGGTAGCGGTCGGCGTAGTCGCTGAGCTCCACCAGTTCCAGCACCTCGGCGACGCGCTTGCTGGCCTCGGCGGCTGGGACTTTCTGCATGCGCAGGCCGAAGGCGACGTTCTGTTGCACGGTCATATTGGGGAACAGCGCATAGCTCTGGAACACCATGCCGATGCCGCGCTTTTGCGGCGCAACGGGTACCAGGTCCTCGCCGCCCAGCAGGATCTGCCCGCCATCGACTGCGGTCAGGCCGGCGATGCAGCGCAGCAGGGTGGACTTGCCGCAGCCGGACGGACCGAGCAGGGTGATGAACTGGCCTTTGCCGATCTCGATATTGATATCGGTGAAGATGTTGGTGGTGCCATAGCTTTTATGCAGGCCACGGATATTCAGGTAACTCATGATTTGTCCTTGTTCAGGCGGTTGGCCGCCCAGGTCATCAGCAGTACGAACATGAAGTAGGAAATCACCAGGGCGCTGGTGAAATGGCCGCTGTCGTTGCGCATGTTGTACAGGTACACCTGCAGCGTCTCGTAGCGGCTGCCCACCAGCAGGTTGGCGAAGACGAATTCGCCGAACAGGAAGCTGAAGGACAGGAACACCGAAACCATCAAACCCTTGCGCAGATTCGGCAGCACCACCATGAATGCCGCGCGCCAGGTGCTGGCGCCGAGCAGGTGGGCGGCGTCCATCAGGTCGCGCAGGTTGATCGCCTGCAGATTGTTGGTGATGGCCCGGTACATAAAGGGCAGGGCGATGGTGAAGTAGCAGCCGATCAGGATCCATGGCGTACCGAGGATCGGCAGCGGGCCGGACGCGAACAGCTGCATCAGGCCGACCGAGGACACCACAGGCGGAATGGCGAACGGCAGCAGGATCAGCACGTTCATCACGCCGTCGAGCTTGGGGAAGTGGTAGTTGACCACGAACAGTAGCGGCAGGATCAGCAGCAGTGCCAGCGCCAGGGCAGCGATGCACACCAGCAGCGAGCGGCCGAAGGCGGCGAGAAACCGCGCGTCGCTCCACAGCGCCACGTACCACTTGAAGGTGAAACCGCTGGGCAGGATGGTCGCCGACCAACTGGTGGACAGCGAGTACACCAGGGTGCCGAGCAGCGGCAGCAGCAGGATCAGAAACAGTAGGTAGACCACCAGTTGGTGGAACAGCGGCGAGCGTTTTTCAGCGGGCGACATGGTAGCTCCGGCGCAGCAGCCATTGGTGGACGATGGTGATCAGGGTCATCAGGCCGACCAGCACCATGGCCAGCGCGCTGGCCATGTTCGGGTCGAGGAAGATGTCGCCGGAGACCATCGCCGCGATACGGATCGGCAGGATGTTGAAGTTGCCGGTGGTCAGCGCATACACCGTGGCGTAAGCGCCCAGGGCATTGGCCAGGAGGATGACAAAGGTGCCGAGCAGCGCGGGGGTCAGCACCGGCAGGCCAATGTGGCGCCAGAACTGCCAGGTGCTGGCGCCGAGCAGTTCGGCCGACTCGCGCCAGTCTTCGCGCAGGGCGTCGAAGGCCGGATAGAGCAGCAATACGCCGAGGGGAATCTGGAAGTAGGTGTAGAGGACGATCAGGCCGGTCTTGGAATAGAGGTTGAAGTCCTCGATCACGCCCATCTGCTTGAGCAGGATGGTCAGCGCGCCGTTGAAGCCGAGCAGGATGATGAAGGCGAAGGCCAGTGGCACCCCGGAGAAGTTGCTGGTCATGTTGGAAAACGCCATGACGAAATCGCGCAGGCGGCTGCTGACCTGGCGCAGCGAATAGCTGCCGATGATGGCGATGACGATGCCGAACAGGCTCGACCAGAAGGCGACCTCCAGACTGTGGCGCATGGCCTGCCGGTAGAACGCCGAGGAGAAGGCCTGCTGGAAATTGCCCAGGCCCCAGCCTTCGGCGGTATTCAGACTGTTGCTCGCCACCCAGGCCAGCGGCGCGATCTGGAAGGCGAAGAAGAACAGGGCGAAGGGCACCAGGCACAGCAGTGCCCAACCCTTGCTGGATATGGTGGACTTCATGCAAGCAGCTCCCTGCACCAGGGTTTGTCGTGGGCTGCGCCGAGTAGCTGGCAGATAGTGCCGCACAGTTCGGTCTGTTGCGGGCGGGCTGCAGGATCGAGGCTGAAGGCGCTGCCGAGAACGATCAGCGGCACTTCGCGCTCTTCCGGCAGCACGCCGTTATGGCTGCGGTCCTTGTTCATGCCGTGGTCGGCGGTCACCAGGATCTGGTAACCGGCGTCGAGCCAGGTCTGGATGTATTCGGCCAGCAGCACGTCGGCCTTGCGCGCGGCGTTGCGGTACTGCGAGCTGTCGAGACCGTGCTTGTGGCCGGCGTCGTCGATGTTCATCGGGTGCACCAGCAGCAGGTTGGGGCTATGGCGCTGGCGCAGGCTGTCGGCATCGGCGAACAGGTGCGAATCCGGGTAGTGGTCGGCGTAGTAGAAGTGGCCGTGCTGGATCGGTAGCGACGGTTCAAAGGTATGACGGTCGCGGGCAGCCTGGAAGGGCGCGCGGTTATACAACTCACTGACCCAGTGATAGGCCGCAGCGGCGGTGCTCAGGCCGGCGTCACGGGCGTAGTGAAAGATGCTGCGCTGATGCGACAGGCGCACCACATCGTTATTGACGATGCCGCTGTCGATGGGCGCCACGCCGGTGAGGATGCATTCGTAGAGCGGGCGGGACAGTGCCGGCAGGGCGCAGTCCAGCTTGTATAGTGCGGCGCGCCCGGCCTGGCAGTAAGCCAGCAGGTGGCCCAGCGCATGCTGGGCCACCTGATAGCTCAGGCCATCCAGTACCACCAGGATGACGTTGTGCTTCATGGATTTCTCTCGTTCGGTCGTAGCCCGGATGCAATCCGGGGCATTTTCTGCAATTGCCCCTGACGCTACTCACTTAGCCTGTGCGCGATCAGCTCCCCTCTCCCATTTATGGGAGAGGGGTTGGGGGAGAGGGCAGAACATAGCGAGGCCGCCCGTTTTCCCCTCTCCCTAACCCTCTCCCCTGAGGGGCGAGGGGACTGATCGTGTTCAGTCACTTCTTATGTAAACGTGCTCTCGGATTTCATCCGGACTACGAATCAATGACGGGGAGTCGGGCATCAATTCATATTGATGATCACGTGCTCCTGCCACAGGCGCGGCAGGGCCTTGGAGGTGGCCTCCCAGGCAGCGGCATCCTTGATCGGCTGGACCTTGGCGTACTGCTCTTGCGGCAGCAGCTTGGCCTGCACCTCGGCCGGCAGTTCGATGTGCTCGGCGCGGATCGGGCGGGCGTTGCCCTTGGCCAGGTTGATCTGCCCGGCGTCGCTCAAGATGTATTCGCGGGTCAGCTTGGCGGCGTTGGGGTTCTTCGCCCACTTGTTAATGATGGTGGTGTAACCGGAGATCACCGAACCGTCAGACGGGATCAGCACCTCGAAGCGCTCGGGGTCGATCTGGTCGCGGTAGCTCAGGCCGTTGAAGTCCCAGACGATGCCGACTTCCACTTCGCCCTTCTCCAGGGTCTGGATGGTCGGGTTGGCCAGCGACAGGCGACGCTGCTTGGCCAGTTCGCCGTAGAAATCCAGGGCCGGTTGCACGTTGCTCTCGTTGCCGCCCATGGCGATGGCAGCCGCCAGTACACCGTTGACCGCTTGCGCAGCGGTGCTGACGTCCCCGGCTGAGACCTTGTAGGTGCCGGTCTTGAGGTCGGCCCAGGAACGCGGGATGTCCTTGACCAGTTGCTTGTTGACGATAAAGGCGATGGAGCCGGTGTAGGCCAGCATCCAGTGGCCATCTTCATCCTTGGCCCAATCCGGAATCTGCGCCCAGGTGCTCGGCTTGTACGGCTGGGTGACACCCTGCTGCACTGCGATGGGGCCGAAGGCGGCGCCGACGTCACCGATATCGGCGGTAGCGTTTTCCTTCTCGGCGGCGAACTTGGCGATTTCCTGCGCCGAGCTCATGTCGGTGTCCTGATGCTTGAGACCGTAGAGGCGCGCCAGGTCCGCCCAGGTGTCTTTCCAGTTGGCCCAGCTGTCGGGCATACCCACGCTATTCACCGCGCCTTCGGCGCGTGCAGCCTGTTCCAGTGCCTGCAAGTCGGTGCCTTCGGCCATGGCGGAGGTCGCCAGGGCGATGGCCGAACCCATCAGTGAAGCCAGCAGCAGTTGTTTCATTGGAAACTCCTTTGCAGTGAGAGTGTTGGTCTAGATCAGCAATACCCGAGCCAATCTAAGCGCCTTCGGTGACAGTTTTATGTCCGGCCATGAGTGGCAGATGTCTAGGTGCAGTCAGCTGGCGCGCTCATCAAGCGTAGACCATGGATAAGTGGCTGATTTCGCGGGCCGTGAGTGGATGTGACGGTGGCATGCGGCGTGCTTGCAGCATGGCTGTCATCTATCAGTCATCTAGATTGCCTAGTCTTGTAGCCCATCTGAGCGAGTGATTGTTGCCCTGTAATGGGGCTGGACTAGTCCAAAAGGGGAAGTGTTGATGCGCGAAGCAGCGCCGCGGGCCGTCACCCTCATCTGTAGCGCTTTGCAGGAGCAGATCGACCGTGGTTTGTTGCCTGCCGGCAGCAAGTTGCCGGCCGAGCGCAAACTCAGTGAGTTGTTCGATACCACGCGCATCACCCTGCGCGAGGCGCTGGGCCAACTGGAGGCGCAGGGGCTGATCTATCGCGAGGAGCGCCGGGGCTGGTTCGTTTCGCTGCAGCGGGTGGTCTACAACCCGCTGGTGCGTACTCACTTTCATGCCATGGTTGCCGAGCAGGGGCGTGTGCCGGCTACCGAGGTGCTGAGTGCGCGCCTGCTGCCGGCCAGTGCGCATATCTGTCAGGTGCTGGAGCTGCCGGCACTGTCGAGCGTCTATCAGGTGTGCCGTGCGCGGCGTATCGACGGGCGTCTGGTGCTGTATGTCGAGCACTACCTCAACCCGGCCTACTTTCCCGGCATTCTCGAGTTCGACCTGACGCGCTCGCTGACCGACCTGTATGCCAGTGAATACGGTATTCGTTATGGTCGGGTGCGTTTCGAGATGGTGCCCACCGCGCTGCACGCCGAAGCCGCGGCCAGCCTCAAGGTGGCGGCGGGCAGCCCGGCGCTGCGCATCACCCGGGTCAATCGTGACCAGCATGGGCGCATTATCGACTGCGATCTGGAGTTCTGGCGCCACGACGCCATTCACGTCAGCGTCGAGGCCCCGGAGTAGCGGGTTGTGTCCGTGTTGTTGCCATCAGCAGATTATTGGCGACCCAGTGCCAGGCAGGACGGCTCGTAGTTCTGCTGGCAGGCACTCTGATACAGGCGCTGGGCCTGGTCAGGGTCGCGTGGTACGCCGCCTTCACCGCGACGGTAGAGGTTGCCCAGTACATGCTGTGCCATCGGGTTGCCCGCAGCGGCTGACTGGTTGAGGTACTTGAGCATGTCACGCTGGTTGGCGAACTCAGGGGCGTCGCGGCCGGTGTAGAGGTAGGCCAGGCTCACTGCAGCCATGGCGTGGCCCTTGTCGGCGGCCTGCTTCCACCAGTACTCGGCCTGCTTGAGGTTCTTCTCCGGCTGGCCGACGAAGTAGCTGCTGCCGAGCTGGAACTGGCTTTCCAGATCACCACGGTGGGCCTTATGACGCAGTTGATCCTGCTCGGTCTGGGTGACGGGCTGTTCCACCTGTGGCTGTTTTTCCGGCGCGCTGGAGTCAGGCTCACGCCCGGCGCAGCCCGCCAGCAACGCGATGGCGAGCAGGGCAGTGGTAGCGTGACGCAGGTTGATCGGGCTGGGCATGGCAGAAACTCCGTAGGCGGGAAACAGGGCAAGTCGCTATTAGGCTGACCCTGGCCACCATAGTTCGCTGTCGTTGATCAGTCTGTCGCGGTGCGACTTCACACTCGCGCCATGAACTGCAATCCTGAGCGCTGGTTTCGCTTACGAGGCAGTCATGAAGATCAGTGCGGATTTCGACAGTGGCAACATTCAGGTCGTCGATGCCAGCGACCCGCAACGCGTACTGCTGGCCATGCGGCCGGACCTCAACAGCCACCATTTCCAGTGGTTTCACTTTCAGGTCGAGGGCCTGCAACCTGGCCAGGGATATGGCTTCTGCCTGACCAATGCCGGGCAGTCGGCCTACAACCGCGCCTGGGACGATTATCAGGCGGTGGCCAGCTACGATCAGCAGGACTGGTTTCGCGTGCCCACCCGTTATCAGGACGGGCAACTGCACTTCGAGTTGCAAGCCGAGCACGAGTGCATCTGGTTCGCTTATTTCGAGCCTTACCCGCGAGCGCGGCATGAACGCCTGATCGCCAACGCTCTGGAGCGCGGTGCTGAACTGGTGGCCAGCGGCAGAAGCCTGGAAGGTCGTGATATCCAGCTACTGCGCATCGGTGGCCAGGCGGGCGCTGCGCGCAAACTGTGGGTCATCGCCCAGCAGCATCCGGGGGAGCACATGGCCGAGTGGTTCATGGAAGGGCTGATCGAGCGTTTGCAGAATCCGCAGGATGCCGAGATCGCCGCGCTGTTGGCCGAGGCAGAGTTCTATCTGGTGCCGAACATGAACCCGGACGGTGCCTATCGCGGTCATCTGCGCACCAACCATGCCGGGCAGGACCTCAATCGCGCCTGGCAGTCAGCCAGCTCGGAGCGCAGTCCCGAAGTGCTGTTCGTGCTGCAGCACATGCAGCGTATTGGCGTCGACCTGTTCCTCGATATCCACGGCGACGAAGAGATCCCTCACGTGTTCACCGCCGGTTGCGAGGGCAATCCGGGGTACACCCCACGGTTGGCTGCGCTGGAGGAAGACTTCCGCAGTCGTCTGGTTGGTATCGGCGCCGAGTTTCAGACCCGTTTCGGTTATCCGCGGGACGAGCCGGGTCAAGCCAACCTGACTCTGGCCTGCAACGCCGTTGGCCAGGCCTTCGATTGCCTGTCGTTCACCATCGAGATGCCGTTCAAGGACCACGACGACAACCCGCAGCCGCGCACTGGCTGGAATGGCGCACGCTCGCAGAAGCTGGGGCAGGATGTGTTGACCGTGCTGGCGCAGATGGTTGGGCGCTTGCGCTGAAACTGGGCGTGCCGGCTGATGGAGTGTAAGCCGGTGCGTACGGCGTCCCATGACCACCGTCGAGCTATACCGAGTACAGGCCCAAAACATCGAGGCCGAAACCGACGGTGCCTTGGGTGTAGCCGGAGCGGGCATCGAGAGTGAAGCTCTGAGTCCAGCCTGAAGCCTGGCCCTGACCGCTCTGAGTCTGGTTTAGAAAGTTACGGTTGAAGTAGTAGTTGCGCAGGCCTAGGGTGACCTTGGCGTCTGCGACGAAGCCGGCAGCGTGCGTGGTGGTCGGCATAACCAGGGCCAGAGCCGTGCTGCCGAGCAGGGCCAATGGAATGATGTTGCGTGTGGTCATTGTTGTTGTGCTCCCAGTTTTTGAACGAACCATCCCCTGCCGGTCTGCATCAGGACCTGCATGATGGGAATGTTGTGTTTGCCCGTAGAGGGCGATAGCCCGGCCGAAGGCGGCCGGTCATCGCTGGTGGCTGACGTCAGCCTCCGGCGAATCCGGTTCTATGGCGTGTGGCGGCGATGGATGCCGAGCAGGCTAGGGGCTGTTGCCGTTTTTCACTAACCAATTGATACGTAAGAGAAAACTCGTATCGTTGAAGCTCTGATCCAACATTCATACGAGTTTACAATGCCCCGATTATTGCTCAGTGATGAGCATTGGTCGAAGCTGCGGGAAATTCTGCTGAGCAAGGCCATCTACAACAATGGAATGCGTGTTCATTGATGGCTGCTATGCCAAGGCTCACCAACACAGTGCAGGCGCTGCCAGCGGCAACGATGAGGCCATAGGAAAAAGTCGAGCTGGCAATACCAGCAAGATTCACCTGGCAGTTGATGCTCATGGACTGCCCATCGAATTTGAAATTACGGGGGACAAATCAATGATTGCACCCAGGCTCCCGCCTTGATTGCCAAGCTCCCGGAGGCAGAAACCATTGTCGCGGACAAGGGCTATGACAGCGAGAGAGTTCGGCAGCAGGTTGAGCAACAAGGGGCCAAGGCCGTGATCCCGAGAAAGCGTAACTCCGTGAAAGGCAACGCGGATCTGGACAGAGGTCTTTACCGCAACCGGCACTTGGTGGAGAACGCCTTCGCCCGGCTAAAGCACTACCGGGCAGTGGCATCTCGGTTCGACAAGCTCAAGAGAAATTACGAAAGCGTCGTGGCCATGGCCTGTGCCTTTCTCTGGTTACCTATGTGAAACGGCAACAGACCCTAACTGGGCTAGCGGCCTTGCAAAGCAGAGGGCCGATGGATGCAGCAGGTTTCACACAGGTCGGTGCGACCGGTTCGTCATCAGTTCATGTCACTGTGCAATCGAGTGGATCTCTACTACGGTTGCGTCTCCAGGTGTTGCACTTTGCTGTTCAGCAAGGCTGATACTGTTCACCCTTGCTGAGGATCGCCCAGATAATCCGGGCATTCTTGTTCGCCAAGGCTACCGTGGCGATGTTCTTGTTGCGTCGGCACATTAGCTGGCTCAGCCAATCACTGCGCTTGTCCGTCTTGCTCTGGCAGTGCTTGAGCACTGAGCGCGATCCGTGGATCAGCAACGTGCGCAAGTATTTGTCTCCGCGCTCGTCATACCCTTGCAACTCTTCGCTCAACCCCCTCAGCAGCTCTCGCATCGAGCCAGGCATGCTGCTATCTGAATCATCGATCGCCCGACACAGTAGTTCGCGGGTTGCCGCAACGCCTTTGCGTGATTCGATCAAACCAAACTCGGCCAGCAACCCACGAACTTCGTTGACTGTAGTCATCTGTAGGGCGGGTGCAACCCGCCAGGGCTATGTGGCGGGTTTCACCCGCCCTACGAACTGAACTGGTGGGTGAAGACGCAGCGCGCTGGACGCGAGCGGGTGCCTTACGAGCGGATCAGGGGGTAGGAACGATGACAAGCCCGGATGCAAGCCGGGAGCTTTTCAGGGCATCCGCGAATTGCATCCGGGTACGGAGTAGTCATCTGTAGGGCGGGTGCAACCCGCCAGGGCTATGTGGCGGGGTTCACCCGCCTTACGAACTACGGAGCAGAGGGCACGCGATGCGTGTAGGAACCTCGCCCCGAGGCGAAGCTTTTTGCGTCTTTAGGCGCATTCGCCGCGAGGCGCGGCTCCTACAGAGCAGGGCTACGTCGCAAATCAGCCGCGGTAGTAGCGCTGCGGCACGAATGGGGTCTTGGCCACTTTCATCGCCACGCGCTTGCCGCGCACCACGGCCCAGACGTCGCTATCGATGACGACGTGGCTGGCGTTGACGTAACCCATGGCCACCGGCGCGCCCAGGCTCGGGCCGAAGCCACCGCTGGACACCTGGCCGATCACCTGGCCGTCGGCATCGACGATTTCCGCGCCTTCACGCACCGGTACACGCTCCTGCGGCAGCAGGCCGACGCGCTTGCGCGCCACGCCTGTTTGCTGCTGCTCGAACACGCGCTCGGCGCCCGGGAAGTTGCCGGCACGCTCGCCATCGGCACGACGCACCTTGGAGATCGCCCAAAGCAGGCCAGCTTCGATCGGCGTGGTGCTGGTGCTCATGTCGTGGCCGTACAGGCACAGGCCGGCTTCCAGGCGCAGCGAGTCACGCGCGCCGAGGCCGATGGCTTCGACTTCCACTTCGGCCAGCAGGCTGCGCGCCAGGGCTTCGGCCTGGTCGACGGCGACGGAAATCTCGTAACCGTCTTCGCCGGTGTAGCCGCTGCGGCTGACGATGCACTCGCTGCCCAGCAGGCGCACGCGGGCGACCTGCATGAAGGTCATCTTGCTCACTTCCGGGGCCAGGCGGGCCAGCACGTCGACCGCTTTCGGGCCTTGCAGGGCGAGCAGGGCGCGCTCTTCGAACAGGCACTCGATCTGGCACTGCTCGCCAATGTGCTTCTGCAGGTGGGCCAGGTCCTGATCCTTGCAGGCGGCGTTGACCACAACGTACAGGGTGTCGTCGCCCAGGTTGGCGACCATCAGGTCGTCGAGGATGCCGCCCTGAGCATCGGTGAACATGGCGTAGCGCTGCATGCCCACCGGCAGGTCGATGATGTCCACCGGCACCAGGGTTTCCAGGGCGCGCGCGGCGTTCTCGCCACGCAGCAGGATCTGGCCCATGTGCGAAACGTCGAACAGGCCGGCGGCCTCGCGGGTGTGCAGGTGCTCCTTCATCACGCCCAGCGGGTATTGCACGGGCATGTCATAGCCGGCGAAGGGCACCATGCGCGCGCCGAGTTCGAGGTGCAGGGCATGCAGCGGAGTCTTGGCGAGAGTTTCAGTGGTCATGTCGATTTCCTGTTGGGTGCGCCGCGCGCACCGGTTGGGGCCGCCGCGCGGCCCGTGGTCAGTCGGGTATCAGTCAGCGTAGACCGGGAAGGTGGCGCACAGGTCGGCGACCTGGCCGCGCACGCGCTCGATCACGGCCGGGTTTTCCAGGTCGTCGAGGATGTCGCAGATCCAGCCGGCCAAGGTGCGGCATTCACCTTCCTTGAAGCCGCGAGTGGTCACCGCCGGGGTACCGATGCGGATGCCGGAGGTGACGAACGGCGACTGCGGGTCGTTTGGCACGGCGTTCTTGTTCACCGTGATATGGGCATCGCCAAGGGCCGCGTCAGCCGCCTTGCCGGTCAGGCCCTGCTTGACCAGGCTGATCAGCATCAGGTGGTTGTCGGTACCGCCGGAGACCACGTCATAGCCGCGCTCGACGAACACTGCCGCCATGGCGCGGGCGTTGTCGATCACTTGCTGCTGGTAGGTCTTGAAGCCTGGCTCCAGTGCTTCCTTGAAGCACACCGCCTTGGCCGCGATCACGTGCATCAGCGGGCCGCCCTGGGCGCCGGGGAAGACGGCGGAGTTGAGCTTCTTCTCGATCTCCTCGTTCTTGCGCGCGAGGATCAGGCCGCCACGCGGGCCGCGCAGGGTCTTGTGCGTGGTGGTGGTGACCACGTCGGCGAAGGGCAGCGGGTTGGGGTACAGACCGGCGGCAACCAGGCCCGCCACGTGCGCCATATCGACGAACAGCAGGGCACCGACCTTGTCGGCAATGGCGCGGAAACACGGGAAGTCCAGCACGCGCGAGTAAGCCGAGAAACCGGCGACGATCATCTTCGGCTTGTGTTCGATGGCCAGGCGCTCGACTTCGGCGTAATCGATCAGGCCGTTCTCGTCGATGCCGTACTGCACGGCGTTGTACAGCTTGCCCGAGGACGACACCTTGGCGCCGTGGGTCAGGTGGCCGCCGTGGGCCAGGCTCATGCCGAGGATGGTATCGCCGGCATTGAGTAGCGCCAGATAGACAGCACTGTTGGCCGACGAGCCGGAGTGCGGCTGCACGTTGGCGTAGTCGGCGCCGAACAGCTGCTTGGCGCGCTCGATGGCCAGTGCCTCGACCTTGTCCACATGCTCGCAGCCACCGTAGTAGCGCTTGCCCGGATAGCCTTCGGCGTACTTGTTGGTCAGGCCACTGCCTTGCGCCTGCATCACGCGCTGGCTGCAGTAGTTCTCCGAGGCGATCAGCTCGATATGGTCTTCCTGGCGCTGTTCTTCGGCCTGGATCGCCGCGAGGAGGGCGTCGTCATAGCCTTGCAGTTGGTCGTGCTTGCTGAACATGGTGAGGCCCTCTTTATTGTTTTTTCGGGATGCAGTCGGCCCGCCCCGGTGAAGGAGGAGCCGAAAGAAACTGGATGAAGCGAAGAACGGTTCCCTCTCCCCTCGGGGAGAGGGCTAGGGAGAGGGGGCGTGAACCGTCTTGCCCTCTCCCCCGGCCCTCTCCCGCAAGCGGGAGAGGGGACGTTCACCGTGCTTACGCGTCCTGATACGCCTCGATGGACGGGCAGGCGCAGACCAGGTTGCGGTCGCCGTAGACGTTGTCCACGCGACCGACCGGCGGCCAGTACTTGGCCTCGATCAGGGTCGCCAGCGGGTACACCGCCTGCTCGCGGCTGTAGGCGTGGTGCCAGTCGCCGACCAGTTCCAGGGCAGTGTGCGGGGCGTTCTTCAGCGGGTTGTCGTCCTTGTCCAGACGGCCTTGCTCGACCGCGCGAATTTCCTCGCGGATGGCGATCATGGCGTCGCAGAAGCGATCCAGCTCTTCCTTGGACTCGCTCTCGGTCGGCTCGATCATCAGGGTGCCGGCCACCGGGAAGGACATGGTCGGGGCATGGAAGCCGAAGTCGATCAGGCGCTTGGCCACATCGTCGACGCTGATGCCGCTGCTGTCCTTGAGCGGGCGGATGTCGAGGATGCACTCGTGCGCCACCAGGCCGCCTTCGCCGGAGTACAGCACCGGGTAGTGCTCTTCCAGGCGACGGGCGATGTAGTTGGCGTTGAGGATGGCCATCTGTGACGCGCGCTTGAGGCCGTTGCCGCCCATCATGGTGATGTACATCCAGGTGATCGGCAGGATGCTGGCGCTGCCGAACGGCGCGGCGCTGACTGCACCTTCCTTGCGTGCCATGTGCGCATGGCCCGGCAGGAACGGCGCCAGGTGCGACTTGACGCCAATCGGGCCGACGCCCGGGCCGCCGCCGCCGTGCGGGATGCAGAAGGTCTTGTGCAGGTTCAGGTGCGACACGTCGCCGCCGAACTGGCCAGGGGCGCAGAGGCCGACCATGGCGTTCATGTTGGCGCCATCGATGTACACCTGGCCGCCGTTGTCGTGGATGATCTGGCAGATCTCGCGGATGCCTTCCTCGAACACACCGTGGGTGGACGGGTAGGTGATCATGATCGCGGCGAGGCGATCCTTGTGCTCTTCGGCCTTGGCCTTCAGATCGGCGATGTCGACGTTGCCGCGCGCATCACAGGCGGTCACCACCACGCGCATGCCGGCCATGGAGGCGGTCGCCGGGTTGGTGCCGTGGGCCGATTGCGGGATCAGGCAGATGTCGCGCTGATCGTCGCCACGGCTCAGGTGGTAGGCGCGAATGGCCAAGAGGCCCGCGTACTCGCCCTGGGAGCCGGCGTTGGGCTGCAGCGACACGGCGTCGTAGCCGGTGGCGGCGCAGAGCATGGCTTCCAGCTCAGTGGTCAGCTGGGTGTAGCCGGCGGCCTGCTCGACCGGAGCGAAGGGGTGCAGGTTGCCGAACTCCGGCCAGGTGACCGGGATCATTTCGCTGGCCGCGTTGAGCTTCATGGTGCAGGAGCCCAGCGGGATCATGCTGCGATCCAGGGCCAGGTCCTTGTCCGCCAGCTTGCGCAGGTAGCGCATCAGCTCGGTTTCGCTGTGGTAGCGGTTGAACACTTCGTGCTGCAGGATGGCCGACTGGCGCAGCAGGGCTTCTGGCAGGCGGCTGGCAATCTGTGCGGCCAGGTCGGCGACGGCAGGGGCGGCCTGGTCAGCGGCAAACAGGTTGAGCAGCGCCTCGACGGCGGCCTGGTCGGTGGTTTCGTCCAGCGACAGCCCCAGACGCTCGGCGTCGATCTCGCGCAGGTTGATGCCGGCGGCACGGGCCTTGGCATGCAGCTCGGCGGTCTTGGCGCCAGTCTTGATGCTCAGTGTGTCGAAGAAGTGCTGCTGTTCGACGCTGTGGCCCAGTTTGGTCAGGCCCAGGGCGAGGATGGCGGTGAAACTGTGTACGCGCTGCGCGATCTCGGTCAGGCCTTTCGGGCCGTGGTACACGGCGTACATGCTGGCGATGTTGGCCAGCAGCACCTGGGCGGTACAGATGTTACTGGTGGCCTTCTCGCGGCGGATGTGCTGCTCGCGGGTCTGCATGGCCAGGCGCAGGGCCGGCTTGCCGAAACGGTCGACCGACATGCCCACCAGACGGCCCGGCATGTCACGCTTGAACGCGTCGCGGGTGGCGAAGTAGGCAGCGTGCGGGCCACCGAAGCCCAGCGGTACACCGAAGCGCTGGGCGCTGCCCAGGGCAACGTCGGCGCCGAACTCGCCCGGCGGGGTGAGCAGGGTCAGGGCCAGCAGGTCGGCAGCGACAGCCACCAGAGCGTTGGCGGCGTGGAAACGCTCGACCAGGGCGCGGTAGTCGAAGATATCACCGTTGCTCGCCGGGTACTGCAGCAGGGCGCCGAAGTAGGCGCTGGCGTCGGTGATGGCGGCTTCGTCACCGACTTCGATGTCGATACCCAGCGGCTCGGCGCGGGTGCGCAGTACGTCGAGGGTCTGCGGGTGGCAGTGCTGGGACACGAAGAAGGTGTTGGCGGCCTTGTTCTTCGACAGACGCTTGCAGAAGGTCATGGCCTCGGCGGCTGCGGTGGCTTCGTCCAGCAGCGAGGCGTTGGCGATCTGCATGCCGGTGAGGTCGCTGACCAGGGTCTGGAAGTTCAGCAGCGACTCCAGGCGGCCCTGGGAAATCTCCGGCTGGTACGGGGTGTAGGCGGTGTACCAGGCCGGGTTTTCCAGCAGGTTGCGCAGGATCGGGCTCGGCGTATGGGTGCCGTAGTAACCCTGGCCGATGAAGTTCTTGAACTGGAGGTTCTTGGCGGCGATGGCCTTGATCTTGGCCAGGGCGTCGGCTTCCGACAGGCCCGGCTGCTCGCCGAGGATGCTGGTGCCCTTGATGCTCTCGGGGATCACCGCACCGGTCAGCGCATCGACCGAATCGTAGCCGAGTAGTTCGAGCATGGCGGCGGTGTCGGCATCGCGCGGGCCGATGTGGCGGGCGATGAATTCGTTCTGGGTATCGAGCTTGGTCATGGCGGTCACTCAGGCGTCGGCGTTGGCGTTCAACAGACGATCATAGCCGGCCTTGTCCAGCAGGTCGGCCAGCACGGCGTTGTCGGCCAGGCGCATACGGAAGAACCAGGCCTTGTCCAGCGGCGACTCGTTGACCAGTTCCGGGCTGCCTTCCAGGTCGGCGTTGATTTCGACGATCTCGCCATCGAGCGGCATGACGATGTTGCTGGCGGCCTTGACCGACTCCAGCACGGCCACTTCCTCGCCCTGTGCGTACGACTTGGCTTCCGGCAGTTGCACATACACCACGTCGCCGAGCGCGTCCTGGGCGTAATGGGTGATGCCGACGGTAACCAGACCATCGTTGTCCAGACGCAGCCATTCGTGATCGGCGGTGAAACGCAACTCGCTCATGTCAATTCCTCAGGGGGGTAATGGTGTCCGCTTCTAGGTGGCGGGCAGGTTTTGGGAGCGTTTGCAATGCCGGTGCCAAAGTAAAAATATTCAATAAAATCAAATACTTAATTATATTTTTTGGGGTTGTATACAGTCCTATGGAACGATATCGCTACGAAATCGGGCGTCGCAAATGGAAAAGTCGAAGTCGCACCAGTCGCCGCGCGGCTTTCACTTGGTCGTTGCTTAATCGTTACGGTGTAATGATATCGATACGGCATCTAGCTGGAACCGCTCAAGGGCATTGGGGTCGGTAACTGGGAGGCTTTATAAACAAGGAGATAGATCAACCATGAGACCCCTGATTCCCCTGGCATTCGCACTGCTCGGCGCCACCAGCCTGCAGGCTAGCGAGACAGTCTGCGGATTTCGGTGAACGTGACCGAGCGTTTCGCTAATACGTGACCGGTGCTTCCACCCCGATTGCGCGGGTTCTGGATTGTAATCGCATCGGTCACGATGCGGCTTGTTCCTCGGCTTTTTTTC
>Ga0307995_1000420_pt1 | contig 29322 bp, 35 predicted proteins | sample EllFjometagen262_FD_203132 | JGI IMG/M metagenome (GOLD analysis project Ga0307995, IMG submission 203132) | Marine microbial communities from Ellis Fjord, Antarctic Ocean - #262 | ecosystem: Environmental > Aquatic > Marine > Unclassified | place: Southern Ocean | collected 2014-11-02 | reverse complement strand
GACAACTTGTACCAATGCAATTTGATTGAACTTAAAATACTCGAAGATTTCTCAGAGTTTGAGGATGATGCAGTTGGTGAAGTTGAGGTGAACCTAGAAGACACAATGACCTTACTCAATGATTATGTGGACAATGTTGCAACGGACCTAGATCGAGACAAATTGAAGTCGGTGCTACGGACACTATATGTAGAAGCTCAATCGGAGGCATAATAGTTTGATTACATTTAAAACATTAAAATGGAAGAATCTACTATCAACGGGCAATGCGTTCACGGAGATTGATTTTACCCGTAGTACCAGTACCTTAATTGTTGGCGATAATGGCAGTGGCAAATCTACCATGCTTGATGCGCTGTGTTTTGTTTTGTTTAATAAGCCGTTCAGAAGTATCAATAAGCCTCAGCTAGTAAACGCGGTCAACGGTAAATCCCTAGAGGTAGAGATTACCTTCTCGGTTGGCACCAACGAGTATGAGATTAAGCGCGGTATCAAACCAAACTTTTTTGAGATTTATTGTAACGGCAAGATGATAGACCAAGATGCCGCACTGAGAGATATGCAAAAGTATCTTGAAGAAGCCATTCTGAAGCTGAACTATAAATCATTTACTCAGATTGTCATACTCGGCAGTGCCTCTTTCACGCCGTTCATGCAGTTGCCCCTTGGCAGTCGAAGGGAGATCATCGAGGACATTCTAGACATCCAAATATTTACCGTGATGAATGTCGTACTCAAAGAAAAAATAAATAAACTGAAAGATACGATAAGAGACATCGAAACCGACGTTGAAGTAAGCAAGTCCAAAGCCATTCTCCAGAACAAGTATGTGCAAACTCTGGAGAACGATAAAGAAATTAAAATAGCGGACATGCAAGAACAGATAGATGCAATCGAGGATGCGATTAAGAAATTTGAGCAACAGGCAACGACAGCAAGCAGCGAGAAGGATCAACTGGGAAATCCTAAAGAGAGAATCAAAAAGCTCCAAGGATACAGAGACCAATTTAATACCCAAATCACAAAAGTAAAAAAAGAGTTGGATTTTTATGAGAGTCATGATGACTGCCCGACATGTAAGCAAGGTATATCACATGACTTTAAATCAGGGATTAAAACAGAACGACAACGAAAAATTGGTGAACTACAAGACGCGAATCAAAAAATTGAAAGTGAGTTCACCCAATTAAATGACACACTAGAAAAATTTATTGATTTGTCAGAGAAGCTGGTAGATATAAACAACGAGATTATTACCAACCAGAAATATCAGACAAAACTGAATGCTGAGATATCACATGCAAAGGTAAACCTCGCAGACATCACAGAAGAAAAAGATAAGCTGAAAGCACTTGCGAAAGTTGTTGTGGAAAAAGAACATGATAAGTCGGTCAAGAATGAAGAGGGACATTATTTAAAACTGGCTGCATCACTGCTGAAAGACACTGGCATCAAGACTAGAATTATTCGCCAATATCTACCTGCTATCAACTCGTTGGTAAATAAGTACCTAGCCTCAATGGACTTCTTTGTTCAGTTTGATTTGGATGAGAAGTTCAACGAGACTATCAAATCTAGACATAGAGACAAGTTTAGTTATGCATCATTCAGTGAAGGCGAGAAGCAGAGAATTGATTTGGCATTACTATTCACTTGGCGCACTATCGCTAAGATGAAGAATAGTGCCGCGACAAATCTACTCATTTTGGATGAGGTGTTCGACAGTTCATTGGACAATAACGGAACAGATTATGTCATGTCTTTGTTAAACACTATAGGAGAAGATGCGAATGTTTTCGTGATCTCCCATAAAGGAGACATCCTGTTTGATAAATTTCGGAGTGTCATTAAATTTGAAAAGAAACAAAACTATTCGGTAATGTCATAACTGATATTCACTACAACTTTTTGGTAAACATAATATGAAACATTTGAGTGATGAAATGAATTTGGTACCAATCGGTACTCCAATACTGAAGAAGGTACCAGAGCCATTTAACTTTGAAGAAGAAGACGCTAAAAAATGGGCGACTAAACTAACAAACAAAATGATAGAACTTGGTGGCGTGGGGCTAGCTGCAAATCAAGTCGGACTAGATATGGCAATCATGTCAATAGGTGTACGAAATCCAACCAGCGGAGAAGAGTTTAGCCGAGTGTGTTTCAATCCTCAATTGATTTCAGTTAGTGATAAACACGAGGTTATGCGAGAAGGCTGTCTGAGTGTCCCTGGGCTACGTCTAAATATAAAGAGACCCATTGAATGTACGTTAAAATATTTCGATGAGAATCAAGAAGAAAAAACCGAGAAGTATACTGGTCTAGCCGCACGAGTCGCATTACATGAATACGATCATATGTTGGGATACAATTTCATGCACCGCGTATCTAGATTAAAACTTGATAGAGCCATGAAGTCGTTGGATAAGAGAGTAAAAGCATTCAATCGGAGAACCAAAGACTAGGTAAACAGAGAGGAGTTATATGAGATATTCAAACAGAGCCGTAGCGCAGAATTATAAGGTAAAGAACAATGTCTGATTTCGATTTTGGATTCACCGCAGTAGAAGAGATACCGTCGACACAGCCGACCACACAAGCACCAATCGCCGCCGAACTTCCAGATGGCGCACTTGATGACGTAATGAAAAAACTTTACGACATCGAGAACAGGATCTTGGACATGGATAGTGCTGGTGTTTTAACAGAGCATCGGACTTTATTGGAAGGAGATATATCAGGTAAGTTGAGGGACTTAGAAGACCTCATTCTTCCACTCCTGTCCAACTTAAAGAAAAATCCCGACAAAGAGTACATCCACTGGCCGAATCGTTCAGCTATCATTGATAAACAAATCGAGAAAATACAGGCGGTTACCCGATACTATGAGCGAGTTTAAATTAGATGCATTGCTTAATCCCAAGATTTTTGAGCGTACAATGTCACGGACATACGACTTGTACCTACATGATGAGATAAGAGGACCAGATGACTATATAGAATGGAATCAGTTGTTCCGAACAGCAACAGCAGAAGATGTGATTTATATCCACATCAATTCATATGGTGGGCAAATCAACACCGCAATACAACTAATACGCGCAATGAGGGAGACATCTGCCACTATTGTCACCTCGATTGAAGGTGCCTGCATGTCTGCTGCAACCATGATCTTCCTACAGGGAGATGTGTGTGAGATATCAAGCCACAGCCAGTTTATGGTGCACACATATTCTGGTGCCGCGTGGGGTAAGGGCAATGAAATGGCTTCCCAGGTACTGCACGACAGTGATTGGATCAGCAACTTAATGCACGACATCTATGCACACTTCTTTAGTAAAGCCGAGATCCAAGCGGTGATAGACGGTAAAGATGTCTGGTTGGCACCAGATGATGTCTTCGCTAGACTCAAAAAGAAGACTATAATACTTGAAAAAGAGCGCAAAGAAGAAAAGAAAGTTGCCGAGGCACCAAAGAAAAAACAATTAAAAAAGAAAGCCGCCAAATAACCGAGGATTACAGACCGAAAATAATTGCATAAACCGACCAAAATCGCTTGACTTTTGATTAGATACTTGCTATAATAGTATTCTGAAATGAGAGAAGAGAGTTTGTCCCAATGCAAATAGCACAAAAAAGTATCCTAGCCAAGTTGTTGGCAACTGAAGACATTAGCGTAGAACATCAAAATGTCTCTACTGCGATGTTTGACCTTAAGAATCGAAAAGTCATTCTTCCCAGGTGGAAGGAAATGTCGGTGGATCTCTATGATTTGCTGGTGGGACACGAAATCAGCCACGGTTTAGAAACTCCTCTGGAGGGATGGCACGATGCTTTGTGCGAAAAGGGTCAGGGCTTTAAGTCTTTTCTTAATGTTATTGAAGACGCTCGAATCGAAAAGAAAGTTAAACTACGATATCCGGGCCTTGTAAAGTCTTTTTCTAAAGGTTACAAAGAGTTAATGGACAAGGATTTCTTCGGTCTAAAAGGACGTGACCTAGATTCTCTTCCCCTAATTGATAGAATCAATCTCAGATTCAAGTGTGGAAACATGCTTGGAATCAAGTTTGATGAAACTGAGATGTATATAGTCAATCGAACCGAGTTATGTGAGACATGGGAAGATGTTGTTTCGGTTGCCACTGACTTATATGAGTACAGTAAAGACGAAAAAGCCATGCAAGATCAATTGACTGATAATACTGCACACGATTACAGTGATGAAGATAGCGAATCTGGTGAGACTTCCACGATGGGAGATTCTGATGAAACGGAAGAGTCTGATGCAGAAGATAATGCAGATTCTCAGGGTTCTGACGGCGAGACTGATGAAGATGCTGATGACGAGGCGGATGATGTTGAATCAGACAGCCAAGATCAAAGCAAATCAGGATCTGATGAAATCGATGAAGGCACCCCGGAACCAGAGTCACTCACTGACACTGCATTCCGAAATAATGAAGAAAATCTGGTCGAAATGTCCGATTTGGAAATTCTGAACGGCAACTTTCCTAAGATCGATTCTTCCGCGTTTGTTATGCAAGCTGACGAAGTTTGGAATTATGTTCCTGAGTATTATGAAGGAAAATCGGGATACTATGCAAGACAAGCTGCCAGTGGAAGCAATGCTGAAATCGAATCCACTCTGTTCAAGAACTTCCAGAATCGGAATAAGTCTGCAATCAATCTACTAGTACAGCAGTTTGAAATGCGCCGCAAAGCAACTTCACTGAAGAAATCTCGCGAGAACAAAACCGGCTTACTGAATGATAAGAAATTATGGGCATATAAGGTGTCGGATGATCTCTTCTTGTCAACTACTACCACACCAGATGGTCAGAATCACGGCATGTTTATGCTAGTCGATATGTCAGGCAGTATGCATCGCGAGATGTCCAATGTCCTTGAACAGTTATTGATTCAGGTATCCTTCTGTAAGAAAGTTGGTATACCATTTGATGTTTATGGATTCAGTAATGCACAAGATTCCGAGAGATGTCAACCACGGAAAGCCTTACAAGAAGCGCAGAGTCTCAAAAATGGAGAGTTTTTCATTGATGATGATTCTTTTCGTTTGCTTCAATTAATCTCATCCGAGTTGTCTGCTCCAATGTACGCCAAATCATTTAAGAGTCTGTTGGGTTACGCAAGCGGATATAACTACCCAGCTGAGCCAGGGGTTGTCATGCAGGATCGAGGTTCAATCCCCCGCTATATGCACCTGTCTGCTACTCCTCTATCCTCTGCAATCTTAGTTGCTCGTGATGTTGCGAACAAATTCAAAGAGCGCAACAGAATTGAAGTTCTGAACACAATCATTCTGACTGACGGATACAATACTGATCAAGCCCTGATGGTTGAAGATGTTTCTCCTCTTGAGGGCACCGACTACAATCACATAACATACAAGCGCGACGGCAAGAAAGTTTCAGAAGTATATATCAAGGAGGGCGCAGTCTCTACCAAGTATGTAACCACTGATAGATACGGCCATGGATATAGAATGGGCTGCGGAATCTCTTCACAAGATTACTTCTTGGCTCTGCTGACCCACTACAAAAATACCACTGGGTCGCGCATGATCTGCTTCAATTTGGTCTCTGGAAGACCTTCTGATGTCCGTGACGCATACTTTACAGCGACTAACCGATATGACTACGAAGGATTCACTGCAGCCCATAAGATATTCAAAGCTGAGGGATTCATGGAAGTTATCGGCGCAACAGCATACGATGCAATGTTTATGATAATGGGTGGCAAGGGGCTTGAGGTCGACACTTCAGATCTGGAAGTCAAGTCCAACTCCAAGGGTGATCTAAAGCGTGGATTTATGAAGTTCGCTAAAGGTCGCAGCGCCAGCCGAGTGTTTCTTAATCGCTTCATTGATAAGGTTGCCTAAGACATGAAAATAAATGAAACTATCGTAAAAAAAGGGTTGACATTTACCCGTTTGTATGCGATAATAGTATTCTAGATTGAGTAAGAAGTTAAATAAGTTAAACAATCCTTTTTGAGAGAGGTCAGATTATGAGTGATGTGAATATATTGTTGAGTGCCCTGCGCGAAGTTGATACTGCTGGAAGTACACTCACACGAAAAGAAATTAATGTGGTTGCCGAGGGTCTCGGTTTAGCTAAACAGGGTTCAGCGGTCGGCTATATTGTCGGCAACTATGCTGTAGCGCGTGGTCAATATGATGTTTCGGGCGCGCCCGCACCATATGCTCCACCCACTGCCAAGCAGAAACCCATTGTGACAATCGTATCACAAAATACTTCTGCCCTTCCGGCGGAGGCCGCGAGGGTTTTAACCCAGGCTAAACTATCAGTGACTATTGATAATCTGATTCCAATTGCAGACAGTACTTATGTGCCATTCGGTTTTCACAAAGACCTAATTCGTATTATCAAGTCGAAAATGTTTTATCCCACTTTCATCTCTGGTCTCTCCGGCAACGGTAAGACCATGATGGTCGAGCAAGTTTGCGCGAAATTGAAGCGCGAAGCAATGCGAGTTAATATCTCCATCGAGACGGATGAGGATGATCTGATTGGCGGCAATACACTTGTCGACGGCAACGTAGTCTACCGCGAGGGTCCTGTACTTACCGCAATGAAGCGCGGTGCAGTGCTTGTATTAGACGAGATTGACCGAGGCTCTAACAAGCTAATGTGTCTTCAAGCTATTATGGAAGGCAAGCCATACTTCAACAAGAAGACTGGTGAGATCATCTCCCCGGCTCCAGGGTTTACTATCATCGCAACTGCGAATACTAAAGGTCGCGGATCTGATGACGGTAAGTTTATGGGTGCCCAGATTTTAGATGAAGCATTCTTAGAGAGATTCGCAATCACAGTTGAGCAAGAGTATCCATCTGCTGCCCAAGAGAAGAGAATCGTGCTTGGCAAGATGCGAGTCGCTGACTGTGTTGATGAGACTTTTGCTACCAATCTCGTGACATGGGCTGAAGTGATCCGAAAGACTTTCTACGAGGGTGCCATCGATGAACTGATCTCTACCCGCCGCCTAGAACACATCGTTAAAGCGTTCTCAGTGTTCGGTGACAAGATGAAAGCAATCGAGTTGTGTGTTAATCGATTCGACACTGACACAAAGCAAGCGTTCTTGGACCTCTACACCAAAGTAGATGACGAAGTATCACTAGCTGATGATCCGACTGAAGAAGTCGCTACCGATGAAGAGGTGCCTTTCTAATGAGTATTGACTATAGATACAACGAAGACAATGCAATACGAGACTTACTGGATTATGTGGATGATACTTATAGTCAACACTATTCCAAAAATAAGTTTCAGGCAACCGAGTTTATTATTGATAGCGGTCATGGCGATGGATTTTGCATCGGTAACATCATGAAGTATGCCCAGAGATATGGCAACAAAGATGGTTACAACCGCAAAGACCTAATGAAAGTGCTACACTATGCCCTTATCCAGTTACATGTACACGACACAAGAGAGAGTGTCACTGCTGACCGGACAGAGGGCATACCAGTAGTTGATAATACATCAGCATACCATATTTAAAATTATAACCGAATCCGCAAGGATACCTAGCAGCGATGTGTGTGACCTCTCTCTCAATTGTAACTCCACATCGCTGTTTAGGTTTTTTTGTTATAAAAAATATACTACCGTTTAACTATTGACAACACCCCTATTTTATTATATAATAATTGTACTGATTCTAACTGTGAGGAAGACCTGTGAAAATATCAAAAACTACGATGGAAGTTCTGAAGAATTTTGCTTCAATCAACAGCAATATTCTTGTCCGTAAGGGCAATGTTCTATCGACCATATCAACTGGGGTAAATATATTCTCCCGGGCTGAGGTTACAGAAACCTTCGACCGCGAGTTTGCTATCTATGACTTGAATAGTCTGCTTGCCCTACTGACTATGATGGAAGATACCGATGTTGATTTCGGTGAAGATTGCATTACCATCAGTAAGGACACAAGTGAGTTCAAATATTACTATGCCGATAAGTCAATCATAGTTGCAGCTCCCGATAAGACAATCGAGGTAGACAACCACTACGAATTCAATTTGACTGCTACGATGATCGACACAATGAAACGTGCCGCGGCTGTAATCTCTGCTCCTATGTTGAGTGTAGTTGCTAAGAATGGCCTGGTCAAGATGAGCGTTGGTGATCCATCTACTCCCCGCAGCAATACATACACCCAAGATATTGGTGAATTCGATGGCGAGTTTGACTGCCGAATACCAATTGAGAACTTCAAGGTTATCTCTGCTAACTATGTTACTGTCCTCAGCAAGAAGAAGTTTATGTATCTTTCGAATGACAAAACAAAGTATTGGTTAGCTCTTGATCCTAACTCTCAGATAGGGTAGGGCTGATATGAAAGAGCTTGACGTGGGTACACTAGTACCAACCGTGACATTTAAAACCCGAGTTCGGGATGAGACTATCAAGGATGATAATCCATTTAAATGGGAAGACTTAACTACAGATCAAATATTTAAAGACAGACGAGTAATTCTATTTGCACTTCCCGGAGCATTTACTCCAACGTGTTCAGCACTTCAGTTGCCATCGTTTGAAATAATGCACTCCCAATTTATTGAAGCGGGTATAGATGATATCTACTGCCTGTCAGTGAATGATTCGTTTGTCATGAATCAGTGGTCCAAATGGGCTGGCGTGAAGAACATCAAAGTTATTCCAGACGGTTCTGGTGAATTTACTCGCAACATGGGAATGTTGGTTGACAAGAACAATCTGTCATTTGGTATGAGATCATGGAGATATGCCATGTTAGTCAATGATGGTGTTGTTGAGAAATATTGGATCGAGCCTGGTAAATGTGATAATGCAGAAGATGATCCATATGGAGAAACCTCTCCTGACAAGTTACTACAGTACGTTATACTTGAGAGCCCAGTACCAGCACCAGCAGGGAGGAATCTGCAATTAGATTTGTTTGAATCTGTTGACTCCAAAGCAGTAATGAGTTAAACTATATATTATATTATGAATGGAGTGATCATGGAAAACAAAGAGTTTTTATTCGTTGAGCGATATCGCCCACGAACATTAGACGAGTGTATCTTACCCGACTCGCAGCTAAAAGTATTCAAGCAGTTTGTAAAAGCAGGCGAGATTCCAAACATGTTGTTGTGCGGCACCGCGGGCACGGGCAAGACTACGGTTGCCCGTGCCCTGTGTCATGAATTGGGATGTGATTACATTGTTGTTAACGGTTCCGAAGAGTCTGGTATCGATGTCCTGCGTACCAAGATTAAGAACTTTGCAAGCACGATGTCATTTGAGAACAAGCCAAAAGTGGTCATTCTCGATGAGGCTGATTACTTAAATCCCAACTCAACTCAGCCTGCTCTGCGTGGTTTCATTGAGGAGTTCTCAAAGAACTGTCGGTTCATTTTCACATGCAACTTCAAGAATCGAATCATTGAGCCACTGCACAGTCGGACCACTGTAATTGATTTCAAACTTGATCGATCAGCACGACCAGAAATGGCTGCTCGTTTTCACAAGCGAATGAAGTTTATCCTCGATGAAGAGGGTGTAAAATATTCAGATAAGGTTCTTGCTGAACTGCTCAAGAAATACTTTCCCGACTACCGTAGGGTTCTTAATGAACTTCAGCGATACTCTGTTGGTGGTACCATCGATGAAGGTATACTAAGCAACCTTGCTGAAATCAACACTAAGGGATTGATCGACAGTCTCAAAGATAAAGACTTTAAGAAGATGCGCCAGTGGGTTGCCAACAACGTTGACAGTGATCCGCAGGGCATTTATCGTAAAGTGTATGATGCATTGATCGACAAAGTAAAGCAGGTGCCACACTTGGTACTATTGATTGCTGACTATCAATACAAAGCAGCCTTCGTAGCAGATCCAGAAATCAATCTTACTGCATGTCTGGTTGACATTATGGCTAGCGTGGAGATGAAGTGATGGATATACAAAGTGACGTAGAAAAATTTATGCGAAGTGCCGACCAACCAACCAAGACTGTTCCTGCTTTTGCCGCGACAGAGCAAGAACAACTTTATATGAATCTGATCACCGAGGAGTATGAAGAGCTACTGGAAGCATTCGCGAATAAAGATATCGTTGAAGTAGCCGATGCTGTGTGTGATATTATATGGGTTCTCAGCGGCCTTGCATCGACTCTTGGCATACCAATTGAAGCATGTTGGAATGAAGTTCGAGCATCAAACAATAGTAAAGTTGTTGATGGCAGAATGATCAAAGACGAGGCAGGTAAAGTAATGAAGCCGGACGGATACTTCAGACCAAATCTAAAGAAGGTAATGTTCTCTTGAGTTTAGAGAAACTTCTTGGAGTGAAGGCACATGAAGCCATTGATCCAGAGACATATAAGGTCAAGAAGAAGTCCATCAGCCCGTTTGATTTTGCCAACAGTATCAACTATACTAAAGAGAATCTGATTGTCGATGATTGGTCAGAGAAACAGTACAGTGCATTTATTGTTAACAAGGCACTGTCGTATGGTAGAGATACTGTCAAACTAGCCAATGAGATGAATTCACGCCCACATCTTGATGCTAAGATGCAATACGATTTTCTACGGAGCCTGATACGAAAAGCCAAACGATACAATAAATGGTTGAAGCCAGAGAAAGAAGAGAATCTTCAACTGATTAAAGATTACTTTGGTTACAACAATACCAAGGCACAAGAAGCCATGCGAATACTTACTGATGAGGATCTAGTGAGTATAGAAAAACTAATGTCGAGGGGTGGTAAAGTATAATTTGTATAAATACAGATATAAAGCCACCAACAACATGACGTAAGTTTTCGTAGGAATTAATAATGAGTGAGGATTTCTTTGATATTGATTTCCCTGGATATAGTCCACTGGAGATAAATCTAAAGAATGCAGATGATTTTTTAAAAGTTCGTGAAACATTATCCCGTATCGGGGTCGCTTCTAAAAAAGATAAAGTTCTGTATCAATCATGTCATATCCTGCACAAGCAGGGTAGATATTTCATCACGCATTTTAAAGAGCTATTTGCATTGGATGGCAAAGCAGCAGACTTTACCGAGAACGATATTCAACGTAGAAACACGATTGCTAAGTTGCTGTCCGATTGGGGCTTAGTTGTTGTCATTAATTCTGATGCATTCTTTGAAGACACCGCGCCGCTCAGTCAGATAAAAGTTTTAGCATTCAAAGAGAAGGGTGAATGGTCTTTGGTTGCAAAGTACAATATAGGTAAGAAACGGTAGAAATACCGAATAATCGCTAGAGACATGAAAGTGTTCTAGCACAAACGAGATGCCGCAAGGATCTCACAATTAATCTCGCTGAAAGGGAGAATGAAAATGGTACGAAAGTATACAAGTATAGACGTTGGTAAAATTTTTGAAGATTGGAAGTCCCATGCAATTGGGTTCGACCGAATGTTCGATAGCATGACAGCAGGATCCTCTCCTGCGCCGTATCCACCATACAACATAGTAAAACTCGATGACGATAAATTTTCTATCGAAATCGCTGCCGCTGGTTTTCGCGAGGACGAATTTAACGTCAACGTAGTACCAGAAGGCAATCAACTAATCGTTCAGGGCATACAGGAACGAGATAGTGGAGATGCAGAGGAGAAAGAGTATTATCACAAAGGAATAGCCGCTAGAAACTTTACTCGACATTTTTCATTAGCGGAAGGTGTTCAAGTTCAAAGTGCATCGTTTGAGAATGGTATGCTTAACATCTTACTTATTCGAATCGTGCCAGAAGAGAAGAAAACCATAGAAATTAAGGTTACTTCGATTAAGCCCGAATCAAGCAAGGAGCTGTTGCAAGAAAGTTGATGAAAAGAAATTGAGTTAGTTAACTATTATATTATGATTAGGAGTAGTCCGTTATGAGCAAGAAGACAAGTAAGAAGACAAGCAAAGCAGTTGACCAATTGGGAGATAAGCCACATATTTGTGGTGTAAAGTTGGTATCTGGGGAAGATATAATCTGCATACTCAAGTTGGAAAAGGAACAGAGTCGCTATATGATGCAGAATCCAGCACTGATATTTCTTAAGGAAATGGATAAAGACCCAGAGAAATTCCAAATTGTTTTCAGCCCATTTTGTCCCGCGGCTCATGACGGACAAATCTCAATCGTTACTGACAAGCTAGTCGGTATGTATGCACCAACTACCGAGATAGTGGAACAGTATCGCAACAAATACCGCCATCCCGGTGTCTCAGTTCCTACGGCTGAACCATCAGATGATTTACCTCCAAAATTTGAAGGATAATGCTTGACATTACCACTGTTACCGTGTTATAATATGTATTCAATAGTGAGGGTATTTAATGTCAAGTTTTTATTCATTTGCATGGCAGTACGGCAACAACATTCTGACTCGCGGAGTGCGAGACGGTAAGAAGTTCGTTGAACGGCAGCCATTCCAGCCAACTCTTTATGTCCGTGGTGACTCTAACTCAGAGCATCGCGGCCTTTATGGGGAGCCGCTGAAGTCCATACAGTTTGCAGACAACAATGACTGCCGAGAGTTCATGGACAAGTACAGTAAGATCGACAACTATCCCATCTATGGGCAGACGGATCTGACATATCAGTACATCACAAGAAACTATCCGGGTGCCATAGAATTCGATCTGTCTGCACTATCGATACAGGCAATGGATATTGAAACCACTGCCGAGCATGGTTTTCCGGACGTAGACAATCCCCTAGAAGAAGTTCTGTTGATCTCGATGGTAGATAATCTAACCAAGAAGATTCGCACATGGGGAACTGGTGAGTGGAAATGTGTATCTGATGAAGTACGCGACCTAGATGTAGAATACATCGCATGTGCTGATGAGTACGAGCTACTCGAAAAGTTTATGTCTTGGTGGGTCTCGGAGTATCCAGATATCATCACTGGTTGGAATTCCAAGTTCTTTGATATTCCATATCTGATTTCTCGTATTGGTCGTATCTTTGGCAATGACGCTAAGAATTCATTTAGCCCATTCAACATGACCCGCAAGCGCACCATCACAATTCACAATCAAGAGAGGACTACATACGACATTAAAGGGGTTACTCACTTAGATTATCTTGATCTCTATCAGAAGTTCACCTACGCAGCCCAGGAGTCATATAAACTTGATTACATTGCTGAAGTAGAACTTGGTAAGAACAAGCTGGAGAATCAGTACGAGACTTTTCGTGAGTTCTATGAGAATGATTGGAATAAGTTCATCGATTATAACATCATCGATGCCAAGATTGTTGACGAACTTGAAGACAAGATGAAGTTGATCGAACTGATTGCCACGATGGCATATGACTCCAAGTGTAACTTTGAAGATGTCTATTCCTCAGTACGAACTTGGGATTGTCTGTTGTATAATCACCTTCTTGAAAAGAACATAATGATTCCTCAGAAGAAGCGATTTGCAGAACAGACGGGCATCAAAGGTGGATATGTTCAAGAGCCAGTCCCAGGCAAGTACAAGTGGGTTGTGTCTGTTGATGCTACCTCTCTGTATCCATCAATCATTATGCAACACAATCTATCACCAGAGAAGTTCGCGGATGTCAGCCCACTAGATTGCACAGTCGATTCTCTATTAGAACGGCGCCACGATACCTCAAATTTGAAAGAACAGAATCTCTCAATGGCAGCTAACGGCTACTGTTTCACCCGCGAAACACAGGGCTTGTTTCCAGAGATAACGCAGAAGTTTTTCGATGATCGCCAGCGATACAAGAAGCTGATGAAAGATGCCGAGCGTGAATACGAGAAGACCAAAGATCCCAAGCTATTGGATGATATCGCAAAATACAACAACTTCCAGATGGCGAGAAAGATTCAGTTAAACTCCCTGTTTGGCGCGATGGGCAATAAGTACTTCAGATATTTTGACGAGCGAATTGCGGAGGGCATTACCCTGACTGGTCAGTTCATCATCCGAGAGACAGCCAAAGCACTTGATGAATATCTAAATAAGTTTGTCGGTACCGAGGGCATCAACTACTCCTTCTATTCTGATACTGACTCATGTTATATCACCCTTGATCCACTGGTCGAGAAGTACATGCAGGGCATGACCAAAGATCAAATCATTGATGCAATCGACAAACTAACCACAGACAAGTTAGAGCCTGCAATCAACGCAGCCATGGCTGACATATGTGGATATATGAATGCATTTGATGAGAAGATATTCTTTAAGCGAGAAGCAATCGCCGACACGGGTATCTGGATCGCCAAGAAACGATACGCACTTAATGTATACGACAATGAGGGAGTGCGGTACACCGAGCCTAAACTGAAAGTCATGGGCTTAGAAATTGTTCGCTCATCTACGCCAGCACCAGTTCGTAAGTCGCTTAAAGAAGCGGTGCGTCTGTGCCTGACTGCGGAGGAGACAGACCTACAAGAGTTTGTTGATGCGACATGGCAAGCATTCAAAGATATGACACCAGAGCAGATTGCCTTCCCTCGTGGCTGCAACAATCTAAAAAAGTATTCATCATCATCCCACATATATTCCAAGGGTACTCCAATGCATGTTCGTGGTGCATTGATGTACAATCACCAATTACGTGGGGCTAAATTAACACACAAGTATCAGGAGATTAGGGAAGGGGATAAGATTAAATTTATCTATCTCAAAGAGCCAAACATCATCTTTGAAAATGTGATAGGATTCAATGGTAAATTACCTCCTGAATTTGACTTGCATCGCTACGTGGATTATGATATGATGTTTACTAAAGCATTTATTGAACCAATGAACACAATCACGCAAGGCCTCAACTGGAATCCCAGACCAGTTGCATCACTCGCTGGATTATTTTCGTGAACCAAACACAACTGAGAGTATAATATATGAGCCTAATTGACAAGATAAAAAGTAATTCAACCATCAAAGAGAGTTCTGTGCTGACAGACTCCAAGTTTTTCGGATCGAAAGACCTGATTCAAACTTCGGTGCCAGCATTGAACGTGGCTCTGAGTGGCAAACTAGATGGTGGTCTAACACCCGGGCTGACCGTATTCGCTGGTCCATCAAAGCATTTTAAGACAGCGTTTGCAATGCTGTTGGCTAAGTCTTATCTGGACAAGTACGATGATGGTGTCATTTTATTTTACGATTCAGAATTTGGGGCACCACAGGGATACTTCACCAGCTTTGGCATCAACACTGATAGAGTGATCCATACACCCATCACCGACATCGAGCAGTTAAAGCATGATGTTATGTCACAGATGAATGGCTTCCAACGAGGCGATCATGTAATGATTATCATTGACTCTGTTGGCAACCTAGCATCAAAGAAAGAAGTTGATGATGCGCTTGATGGTAAGTCTGTTGCTGATATGACCCGCGCCAAACAAATGAAGTCGCTGTTTAGAATGATCACACCACACTTAACAATCAAAGATATTCCTGCAATCGTAGTCAATCATACCTATATGGAAATTGGGATGTTTCCTAAAGCGGTTGTTTCAGGCGGAACTGGAATTTATTATTCCGCAAACGAGATATTTATTATTGGTCGACAGCAAGAGAAAACGGGTAGTGATGTCGTTGGTTACAATTTCATTATCAACGTGGAGAAATCAAGATTCGTCCGAGAGAAGTCTAAGATTCCACTTGAAGTTACGTTTGAAGGCGGCATCAGCAAGTGGTCAGGGCTGTTAGACATGGCTATCGAGGCTGGTCATGTAGTCAAACCCTCTAATGGATGGTATCAAATCGCTAGTGATGGTACTGACAGCAAGAAGTTTCGCCGTAAAGAAACTGATACCAAAGAGTTTTGGATTCCAATTCTATCTGACAAGTCATTCAATGAGTGGATCGAACGCCGATATATTATCTCAAGTGAACGTATCATGAATGAAGAAGTCACTTCGGAAGATGTTTCAGCAGCATACTCGGATGAGTAATGGCGGAGTCACCAACAACACACACGAATGTGATAAATGTTTGGGTACAATTGTTGACATGGAAGCCGCTTTATGTTTTAATAGTATAGACAAAGACTTGTATCTATGTGAACCTTGCATAGAGCAAATACGAAAAGAATTCATAGAGGAAGAGTTAAAGAATGGATAATATTGAGCAAATTATAATTGCACACCTTTGTAATGATGAAGAGTATATACGAAAAGTAATACCCTTTATGAAAGAAGAGTACTTCGGCGAGCCAGCAACTCGCCAAGTATTCAATGCTGTTAATAATTTTGTGGACAAATACAACTCGGTGCCATCTAAGTCTGCCCTGTTGATTGCACTGCAAGAAAATCGCCAAGTCACTGAAGAACTTTATGGTACATGTGAGACCTTAATCAATGCGATGCAGCCCGATGTGGGTGTAGAGCAAGCATGGCTCCTAGATGAGACAGAGAAATTCTGTAAAGACAAGGCATTGTACAACGCCATTATGCAATCGATTCAGATTATCGATGGTGGTGATAAGTCGATGGACAAAGGCGCATTGCCTAGTATCCTATCCGAAGCACTTGGTGTTGGCTTTGATAATAATGTCGGCCACGATTATTTAGAGAATGCCGATGCGCGGTATGAATTCTACCATAGAGTAGAAGAGATGATTCCATTCGATCTCGATTATTTCAATCGCATCACGGATGGTGGTCTTAGAAACAAGACATTGAATGTCGCACTTGCCGGCACAGGTGTTGGAAAATCTCTGTTCATGTGTCACATGGCAGCCTCGTGTATTGCACAGGGCAAGAATGTTTTATACATCACATGTGAGATGGCAGAAGAACGTATTGCCGAACGAATCGATGCTAACATGATGAACGTAGCTATAGGTGATCTGAAATCTTTATCCAAGAAAATGTTTGATGATAGAGTCAAGAAAATTCAAGATAAAGTTGATGGTCGACTAATCATCAAAGAGTATCCCACCGCTTCTGCACATGCTGGTCACTTCAAGGCATTATTGGATGAGTTGAGACTCAAACGAACTTTTGCTCCTGATATTATCTTCATTGACTATCTGAATATTTGTTTGAGCAGCCGATTTGGTGGTAGTTCGAATGCCAATTCATATACCATCATTAAGAGTATCGCCGAAGAATTGCGTGGTCTTGCAGTTGAGATGAATGTGCCAATTGTAACAGCGACACAGACCACCCGCGGCGGCTACAATAATAGTGATGTTGAACTGACGGATACCTCAGAATGTATATTCGTTGACGAGAAGGTTACAATGCGAAACGGCGAAACAAAACGTATGGGAGATGTGGTATTCGGGGACCAGATCAAAACAAACGATGATTACAAAACTGTTATGAAAGTGCATCATCCAAAAACAAAAGACTGTGTTAAAATACTTCTAAAATCAGGTAAGACTATCATCGTATCGAAAGACCATGTTTTTCCCACCTCCTCGGGTCGTAAATCTGTTAATACTGGTCTTCAAATTGGTTCTAAAATGAACACTTCGCATGATTAAATCTGTCGTTAAAATCACAATTTGTATAAATATCATTAAACGAACAACAGATTTAATGATATGAGAAAATGTAAAACAACAGAAAAAGTAGAATTTGTACGGATAATAAACGGGTCAAATTATCCGGACTTATTGTCTTTGCAATTAGATGTGTTTATAGAAGCCGGATACTCTTGGTCAAAAATGAAAAGAAGGCTACAAGTATTATCTGATATATCATATCGATATGAGAAAAGCGCGATACAGGAGAAATATGATGAATATTTCTCCTCGGGGCAATATGAAAAATTGCGAATTCGATATGGCGAAGAACGGGTGGTACAATATAAATCTGCATTATCAAAACGCCCAAGGGCTGAAGTTGTTTCTAATCTTACGAAGTCGTATTGGATCAATAAGGGATATACCCTAGATGAGGCAATTTCTGCTATATCCAAGATACAATCAAGTTACGCAAAAAGAAGAAGCCCTGCATCATATGCCAATCACTCTGCTAAGATAAAGATTTCATTAGATTATTGGACATCACGTGGGTATACTGTTGAAGAGGCCGAATTATTAAGATCACCCTATCTATTAGAATGTAGTACTAGTTTGGAGGGGTTCATTGCCAGACACGGTGAACAGGAAGGGACTGCTAAGTATTTTTCAAAAATTGAAACATATAAAGAAAGTATGAGAAATAACTTATCCAATAGAAGAACGGGCGGCACTGTTTCAAAAGAATCAATAAAATTCTTTATACCACTATACAAATATTGCCGCCAGCTTGGAATATCCAGAGAAGATATATATTTTGGTATTAATGGTTCACGCGAATTCTTTCTAAGAAAGCCGCAGAAGAAAAACGAAGGCAAATTTTTAGATTTTTGTATACCTAGTCTAAAAATTGTGGTGGAATACAATGGTACGTTCTGGCATCCCAGAAAAAGGGAAGATTGGAATAGTCCATTTGTTGATTATGACACCGCATTAGCAGCAGATAACTTGAGATATGATCTGATAGAATCAAGAATGTTTGATTGTCATATCGTGTGGTCAGATGATGATTTGAATGCAAAACAAAACGAAATCAGGAAAGATATTAATGAAAGGTACACACATGAATGATATGAATACAGTTCCAAGAGACGATCAATTTTACAAATGTTTTGCCATGGCAGGAAGTCTCATCGAGCGAGGATACTCAATTGGTAACATTAGTCAAACTGAATTGGCAGAGACCCTTTGGAAATTGGAGGCAGAGAAAGCAGAGAAGAACGAGAAGTCGGATTCCAATCTAATTTATAACGATGAAATTGTGTCCATCGAAGAAGTTGGCGCCCTAGAGACAATAGACATCTCCGTATCAGGCGACAACTTATTCTATTGCAACGGAATATTAACTAAAAACAGTTTTGGTTTACCTGCAACGGCCGATCTGATGTTCGCCTTGATCTCCACTGAGGAGTTAGAAGCGCAGGGTCATATCATGGTCAAGCAATTAAAGAACCGTTACAATAATGCCAACGAGAACAAACGATTTATGATAGGGGTTGACAGATCCAAGATGCGATTGTATGACTTAGAGGAATCATTCCAACAGAACATCACAGACGCTGGCAGAACTGCCGACAAGAACGAGCAAACATATGATGATTCTGTTCCAATGTTTGATAGAACCGCATCAGCGGCGGGATTAGATAAGATAAAATATTGATACTTTTTGGTTAGTATAAATACAGTTACTGGAGAGATATATGAATCAATTACTTATTGGTATTATTCTTGCATTTGGTATAACTGGATACTTCTACTACAATCAAACGCAAACCGAATTAACCGAGTTACGGACACAAGTCCTGGCTTACGAGATGAAGTTTGCTGTACAAGAAGATACTATAAATACATTACAAGAACAACACGCAATACAGACAGATGCGCTTGTTGAAATGGCGGAGAACAATCGAGATATTATTGCCGAGCGCGACCGGTATCTAGATGTATTCCGTAGACATGACTTAGCAAAACTGGCAAATGCGAAGCCGGGGATGCTAGAACCTAGAGTTAATAATGCAACTAAAAAAGTTTTTGAAAGCCTCGAAAAAGATAGCACTTTCGATTTCAGTGCTGGTGCTCATTAATGGATGTTCTCTTTTAAAGAAGGCACCACGTGAAGTAGAAATTAAGACCGTTCAGCTTCGAACACAAATACAACAGCCTGTATTGCCTCGCGCAATTGTCATGAAGGAACCCAAGTGGTATGTTGTATCTAATGCGAACATCGATGATTTCATGTCGCGCATTGGAAAAGAAACCGGGGGTGTATTTTTCGCAATGTCTCCCGGAGATTATGAGTTAATGGCATATAATCTGCAAGAAATTAAGCGATTTATTAAAGAAATAAAAGAAGTGATTGTATATTACCGCGCGGTAACCCTAGATGATGAAATAGAAAACTCAGATAGGAAATTACCAAATGGCCAACAAACAGCTAGACAAGAATAGTGTATTAAATAGCGCAGACATGGATGGTGACGGAGTAGTCACCGACGCCGAGTTGGAAAAACACGAGCGAATGTTGCGAATGGAGAATGAAGACAAGCGCGAAGATGCGATGCGGAATATGGCATGGTTCGCTCTCGCTGGAATGCTCCTCTATCCATTCGCAGTTGTCATTGCGGTTGCAACAGGATTAGAAGGAGCATCCAAGATACTCGGTGATATGGCAGCAACATATTTTGTCTCCGTAGCTGGTATTGTCGCAGCATTCTTTGCCGCACAATCAGTCGGTCGAAGCCGCGGCGGATAAGAATAAATCCTAGACATCACCCACCCTCCTCATTGGCACGATGTTCCTCTCTGATTTAAAAATACATGAAAATAACTGATAAAAACCAGAAATAGGGGTTGACTTTTGGCACCATTGTGTTATAATAGATATATAAATTGAGGATGGAGAATACATTATGTACAAGTTATTTCAGATTTCGGTACCCAGAGAGCAGATGCTCGAAGTCAATCGACTAGGTTGGGCTGAAGCGTTCAAGCATTATCCCCTAGTTGAAGCACAGCAAGCACTCTGCATGGGTGGATCAGAATCATGGGTAACATCATATGATTCACTGTTCACCCACGTGGCCGACCTTACTGCTGATAATCTAGAAGAGGCGTTCCGTCTCCACAATTTCCAGGAAGAAGATAAAATCATCCGTCATGCCAGACAGCATACTATGTCGGTCGGCGATGTTCTTGTCGGTGAGTACGGAGATGCCCATATGTGTGACAAAAGTGGATGGACTCAATTGATGTCCAGTAGTATAGGATCAGATGAGGCAACAGCGTAATGAATAGTCTACAAGAGAAACCCAACGAGGATCATATTCGCAACGGTGGTTGTTATGATCGCGGCGCGGCAGATAGCTACTATGGTAGACCACGCGCTCCACATTACTTCGTGGCTGAAAGCTATGCATCGGAGTTAGTAGAAGAGCATGACATGACCCAAGAAGAGAGTATTCAATATTCTCAGGGCTACACGGACAACGAATTAGAAGGCAGTTTTAAAGAATGGTAAAATTCAATCCACAAGAAGTCGAGAATTCCAAGAGAATTTTCAAATCGGCCACGCCGAAGTATACTGCTGATTGGTATATTAAATGGATTGCATCGATATTTGTATTAAGTGCCATGGCATTTAGATCGACGGGTGGCTTTCCCGAGTATGACATAATCCTATCATTTATTGGCTGTCTGCTGTGGTTAGTAGTATCGATCATATGGCAAGATAGAGCATTAATAGTACTGAATGCAGCAGCCTCGGTGATGCTAGCCTCTGGAGTTATCAAACAATTCATTGAAATTCCATTATAAGTAGCTGAGTATGACCAACCGAACCAACCGGAGTCGCTTCCGGATAATATGCAAATTGCAATGCATATGAAGTAGAAGTCCTGTGGCAGGGATAAAACTATTGCACGATGGCAAGTAGCTCGTATTCTGGGATGCGTTAGTGGGTAGTAATGGAGACTTATTCAGTCGTTGAAGGTGTTACCCACACTCAGGCTCTCATTGCTCTTATAAATAAAAAGAGTAACACATTGATTGGATATATTATGCCTACCTATAAATTTAAGAACGATATTACTGGTGAAGTTTGGGAACAATTCATGGGCATAAGTGCAAGTGAAGTTTGGCTCGAAGAGAACCCCGACTGCCACAAGATGCCCATTGCGATGTCAATAATTGGCGGCACAGGTGATGCAGTAAAACCAAACGGTGGATTCACCGAAGTAATGCAAGGAATTGCAGCAGCTAATCCATACTCGCCACTGGCGGACACATATGGAAAGAAAGACCCCACGTCGGTCAAACTACGAAACACTGTAGCCAACGTCAAGAAGAAAGTTGGCAACACACTGGAATAACGATTGAAATTCGCGAAAGACATAAATACGAAGTAGATCGCGGCATTGAATTAGAAGTTAAGAACTTAGAAAAAACTACGGGAACAAAAAAGGCAAGTTTGTCTATTCCAGTGAGATAAAAATCTAAGATAAATCCAAGTTAACACACAAGAAGAAAATACTGGACGTAGAGAAAGATGATTAAATTTTCTAGTTATCTCATTGAAGATGCAAACGGCAAGAATTTGCACCTAGAGCATCTTGAGGATGAGATAATAAATTTTGGCATAAACGGTGGCAGAGGTGCCATTAATTTTCTACGATCATTAAGAGATATGATGGCTGGCCATTCCCGTTCTTCACTCAACATGACAGTTAAGTGGGACGGCGCACCAGCCATCTTTGCAGGTATAGACCCAAGTGACGGTAAATTTTTTGTAGCAAAGAAGTCAGTATTCAATAAGACTCCGTTGTTATATAAATCGATAAGAGAGATCGAAACCGACGCTCGGCTACCCGCAGCACTGAAGCCTAAATTCAAACTCGCATTAATAGAGTTTGGTAAATTAGGAATCAAAAATGTCCTACAGGGCGATTTGATGTTTACAAAAGAAGACCTCGAGAATGAAACTATCGACGGTCAAAAGTACACTACATTTCAACCGAACGCAATTGTATATGCTGTTCAACGTGACTCAGCATTGGATAAGAAAATCAAATCTGCAAAGATTGGTGTCGTTTGGCATACCACATATACTGGACCATCACTTGAGAAAATGACTGCATCGTTTGGTGCCAATATCAAAAATCTCAAATGGAACAAAAATATATGGATGGATGATGCTACATACAAGGATACCAGCGGCACCGCCACATTTACTGCTTCAGAGACTGCTGTTGTTACTGCTAAACTTGCAGAGACAGGCAGACAATTTCAAAAAATTGACTCTAATGAATTGGCTAAATTCTTACGGCTACAAGCATCACTAACAGGTAAGTTTGTTGGTGCTAGTCTGAAGACTTACAACAATTCCAAAGTCAGAATTGGCGCAGAGATAACGAATCCAAAGGCACACGCTCAAGGTTACTTAGCATGGGTTGAAGCTAAATTCGACACAGAAAAAGCCAAGTTAAAGACCGAGAAAAGCCAGATCGCAATCGAGGACAAAAAGACCGAGACCCTCCGAGAAATTAGTAAGTTAGTCATCTTACTTGAAAACGTCATCATCTTCCAGAATTTACTTGTTGCTGCGAAGATGATGATAGTTTCCAAGCTTGATAAAGTAAAACAAATAACCAACACTTTTGTTCGTACATCAACTGGCATGAAGGTAGTTAATCCAGAAGGATATGTCGCAATTGATCGAGTTAATGGAAATGCAGTGAAACTTGTTGACCGTATGGAATTTTCATACAACAATTTTACCGCCATCAAGGCTTGGGATAGATAAATAGGTTTAATAATTAGTATAAATAGTTACTGATGATACTCTAACCGAAGAGATTTTAAACCATGTTCCGTAATATAAACGAAGCGAAAGAAAAACATATTGTGTTTGCATTCGGCAGATTCAATCCTCCCACTGCTGGCCACAGTAAACTCATTGATAAAGTGCAGTCCGAGGCGCGGAAGCGTAATGCAGGCAATCGAATCATTGTGAGTCATTCGCAGGACAAACACAAGAATCCCCTGACTGCCCAAGATAAGATCAAGTATCTGTCACAGATTCATCCTACCGTCAAATTCGAAGCATCTTCCAGAACATATCCCCACTTCATTGCACATCTGAAAAAGATGCACAAAGAAGGGCACACACATGTCACCATGGTAGCTGGCTCTGACCGAGTACAAGAATTCCAACGACTTGCTGATAAGTATAATGGCAAAGACTATGAGTTCAAACAACTGAAAGTTGTGTCTGCGGGTGAGCGAGATCCTGACGCGGAGGGTGTTACTGGCATCAGTGGCACTAAGATGCGCGCCCATGCGTCCAATAACGATTTTAAATCATTCAAACTCGGGCTACATACACGAGCAAGCGCCGTTGTTGCGAAGAACTTATTCAAGGCAGTTCGTAAAGGAATGCAACTCCATGAAGGCGATGTGCGCCACTCCTTCTTCAGTTTTATTCAGGAACAATAATGTCTCTATCAATACTACAAAAAAAATGCGGTGTATCCGCCGATGGTCTTTTCGGTCCCGGCACAATAAACGCTGCTGCGAAATACTACGAGCTAACAGACCTAGAAGCGGCTCATTTCTTCGGCCAAGTCGGTCACGAGAGCGGCAACTTTAAAGCATTCAGTGAAAATCTAAATTACTCCGCTAAAGCATTAGACTCTATATTCGGAAAATATTTTGTAAGAGCAGGTCGAGACTCAGAAGAATTTGCACGACAGCCAGAGAAAATTGCCAACGTAGTCTATTCAGGCAGAATGGGTAATGGCAACGAAGCATCTGGTGACGGCTGGAAGTATCGTGGTCGAGGTGCGCTTCAGCTTACAGGCAGGAACAACTACGAAGCCTTCGCCAGCTCTCTTGGCAATGACGATATCATAGAAAATCCAGAGTGCGTGGGAGAAGAGTTTGCATTTGAATCTGCTATGTTCTTTTTCAAGCAAAATAATCTCTGGGAAATTTGCAATGAGGGTGTGAATGATGCTATAATAGAGAAGTTGACAAAGCGCATCAACGGCGGCACCCACGGTTTAGCAGATAGAACTGAAAAGACAAAAAAATATTATAGTTATGTAACTCGCAAATAGGAATTATTATGAAGCCAATTGGATTAATTATCGTAGCAATTCTACTTACTGCATGTGGTAGTATACTGAATTTGATACCAGATCGATTTGATAATGTCGAATTCGCACATCTTGTCTCGTTAAATGTGGATGCAAACATGTCCCGACAAGGATGTGAAATAGCAGTTGACACATACAAGAATGCATTGTTCCTCAAGAAGTACTCCGAGGGCACAATGAATAAAACCAACAACGAAATCTACGGCGAGATACACTCCCTAGTAGAAGAATTGTACAGGCGAGAAGCTCCATCCGTGATGTATTGTAAACTTAAATGGAACAATATTATCGAAGCAACGGATGCTGCAATCGCTTTATCCGGTAAAAGAATTAAAAAATAAGGAATGATGAATATGATTGAATCAGAAGAAGCATTATTACTACACTATGAAAAGAAAGTAATGGAACTACAAAACTACCTAGTGAGTGAAGAAATTACTCGCTCTGAGTACGATGAATTAATAAAAGACTTCGCCGACGTAGACGCAATTCGTGATAACATCGGTGATGAGAAGATGAAGATACATGCGGAAATGATTATAACACATCTTTCCAAACTCTTAACTGTCATTTAAGTATAAATACTAGTATGAATAAAACATTCGCAGATTTCGTAGAATTAGATGAGGGTATCAATGACCCTGGCATCTTTAAAGCCGTGTTTCTTGCAGGCGGACCTGGTAGTGGTAAGTCATTTATCGCCGGCAAGGCTGCCCTAACTGTCTTTGGATTGAAACTTGTAAATTCGGACATCGCATTTGAAATAGCACTGAAGAAAGCTGGATTAGAAGCATCCCCGGAGAACATTTTCACAACTAAGGGTCAGTCACTTAGAGATAGAGCCAAGAAGTTAACCAAAATGAGACAGACAGGATATATCGATGGAAGAATCGGTCTGATCATTGACGGCACAGGCAAAGACTACAACAAGATTGCAGGGCAGAAGAAAGGACTAGAAGAGCTTGGCTATGATTGTGCAATGATCTTTGTTAACACAAGTGAAACAACTGCACAAGACCGAAATCTGGATCGCGAACGGACTATGCCACAGGCCCAAGTTTCTAAGATGTGGCAGAGAGTCCAGAACAACATTGGCAAATTTCAAAATCTCTTCGGCGCAGGCACCTTTCATGTTGTAGACAACAATACAGACTCTAATTACAAGGGCGCCGTTCTTGACGTATATCGAAAAATCGGTGCATGGACTAAAACACCTCCTAGGAATTATAAAGCTGCTCGATGGATTAAGGCACAGAAACTTACCCGCTCCAATGAGACTAAGAGTAGATTGCGAGAATCAATTGATCCCGTGAAAGAGTATGGTCCAACATTCGTTGCCTCTGCCAAGCAACTGGCCAAGCAACGTAAGTTGACCAAGGAACTTGGTGTTAAACTTGCAGATGTTACGAAGTCTTTAGGTCATCCCGTCGCGGCTGGTGGTCTTACTTCGGTGGCACTCGCAAGGTTACCTGCCGAGGTGAAGTCTAACCCCAAGTGGAAAGCTGCCGATAAAGCATTAGATGTTTCATTTGAGAAAGAACATCAAATGAATCTGCTGATGCTTAGAACGTTTAACAGACAGATGCGAGACTTCATGAACAAAGACAGAAGATCATATATGGCTTTGTTTGAAGCAAGAAAAGTATCAAACACCGAAATCAAGGAAGAGGGTGGTGATATTGGTAGAAATGCTCTGTTGATGAAAGATCGCCTAGGCAAGTCATCAATGCAAAAGAAGGCTGCCAAGCGTAAAGAAAAGCTCACGTTGAAGACGTTGGAGCCGATTAAAACTGTGTCGGAAGAACCGGAACCATACAGCGCACAGAAGCACGAATGGGGTACACCCGAGGGAACTAAGTTATATAAAGATATGACACCTGGGCAGGGAGACATCCATGCACCCGAAGCTCGTGCATTGACTCGTGACGAGTTGATTAAACTGAATGTATTGAAGTCGAAGATCCGTGAAGATTATGACCAGCCTCACGAAGATGACGAACCAGTAGGCGCGAAAACAAAGGCTAAGTATGCGGCTGACAATGCCGACGCTGCATTAGACTTACCATCCAATTTCGAGTTTTCTGAAGTAGAGATACTGGAGATGGAATCGGAAATCGATATCATGTCTTTCGAGGACATGATAAATCTTGGTATGTATGATGATTCTGAACTTGATGTGTTTGATCAGATCGAGGACATTGAAGCCGATGTCGAGGCTGATGAAGAAGATAATGTCAGTATAGCGGAAGTGTCCCTCGATGAGGAACTTTCTGTTCAGGGCAGAATGAAACGTAGATTTCATGCAAGGCGCAACAGGCAGAAGCTGAAAGTTGCTAGAATGCGAGCCTCAAGAAGGGCGGCTGATCCTGCACGAATTAAGAAACGCGCACAACGTGGCGCGTTGTCAGTCATTAAGAAGCGGTTTGCTAGAGGTCGTGATATTAAATCATTGCCGCCAGCAGAGAAAGCGAGACTTGAGAAAATGGTTTCACATAAGTTCTCTGGTCTGGTTAGTAGACTGGCTGTTCGCATGGTACCACTTGTGCGTAAGAACGAGCTAAATCGAATTAAGAAGGGCGGAAGCATGAAGAGCCAAGCTTCCAAGAAGTTCAAAATAAAGAAGGGCGGCAATTTGAATAAGTACAAGGCTAAGAAATTCAAGATTGTGAAGTCGAAAGCTCCGAAGAAAAAGAAATGACCCAGAAAGAAGAGTCATTGGATGTAGATCCGCCGACCATCATCGAGGCACCTCGTTGGAGTCTGGTTCAGTATATCAAAGAGTTTTTCCTTGAGAAATATGAGTTAACCATATTCTTCCAGGGTGAAGTCCACGTACAGCTTGATGGTACTAGGATCGAAACCTTCACTCCCAAGACGTATTATGCTAAAAAAATCAAGAAACTGTCTCCCAAGAATATTGTTTTCATTGATACTGCCAATATTCGGCACGTCATACAAGTGACCACACCAGTCGGATACTCACTCAAGAAAATTTATTGATCACGGCAGATGTTCTTCTCTGCATACACCTAATACCAAATAGATTCAAGGGATGTCAGTTATCCCGGGGATTTTATTATTATAAATAATAACAGTAAACAACACATCATTGGAGAGCAGCAATGTCGATTGAAAGACAGATAAAAGATATCATGTCAGGCACTCAAGATATTATGGAAGCAGATATGGACAAGCGCCTTGACATGCTTGTTCGGCAGGGATTAATGCCAGCATCAAAATTGCCCATTTTAAAGCGTGGTCTTGCCAAATTAAATGGCGGAAAAGCCTTGGCACCGAACGAGCGAGATGCAGTAAACTCGTTAATGAATTCATTCATGTTCATTGTTCTTGGTGATGATACAGTATTCACTCGTGCTAAGATGCACACACAGAAGAATCATAAAATGACGGAAGCTGTTGATGAGGAAGATGAATTTCTCACCGACGATGACGTAGAGCAATTATTTGGTGAAGACGATTTCGTTTATGACGAAGACTTGGCTGAAGTCTCTCTGGTGCACCAAGTACAGGAGAAGCTAGTCTCTCAGATGACTTCTGCTGAAAAAGCAGCAAATGATGCCAGACGCAAAGAATACAACGCCTTTCAGAAGTCTAAGCGAACCACTCCTCATAATACTAGTGCGACTCAAGGTAAGATGATGTCACCTAAAGGCACGATGTATGAAGGTGGTGAAGATTTCGAACCTCACTACATGTACAAAGATGGCAAGAAAGAAAAAGCTGAAAAGCCTGAAGATCACGAGAGACTGAAGAAAGCAGGTTACACTAACTCGGTAGTTAATGAAGATGGACCTATCACAGAAGCAGCATATAAGCTGTATCACAAAAGCTATACTGATGCGATCAACACCGCACATGCGCACCACGCTAAAAGTGGATTAAAAGTCTCTGATAGCGACCGCGATACTCACATTGCTATGGGCTCAAAGAAGCCTGGCTCGGGTAAGACTACTACTCTCAATGTTCCAGCGACACATACTTCTGGTGACTCACATACCATCCACACTCAAGTATACAATAAGGGTGGAAATTCTCCATATGAATTGAATACATACTCTTCTAAGACCCCAAAGAAAAGCGGGCCAAAGAAGACTAATGAGGGCTTCGGAGTGGCTCCACCTGCTTCAGGCGAAGAAATGCGTGACAAAGCTCAAAGACAGGCCAAACGTTTGGCTAGAAAGAAATCCAGAGAACAAATTGATACTGATCCAGGTGCAAAAATAGCTATGAAAGAATCATATAAAGATAAGTTCGAGGCAATGCTCAAAAAGTCTGGTAAGACTTTAGTTGATATGTCAGACGAAGAGAAGAAAGAATTTTTTGCTAATCTTGATTCCGATCATGAAGCAAAGAACGAGGAAACATTACGCGGTATTAGTTTCGTTGATCACGCATTGGAAGAATCAGATTCTGCTCTATCCCCCGAGGAAGAATCTGAAGCAGCACCGCAGTTGGCGGAAGTAGTTGAGGAAGATGATGTTCAAGAAGATGTAAAACCATTTGATAAGAACGCCCGACTACATATGATTAAAACAGCAGCGCGAAATGTTGCTAAGAAATCAGCAGCAGCCGCGGTTAGAGCAGCAAAATCAGATTACAAACAATCAAGTAAGCG
>Ga0307995_1000418_pt1 | contig 29431 bp, 16 predicted proteins | sample EllFjometagen262_FD_203132 | JGI IMG/M metagenome (GOLD analysis project Ga0307995, IMG submission 203132) | Marine microbial communities from Ellis Fjord, Antarctic Ocean - #262 | ecosystem: Environmental > Aquatic > Marine > Unclassified | place: Southern Ocean | collected 2014-11-02 | reverse complement strand
AATCGTCACCGGCCGTCCGGACGAGGACCGGGCGGGGTGCGCGTGCGATACCCTCTGCTTTGACGTGGCGCCGGGGGAGCTCTTCCCCGACATCGCGCCCGCCAAGGTCACAAATATCATTATCGATGCTCGCGTCCAGGTGAGCGACACCAGCCCCCGGGACGCGGCCTGCAGAGCCTCGGCAGGAGAGGAAGACGGGAACGCCGTGCTGCACACGGAGCAGGTGGTTGGCATGTTTGCCGTGCTACCACCACCCGAAGGGTTTCAGGAGAAGGAGGTGCCGGACGGAGATGCAGAAATTGCATACCAGACTCCAGACCCGCCGCAGCGAGCGCCCCGCACGACAAAGAGCGTGCTCGGATCACTGTCCTCCGCCAATAAGTTGACGTCGGTCGTGGTGGCGACCGTCTTCGGAATCACTGCCATAGTCTCGGCGTGCGTATTTGCGGCGGGTGGAGCCAGGGAAGACGCCGCCTGGCGGGCAGGAAGATATGCTCCCGAAAAGCCCGGACACGCAGAACGGCTGCGCGTCTCGTTCGCAACAGCACAAGCGCCCGTGCAAAACAAGAACAACTATTTCAACAGACGTTTTAGAAATAGACACGACACGCTCCGGTAGCTATAATTTGTAATACATTCTTTTATTAACGGCAGTATGGTTCTATTAGCATGGCATCTATTTTAAATTCTAGCCCATCTGCCGCATCGAGCGCCTCAATCTCCTCCTCGCCGACGAGGAGACCATACTGGTCCTCCATGTCACGCTGCAACATCTCGACCGCACAGCTACACGCCGTGTCCTTGCTGCCTGCCTCCACCGTGTAAACCTTCCTGTACTGGGCGAGAAGCCCACCAGCACTGCAGATCCGGGAATCACTGATGAAGATGAGGACGTTTCCCATCTCGTCGTTAATCTCCGCCCGTTCGCAAGCATCCCCGTAGCCATCGACAGAGGTTTCGTTCCAAGGATCGTCCAAGTCTTCTGCGAGATCCATGAGTCGCTCCTCGTCAAACTTTGCACTTATAGTGATGAGATATTGCTGCAATTGTGCTTCTGCCCGTGGCGCGATGCTGGCAAAGGAGCTGGGCAGCGGGCGGTTTTTTGCGGCGACCATGATGCGTTGGTTTGGTATATCCACATCTCTCATATTCAGCGGCGCGGCTATATTTTTCATCGATATCTGATAAAAGTTGGTTCATTTAGTTCTATATCATATAACGTTTTCTACATGAACGGGTCCGACTCCGAATGATCATTGTAATGGTCACTCCACCGCGGCGACTCAGATTTGCTTTGGGCATACTTGCTTTTGGACTTGCTTTTGGACTTGCTTTTGGACTCGCTCGCGGACTCGCTCGAGGACTCGCTCGCGGACTCGAGCTCGGTCTCGAGCTCGGACACGCTGTCGGACTTGTCCATGGACTCGATCTCGCCCGGCTCTTTTCCCGCAATCGCCCCCACCGGCTGAAGGCAAGGACGCTTGGCACGCCGTGAGTGCAGAACGGCGTCGCGGGCTTGCTTGAGCTGTCGCGTCCCGACAGCCTGCCGGGCCTGCCGGTGATCTCCGGTGCTGTACGTTGCTGGTGAGCGGCTCATCACGATGACGGTATTGTTGGCACGCTGCCCCGCGAGCGCGTGCTCGACCAAGGAGACGTCGGATCGAGAGCGCAGCTGCACACTCATGTAATATTCTTGCTTCGCGGCGAATCGGCGAATCTCTTCGGAGTCGCCCCCTCGCATCAGACTGAACCGTACCCCGAAATGGCTCATCAACGGGCTCTTGATGGGTGACCCGCCCGGACGCGTGACTGCGGCCGCGACGAGGTCAAGAATCGGGTGTGAGAGCTCGTCGTCCCGAGGGCCAACGTGCATAAAGTTGACCTCGTAGAGCGGGTCGGTCTCAACGCGCACGCACTGCCGCGCGCGCCGCAGGTCGAGCCATCGCGTCTCCCCGAGGTCTGTCTTCAGCAGACACCCGGCGCTTACGGCGTGCAGCGTCACCATCGCGAGCAGATAGGTCACCTGCCGCGTCGAACAAAATAATGGCGATAATTCAAATGGATTTGGGCCACACGGGGACTAGTCTTGAGATTTCTCAAAGACTATTTTTTCTTCTTTTGAAAAGCGCGTTCTCACCCGTCCGGCGGTCACAACTTTTAGTCCACACATGCCGATGTTTTCCGTCGCGTCGTTCGTCGCGACGTTAGAGGACCACGGACTTTCCCGCACGTCCGACCTCGCGAAGTTCCAGTCTTGGCCGTGCACCCGGATCACAGTTTGGGTCGCCCCGTCGCGCACGGTTATGCACTGCGCGAGGAGGTCGGTCGTATGTGCGGTTTCATCCTCCCGCCTCGCCTTGCGAAACCACGATGCGTGTGCCGTTTCATCCTCGGTGTACTCGGCGCCCTTGATCACGGCCACGAGCTTGTGCGCGCCGACCGCCCGGCACGTGATCAGAGCGTTGTTGTTACAGTAAACTTCCCGAGTCCAGGTGAGCCCTCGCGCGGGTTCATTCAGGGCGAAGCGACCATTCAGCAGCCGGTCACAGTCGGCACGCAACGAATCTCGACTTGACGGTGGGGGTTCGAGCGGCATCTTGTGACCAGTGCTGACATGGCATAGCTTGACCACGCGCTGTGTGCCCTTGATCATGGCGATTGCGGCGTCTCCTTTTTTTGCACTTGTACTATATTTGCTTCACGAAGCGGGCAGAAAAACCATCGATATCAGAAAATCATATATCGATATATTCCCTCGCCGCGCGGTGGGAATCAAGGTGAGGGGCATAAAATCATCGCGTCTCTCCCCGGGCCGACTTCGCTTCTCCCCGAGGTACTACGGTCTCTGGTGCCCGGAATTGCATATCGATATATTTTCTGGCCGCGCGGTGAGATTCTCGGTGAGGGATATAAAATCATCCCGCGTCTCTATCCAGGGCCGATTTCGCTTCTCCCCGAGGTACTACGGTCTCTGGTGCCCGGAATTGCATATCGATATATTTTCTGGCCGCGCGGTGGGATTCTCGGTGAGGAGCATAAAATCATCCCGCGTCTCTCAGCGGACCGACTTCGCTTCTCCCCGAGGTACTACGGTCTCTGGTGCCTGAAATTGCATATCGCTATATTTTCGGGCCGCGCGGTGGGATTCTCGGTGAGGGGCATACAAACAATCATTCCTCGTCTCCCCCCTCTGCGCAGAGAACCATGGCTTCCTCGGAGAGCGGCTTGCTCGCGGCGGTGCTTGCTAACATTGGGGGCCACTTTGCTCAGATGGAGCCCGCCATCGGCTCGTACAATGATTTGACTGGCGGCGTCCTCGAGGAGTTGTCTGGCGTCGTGGCGCGGCAGACGGAGAAATGCCGTCCGATCTTGCTGGAGAATTACGGAAGCATGTTTCTGCGGCTCCGTATGGTGAAGCTGACGACGGGTGACTCGGCTGCTGATGCGGGGTGGCCGAGCGAGCACGATGCCTCTACAAACGGATCTTCTTACACGACCACGGTGTATGCGGAGTTTGATGCGTATTGCGGCACAGACAGCCGCTTGGAGGACCTTTACTTTTTCTCGGAGAGCTTCGACCGGTCGGGAATCACGTGTCTCACGCCACCGGATACCGTGTTCCGGGTGCCGCTCTTGGACCTGCCCGTGATGGTCATGTCGAACCTGTGCCGGCGCAAGGATTTGACGTCCGCTAACATCCTCAAGGCGCTGCCGGGCACGCCCGCCTACAATGAGAACGCCTGGGAAGCTGGCGGTCGTTTTATTCTGAACGGGAAGACGTACATGCTGAACTCCCAGGTTGTGCACGCCACGAACCGCACCTTTGTGTCGACAAATACTCATGGAAACGATTCGGTTCCGACGAGCACGGCGACGACTGTGCTGGATTCGCTTTATGCGTGCATAACACCCAAGACGAGCAAGAGCACCATGGTCGTGTCGGTCTTCGGGCACAGCAAGGTCTTCCTGCGGGAACGCACCGGGCCGCGGGCCACACCTCGTTCCAGGAAAAAGTCTGAGGTGCTCTTTGCGGGGACTTTTCTGCTTGAGATGCGGTACCCGCTCGCCCGCTCGGTGCAGCTCCCCCAAGGCGCGGGGTACACCAAGCTGACCAACACGGACCTGCCTCTGTTTGTGATGCTGCTGGCGCTGGGGGTTTGCCAGAACACGGCGGGCTGCTGTAAGATGATCATGTCGTTTGCTGAGAACGTGCCGGGCATGTGCATAGACGGTGCCAACTGGCAACAGCTCGAGGGGATGTGCGCGCTGACCGTCGATGCGACGGAACGGCTGGGTGTCAAGACGTCGGACGACGCGATCGAGTTGTACACGACGCAGTATGGCGGCGGGAACCTGGCCGAGACCGTGCTGGACGAGTTCTGCGGGCGCTTCGTGACGCCCGAGGAGTGGGAGACGGGGCGCCTCCATCCGCATCCAGCTGAGGCCAAGGCGCATCGGCGGAAGATATTCGCAATGTGGCTGGTCGAGTCGGCGGTCATGTGCGCGGCAGGCAACTGCGGCGCGGTCCCGCCCGAGAGCGAGGAGGACCTGAGCATGACCACAGTGTACACCCCGGGGAGGCTGCTCCAGTGGCTTCTGTGCGCAGCCCTGTCCAAAGCCATCGCGTTCCTGTATAGCCCCAAGGGCTCCAAGAGTGTCGGCCGGTGCTCTGCGGAGGGCAGTGTCGGCGGGATGAGCGAGCTCGCGCTGAGGCAGCACCTGCCGGGCTGCCTGGCTGGGTCGCTGGCTGCAGTAAAGACCCACCTCGTTACGCGCATGGTGACGGGCAAGTTTGTGGAGACGTCGGCGAGCAAGTTCAAGAGGAGCGAGCTGCCCTTTGTGTCCAAGCTCGACCCGCTCGCGAGCAAGGACGGGCTGTCGACGTGCACGGGGCCTTTGCGTGTGGGCGAGGCGATTGCCCACGCGCGCACGGTGGACCGCAACGTCGTTGACCCGAGCAAAGCAGACCCGCGCATGCGCCGCCCGTGCCCGTCCACGCCGGGAATGCTCTGCCCGCTCTCTCTGTCGAGCAACGAACGCGTCGGCCTGACGAAGCAGATGACGACTGTGTCGGAGACTTCCGTCCACATCTGCATGCCGGACGTTTTTGCGTGTATCGAGGCGGGCGGGAGTTCTACATCGTACGTGGCGATTGGGAAAGGCATCGGTGCGATTGGCCAGGTGTATGTGTCCGTCAACGGCCAGCCGGTGGGATCCCTGGGCGCGCACCACACGGCCAAGTTCCTGAAGCAGTTCAAGATGCACCGGGTGACCCGGTTCGAGCTGCGGCACCTGAGCATCAGCACGCTGACGGGGCACGTGAGAATCCGCTCCTCCCAGGGGCGCATGATGCGCCCTCTGGAGGTTATTCCCGGCGAGGGCTCGCCAGAACGCCAGTACGACGGCGTCTCGTGGCCGCAGGCGCTGGCCAGAGGCTGGGCCGAGTACCTCGACATCGAGGAGATGCGGCACTGCTTCGTGGCCGCCAGGGACCTGGCGAGCGAGCAGCAGATTACGCTGCCTGCGCGCACAGGCAGGGCCGCCACACTCAAGTCGACGCACTGGCTCCTCGACGACCAGGCCGACATGTTCTCGGCGGGGGTGGCTGTCGTCCCGCACCAGAACCACAACCCCGCGGGGCGAGGGCAGATGACGAGCAAGTTTGTACAGAAACAGACGGTGACGCCGCCCACGAGCAACCTGTTCACGCTCGTCAATTCGCCCGTGGCGGTCGACTCGGCGACGATGCTCGCGCAGAGTCTCTGCCAGACATCGTTTGACAGCCTGGTTCGACGGAGCGAAAACGCCGCCGGCGTGATGCAGGTCAGCGGCGGGGCGAACCTGCTGGTCGCCAACATTCCGCACCCGGCGACCGCCGAGGATGGCATCGCAATACGCGAAGGGGCGCTGCACCAATTCACGACGGACGTCATGGTGCCCATCGTCCTCGAGGCCTCCTCCCAAGTCTTCCGTGTGCGGACCATGGCCGAAAACGAGTTACGGGTGAGGCTGGCCTTCCGTAGCGAAGACAAGAGCTATGTGGAGTACAACCCGCGCACGGGCAAGTCGGTGGCCGGGCCGGAATGGATGTCGACGGACACGCACGGCCGCCCGCTCGAGGCATTTGACGCGCTCCAGGGGCGCCGCTCGTTTGTGGACAAGGAGTTCTGGGGGAAGTACATACGGAGCGGCGACGTGGTCATTGCGAGCAGGAACGAGGTGTCCGCATTCGAGGAGGGGAGGCGACGGGATGCCTCGGATCTGAGCGGGGAGCCTTCTCAGATCTACAGCGACGCGTCCAAGGTGTTCTCCGCGCCGGATACGACGTGGGGGCAGGTGGTTTGCGGATACCGAAGTGTCCGCGTCGAAAATGTGCCGGGTAACAAGTTCAGAGTGGTGGAGACGACCAAGGTGCTTGTGCGCTATACCCGAAGGGCGCGCGTTGGCGACAAGTTCAGCAGCCGTCATGGCCAAAAGTCGATTCTGACAGCCATCATACCCGATGCGGAGACGCCGTTTACCGCCGATGGCCAGGTGCCCGACCTGCTCTTCAACTCGCACGCGTTTCCGACCCGAATGACGTACGGTCAGCTGCTGGAGATGGGCGACTCGGTCCGAGCCGCCGAGACGGGCGTCGTGCAGGACGGCTCCTCGTTCCTCCCCAGCGCCCATCGCACGGACGTGGAGACGCTACACACCATGACCAACCCCATCACGGGAGAGCGCATCCAAGGGCAGGTCTTCATGGGATTTGTCTACTACATCCGGATGATGCACATCTGCGCCGACAAGGTCCAGACCCGCGGCGAGTCAGGACCCAACGACCCCGTCACGGGCCAGCCCGTTCAGGGCAAGAAGCGGGGCGGCGGAACAAAGGTCGGGGAGATGGAGACAGCCGCGCTCATCGCTTCCGGGGCGACCAGTGTCATCGCCGACAGGGGTCTGACATCAACGGACTCGTGCACGATAAAGGTCTGCACGCTGCACGGGCGCAAGGCGTTTGTCTCGGAGGACCAGGCCGGAGACGGCAGGCGCGTCTGGTCGTGCCCGCACCGCTGGAAGGACACGTCTGGTCGATGGAGGGGATGCACCGACCCGGATAGGCTGGTGGACGTCATGACCACCAAGAGCTTTTCGGTGTTTGTGGACGTGTCGGCCTCGATGGGCACCATCTTGAAGCTGGGCGTGTAAGCGAGCTAGCTCGGAGTGTAGATTAAACACTAACAATAAATTAGTTAAAACTAAAAAGCTATCTACTGTACCTTCAACGCGTTGTTCTGTATCCGGATAGTTACGGATTAAATGTAGAAAACTATTCTAGAATCGTGTGCAGCACCGCACAGCCCGCGGCTGAAAGACAGCGATGCCATCGTGCGGAATACTGCACGCTGGGCGATCCGCAAGCTACGCGACCAGCACTTGCTCTAAAATGATAACGTATATATTTAGACAGCACATTTGATGCCCCCCGCCCCTGCGTGATGCTGGTCAGTTTTAGATGCGTGTTTGTGAGCCGAGTAGAGGGGGCAGTGAGAGGTCGACACGTGCTGCACTGCTTTACAGATTGCGCGTGCGCTCCCCACGGCGCGGGTTTTGTCGCCGTATCCCACGAGGCGGGGGCTGAAGTGACACATAGACTCGCCGCCCCCGACGCCGCCTGCCATCTCCTCTTCCAGTGCTTCTGCCTGGAGACGAACGAGTTTGGCCAGGAGGCGTGGAATGCGTGTGGCTCTGGCAGCGTGCCGCTCTCTGGCGTGGCTGATCTTAAAGAAGCGCATCCCGTGCCACTGTTCGTGGGCATGCAGCTCGGTTTGCAGCACCCCGCAGGCCACGTCAAACTGCTCGCCGTCTCGACCGACCGACCGCTCTCGGGGCCGGCCAGGTCCGCCTCCGCGCTGGGACCCGGTGGGCTGACGGCCGAGGGGCGGGCACTGGGGCGCCGGCTGATGCGTCGGGCGGACGAGTGGTGGCGTGGCTCCGTCTCCGGGGAGGCCATCCACAGGCACGTCGCGGACGTGCATCTGCCGTCGGTCGGGCTGGCCAGCCCGGTCCCGGCTTGGGCTTTCATGGCACATCGCCCCGTGGGAGACGAGCGAGAGTCGTTCTTTGTTAGGCTCTTCGCCGCCGCCGCCCGGCGACTTGGAAAAGGGCTAGACGGCCTCAGTGACGCCCCTCCCGCACAGCTCGCTCCGGTGCTTGCCGAAGCGCTCCAGCTGGTGCCCAACACGTACGTCTACATGGCTGACTTTGCCCGAATGCCTGGCGGGGAGAAGCTGCCCGCGGACCGCTTCAGCAGCACCGCGCGCATAACCGGCGTCATGGACTGCGAGGATGCTGCCAAAGAAGTGCTGATGCTGGCCGACAGCCTGCTCCGGGGCACCTGGACGGATCCACTCGTGAGAGCCATGCAGGCGTGCCGCAGGGCGTTCGTCGTGCTCTTTGTGCTCGGCGCGGTCACCCGCGACGGGTCCGTCCGGCTCGAAGATGCCGCGTACGACGATTTCGAGTCGCACGCCTTCCTCCTCATGTTGCCCGCGCGGGCGGCGGCCGCGATGCTTTCGGACGGCTGCCGCGTCGCTCGCGCCGATCTCGGGGCGCCTCTCCTTCAGCCTCGCGTCATCGACGGCACGGCCATCGTGGCCGACGCCGATCCCGCCGAAGACCCGCGCGCCGCCGCGTTGATGCGCGAGGCGGCGGCGCGGGACCCCGCCACCTGGAAGCGGGTAAAGTGCAGGCGGGTCCTGCGCTCGTTCCATCGCTACGCGCTGCAGTCGCTCAACATGGGCGAGCTGTGCACGGCCGCCGGCGTGCCCGTCTACGAGACGTACTTTGAGGACCCCACCTCGCCCAACGTATACGGCGTCCACGCCGGGGCGCTCTTCGCACAGGACCCGGCGGCCGTTCGCATGACGCCCACGGACCCAGCGGGGCACCGGACGCAGGATGCGCAGACGCTGATGGCGGCGCGGCATCCGGTGCTCCCACACGGGCTGACCGAAGCCGACCAGCGAGCCGGTGGCGACCGGGTCTCCCGTGCACGCAGTATATTCGAGGCGCTGGGCGCGAACGTGCAGACCCCGGAGGACGCAATGGAGCCTCCGGCCGACGCAGTCGCCGTCTATGTCGGCGCCCACGACTGCCAGTCCCCAACCCTGCTGCGCAGCCTCGCGGTCAGCTTGCTAGCGGGATCTGGGCCCGCTCCGCGCGTCTGGGTAGATAGCGAGCTCGTGTCGTCAACGGCATTTGGTCTTGTCGTCCGTTTCATATAAAACCAGCCATACATTTCTTGTTCAACAACACGCGCACGTAATAATAGACACTTCTCTTCCTCGATCATGAACCCCGCCGGTGCCGGGCGAGTCGCAGATGAGCCACCAATACACGTCGCGACCGTCGAGGTCGAGCTTCCGTCAAGCCTGCTGACCGCGTTACCGACAGATACCCGCGACCGGCGGGTCACTCGGCTGGTGGTAGTAGAGTACCGCGAGGTCCTACAGATCGCTTCATCGGGCAAGAGCTTGCAGATACTGTCGGTAGCCGACGCAATCACGGGCGTTCTGTTCGACTCGGACAAGTCTATCCACGGCGCCGCTTGCATCTCCCAGGTGGTAGACCGCTTGCGCGAACACTATTTGGATCAGAAAGCACTCCGCGTCGTCGACGTCACCGTCGACCCGCACGCTCCGTACGCCACAAAGAAGAGACTGTCTGGCGAGAAGCTGCGCGCCCAGTCCATAGGACCAAGGCATTTGACGGAAAGGCTCTTACCCGATTGGGTTGCCGGAACGCGTACCTTTATTCTGCCGCGGGAAGGCGGCCCAGCCGAAGACAACAAAAAAAAGAAAGAAGACCCGAAATGCGTGCTGTTTTTCGCAGTCTCGGAGCGGTTGGCGACGCCGCCCAAAAACAGGCCCAAAGCGGTTGTCTTGGGCGTCAATTTTGGCCAAGGTGAAACCATAGTCGGGGCAAACGCTGTTCGCAAAAAAATGTTTGACAAAAAAGACAATGTTGTGAAAAATACTTCAATCACATACGGGGACCTCTGGGAAAAACTGCTGAAGTGGCTGTTCGACCAGGCCGACCCATACGAAGAAGAAGGCGAGGTTGTGGAACTCCCGGCGGCTCTCCGCGTCTCGTTTATAGACGGCTCCAGGCTGGCGACGTACGAGATTCAAACGGGGGATACGTTCGTGCGTCAGAAGACGGTCGTCCGCAACGCCGCTCTTGCAAAACTGGTGCTAGCCCGACAGAAATCGTATGCCAAGAACGTCCTCGGCGACCCCGATCCCAAATATCCCCCACCCCAAGATTTGTCAAAGCTCACTGAAGCGCCTTTCAAGATTAAGAATTCGCCAAATAACACGCTGTACGCGCTCGCCAATCAATTGGCGAAAATGATGGGAAATAAATTTGGCGGGACAATTAAGGGCGAGAACATACTGACCCAGGTCAGCAAGTGCGTGCGGGTGCTCATATGGATGCACTGGGAGCTGATCCGGGCTCCGGGCGACACATTGACCAACGAAAAGGACGGTGGATTTGCTCACTTTGATCTTGTGAGCGCCGGGCCCGGGCTTTTCTATCTCTCGGAATTGCTCGAGCTGATAGTGCCAAAAATGGAGCCACTGGCTGCGCGGGAGGGCGATAAAGCCCGTCCGAGCCTGGCACGGCTTCAGAACCATATTGGTATGGTTGTCGAAGAAGGTCTCAGGCTCCTCCTCGAAGCATACTTGACGAAACACAAATTTAATTCAAGTACTGTCAAAACTTTGTCGGGAGCCATTATCCTCCGGGCAAAAGAAGCTCTTCGTCCTAAGTTCGCCAAAGAAGAAGTTCGTCAGGAAGAAGTAAAACATTGCGTGCTCTTCTCGACTCATCAGTGGAATATGAAGGGTGACGTCGTCGGCGCGACCGGAACGTTACTCGCGGCCGAGCTCCGGAATGTATTCAAAGAAAAAGTCCCGATGCCACAGGGTGACGGCGGGGCGTCCGCGAAAGCGCTCCGGGCGGAAAACTTTGCGCGCTGGTTCAGGCTGCACCCCGTCTTTGGGGAGAAAAACACGCTAGTCAATTCCAGAGGACGGTACTCCAACCTGGGCGTGCGCGGGGGCGTTGGCGACGATGTCTCGCGCCCCATCTACAGGCAGTACGTCACGGTGCCCGAGGAAAATATGTACTCTAAGCAAACAAACTTACCAAAAAATAAAACGAAGCGTGATGACTACAAAAAAAGAGATGAAGAATTTGGACTGCGACTTGTGAGCGCGCGGTATTCGCCTTACTTGACCCTGTGCCATATGCACTGCAAACCATTTCCTAACACAACAACCGCGGGCGCGCCCAGCGGGCGCTTGTACACCAATCTCGAGTTTGACGACAAGACTTTCCCGGCCGAGATGCGATTGCTTGCCGAGGAGACGACGGGTGAGATCACCGCGGAGACGACGGGGGAGGATACCGATACCGCGGTGCGATGGGCGCGGGATTTTTTTCAGGACAACTACGCGATTGACGCAGTGTCGCTCACGAAGATGTACGAGCCCTTTTGTAGTAAAGAGACCTTTGGGACACGTGATCTGCTCATCGACACGCATGCAGCAAACAAAGACTCTGCTGTCGACATTTTCGACTCGGGTTTCATACCAAAAACCGGCAAAAACGGACAGCAACAGACAACCGTACAGGTTAACGACATGCCTCCGCTGTGGGTCTTCAACATTTCCATTGCGGAGAAGGTTGAAAAGTTTGTGGACTACGAGAAGGGCAGTGCCAGTAAAGCGTTTTTAAGTATGTTCGTGCCGAAAATAGAATAGTACCCCGACTGGACATACATACATACATACATACTAACATAAAAATTAGTCATATAACGAAGTTCTATACATGTTATCAAACACGAATTTTTTGCTGAGCGGGGGGTCCGCCTCCATCCAGCTCTTTGCGTGGCGGTTGCAGAGCATGAACGGTCGGACGTCGCCGTTGTCGTCCTTGAGCACGCGCGTGTAGGCCGTGTCGCGGGTGCGGATGGGGCGTTCGCAGTACTCGCAGCGCCTGGCGGCCGACGTGCGCTCGCGCCGGTCAGACGTTGCGGGCGCCGCGGCGGGTGCTGCCCCTGCGGCCGCCTCTTTTGCCTTGATGCACGCCGGGCACGCCCAGTCCCCGGGTCCGCCCTCTGTGAAAATGAATGTGTCCACTGTGCACAGGAGACCGCAGCAGGGCGCGACTGCGACCGCAACTGCGCCAATCTGCAGGATGCAGCTCGTCCCGGACGCCGGCCACATGGTCGGGAGCCGAAGCAGCAGCACGTGCTCGCACATCCCGCTCTTGTTGCTGCAGCAGATGCCCCCCGCGTCACTGTTGTGCGTCACCTTCTGCACCCCGTGCGCTCGCACGACGTCGCGCCGCTGCTTGGTCGTGCGCCCCCGGATGATACCGGGGACAAAGTTTTTGATGTTGCCGCAGGCGACGCAGACGAGCACCTCGGCGGCGCGACGGACCGCCAACTCGGTGGGCACGTGCGGGAAGCGCCGCCGGACGGCAGCCAGCTGCGCGACCGCGATGGTCTCGGGCAGGCGGATGCGGCACACGGACTTCATGAAAATGTAGCACGCCATGAACCGGTGCACGCGCCCGGCGTCGGCTCCTGTAATCCCGCCCATGAGCACCTTTGCGCCCGCCGCGTCGCCCGCCGCCCATCGCCCGGCCGCCTGCCGGAGAGTGTCTACGCTCGCCCGGCCTATACCGGTGAGCGTGACCCAGCGCAACTGCATCTCCATGCTCGGGCGCATGTGCTGCATGAGTGAAACGGTCGCGCGGTAGCTGTCCATGTCGGGCGACACAGCCGCCGCCTCCTTCTTGGTCGCGCCCAGCGCGGCCGTCTGGAACGAGACGTGCGGCCGGCCCGCCGAGTACCGCGGCACCTTCTTGCTCAGCCGCTTGACAATCTCCAGCCCGGGCGTGTCGAGGAAGAGGCTCTCCCAGAGGGTGCGTCCGGCCACATGCAGATTGTTGACGACAATCTCCCGGATCTTGGCCATGCAGCTCTGCGTGCCGAGCTCGAACTGGAGCCACAACATGTCGTGACACAGCGCGCCGTACAGAGAGGGGTTGTAGTGGCTGATGACGGCGAGGTACTCCCGCAGGCAGTAGTACACCAGCATGTCGCTGCGGTTCCTGCCCAGCAGCGCGGCGAGGTCCGGTGTCACTCTGAAGGCCATGTCGCTCATCACCTGCTTGCGGGTCGCAAAGGGCATCCGCGTCGTGCAGTAGCGGAAGTTGCCCAGCAGCGCCACCGTCACGATGTCGCACACCGCGTGCGCAAAGCACGCCGACTCGGTGCTCTTTTTCGCGATGGCGTCCGGCATGTTGCGCATGAGGCAGCTCTTGGGCAGGCACTTGGCGATGATGTGAGCGCACGCGCGCGCGTACGTCTCCTGCTCTCCGAGCCCCTCCCCCTTGCCGCCACCCTTGGACACGTCTGGGACGATGCAGCCGAGAAGGTCGTTGACCATATCGGGCATGTTGTCTTCGTTGATGACCCGCACGGTCTTGGTCCAGCGGCTTTCGCGCGTGGGGCCCTCCTCCGAGTCCCCTTCCACTTGCAGACAGTACGGGATGTGCCGGTCCAGGTGGATCTGCAGGTAGTAGTTGACGTGCTGCGGGTAGTGCGACCCCCACTGAAGCAGCTCGATGAGCCGGTTCACGCGGAGGCGCAGCAGGCGGAATGCGTTGCCGCTTCCCGCCGCGTCTGCCGCCCGCTCCCGCGTTTCGCCCGGGTCCCAGTGCGGTGCCTCACCGGGGAGCGGCACGAGCGTCGTGCTCGCCACCTCCCAAAAGCCTCCAAAGAGCAATGCCACATGCTCAATTCTGTTCTCAAAAAAAGCGCACAGCGAACCTTCCACGTCATGCGCCCTGCTGGTGTCGAAACGACGCAGCCAGGGCCGGGGAAGGGAGGACAGATGTCCGCTGTGCGCCCCTAAAAAAGCGACGCCTGGTCGGAACGCGCGGGCGGCGGCGCCACGCCACGCGGGCGCTTCCGGGGGCGGTCCTCAAAGGGCACCGACATGTTGGCCGAGGGTGACCACCCGAGCTCGTCCTGAGTGACACGCCACACGCTCGTCTCCTCATCCTGCACTATCCGCATCTTGTGCAGGACCACCATGCAGACCGAGCCGCACATACAGTGCCACCCGCGAGATCCCTCGGGCGGAACCATGTGCTCGCCACGGTACCCCATTTCGCAGTCGCGCGGGTTGATGTACCAGTTCAGGATGCGGTTTCGGATGCCGTCAAGCCGCTGCTCCGACTCGCTCATCAGGAACATCATCGTCATCGCCTTGCGCGAGCACAGGATGCACGGGCGGCGCTTCTCCGGCAGCGCCCCCGTCTGCTCAAACTGTGCCAGCTCTACCGGCGTCAGCGCCTCACGCAGCACAATCCCGCCCGACTCGGTGTGCCCCGGGAAGTTGGTCTGCATCCCGATGCACTGGTCCTCGAAGAGACACCGTCGCATGTCCGTGACGCGCCCGCTGGGGAGTGACACCTTGTGCGCCTGAACCAAAAGCTGATTCTCGTGCTCCCGCGTGAAGATGGGCAGGTCCCTCGGCAGGCTGCTGCCGAGCACGTCTATTGCCTGAAACGCGTCCGTCCGCTTGGACGGATCAAGCGCCGTCGTATTGATGTGCATCTCGTCGCACGTAAGAACGTGCTTGCACATCGCAACCAGTCCGCTCATGCCCGCGCCAAGGTCTCGCTCGTCGTCCGCCGTGCGGTCGCCCGAGGCTTTGGGCCGCAGCGCGGGGGGCAACCCGTTCACGATGCGCCCCTGCTTGCGTGCGTCGTAATCAGCCGCCTCATCCCATTCCGAACAATCCTCACCGTAGCCGAGCGGGTCATAGTACACTGTCGCATGCGAGACCATGCTGCACAAAGAAGGACGCCAACTAATTACACCGGACTGCAACACGCTACGGTCATGGTCCCCTTTATATTTTCATCGATAGCGAGTTTAGTGCTAAGCTAGTGCGCCGTCGGAGCAGCTTTTTCAAATAATATTTGCAACATAAACAATTGTTTGCAACTAACTATTTACATCTTCAGCAGTGCACGGCAGAGCGGGCAGGTGATGCGCTTCTCGAGCCATTTTAATAGACAGGGCTTGTGGAACTGGTTCTTGCAGCAGCGGAGCCGCCCGACGGGCGTGGCCGACTCGGTTGTTTCCATGGCCGACAGGCAGATGGGGCAGTCGTTCTCCTCCGCCTCCGCCTCCGCCTCGGGTTCCAGCCACAGGCGATTTCCGACAAGGTTCGGCATCGTGAGCGCGCTCCCCGCCGGAAACATCCCACAGCACTGCAGCAGGCTGGAGTGTCTGCGCCAGGTGACGCTTTCACTGGCCCACCTCATATCGTCAGGCGAGCCGTGGACAATGGCCCGGGCGAGCGCCTCTTTGTCCTGGTGCAGCTCAAAGGTCGACGTTTCGATGCTCTGCGTGTTTGTGGTAAAGTAGACCGTCTCGACCGGCCGGGTCTGGCCCTGGCGGTGGACGCGGGCCTCCGCCTGGGCGTGGGTCTGGGGGTTGAAGTCTGTGGTGAGGAACATGACCGCCGTCGGGCTCACCACGCGCTGGTTGGGGTCGGCCAGCTGGATGCCCACGCCGCCGGCCCGCATGGATAGCAGCAGCACTCGCTGCCGCGGGTCCTTCATAAACGTCTCGACGACTCGGTCGCGGGCCTTGATGGTCAGGGAGCCGTCAAAGAGGCTCACCGCTGCGTCGGGCACGGAGCCGCTCTCGGAGACGGCCTTTGCGAAGCGCTTGAGAACGGTGACGAACTGGCTGCTGACCACAATCTTGTCGTGCCGCCCGAGAAGGTCGCGCAGGGTCTCGACCGCTTTGGGAAGCACTCCGCCCACCGCCCCGAACTCGGGCGTGCTCAGCTTGTGCAGGTCGTGCGCGAAGAGCACCAACTTCATGCTGTTAAGCGAGGCAATCAGCTCCGCGTTGTCGCTCACGTTGAAGCCGCTCGTGCTCATGCTGCGCACCGCCGCGCTCCCTCTGGAGAGCTCCTCGTTGTACAGCGCTTGCGCCATGGGCGGCATTGTGCCGAGCGCGTCCACAGAAACCACCGTGCGTGTCTTGGGCGGCAGCGGCACGGCCTCGATCGACACGGTCGAAATGTACTTTTCCCGCATTTCTGCCACCCGCCGCATATTAATGGTCCCGTACCCACCGGACTGGAGAGACTTGGGGTCGATCGCTTGCTCGTCTGTCTCGCCGAGCGCTTTGATGATCCCGCACAGGTCTGCCGGCGAGTTGCACACCGGCGTGCCCGTCAGCCCGATGCTCTTGAAGGCGTTGCGTCCGATGGTGGCACACGCGGCGTTCAACCGCACCTTGTTGGCACCGTTCTTTGCCAGGTGACATTCGTCAATGGCCAACACCCCGAGCTTTGCGCGGAAGAGCGCGTGGACCTCCCTGCCCGGCCGGACCACGTACGCGCCCTTTTTGTGTCCAACGCCCCTGTGGTCGATCGTCTCCTCCGCCTCGGCATCCCACGCGTAGCTCTCGTAAAAGAGTGAAGAGAGCACGCCGTGGGACAGCACAATTATGTTGAGCCCCCCGATGATCTCGAGCGTGTCAGGAGCCTGCTTGCCGGACTCGACAACCCGCGTCTTCCACGCCCCGCCCTCGAGAAGCTCGTCCATGTGCGCCCGCCACGTCCCGTTGAGGGTCGACTTGGGCACAACCACCACACAGCAGCGCGGCGCCACCGCCAGGCGCAGCTTCACCCGCAGCGAGTCCCGCTCCCGCGCGCCGGAGGCCTTCTCGATCCTCCCTTGCAGGCGCATCTTCTTCGCCCGGCGGTGGTTGCGAAAAAAGGTGCGCCACATCGAGATAAGAATGAGCAGCGTGATGGTCTTGCCCGTGCCCATGGCATGGGCGAAAATTCGGGTCGAACGGCTGATCGCGCCCTCGCCGTTGTCCAGAATGCGCGCAGTCTCACGCAGCTGGTGCGGCATGGCCTTGAAGGGGCGTCCCCGGAACAGAGGCTTCCAGTGGCACTTTTCACGCAGAAAGTTTTCGTCAAAGGCAACCATTTTGGGATGTCGGGGGGAGGGAGCGAACGGGCGGAAAACCGAGCTTTGAAATGACCTCTCCGATTCTGACGTGGCGGGGTGTAATTTTATATCGATATCAACGATATCAATATCGATATAAAATCTCTTTCCGCCGCAACTTCTTGTTAAGACTCTACAAAGCGCCGCAAGCATATGACAGTGGGTGTATCTCGGGTGTCAGCGATTGGCGCCGAGTGCGGCTCGCGCATCCGAGGCGTGAGCGACCGGTTCGAGGGAGATACGGCAAACGCGCTGGCGTCCGTCGCCGGCGTGGTGTTGCGCCTGTCGGCCGGGTCTCAGCCCGCCGACGAGCATGTGTGGGCGGCCGCTGACGTGGCGTACAAAATGGAGCCAATATTAGGTATTAGTCTCGATTGCACACTCTCCAGGCGTAGGGGCCGGAGGCGCAGGGGCCGGAGTGGAAATTTCGTATATCATGCGGACACAATTTCGGCGGTTGCGTTTGTATGCAACCTAGAAGACAGCCCTTACTGTGAGCGCTGCCGGCCACTGGCGGGGGCCGTGCCCCCTTTTATAAAAAAGTTGACGGGGATTTGCCGGGAAGACGTAAAAGACGCAGAGCCCCCTGCGGCGGATGCTTGATAGGGCGTTTATAATTATATACGAAATTATATAAATACCTATAGACGCCTCTCTCTAGGAAGCCCTCAACGCCTGCTCTATTGCCGTGACAGTCCCATTAAAGTGGGGCGGCATCCCACGGGCGCCGAACACGCCGTTCAAAACCTGCCGCAGCCCCCCTGGCTTACGGGCGAGCGCGCCGAAGTTCAACCGCGTGGAGCGACAGGGCCCTTCGTCGTCGGCATCTACGTCGTCCAGATGCGGCCAGCGGACGCAGGCCGCGCACAGCAGAATGAGCGGCATAAACACGCGAAAAATGCAGTGCACGTCCACCTCCCACTCCGCAAATTCCCAGTTGGCGGTTCGGCCGAAGTGGCGCCACTCGACGCCGCGTCCGTCGGCGTCTGCAAACTGCCAGAGCGCTTCTTCTTCTGACATGCTACCGGCCGCGACCCGCTCGTTGTAGGCCTCGTAATAATCGTGGAAAACGGCGGCCAGGTACTCCGCGTTGTCGAGCGGCTCGTCCGCAGCCAGAGACTCTTCTGGGTGCGGCCCCCCGGTCTCGGCGGACGTAGCCACCAGTTCTTCCCACGCCCACACTTCGTACCCGCGGGGAAAATCGAGCCGCCCGCGGAGGGCCTTGCGCAGCCGTGCGCGCACCGGGCCGGCCGCGGCGCCGTCGCCGCACAGTGCGGCTGCGTACGTCCCGAACAGCTGGTCCAGCGGCCGGGAGCGCACCAAGGGGGCAAGTTGAAATTGCCTCAGCGACTCCCACAGGCTCGGGCCCAGCAGAGCTTGGGCCTCGCTCACCGGCGAGCGGACCCGAGCGCCAATCGGCGGCGAAAGGCGTGGGGTCGGCTCGGCTCGGGCGCGGACCGGCTGGTGGAGCAGCGCCGAAATCTCTGCGTCACACAAGGGCCTGTCCCATGCCGCCTCAGGGGCCGTCGTCGCCATGAACGCGCGCGCTAGGGCGACCGTTTGGAACAGGCGCACGCGCATGCCTTGGTTTACGACCCATCCCCGCTTCCGGTCCTCCTCGTCATTGGCCGTGCTGTCGTACTCGCAAGGGATGCCGTCGTCAAACAGCCGCCGGTTTTCAGCGTCTGTGAGGGCGGTCGCCCAGTGGTTGGGCCAGGTGCCGTGCATATGCACAACAACTGCGTACGGTGCCCCGGTGGGGGCGCCTCCGTCAATCTTGCCGATGCCGAGCTGCCGGTAGTCCCAGTCTTCGACGTCTTCGCACTGGTCATGCATATGCTCAACTGCCACCGGACATATGCCGTATTCCTTGTAGTCGCGCCGCGAGGAATCAGAGTCAGGCCCCTGGACAACGCGCGCGTTGCAGTGCCGCCGAAGGCTAGTCTTGAAGTCGTCAGAGTACGCCGGCAGCACGCGGTAGGTCACCGGCATAAAGTCGGATGGCCAGACCAGCTGGCTCACAAACTCGGAGTACCGAGCGCCCGCGCTCCGCTTCCGGAGTTTTGCGCCGAGTCGAATGCAGACATGAGGCTGGTCGCGAAGCCGCCACAGGAGAGGCCAGCTCGAGACCAGCGCCGAAACCGACTTGGTGTCGAGGGCGTCGAAGATGGCTCCTGTGACCACTTCTAGCGGCAGCTGCTCCAGGCCGATGCCTCTCTTCATTTACCCAAGGCGTGGTATATCGATCCCGCCAACCGCGAGTATAAATACTGAAATCCAATATATGTGGTTCAAAGGAGCGAGCGGGGCCTAAAATTCATCGATAGGTTCTGCACACGGTAGGCAGCTAACGTCACATTTTGCGTCCGGGCCGAAAAAAAGTTTTCATTTTTCAGAATAAAAAAAGGGGCCGGACGCAAAATGTGACGTTAGCTGCCTACCCGTGTGCAGAACCTATCGATGAAACACGGAGGCCACTCGAGCGACCACTGAAATTCATCGATAGCGCACAAAAAGTGTTTCTATCGATGAATTTTGACCTGAAAAGGTGACGTTAGGTGTCACTAGAGTGGCACTTTTGGGTCCAGAATTCATCGATAGGTTCTGCACATGGGTAGGCAGCTAACGTCACATTTTGCGTCCGGCCTCTTTTTTTATTCTGAAAATGAAAGCTTTTTTTCGGCCCGGACGCAAAATGTGACGTTAGCTGCCTACCCATGTGCAGAACCTATCGATGAATTTAGTATTCCAGAGAACGTATTGATTAATTTTCTGCACTGGTGACGTTCATGAGTTTCTTCTGCAGCTGATTTTTTTTTCTTCTTCTGGGATAATGGCGCGTCTGAGCGCAGACTGTCTCCGGGCAACAATCGTAGCCGATCGCGACGGCGAGCCGTTCAGTCGACCGACACCTAGGGGTGCACCGGAATGTATCGATTGAAAATGTCGATGGGGAGTAGCGTGCGCCCCCCCAAACGATAATATAAGTAAACGTCGAAGCATACACCGCTGTGCAAAGCAATGGGTCTCCAGCATGCGGTGAACCCCGTGTGGCGCGCGCTGACATACATGGCTGTCCGTATAAAGTGGTTTGTGGGGTGCATGATCGCCATAGCGACCTGGTGTGCGCGCAAGGTCCATGGGTCGTTTTGGACTCCTTCGGTTGCGCTGGTCCACATGATGCTCAGCTCGGTGGTGAATGGGGTCATGCTCTACGTGGTGCTGAAGAAGATTTTAATGGAATCGGGTGTTAGACTGCCAGCTTTATAGTTGGTCATACAAATACAGTTGTAATGTGGGTGCCTGATATTTAGCAATCGCGCGTCTCTTACCGCCCGGCTCTCCCCTTCCCCCGCCTCTACCGAAGATGCCTGCATTTGTTGTTTGGACGGGGTTGTCTTTCTGGGGGACGGCAGCTGTAAGCTTAGCGCACGGCGCCATTTACATCGCGGTCTTGTGTATCATGTATGGGCCCGTGGACGCCATTTATCACGCATGCCGACTGGCCGATGACACGTGCGCATCGGCCTCGGCGGCATACGACACTGGAGCGCTCCGGTTCGCGAGCTGGTACCTGTCGCGGTCGATTGTGCTGGCGGCGGTGACACACGTGCTCTTCAAAACCTTCTATGCCCGCAGCATTGCGCGATGGGTCATTCAGCTGGCCATACTGATTGCGACTGTTGAGCACAGCCACAGCATCTATCACGGCGATCTGCTCATCGGCGGAGTCTACGTCGGGCTGTGGGTGGCAAGTCTCCTGTTTGGTACGGCTCCCCGCGTGCGGTTCGGTCGTTTGGCGGCGGCGGCGTGCGTTGCAGGCGTGTGTGTTGTGGTGCAGTACGAAGCCGAGCACGACCGCCAGGGCTACAGCCACGACCTGCACGGCGTAGCACAGCTGGCCGCCGCCGCCGCGGTGGCGCTCGTGGTCAGTTCCACCGCGCTAGATCGGAATGCGGAGAAGAAGGGATCGCGTCCATAGTTGTATAATGTGTAATTAAAAGTGGTTACAAAGTACAAATATCTCATTGTTACACCCCGCAGTATATCTCTACATTCGGAAGCATCCCCCTCTTGAACAGCGTGATTCGCTCGTTGCTGTTGGCGAGCCCTATTTTATTGCCGTAGAGCGCGCTCGGCGGCGCGCTGGCGGAAGCCATTCCGACGTAGATGGCTTTGCCGACCGCCTGGTAGACCTCCCCGCTGTCCGACACGTCGTAGTATGCGAGGTGCTGCAAACCGGGCTTGTGTCTGTGCTTGTCCGCGTACGGGATGAGCTTCCACACGTACTTGCGGACTTGGTTCACCGGCGGCGCGTCCGAGTCCAACTCCTGCCGAGTGCGCTTGGGGCCGCCATCGGGTTGTTGATGCGCCTGTGCCTCTTGCTGCTCGCCGAAGAAGATGGCGTCGACAGGCTCCTTCTTGATGATGAGGTAGAGCGGGGTGCCCTCGATGACGGAGAGGCCAAAGATATTGAAGGTCGAAACGCGCTGGCCTACAATCACGTTCAGGAGGCGATTGGCCGACCGCCGCCCGTAGTTCGTGTCGCGATTCGGAGCCACCTCCACCTTGACGACGCCGGCAATCTTCCACTCTGCCGCCACCTGCTCGGCCGTCTTGAAGTGCTGGCTGTACTTGGTCAGCCATTGGCATAGCTGGGTCCATTCCAGGAGCATTGTCGAGCTTGGGTCAATGTGTGCGCTCATGCCGCCGGTGTACCTTGCGCCGTGGGGCAGCGTCCCGACCGCCTCGTCGCCCTCGATCTGGCGCGCAAACACCAGCATGCCGACGCCCAGCTGCCCGGCCCAAGCCTCGTCGTCACGGTTTCCCACGGAAGGCAGGGTGATGTAGTGGTGCGGCAGTGTTTGGTTGGCGTTGAAGGACATCTCGGTATTGCCGGCATTGCTGGCCGTGGACGGTCCGAAACCGCCGAGCCCCAGCGGCGGCACGTTGCGAGGGGGGCCATTCGTCATGCCAATCCCGTAGCCCAGTGACAGCTGCGAAGGCGGCGTCGGCTGAGAAGGCGTAAGACCGCCGCCCGGGAAACCCCCGCCGATCGCACCATATGGAACGCCCGCCTGCGCCATCGTTCAGAGTCCGGAGTCCGGAGTGGAGGCGTGCGGGTGCGTGTGCGTGAATTTGTTCCTCTGTCGCTTTTTCCAGTGATGTATAAATAACCCGCAACCCCAGACGACCGTGAAAGTGTCGTCCGTCTTTACTGATGACAGTCCCCCGAGTATAAATACACCAGAGTCCGGATGAACCTGTAAAGGAGATGAAATGGCGTGCGGTACCGGCGGCGACTGGTCCTCTCCATGCTGCTATGCGCAGTCCGGCACGGCGCAGAGGAATGTGCTGGCCGCAGTGGGTGTGTCTGCTGCTGTTCATCTGCTGTGCGCAGTCTGGATATGGCGAAAGCGCCACCGTGAATCTGCTGGTTGGAAGCGACTTTCATCTTCGGAGGAACCCCGCGCGGACCGTAGAGTTCTTGCGAGACACGCTGGACGGGGCGGGCGGCGTTGACGCCGTCGTCCTGAACGGTGACCTGGTGGACTACCCCGACCCGGGCCACGACCGGCTCGGCCGGTTGCTGGCGGCCGTCGGCGACATGCCGCGGCTCGTGCTCTTCGGGAACCACGACGGGGATGACGCCTTCCGCCCGGAGGATCGCGCGCGCCTGCGCGCAGCGGAGCTCGCGATCCCCGGCGTCTCCCTCGCGGCGCAAGACGAGCTGCGTGGCGCCGACGGGCTGGTCGATCTTGTCGTCGGTGGCCTGCGCGTCATCGCCCTTGACACGGGCAGCAGGCGGCCAGCCATGTTCCACGTCAACGGCTACGACACTGCGCCCGAGAAGGCGATCCGCCGAATGCGGCAGACCGCGCCCCACTCGACGTGCACGCTTGCATTCATGCACATCCCCCCCTGCGAAATCTGCTCGATGCTCACAGAGCTCGACGGCAGTCTGCGGGAGAGCGTGTCGGCGTCTATGCCCAACGATAGGGGGGTGTGGGAGGGATTGCAGCAGGCAGGCGTAAAACACGTTTTTCTCGGACATGACCACGGTAACCTCGGAACAGTTTTGGACGCGCCGGACGACATCTCGGTCCACTACAGCGGGCGGGGCGGCTTCGAAGGCTACTACGTGGGCGCGGCCAACCAGGCCAGCTTGCTCCATGTGGCCGTTGACACCGACACGTGCACCGTAACGGTCGGGGTGTCGAGCCAGACACGGGCACACGTCGCCGCGACCAGCATTGCAAAGCCGGACGTCCCCCGCTGTGGCTGCCCTCTCAAATTCGACAGCTTCGGGATACTGGCCGTGCTCGTGCCCGGGGTCGTGTCCCTGCTCACTGGCGCATGCTCTCTCTTGAGCCTGGTGCTCTATAATGGAAAGAAAAATAGTACGAGGAGTAATAAGTAGAATTGTAAATTTACAAAAAAAAAAGTGTACACGCCCGTCTACACGTCTGATAGATTCATCCGAAGCCGAAGGCGGGTCCACTCGTCCTCAGAGTCGGTCGTAGCTTGAGGGCGCCCGCCCACCCCTTTCGAAAGACTGACCACAGCCTTCAGCTTAAGCCTGGCCCTGCGTGCGGCCTCCGAAGCCGCCGACGTGACATTTCCCGGATTGGCGCCACCCGCCTCGGGCACCGGGCGCAGCTTGCTCTTCATCTCCTGGATGATTTTCAGCAGTTCGCGCTTCTCGTCGGCGTCGGTAGTCAACGTATAGCGCCGCTCCGCCTGCGCAAGCGTGGAGGGACGCTTTGGAAGGGCGACGCCGGTGATCCCTGCCGCGACACCGAGCGTTCCTTCTACCGATAGTATCCCCTCTTGCCAGGTGCCGACGGACGTCATCTCCACCGTGCAGCCCGTGTATGCCATCGCAGGGGCGGCGCGCTCCCTCTCACACGCGACGCCATTGACGTGGCCGCCCACCGCCTGTGCCATTTGTACAAGCTCGTCCGTCATGAATGTCTGCATCTCGCCGCGCTCGGCCGTCTGCATCATCAGAAGCGACATGCCGGTAGCGTCACTGTCCTCGTCTGGCTCCTCCGAATCGGCCATCATCACGGGCTGTGGCGCGTCTTCCTCGTCCGGACTGGGCTTGTCAGCGGTGGTTCTAACCGCCGCGCCCGAGAGCAGGGCGAGCTTTCCTTTGAGACCGGCCTTGTCGTCGGTAAACCAGAGGACGCGCAGCTTGCGGGCTGTGAGGATGAGCAAGGCGACGAGCCGGAGGAGCACCACCGAAACGGCAAAAACCAGCGTGGACAGCCCTCGCCGGTCCGCCGCCGTCCGAGACCGGACAAATGAACTTGCCACGATCAGCAGCTCGCCGACGGACGTTCCGCCCTGGACGCACTGCACGACGCGGTCTTTGTAGGGAACATGGACGAGAACGCGACCCGCGTGAACTGCCAGCAGCGCCAGCAGCCCGGCGTGTTGCACCAGGCCGGGAGCGGAGCGGCTGCAGGCGCAGAAGCACGTGTCGACAAACAGCCCGAACATAAATGGACACGCGACCAGGTGAACCAGCAGGTCCTCCGTGACGTGCCCGAGTCGCCCCGGGCGGACGTACTCAAACCCGCCCGCGAAGCGATCGGAGAAGACGTGACTGCTCGTGTCCACCCACGCGTGGGACTGCTTTTTCAACGCGGCTGACTGAAGGCGCGCGTTCCGCGTCGCCTCCCAGCCCGTCCTAAACACGCTGCCCGAGGGCGACGCCTGCGATACAGGCGCAAACTCGCACAGCTCGCCTTTGTCAACTTGTCGCAGAATGCGCGTGTGCGTCCAGAGCACAAACGCGACGCTGGGGGTCAAAAGCATAGCCCCCGCCGCGCATCCCTGCAGAGTCCGCAGTCCCGCCGTCATGCCCGCAAACTGGCTACTGAGTCCAAGCAAGACCCGGGCCCCCGCCAGCTCGGCTCTTGGGAAAATGGCGAAAAGGGGCGGCATGTGGTTGGCGCGCCCGGCCACCCGCGTAACCACGGTCACGACACCGCGGGCCGCGGCGGCGATCAAGCAAATAAGTATCATGCGCTGCGCATACAGGCTCGTCTCGTTCCAGATCTGCGTCGGCGACACCACCGTGAGCAGCTGGGGGATGGCCTCAGGGGAACATTCGCTGCGGACGCTCTCCGCGGCGCGCTTCCTCGTCGCGGCAAGGCCGTTCCCCTTCCCGTCGCCGCGGATGTCCCACGGAAGCGGGAAACGGAACTGCGTCCACTCGAGCGACTCGGCCATCGATGCATACTCCGTCGCCGAGCTGACATTTCTGTGTGGCGACGGGCACAGCCTCGACGCAAACTCGAGAAACTGCAGATGCAACACCATGGACGACATCCCGACCCCGCCACCCGTCACGGCGGCGACTGCCTGCAGGCTGTCGACCACGGCCTTGACTGGGTCGGCTGGTATTGGCGGGGTAAGCGGCGGTCCCAGAGGCGGCGGGGGCGGCGGTGCGGCGCACGTGGTGCACGCCCAGAACGGGCTGACCTTGTCGCCGTTCCGAATAATTTGCTCCCGACAGGACCGTCCTCCCACTGCGGCGGACAGGCAGTGCACTGAGCATGTACTTTCGGAGTTGGACGCGGTTTCCATGACAAACAAAACGTTGTCGGAGCAGTCGACTCCGCACGTCGTCCGCAGGGACACAGCGAGCAGGATAGCGGCGGCACGACTTCGGTTCCCCAGCATTTGATACAGCGCACCACATGTGTGTAACCGACATAATACTCGTTGCTTTTAAATATACAGCAGCAGTACGATGTCATGGAATTCCTATTTCAAATTTGTATTATTTGTACTATAGAATTAAAATATAGAAACGTAGTCCTCCATATTGGTAACTTCCCCATATTGTTTAGATGTTGGAGCTTTGGATCGTAAATCGTGTGAATGTGTCGACTCCGGCGGGTCATCCGGTTCGGCGGGCTTCACAATGTCGGCGGCGGCGGCGGCCTCGGCCTCGGCCTTGGCGGCCTCGGCCTTGGCGGCCTCCCCTGCACCTGGATTATCTTCAATTAATTTCTCCAGGATTAGGGACGCTAAAAATTTCGTGCGCTCTTTTTTCTCGGTCTCGATGCCTGTTTTGAATTGCGGCCATTCTTTTGCGAGCGTGTCAAAGCTACCCAGCGTGTCCTTTCTGTAGTAACTTTGTATTTTCATCAACGAGTCCGGCTGTACCTTCATGTTGATCAATGATTGGCATGAAAGCTTTTCGCGCGACAATTTCTTTTCGTCATTTGATCGATAACTTTTCAACTCTCTTGGGTTCAAAAGAGTCGAGTTCGCCCCGCCCACGCATCTGTCTATCGTAGTGAAAAAATATGCAAAGAACATGGCCGTATTTGCACGCGACATATGACTCCACTTAGTCTCGACGCCCGTCAATGGCGGGAGCTCGGACGTGGCGTTCAGCAGCTTTTCGCGTATCGCTTCGGCCACAGTGATTCCCACGTAGTCCAAGATCGTGTCGATGCTCACTAAACTTCGAATAGTTCGCTTGCTTTTGACATTTGCGGCGTAAGTGCGAGTCACGAAGCTCCGGATCATTATCTGTGTGGCCTCCGACATCTGAAAGAAGAAAAACACGAAAAAGTCGGTCTTTAACATGTCATCCCGCAAGCCCAAGAACCGTTTCCTTCGATCGCCGTTTCTTATTCCCAGTTTGGCGCACGCCCTGTCCCCAATATCGATCTCCTGTCCGATCACGTTTGTCCAATCGATTTTATGGCCAATTTCAGATCCAAACGCTTCATTTGGAAGCCTATCCGCCGGAGGGTTCTTGATGTCCTCGAGCGCTTGGATTATCAGCACATAGTGCACATTATCGCAAAATGCCCGGTATGCACCGAGGACGATTCCCTTGGTCATTTCGACGTACTGGTCTTTGTGTTGCCTGTCAGTGAAGGCATCATGTACGAATAATCGTGTTTGCAGGTAAACCTCCAGTCCGAATCGGTCACATCTTCGTGTAAAAGATCCGTCGTCGTCGCATGCCGCGCCGCTGGTGCAATCCGATTGGCACTTCGACCACCCTTGAAATGTATCGGAGTGGGCCTTCTCGATTTCACGCTCAACTTCTTCGCGGGTGATTTTATGACCGTTTTCATTTACTGGCTTTTCATCAATGGCTTTCTGAACATTTTGCACCGTGGCCTTCATGATTTTCGTTATCTCGTCGCCGTTGTGCATATTGATTGATCCCATGCACACCGGTGTGTATTTGAACGGGCGCGTGTGGTCGGCCGCGGCAAACTCGGTGTCCATCTGGGCCCGAATCCACTGGAGCTGCGCGTCAACGTTGTCACCCACTTCTTTGAGGTGATTTTCAAGACCTAAAGCCCATTGAGGCGATTGCTCCTCCAAATCGTGGTTCAGCCGTACGGCTGCATCCAGGAAGAGAAGCGCAACGGTTTGCTCCAGGTTGTTGAGATCTTCGAGGGAGCAGAAATGCTCGGCCGTTTCCTGCGACCGGAAGACGTTTCTCTGGCGAGTGGACGCCTTGATAATCTCCCGCAGATTATTTATCTTCTGCATCATATGGGTGACGCGTTTGATGAACGCTATAGTAACGTCTTCCTCGACGAGTTTCGCCGCGGCCCATTGCGTGCCGAGGCCAATCAGCTTTGAAAGGGGGTTCCCAATCAACGGCACGCCTTCTGCGAGGTTCTCGACACCACGCAATACCATTGTCATAGTTTTCTTAGACCTGGATATGCCCTCGGCCGAGCTTTCCCCGAGAGTCATCGCCTTGTCGTCAAAGAATTGGTCGCCCACATGTCCCAGCTCGGTCATCAGCCGGGCGCCCTGTTTGTCAAAAGTAGCCGTATATTTTAGCGCTTCTCTTGCATCGTGAGCAGATTCCAGGCGGTGGCTGAACACTTCCATGCGGTCGGACATCGCCTTCTTCGCCTCCGTCTGGCTCTTTTCGTACTCTCGCTTCTTCTCCCGCTCGAGGTCACGCAATTTTCTTAGGTCTTCCTCGAACTTGCTATCGAATGGGTTGGTCTGCAAATCACACGCGCCATCCCGACAGGCTTTCATGGAGCACTTGACGAGAGAGGCATTATCCATAACGTACGCGTAGTCCGCTCCGGCCTCGTTGACGATGTACGCAAGCATCTGCTGCTCAAACTCGGACAGGCCCACAAGCCGATCGAGCCACGTATCGTAGAGATTAACCATCTCTTTGAGCTGCTCCAGAAATATTGTTTGGTGGTCGCGCAAAAAGTAAGCCATCGAAAGTTGTAGCCGCGTCACAAAGAGAGCCACTTCGCTTTCCGTGCACGTCTGCGACAGGCCGTGCATTGTGCGGAGCAGCCTAAACATGCTCCGGACGCGCTCCGCGACATTTTTGAACGCGTTCAGACGCAGCAGGTGGCCGTACACCTCATCGCCAGTCACAAAAGTTATATATTCTTTCATCTGCAGTTTATCCTCGGCCTCGTCCTCGGTATCTCTTAAAAATTTAATGTTAATCTCGTAGAGAAGGGCAGTCAGTGAGTCATCCGCATCAATTTTAGATTCTGAAAAAATCTGCCAGTACTGACGTTCACGTTCGATATATTTGGCACTTTCGTCATTTTGGCTTTCATCCGTCATTATTCGAGACATATATTTAGATATTTAATGAAAGTTTTGATTTTTATAACGTCTTATGTTTTTATACTACAGGCGTTTCGTTAAGCAGCTCTACTAAACACCTTCTGCAATAGCAAATTATATGCACTGCTGTCTTGGACGGTAACAGGGGTCTCCTTCGCGCGCAATCGACGAGCCGTACTATTCTGGCCAAGCAGCGTCGCGATGTCAGACTGGGTCAGGACCGATGCTGCGGTGGGCTCGGGATGCACCTCCTCCCCGGCGACCACATGAGCGGGTGTCGGAGCAGGCGCTGGGACGGTCAGCGGGGCGACCACATGAGTTGGCACTGGCACGGATGATCGGGCGGACACACGCGTTGGCGCTTGAACGGATGCCCGGGCGGACACCCGAGTTGGCGCTTGAACGGATGCCCGGGCGGACACCCGAGTTGGCGCTTGAACGGATGCCCGGGCGGCGGACACCCGAGTGGGCGCCCGGGTAGGCCCCGGGACGGGCTCCGGGACGGGCTCCGGGACGGGCTCCAGGACGGGCTCCGGGGCGGGCTCCGGGGCGGGCTCCGGGGCGGGCTCCGGGGCGGGCTCCGGGACGGGCTCCGGGACGGGCTCCGGGACGGGCTCCGGGGCGGGCTCCGGGGCGGGCTCCGGGGCGGGCTCCGGGGCGGGCTCCGGGGCGGGCTCCGGGGCGGGCTCCGGGGCGGGCTCCGGGGCGG
>Ga0307995_1000411_pt1 | contig 29643 bp, 19 predicted proteins | sample EllFjometagen262_FD_203132 | JGI IMG/M metagenome (GOLD analysis project Ga0307995, IMG submission 203132) | Marine microbial communities from Ellis Fjord, Antarctic Ocean - #262 | ecosystem: Environmental > Aquatic > Marine > Unclassified | place: Southern Ocean | collected 2014-11-02 | reverse complement strand
ATTTGGCATGTCCATAGGGATGGTCGTCATCGGGTTTAGTGGAGCCGATATCGTTGAAAATCCATACCATCACATCCGTCGCCAAATCGCTCAGGCTGTGAATGCCATCTACTAACAAGGCGTAGGAGTTCGAGAAGATGCCGGCCAGTACTTTAAGTACACCGAGCACCAGATCTGTGACGCCACTGATAATGAGTAATTTGCGGGTTTCTTTGCGATGTTCGCCCATATTGGGTGTGCTTACCTGCATTCAGTTAAAAATGTGGATCCTAACAGATGCCTAGATCCAATTCGATCAGCAAGGGGGGGCCTAACAAGCAATGACCACAATTATACGTAACCTCATCGCAGCCATGCTGCTCATCGAAGCGAGTCAGGTGCACCTCGCGCCCTTAGCTCCGGTTGCATTGCTGAGTCCCGCTCGTTTAATGAGATCAGTTTCAATGGCTCGATAAATAATGCCGAGACATTCTCCCAATACTTTCGCTCCCGCGCACAAAGCATTCAAAGTGGCCAGACAAAGCTTAGTAGCCATTGTCTTGTTGGTTAGCCAGAAAGTACTTTATTAACCAGATGAGCTGCAGTTTCAATCATGCGCCTGGCACCTCAAGAGGAGCAAAACCCAAGCTGTTTGCAAGAAGAGTACGTTTTTTTGCTCGAATAATTCGATTGCCAACGAAAGGGTTAATTTTCAACTAACAGATAATATCTGCCAATCAATACCGGAGTGGTAAATGAGCATACAAAAGCTATCCACAACTAAGGAGAATTGGCGTCATAAACCACATTTTTTAAAGCACGGTCAGGCACGCTAATTTGCTAATGTTCATTCAAATTTAAGCCGCCATGGCGTGGTGCTTTTTTTGGTGGGTAATAATTGTAATTGGTTGGATTTGCTGACTTACAGGTGGCTGGGTCGATCACTTAGGCGACTTTTAGGATAGGCAGCAGTGATGTTGACCTTGCGTTTTAGGGCTTAATCGCACTTGCAGGGTCAAGCGGCGGTGGTCATGTCTCTATGTGATCGAGGTTCTTCTGGATGACGTCTGGATCAGTGCTGCCGGCGGTGCCTTAGGAAATACTAAAGCAGAAAGAAAATCTGCTTGTAAGCGTCTTTTTCCATCGTATCTATTCGAGAATACAATTTAAACTATTCGCAATCTCATAAATTAGGCACGGGTAATAGTTGATTAGTCGTTAATTGAACAGATTTCCAATACCCTATCTAGAAGAGCCAAGCATTTACCGAAAGGTACTGATAGAGGATCGAAGGCGTTTAATGGATCGAATTCAAATAATTTCTATTTTTCAAAGGTCGTGGCCCACTCCTTCACGCAGGTATAATTCAACACTGGACACGAGCAATCAGACAAAGGGCGAAAAAAAGTTTAAACTGACTGGAAGTGGAGGGAGCGATTGACGAGCGCCAGATCGGTAAACAGAGCGATCTAGTCCCAGCTTGCAAGCGGATTAACGGTGCTCGAAAAAAACTGCCGGTGTCCTCCACAGAATTGCCCAGCGCCTGACCAGCCAGTGCTATTGCCAAAACCGGGTCAACAATTTTTAACGGGTGGCGGTGCTTAGTCATAATATGAGGGTCTGGACACAATTGCGATTGTCGACAAGCATTATTTTAGTGCTGTCTACGCTGGTTTCCCTGATTTTTATCGGTCAGGCTGGTTACACGATCCGGCAAAATGACGACCGTCGTCATGAAGAGATGCGCTTGCGGGCTGATCTGGTGACGGTTACCCAGGCTGCCGCGCTGTCTGTCCCTTTGTGGGATTATGACAAGGAACGGGCATCGAAGGGTCTGTCAGGCATGCTGCAGGACCCGGATGTTATGAGCGTCCATGTTTTTGATGACGCCGACGAAATTTTCGCCCATGTCGCCGCTGAAGCGGTTGGTCTGCAGCAACCTGCCAATGGGTCTGGCGTTATTACGGTCAAACAGGATATTTATTACAAGACGGATGGCGGCGAGGATCGACGAGTTGGCCAGATCGAAGTGCAGATTTCCGAGAAACGTGTTCACGCAGCATTTAAGGCGGATCTTGTTGGCTCGAGTTTGTCGGGTCTGTTGATTCTTGGGGTGATGATTTGTGGTCTGACAATTGCCATTAGGGCATTCACCCGGCCTATTATGGATATGAGCGAGCTGATGCGACTGCGTGCCGATGGCGACTTTTCTGCCGACGTTGATCAACGTTATATTGGGCGGGATGACGAAATAGGCGATATTGCACGTTCTATGGAGGCCGATCAGCAAAGCCGGCGCGATGAGATACGCTTGTTGGAAACTACCAGCGCCATTGCCACTCAGTTAGACCTGGACACATTGCTCGAGCAGATCATGGATGCATCATCGGATTTGCTAAACGCAGAACGCAGTACTTTGTTTTTGTATGACGTGAAGGAAGAACAGCTTTGGTCCCGGGTCGCTCAGGGCGTCAACGACATTATCATAACGGTAAAGCCTGGCGAAGGTCTGGCAGGCAATATTTTCGCCAGCGGCAAGCCTGAGATTGTCGATGATCCCTATAATGATCCGCGCTTTAATCGGGAAGTCGATGACCAGACCGGATTTCGGACCCGAAATATGCTGTGCCTACCTATCTCCGACAAGAAAGGCACAATCATTGGACTGACCCAGGTTTTGAACAAACGCGATGGCGGTTTTAATGAACATGATATTCGCCGCCTGACCTCGCTGACAGCGCAGGCCAGTGCCGCTATCGAAAATGCTAAGCTATTCGAAAATGTACTTACTATGCGCAACTATAATGAAAGCATTCTTCGAAGCTTAACCAATGGTGTCGTCTCACTGGACAGTGACCGGCACATCCAGAAAATCAATGCAGCGGGTAAACGTATTCTGCGTCTGTCAGAGGCGGAGCTGGAGGGCAAAAATCTGGGTGCTGTTCTAGGTGATGAGAACAAGTGGGTGATCGAAACGTTGGATCGTGTACGCGAGACCGGTGCGCCTCGACAGACGATGGACCATGTACTAAAGCTGGCGGAAACCGCCGAAGTTGCGGTCAATCTTTCCGTCGCGCCTTTGATGGATCTGGAGGACAATCAAACTGGTTATCTTTTCGTGATCGAGGATATCAGTGAGGAAAAGCGTATGCGCGGCACTATGTCGCGTTATGTTCCAGCCCGTGTCGTGGACCAATTACTGGAAAGTGGAGAAGATGCACTGGGCGGTGTTTACCAGACCGCAACCGTCCTTTTTTCGGATATCAGAAGTTTTACGACCATTTCAGAGAAAATCGGCGCCCGTGCTACCGTTGTCATGCTGAATGAATATTTTTCTGACATGGTCGACCTGATTGATCAGCATGATGGCATCCTCGACAAATATATTGGTGATGCGATCATGGCTGTCTTTGGCGCGCCGTTCACGGGTGAACAGGATGCAGAAAACGCTGTTCTGACGGCGTGGGACATGTTTGATGCTCTAGATAAACTCAACTTAGATCGGTTGTCACGAGGTGACGCGGCGATTAAAATTGGCCTCGGACTGAATACCGGGAAAGTAGTCGTCGGCAATATCGGCTCCACCCGGCGGATGGATTATACGGTTATTGGTGACGCCGTGAATCTTGCTGCCAGATTGGAAGGGGCGACCAAACAATATGGTGCACGTTTTCTGATTAGTGAATTTACTTGGGCCTGCTTACCGGCTTTTCTGCAAGCGGGTTTCCGGATGGTAGACCTGATCCGGGTCAAGGGAAAGCTGGAACCGGTTTCTATTTATGAAGGCATGGGCCGCGGTATCGACGCCATTCCGTATGCGGATGATTGGCGCAACGCGCTGATTGCCTATCGGTCTCAAGACTGGTCCACCGCCCGCCAGCTTTTTGAGAATATACAAAAAAGCAGGAATGATTCGGATTCTGTTATAACGTTGTATCTGGAGCGAATCATGGCGTTTGAAAACGATGCCCCTAGCGAGGATTGGGATGGTGTCTGGGTGATGGAAACCAAATAGGATGTCTCGCCTGCGCCACCTCAAAAAAATATTCTTGTTCGCGCTTGTGATGTCGGGTTGTTTAATCTCGCCCGTTCATGCCGTTGATCGTTCTGAAAGCCCCCGCGTAATGTTTGTGAACCCAGGGCGCACGGGCGAGGTTTTTTGGGACATGATCAGCAATTTCATGGCCGCTGCTGCCCGAGACCTGAATATCGATCTGGAGGTTGTGACGGCTGAGCGCGATCATTTGAAAATGATTGAGCTGGCATTGCAGGCATCGTCGTCGGACAATCCACCTGATTACATGATCCTAGTGAATGAAAAACTGGCGGCGGGGAAAATGCTGGACGAACTGCCCACGAGCATCAAACTGATGCTGTTGAACAATAATCTATCCGCCGAACAGACTGACAAATATGGTGTCCCGCGTCAGATAAAGGAAAACTGGGTTGCGTCGATTTATCCGGACCATGAAAAGGCTGGATATGAAATCGGTACCGCCATTATTGCCGCCGCTGGTCAGGCCGGTTATCCGGCTATGAATGAAAACCTTGGTCTGCTGGCCATCGGCGGCAATCGCGCCACACCGGCATCGGTTCAGCGCGTGGAGGGTCTGCATCGTGTCATGGCCGCCCGAACTGATATTGACCTCTATCAGACGATCCACAGTCAATGGCGGCGTGAAAAGGCTGAATCTCAGATGCGAGGCCTCATCCGCCGTTGGCCCGAAACCCGCTTGATCTGGGCCGCCAATGACCGCATGGCCCTGGGTGCCATGGACGCTGTCATCAAGCGCGGCCGTAAACCGGGCCAAGACGTTTTTATCGGCGGATTGAACTGGTCAGGTGAGGCCCTTGAGCGTGTTCGCGATGGCAGCATGACGGCCTCCGTTGGCGGCCATTTCATGCAGGGCGGTTGGCTGATGGTGCTCATCCATGATTTTCATGCCGGGCGTGATTTTTCCGATATCGGCGTTGAATTCACGGCACCCATGTCGGTGATTGACACGAATAATGTCGCCCTCTACCTAAGCGTATTCGGCGACCAGGACTGGGACCGCATCGATTTTTCGAGGTTTTCGCGCGGGACTAAAGAGGCGGGTTTTCGCTACGAATTTGGGCTCGATAAAATATTGGCACAGTTCAAAGGTGAGAAGTGAGCCTCTGCTAAGGTGGAATTCAGATGGACGATAAATGGATGCACATTAGATTCATCCCCTTTTATGTATAGTTAGTTTGGTATGAGTTCGTTAATCAAAATAGATAAAAGCAATTCCCACCAGAGGCATGGGGAAATTCTATAATTTATTTGCAGTTTTAAAAAGATCTTAATCTAGTTGAATGTACAAACCATTAATGAAGCAAATATTTAAAGCAGTATGGCTAAAAATTTAATTAGTGAAACTGCCCGCAATGAACGGAAAAGTTTTATAAAACTAAGTCAATCCTAAAAAACGTATATCAAGCTGCTAAACATCGACAAAATACAGTGGCCTTTGCTCTTTCGTTATTTATTCCAGCCAACTATATTTTACCTGTTAACAGGGCGTTAGACGACTACGCGCGAGTATTCTAGTTGGCACCATCTAGCTCGTAGCAACAGTTAGAAGGTAGCCGTTGATACCGAAATGGGTGGCGAGGAAAAATATGAAAATCAAACTCATCATCTTTTTTATTAGCGCCTGTTTGCCGTTTTTTACCAGAATATCAACCGCAACAGAACTTATTACCGCTAGCATGATACTGAGGAATGTGGTGATTTGCAGCGAGTCGGCCAATGTAAAGTTGGTAGTGTACGGAAGTTTTGTACTCAAAAGATAGATGCTACCGACAGTAGAAAATAAAGCGCCGACAGACAATGTTACACGTGGCTGCAAGGGAATAGCCGCGAGCGCTTTTTCTGACATATTGACACCCAAGACAACAATGACTAGTAGTGATGCGGTCAAGAAGCCGAGAAAGTTTGTGATGAACAGGCGTGTGCCCTCACGTTTCAGTGTAATTGTAGCAGTCACCCTATTGAAGTCGTCTTCTACATCAGCCTTAAGTCGGGGATCACCAAAAGTACTGGCATACCGGGTCGTTGAGGTTTCTACCTTAAAGTCGACTAAGGTCCAGCCATCAGGTATTGCATCGGGCGCTATGCGACTGCCCGCAGTGTCGGCCTGATATAATAACGTGCCGGTTGTGTCCGTCGCATCCTCTATAGCAATCGTGAGTTCTTGTGTATCAAATGGGTACGTGCTGATGTCCCAGGCCTGTTTGATCTTCGCTCGAAACAACATTGTGGCCCAGTAGGCGTCACCCGCTGCTACTGTGGATTCATCATGGGCGCTAAATTTTTTTGCGTTAACGATCTCTGTCCTGCCGTTTGGCTGATAATCGGGTTGGTCGAAGACAAACCATGTTCTAAATTCAACATCGTATTGGTCCTTGGTAAAATCGATGTCGTACAGGTTGTTGACATACAACCCGACCTTGACAATGTGCGGTTCTTCAGCCGCTGGAGTGTTTTGAGCTTGCAAATCGGTCTCTGTTTCAGACATGCCGGATGAAACCGCTGCGAAGCTGCTAGCGCCGAAAAAGCTTACTATGGTCAAGAGCAGCAGGGCACTCGTCAACTTGCTAGCTGGTTGGGGCTGAAAAATACGGTGGAGCATCATGATGTGAACGCCTATTTATACTGCTTTATATCGTCTGTTGAGTTCTTGTCTAATTTTTTAGATAGGCCAAGAAATTGGGTATTACGGTAAATGATTGATCGTAAATTCACAAGCGTCTGCTGCAAGCTGCATTTGTTCGTCTCTGTTTAAGCAATATAACTAGTAGTTTTTTGGGCGCGAAAAAAGGCCAGTAAACGGTAGCTAAAAGCTTATTTAAAAGACTTGCCATACGCTAGCCTCGCTGTTTTTACATCTCCTTATGTTCTTAAGCGGAGCGTTGCGCTATTCGATGGAGTAAAGACATTCGGATTTTAGAGTATTTTGCCATTCGGGTAATCGGCTATCGATGATGCGGCTGGAACTTGTCGACCTTGGCCATAAGTCGGATAGCATTTCGTGCGCTCTCGTTAGATTGGCAAATAGGCAATGCGACGCAACAGGGGCTGGTTGGTTATGTTTCGCTTTTACACTTGGTTCGACAATGCCGCCAACAATTAAAGTGGCGCGGGATGCTTTGTTGTCCTCTACCCGCTGCGCTCGCCGACGTTATTTTCGCTGTGTAGATATGGATGGTATGGCGCTGCCGCATCATTGATGATGTTGCTAATTGAACAAAGGCTGAAAAGCCGCCGCGGCGTTTGGTCCAAAAAGGTTTCGCTGTGTCGTGTCTCGACGACAGTAGAGCGCTCTCGGGCAGTTTAGCAGGAGCAAGATGTCGTCAGAAATAAATGGTATTGCTATACTTTACGCTATAGCTTTATCGTTAGCGATATGTTGGATGAAACAGCAGCGATATGGCTTTCCGGTGCTATAAACAGAAACTCATGTTGACACTTAGGCATTGGCAACGGTACCCTGAAGGCAGAGTTTAAGCTCTCTCGTTTCTGCGTAGCGCCCGAAGCGTGCCAAGTTAGAATGTTTAAAAATCAAAACCGCAGTCAAATAAATTCCGTCGTTTTGAAATTTTGTCTTACCAAGGAGGTTATTATGTATTTACGAGCGAAGAGTGCTGGGTCAGTAGCGCCAAAGGAAAGAATTAATATAAGTTACCGGCCAGCGACCGGCTCCGCCAAAGAAGGTGTTGAGCTACCATTTAAGATGCTGGTTTTGGGGAATTTTACCCAGCGTGAGAACTCAGAGACGCTCGAAGAGAGAAAGCTAGTTAACGTTAATTCGCACAATTTTGACCAGGTGCTCAATGACTATGACTTGTCAATCAACTGCACGGTTGAGAACAAGATCCTCAACGATGGGTCGTCAATCGATATATCTTTAAAAATCAATGAGTTGAGAGACTTTGAGCCAGACAACATACTCGGTCAGATCGATGAGCTTAAAGAGGTACTGCGCTTGAGAGACGCTCTAAAATCACTAAAAGGTCCGTTGGGGAACTCTCCGCAAATGAGGAAAAAAATTAAATTATTATTGGCTGATGACGCGTCCCGAGAGAGCCTCATGAAAGAAATTGGTATGGACTAAATTATGCGGGCCATAAAATCGGTAAGACTTTAGTGGCTGCAGGCTTTAAGGAGTTGTAAATGAGTGAAAAAAAAGCAGAAAGTGGGACTTTGATCGGTGAAATACTCGGGCTAAACAAATTTGGCGAGGATGAGGAGAGTCTTGAAATAGCAAGGACGGGCATGCATTCGCTTTTTCGGCGGGTCCTTGAGAGTAATGACGACTTTACTGATGTTCGGATCGATAAGCGTTACGTCGAAGAATTAATCGATGAACTCGATCAGAAGCTAAGTAAGCAGATGGATGAAATATTACATAACGAGGCGTTTAAGGCGCTAGAGGCTCCCTGGCGGAGTTTAAAATTTCTGACTGATCGGACTGATTTCGCGGAAAACATCAAACTTGAAATTCTTTCAATTAAACAATCTGAGTTGCTCGAAGATTTTGAAGACGCGGCAGATATTGCTGAGAGCGGCTTGTATCGAAAGACCTATACAAACGAATACGGTCAATTCGGTGGTGAACCGTTCGGCGTTGTGATCGGAAATTATGCACTTAGTGCGTCGACTTCAGATGTGTCGTTGATGCGACATATGAGCGCACTGTCAGCCATCACTCATGCGCCCTTTATTGCCGGTGCAGCCGAGAGCTTCTTTGGTCTCAACAGTTTTGCTGAGATCCCAGAACTCAAACAGGTTACGGCGATGTTCGAAGGGCCGCAATTTGCGAAGTGGCGTGACTTTCGAGATAGCGATGATTCGCGAAATCTCGGGCTTACACTACCTAAGTTCATGCTACGGCCTACTTACGGGGAAAACATCCCGGTTAAGAGCTTCACGTATCAGGAGACTGCTAGAAAAGATAACGATTATTTATGGGGTAATGCGGCGTTTGCCTACGCGACGTGCTTGACAGAAAGTTTCGCGCGGTATCGTTGGTGTCCTAACATCATCGGTCCACAGTCTGGCGGTGGCGTGCGTGATTTGCCAATTGATATCGTCAACGATAGCGGTACCGAAAGAATCGTGGGGCCGATCGAAATCGCTATTTCCGATAGGAAAGAATACGAACTGGCTGAACTCGGTTTTATCCCTCTGACGCTGCGGAAAGATGCCGATAGTGCCGTTTTCTTCTCATCGAATTCAGTGCAAAGGCCAATGAAATTTAGTAACGACGATGAAGGCCGCCAGGCCGAGATGAACTTCAAGCTTGGCACACAATTGCCTTATCTGTTTATCATTAATCGTCTCGCTCACTACATCAAAGTGTTGCAGCGGGAAAACCTGGGTAGTTGGAAGAGTCGGGTGGATCTTGAGCAAGAGCTCAATAAGTGGATACGCCAGTATGTCGCCGACCAAGATAACCCATCCCCCGCGACTAGAAGCCAACGACCGCTTCGTAAGGCAAGCCTAACCGTCCATGAAGTTGACAATGATGCTGGTTGGTATCAGGTGTCGATGGAAGTCACGCCTCACTTCAAGTTTATGGGTGCTAACTTCACCTTGTCACTCACCAGTATGCTAGAACGCGGTTAAGCCAATTGGAAACGCAGTTGTTGCAATAATTATTCAAGGAAGTAAAAGAAGATGCCTAGCGAAATATACATGCAGATTAATGATCCCGATGGCTGTTTGACAGAGGAATGTACAGGAAAAGAAAGTATTGGATCCTTTTTCAAAGCAGATCATGATGAAGAGGCTTTGGTGTTGTCATACAACCATAAGGTCAGCGTACCAACTAATACGCTGACGGGTCAGGTCACCGGAACTCGCAAACACGAGTTTCTGGAAGTGACCAAGTTTATCGATAAGAGCTCACCGTTGCTGTTGAACGCGGTGACCTCACCAACTGAGCTTGAAGTGGTTCTACGATTCTTTCGTACGCCTGATGAGACCAGTGCCGGTGAACCTGTAGAGTTTTACAATATAACATTACAGCGGGCAAAAATTGTCAGCATCGAAACGATTTCCCCCAACATTATGCTACCAGAGAACGACGTTCATGTTGCCTATGAGGTTGTCAGATTTACCTACGGGCAAATCCAGGCTGATCACGTTGTCTGCGGAACGACGGCCATCGATGATTGGTCCGGCGAGGGTGAATAGCGATTAACGATGTTGATGCCCGATAAGAGCTTTTGGACGCTGATTAAAAGGGTCCTACTGATCACGTTTACGATAGGTATCGGCGGATGCACGAACACTTCGGCGGTTGAGCAAACCACAGGTGTTCGATATCCTGATGACCCGAAACAAATAGATCACTGGATGAGTGGCGCACAAGCATGGCGATACTGGGATGTTGACGCACCCATTAATCAACTCGTTGATTGGTCGTTTGCGGAAAAGGCAGTGACCTTTAGAGTGCAGGCGTCGGATAGCTTGAACTTGTATTCGACAGTACCACATACCATTAGTTTCAAAGTGTTGCAGTTGACTGATGTTAGTGGTTTCAAGACCCTAGCACAGTCGAGCGGTGGCATCAGGACTATGCTGCTTGAAGACCAAGAGATGATACCGAATGTAATATACACCGAGAGCTTTTTGCTGGCACCGGGGCAGATCACCACAATAGTGATGCCGCGTCAGCAGGATGCCAAATTTATTGCCGTGCTGGGTGGCTTCAAGGATCTGGAGCCGAAGCGATCAGTAAGATTACTGACCATTCCCGTGGTAACAGTGCCTGCGCCACTAGAGGGGCAGTCTTTTACTGACAAGCTGACGAATAAGTTGAGCTTGGGTCTGCTTGACCCAGGTGTGCCAACAGGGCCCGATTCAGCTAGGCCGGCAACATTAAAATTTGATTTGAAGTTCGGTGAGCAGGGTATCGATCTATTTGCGGCGAAAGCTTACTAGTTGGGAGATTATTTAACGTGAGTTCTGTTAAACCCTTATATTGGCACCAAGGACTCTTTCTGCAGCCGCAGCATTTTCAGCAAATGCAGTTGCAGGTAGAAGCCGCCGCAAGAGCGTATACCAACGTAAAAACAGGTGCCGATAGCGGTATTTCGACGCTCATCGTCGATGAAGAATCGTTGAAGAACGGTGTCTTCGCGATAAATGCAATAGATTGCGTGCTGTCCGACGGAACGCTGTTGAGCTTTCCTGGCAATACCACATTAGGTCCGATATCGCTGACCGCTGTAGATGCTGATAGTACCGGAAAATACGAGATATTTTTGGCGCTGGCACCGCTCGAATCGCAAATGAGTAACCTTTCAGAAGCGACCGAGGGGGCGACTCGACGTTATCGCTTGAATGATGTGAGCAATGTTGCTGATATGTTTGATCAACAGGAAAGTGTTGATCTGACGACGCTGAACTTCGATGCTAAGTTGTTACTTGGCCGTGATGCAGTCCAGGAAAGTAACATGATAGTCGAGAAAATCGCTGAAATTATCGTCGATGGTGGCCAGTTCATCTGGTCTCCAAAATATATCGCAAATGTTAATTTTGTTCAGGCCTCGATGGTGTTACGGCAGTCAATTCGGTCCATCAGGCAAGGCCTGATTGCTCGGTATGAGCAGTTAGAGAGTTTCGGTTCACTGACTGGTGGTCATATGAGTGAATTATCAAGCGCGAACCTTGCTAATATATTAGCGAAAAATGTGATTGCCGCTTATGTGCCGATGTTCAGCCATTTCGAAGACGTTACGACAACGTCGCCGCAACAGGTCTATTTGTCGTTACGACAACTGATCGCTCAGCTGAGTACCTTCTCGAATCGCGTCTCAGTGACGGGTGAGACAAACGATGCTGCTAGCGATTTACTGCCTTACCAATCAGGAAATCTTGGTGAATGTTTTTCCAGAGCCTTTACGTTAGTCAACCACTTGTTGGATGAGTTGACCATCGATCCAGAGCTGCTTGTCAGTTTGGTTGAGCAAGGTGATGGCAAATACGTAAGTGGTCTGTCTGCAGAATTTATTGACACAGGGAATCGCGTTTATATGCGTTTGAGAACCTCGTCCAACATCGAGCGCAACGTCGCAGACATCATCCAACACGCCAAGTTTGGCGCAGATGGCCAGGTCGATATATATATGAAGCGATCACTACCCGGCATTGGGTTACGTTATTTACCACGTAAGCCCATGGGTGTTGCTAGTACGCCGAATAGCTACTATTTCACGATAGAGCGAAGTGGGTTTGAGTGGCAGAAGCTCGTTGATTCGTCCCGCGCTGGGTTGATCTGGAACGATGCTCCGGGCGATTTGGTTGTCGAAATTATCGCAGTGAAGGGCTAGTTATATGAGTATGCTCGACGCAGTGGCTCCGATATTTGATGCATTCGGCACCTTGACCTTTGATTTGGTCGAAGAGACCAAGAGCGATTACGAGGTCACCAATCAACTGTTCGTTGATCTGATTTCAACTTGTAAAAAGATGCTCCTTGGCGGTGGATACATCAACGATCAGGTTGATGATGCGCTGCTTGCAGTCTGTGCACTCATAGATGAAAGAATACTTGAGTCAGACTGGCGCTATCGAAGTACGTGGCAACGATCACCGTTGCAGAAGCACTTCTTCGACACAAACGTTGCCGGCTCTGAGTTTTTCACGCGGCTCGACGGCTTGAACGAATCGAACCCACAGCATCAGCAGGTTCGAGAGATCTATCTTTATTGTCTCAAGCAAGGCTTTAGTGGCTGCTATTTCGATCTTGGCGACCAAAGTCGTTTGAGTGAAATTACGACGGCAACTTTTCAGTTGCTGAGTAATAAAATCGAGCCGGCATTGTTCGATCCAAAAGTGACAAGCCAATCTGTAGATGCGTCTAACGAGTACTATTTAGAAAAATTCAAGGACATTGCACTCGTGTGGGGACCTGTGGTGCTCGTGATATCTACATACTGTTACTTAAGAGCTGATCTTTTCTCGACTCTTGGAATTCTTCTCAGTGGAAAATAGTAACGGAAGGCACACATGCTAAAAGTATTGCGATTTCTCCTTACCGTCTTTGTTTGGTTGGTGATTCTCGCGCTTTGTGTCGCTGGTGCGATTCTGCTCGAGTACGAGATGCAAGAAGGCGCGATGCTATTCGGTATTCTGTTTGCCACATGGTACGGCATCAAGCTGACGATTTATCTGTACAAGCGGTGGCAAGCCAAGTCGCGAGTGCAGAAGCTCATCAACCTCGATGCTGCGGAAGAAAGCCGAAAGCAATTTAGCTTGCTTGAGGTGTTTTCGTCTCGAGATATCGATAAACACCTCAAACGCGTGATTCATCGAATCAGCAGAAGTGACATCAATCGGCATGGCGATCCTACTGCCACCATGAAGTGGTCCATGCATGTCAAATTCGATGATCGCCACGGCGACTGGTTGCATGCTGGGTCTGTCAATCGACCAAAAATCCAAGACCCTGTTTTTGACGAGTACGACCATATCAGCTGGCAAATCTTCAATGAGTTCATGATGTTGGATGTGGCTGCCTATCTTATGCAAGACAACAATCCGACCGCCAAGAGTCAATGGTTCGAGCTGTTGAATGGTCTGTCTTACAGCAAGAAGCGCAGTTCGCTTGATGGTCTGGTCATCTCATTACATGTCGAGCAATTGAATGACGAGGCGCAGAGAGTGTTGCTCGCTAACAGGATTCGCCTGATTTACGAGAACATAAAGGAGTACTGTGGGGTCGAAGTACCAATCAGCCTGGTACTACTCGGACTCGATGAGCTTAAAGGTGTTGATGCCTGGGTAAACGGCCTCGAGGACGATCTGCTGCAGCAAGTGCTGGGTAAGGTCAATCACCATGGTGCGCAGGCAAGCCAAGTGGTTGATGCCTGTTTTGATGGGTTGCAGGACGTCTTCAGGCAAGGATCGCTGGTTTACTTGATGGCCAACGGCTACAACGCACACGCGGCAAGTTTGACCACTCGCGCCAATCAGTTGCGAGACGCATTGACGCACTTAGTTAATCGCACGTTCAACGCCAGTCAGTTTCAAGACTCCCCGGCCTTTGCTGGTTTGTTTTTTGTCATGGAGCCGAACAAGAAGCCTATCTTTGTCGATGATTTACTGGCCGGCAGTGCCCTAGTTTGGAAGCTTCCTGCCTCAACAAGACTAACCACTGTTTCGGATAAAGCTAAACAGCGAAACTATGCAGGATATTTTGCTGTCAGTGGTTTGCTGACGCTGCTGTTGTTTCTGATTCACTCAAATAATCAGACGCATATTGAAACCAGTGTTGCGGCGTATCGCGCGAGTTTATCCACCGGCGACGGCGTCTCGCAATTGGTTAATAATTTACAAGGTCGTTATGTCTATACTAATGCCTTACAAGACGTTCGCTTAGCGCACTGGCTGCCCGGCACGAGCGACCCGTTGGGAGTTTATTATAATCGTGCTCGCTTTATGAAGGATCTCGACGACTTATTGATAACACCGATTGAGGCCCGCTTCAGTGCGGCGTTGGAAAACGATGAGCTAAAGGATCTGGACAGCCGAGTCGACTATTTGAGTATCCTGGTACGTCGGATTAATCTGTTAAAAGCTGTCAACTCCGGTGCCTCGATGAAGTCTCTGTCAGAGCTGCCCCAGCCCTACGACAAGACCTATATCGACTCGTTACCCGAGACGATGTTGGATGAACTGAATCTGTTGGTGTTGCACGGTTTTGAGTTGGGCAGACAGGATGATACCGGTCGTTATCGAAGTCTGTGGTTGAAGCGTCAGGAAGATTACCAGCGCCAGCTGTCGTCGTTACTTCTCAGCTCGAACGGTACCATGGATTGGTTGGTGACCTGGGTTGGGCAAAGCAAAATCGGTGCTGATGTAACGATGAATGACTACTGGCAAGGAAATGCACCTACGATAGGCGGCAATGCTGAGGTCAGGGTTGGCAAGGCCTACACTATTGCTGGGAAGGAGCAGATTGATGCCTTCATTGATCAGCTGGGAGAAGCCCTGGGTCGTGATCATGTGTTTGTCACGAGCTACGTGCCGCGCTTTCAGGCTCAATATGAAAAGAACTACATCGCTAGCTGGGGCGCATTTCTAAGCGGTTTTAACGATGGCGTCGGCACGTTGAGGGATCGTAATGAGTGGCTGAATGTCATCAACAACCTGGCAACCGGACGCAATATTTTCTTTAACCTGTTAAATGACGTCGACTTTCAGTTGCAACCCTTTGCTGGGGTAGAAGAAAAGCCTGATTGGTTTGAGTTCGTCTTGTACTACCAAGACATGCTGGCCCTGGGTGAAGACGATCTGCAGAATAATGATAAGAAAAACAAGGTGCTAACCAAAATCGCGTTGAAGCTGGTGGGGTCAACAGGCGCTTTGGGTAAGGCGCTTGCTGGGTCGGCCAAGAGTGGCCTTAAAACCCAGAAAAAGCTGGATAAGGCCGCTGGTGCTGGCCCTGGTCCTACGGAGCGCGAATTGAATCTCGACGCGGCGGCGAAAGAACTTGATGCTTATAAAACAGCGCTGGCTGCGATTGTATTTAATATCGAACGTCGCAGTTCCTCCTACGACAGCATTCGCGGCGAATTTGAAAATGCAGAAAACCCAAGCTCCGCGGGCACTGTTCTTGCGAATGCGCAGCTGAGCATCCAGAAGTTGCAGGCACTGATCGGTAAGGTCGGTATGTCGACCAGGCCATTCTGGGATATTTACATGGGCCCGGTACTGCTGTCTGAAAAATTTATGCTTCAGGAAACCGCCTGTCACATTGATCAGCTTTGGGAGGACGATTTCCTGTTTGAACTGGCGGGCGTACCGGACTATAAATTGAACGCATTTGCGTACGCAGAAAATGGCCTGTTGTGGCAGTTTACGGATGACAAGCTCGGTTTGTTTCTGAAAAAACGTATGAACGCGGGTTATAATTTTAAGAGGGTCAATGGTGAGACGGTGCCGCTAAGGGTGTCATTACTTGATTTTCTGGTCAGAGCGAAAGACAGCAATCAGAGTCAAAAGTACAAGACTTTTGACCTGGATATCAAAGCGATGCCAACTAATTTGAACAAAAAAGCATTGCTATATGTCTCTGCAACCGAGCTGAGTATGCAGTGTGAGAGTGACACGCAAACCCTGATGAATAAGAACTTCGATGTTGAACAAAAGTTCAATTGGGAACCTAGCTGTGGCACGATATCTCTGAAGTTTACCATTGGCAACAAGATCATCGAGAAGCGTTATGGTGGTCCGACAGGTGTCGAGCAGTTCCTTCTGGATTTCAACGATGGACAGCATACTTTTGATGTCGAGGAATTTCCGGAATATTTTTATTTGCTCAAGCAGTTTGAAATCTCTCGTATCGAGGTGAATTACGAGATTGATGGTGGTGCTAGATTACTGGAGGCGTTATCCCAACGACCGCCAAAGGCACCAGCAAGTATCGCGGCTTGCTGGGAGTAGAAATATGGCGCTCGCCCCAGAAAGTATTGGATTACTGCCTCAAGATGAACAGACGTTGCCATTCAAGTGCTTGATTATGGCCCCACTTTTGGCGTTGAGGGATATTAGGGGTTTGATGGCGCCGACTGCCATCTCTCTTAGCAGCTTTGATGAAGTGATGGCTCGACTGAGCCCGACCCTTAGCCTTGAGATCGATAGCGCGTTTCTCTGTAGGGTCCTGGGTGTGGAGCAGCAAACGCTGACCGTGGACTATCAGTTCAACCAGCGTGATGATTTTTCACCCATCAACGTTATTGCCCGCGACCCCGGTCTATGTCAGTTATCGGATATTATCAACAGTCTGAAAGTTAGGCTTCAGACCGAGGCAGACGACTATACCATGGAGGAAATGAATACCGCGGGCCTGAGCATACCGGTATTGCAGGCGCCGAGTATTTCGCGAGTCGAAGCAGAATTTGTTGTTTGTGAGCTCGAGGAAGAACTGTCACTCGTGCTCAATCAGATTCTGCACGACCCTGGCTGGCAAAAGCTCGAGTCCGCCTGGCGAGGGTTGTATTGGCTCTGCGAGTCCAGCCATGACCTGAGCACCTGTCAAATCGATATCATGCCTGTAAGTCGCGAGGTGCTCTGGGAAGACCTAATGGCTAGCTCCGCCGTTGAAGACAGTCAACTTTATACGATGCTCTACTCCAATCATTATGGCCAGTATGGCGGGATACCGTATGGCGCCATTTTACTCGATGATTATTTTTCAAGTGTCGGTCAGGATATCGAACTGTTACGTCAGCTGGCCCGGTTAGCATCGGTCGCACAACTGCCGGTGAGTACCGGGGCGGGTCCGGGTATTTTCGGCGTTACGGACTTCGCCGATCTTGCCGGTTCAGACGCCTTGACTGAATTACACCAAGGCGCTAGATATATTAAATGGCGTAGCTTTCTCGGTACGGCTGAGTCGAGCTATTTGTCGATGACCCTACCGCGTATCCAAATTCGACCACCCTATGGCAGCAATGGGAGCAAAATGCATGCCCAAGGTAACCTAGATTGGTACAAAGAATACATAGCCGAAGACAATGAACATTGCCTGTGGGCGAATGCCGGTTATGCGTTCATCATCAATCTGATGAAAAGCTTTGCCAGCCATGGGTTTTGCTCGTCGATCTCAGGATTAGATGATGGCAATATCGATTTTTCATTGATATCGCCAGCGGCGAAGTATATGCCGGTTGAGTATGTTTTGTCAGAAGCTAGGGAAGCGGAGATAATCAATCTCGGCTTTAATCCGATCGGTGTAAGACATCAAGCCTTTCGCATGATTTTTCAGTCTGCGAGCTCGGTTCGGTGGGGCTCGGTCTACCTTGAGCACCGCAATCAAACCGTTGATTCTATGGCTAGTGCTCAGTTGCAATACATGATGATCGTCTTGCGAGTCGTACACTGCCTGAAAATTCTATTTCGTGAGAAAATTGGTTCTCTTGAGAATAGCGAATCGCTTGCAGAAGCGCTGAATCGATGGCTGCGGCAGTATGTTTCAGATGTGGAAACGCCTTCCCGCGCGTTGCGCGCGCGACGGCCACTGCGCGATGGCAAGATCGGTGTTTTAGCGGGTCGTGATCCCGGCTGGTACGATATTTCAGTGTCTCTGCGACCCCATCTGAAATATCTCGGTGAAGGCATAGAAATTGATATCAGCGTGCCGGTATCAGAGGTGGATAACTGATGGAAATTTCTGCCTACCTGCGTATCGATGGCGAACGCCAGGACTTTATCAGCGGTTCGGGTAAGCGTCGCGATCGCGAAGACTTGGTTAACATCTACAGCTTCAAGCACGAAGTCTTGTTGCCCCATCAAAGTCAGACCCATCTTGGCAACGGGGCCGTGAAGCACCAGCCCATCGTGTTCACAAAAGAAGTGGATAAGAGCTCGCCCAAGCTTTATCAAGCACTGGTCGAGAAAGAGGAACTCAGCATTACTCTGCAATGGTATCGGTTTGATGGCAAAGGCGAGGAGCAACTGTATTATCAAATTGGCCTCGAGAAAGCCTACCTGATCAGGGTCGAGTCATGGACCCCAGATGCAAATATGCAATCTCTTGAGCACTTGCGCTTTATGGAGACCGTCTCGATTGCTTATGAACGCATCCATTGGAGTTGGGGCGCTGACGGTGCAACCTCGTACAGCACCAGTTGGCGAGGAGAGCCATAGTGTTGCGCATCACAGAGCGGCTCAACGAGTTATCGTCAAGTCATTATAGCGAAGATGACCGTATCGTTGATCAGACGAAGGTGATGCGGTCCATCGTCGAACTGATCGAGAAGCTGCTGAATACGCGTGCCAACAGCGTCTCAATTGACCCTGAGTATGGTGTCCCAGAAATTGATTTCAGTAAGGGCTTAGTGGACGAGGCCGAAAAATTAGACCTGATGCATTTCCTCGAGCAGCTGATTCTTCGGTTTGAAAAACGCATTGTTGCGCTACAAGGCATTCTATTTGATAGCCATGACATCAGGGTCGTCATGGCGTTCAGGCTACAGGCACAGACCTACGATAAGGCGCAGCTTAACCTGACGGTTCTGTTGTACTCCGATAACACCTTCGCAGTAGAGACGAAATGACATCGCTCAACGAGTTATATCAACAGGAACTTGACCTACTCAAGCAGTCTGCCAAAACCTTTAGTGACGAATATCCCGCGCTGACGACAAACCTAGTCCGTGATAGCACCGACCCCGACGTCGATATGATCCTAAAGGGTGTGGCATATCTGACGGCGCAGCTGCGAAAAGAAATTACCGACGACTTCCCCGTTGCCCTGCAGGCATTATCACAGGTGCTGACGCCGTCGTTGATGCAACCGTCACCGGCAGCGACTATTATGGATTTTACGCCGAAGGCAAATTTGCTGAAGCCGTTCGTGATTAGTGCCGGTAAGGAATTTGATACGCTACCCTTGGCGCGCGACGCTGCAGGTAACCCCGTACATTGTCGCTTTGCCAACGTCTGGGACGTGACAGCCCTGCCAATCAGCGTGCAATCTGTCAGCCATCGCGTCATCGAACGTAATATCGACGGCAGCCAACGTAAGCTGCAGCAGCTGAACATTGAGTTTGATGCGTCTCGTAACGACCTGGCTAATTACGAATTCGATAAATTGCGTTTTTATTTCGACCTGCCTCAAGCGCAGAGCACCACCTGGATGTCACTCTTCAGTCAGCATCTGGAGAGTGTGAATGTCATTGATGCGAACGGCGAGCGGCACTTGCCGTCCGCCTCAGTGGGCCTTGCGGGATTCGATACTGACAACGACTTGGCGCAAGACAGTGGTAGCTCGAGTGTGCATAAGCTACTGCAGGAGTATTTTCTGTTTCCCGAGAAATTTGGCTTCTTGGATATCTCGTTAGCGCAGTGGCAACAACGAGGTGGCGCTCAGTTTTCTCTTGTTTTTGAATTTAAGCAACCAAACTGGGCAGTGCCTGATCTCAAGGCGGAAAATATCCGTTTGTTTGCGGCACCGGCCGTGAATTATTTCTCGGGCTATGCCGAGCCTGTCAAACTCAGTGGGTTTGACACCGAGATCATTCTGAGCGCGCGCAACCGTGCGCTCGCCGGAGACCATAAACTGGAAATCATTGCTGTTGAAACTGTTGAAACAGTGCAGCGCGGCCGCGAGCAAAGCCGCGCATTCCAGAACCTCTTAAAACCGCAGTTTCTGTCTGACGATCAGGCAGGCTATCATTTTTATCAACGCCATGGCGATCAAGACGATGAGACGGTACCCTGGCTGGCGCTGCATCAGGTGAGTCGAGCCGAAGAAGTGCTGCGTGTCGGCCTCGTCTGCTGTAATGGTGAACTGGGCGCAAAGGTTGCCCCGGGTGACGTCAGGAACGCCACGGGCAACTCTCCGGAACTCGTCACATTTACTAATTTAACAGCCGGCAGCCAGTTTCACCCGGCGTCAGTGGTCTCGGAAAGTGCTTGGCAGGTCGTGTCTGACCAGGCGCTGAGCCTGAGCTCTATTAAAAATGGCGCGCAGCTCAAGCAACTGCTCGCGCACCATATACCCGCCAAACTCAAAGACTCTGCGCGGCAAAAGACCAACCTGCATCAAATCAACTCTATCGATTCGCTAGTGGTTCTGAATACCGAAATTATTCGACAGGGCAAGTTGATTCGTGGCTGCGAGTATCGCGTGGTGGTAAATGGCGAACATTTCACCAGCGCCGGTGAGCTGTTTCTATTCGGTTCGCTACTCGACCAACTCTTTGGGCTGCAGATGTCCCTGAACAATTTCAGTCGGCTGACCGTCACCGATCTTCAAACCGGCGATAGCAGCGAATGGTCAACGAGATTAGGCGCGACATGGGCGATTTAGAAACACAGCTGCTGCACAACCCCGGGCGTTATTCGCTGGTGCAAGTTTACCGTGTTCTGTGCACGCTCGTCGCCGACGCAGGGGGCGATCCGCTGCACCAAATTCGCCTCCGGCCGTTGTTGGCCATGGGCCTGCCGCGAGCCGAGGTGCACAGCATAAAGAAGGTGCAACTCGCTGACGAACAACAGGTTTACTGGGTAGACGTCAATCTCGCAGGACTCTACGGCCAGCAATCAGTGCTGCCAAACTTTGTCACTGAAGAGATCGTACACGCCGCCTTTGAGGATGAAACCGGCGCACGCTTCTTTCTCGATATGATCCATCAACGTTTGTACCAATTAGTGTATCAGGCGCGCGTCGCTAACGCGCCGCATGCATCAGCCGAGCGTGTAGCGAGCTTGCAGCAGCTGCTGCTAACCATGGCCGGACTCAAAAATGCCGCATGGTTGACGACATTTTCGGACACCCCGTTTGTGCTACGCAATATCAATATTTTCCGCCACCAGCGAGGTACTAACGTCGGTCTAACACTATTGCTAAGCCGGTTGTTTGAAGGCGCTACCGTCAACGTTGAGCAATGTTGCGAGCGCTGGGTTGACCTGCCAGACAATCAGCGCCTGTTTATTGGCCAGCAAGGACATCAGCTGGGCAGTAACGGCATACTTGGCAAAAAGATGTCTGAGCATCAGGGTAAAATCCAGATTAAGATCGGGCCTGTCTCGCCGGCAACTTATCGATCGTGGGTGTTGGATCGGCGACGGTGGCAGGGCCTAACGGCCCTGGTACAGTATTTCATTGATCAACCCTTGCTGGTTGGCATGACTTTTGACATTGATGACCAGGCTGCCTGTCAGTCGCCTTTGGGTGAAGCACAGGCGTTACAACTGGGTCGTAATGCTTGGCTGACCGGCCAGCCAGCAGTAACAAGTGCTTTGAGTGCACATTTAAGGTTATTATAATGAGTGATTTCACCTTTCGTTTTGAGAGTGATGGTTACGCAGATGATGCGTTTGTAGTGCTGAGTTTTACCGGCCGAGAAACCATATCTGAAAACTATGCCTTCGAGCTGGAACTCGTCTCGGTCGACATGAGTCTTGATACAACCGCGTTGTTACAGAATAATTGCACGCTGGCGGTCTACCGTGATGACATCTGTTTGCGGCGGTTTCATGGTATTCTTGATGCCTTTGAAGAAACTCAGGTGCTCACCGACAAGATCGTCTACAAGGCCACGCTGGTCTCGAGGCTTTCGCAGCTCGGCTATACCCGCACCAATGAGATCTACCTTGACGAAACCATTCGTGACACGATCGAAACGATTTTGACAGAGGCCGGTTTCGCGAGTGATACTGACTATCGGTTTGAGCTGCAGCGTAATTACCGTAAGTGGTCTTTTCGGCTGCAATACGGCGAGACACATCTGGACTTTCTGCAGCGTATCACTGAGCGCGAAGGTATCTACTACTTTTTTGTTCAAGAAGAAGATCGTGAGGTCGTAATCTTCTGCGACACGAATCAGAGTCTGCCGCAGGCCGGTATTGCGCCCGTTGTCTATCAGCCTATCGGTGGCGTCAACGTTGGTACTGAGTCGACAATCAGCCAGTTCATCGGCCGGCATTCACGCTTGCCACATAAGGTAGTGTTACGCGACTTTAACGAAGAGCGCCCGTCCGAAGACATTCGCGGCGAAGCCATTATTTCGGACGATACAAAGCGCAGCTGCGGCGAGATTAATATTTATGGTCTCAACATCGAGACCACAGCTGAAGGCGAAGCACTCGCGGAGATTCACGCAGCGGGATATCGTTGTCGGCAGAGTGAATATGCCGGCGTCAGTGATGTGGTCAGCCTTGCAGTTGGTCATACTTTCAAGATTGACCAGCATCCGAAACCGACAATTGCGGCTGCACGGTTTATTGTTGATTCGATCGATCACACCGGCCAAAACCTCAACTATGATCTCAACGAAATCCCAACCGAAGCACAGCAGGCAGCTTACTCTAATCAGTTTGTCGCGCTCGATCTGGTCTATGATTTTGGTGTAATACCCAGCGCAAAGAAGCCCGAGATGCAGGGCACCTTGAATGCCGTGATCGATGCAGAGAGCGATGGCGAATATGCCGAGCTCGATGAACATGGGCGTTATCGGGTTAAATTCCCATTCGATCGGCGCGGTCGGGCTGGCGGTAAGTCCTCTTATTGGGTGCGCATGATGCAGCCCTATGCCGGTAAGGGCGAAGGCATGCACTTTCCTCTGCGCAAAGACACGCGAGTCTTGCTGAGTTTTATCGGCGGCGACCCAGACCGGCCAGTGATCGCCGGCGCCATTTCTGATAGTGGTGATCAATCAAGTGTCGTCAATGCTGAGAATCAGACTAACAAGATCATTCAGAGTGCCGCCGGCAATCGCATTGAGATCGAAGACAAGCAAGGGTCTAACCGTATCAAACTCGAGTCGCCAACTCACAATACCTATTTACACATTGGCGCGCCCAATCATAGCGGTTCTGGTATCGTGTCGGTGACTAGTGGTATCCAAATAAGTGAGATAGGCGGAGGACAGCTCCTGAACATTGCTGTGAATTCCGTTTTCAATAATAAATTGGCTTACGCGATAGGTTACATCGTTAAAGTAGAAGGCGTTTTTTATGAATGTGTGAAAGCGGTCGAGGCCAAGAAAGTCAGCCCGTTTAACGATAAACCGTCCAGTAGTAATGCGAGCTGGAAAATACAGGGCACTACAGCGGAGGCTTACAGCAGCACAAACACGTATTCGGCAGGCGCCGTCGTTATACATGATGACAAACCTTATATTTGCGTGAAGGCTATTGCCGCTAACGAAGCAGCACCTGGTGCTACAAACAGCCCATGGAAGGTTTACGAAGGAAATCTTTATAACCCGCTTGCGTTTTACCCAAACCCGTTAGCAGCCAAAACGACAGGTACGGGGGTTACAAATAGTGTACTGGATGCTGAGGACGAGGTTTCAGGCAACTACATCATTCACCGAGCGTCAGGCCCTCAATATTCATGGAAAGCCGGGGTTCAGTATAATTATTTCGCCGATGATTATTTGACTGCAACGTCAGAGACGTCAGCGAATAAGCGATTTTTCTTTGGTACTAGTTGGGAAGTACATTCTACAGGTCACCTACCCAACGCTGCGAATGCTGCTTTGATTTCAACCATGGAGGGATATGCACTAGAAGATGCTACTAATCAAATTCTTTGGACAGATTGGACGACGCATCTAAACAAAGGTCGCGTTAGGGTCGCAGCTCACAATACCTTTACCTCTCAGAATGGCAGTATCTTCGATTTTGGTGGCTACTCAAACTATAACTTGGGTAAGAGATACGTTGAAAACACGACAAAACAAGAGAAGACTAAAATAAATCGGTCAGACCTAACGAAAGATTGGCTCGATAAAGGTGGTCCGACTTGGACGTCCTTTACAGTCACCGATGACGACCCGTTTGAAAATACAGAGGACCGAGGGGAGTTCGAATTCTCGACGAACGAAGAGACAAGAGTAGAAAAAAACATAGATAGCGCGTCATACAGTTACAGTCAATCCTCGCCCAGGATTGATGTGACTTACCATTGTGATACGACAGCAGTGCGTTACGGTGGTATCGAGAGAGTGGTTAGGTTTAATGACCATGATAAGAAAGTATATGAATATATGGAGGAGGACGGAATTTCAGACGAGTGGATATTCTTTGAAGGCGGCGACAAAAAATCACATGTACATGAGGTGGAAAGCACGACCGGAGGTGTCACGGAGACCACTTTGTTTAGCCAGAATAATCCTGTGTCTTATGAAAGAGTTGCGGAGCCAGCTCCCGGGACTGAATTTTCTTTTAAGTCAATCGGATTGCCATCCATTGAAATGTCTTTGACCACGAGTGTCGGGGCGTCAAAAGTGGAAACAATTGTGGGTGCGGCGGACAATGAGGTTAAAACGGACTTAAGACTTGTGAAGAACAAAATCGAGATAAAGGGTCTTGCTCTTGAGAACGAACTCGAGATTATAATAAACCCGGAGCATATCCATAATAAGGGCAAGCTAACTTGGGAAGGTGGGTTTGAGGACGAGAGTAATCTTCCGGGTATTGACGCGAAAATAGATCTTGCGTTGGCAGGTTTGAAATCAAAAGTGGCGGTACTTGAAGGAGCGTCTCTGGATCTCGACGATATTAGTCTGATGGTGAATTCGAAAGTGGGTGTGATCATGGATGAGATCGAGGGTATAAAAATTGAGTCGGCCGCGATAGCGCAGGGTGTAAGCGAAGTTAATTTGAGAACAGACGGGCTTAGTATGAACGTTGCCGATCTGTGGTGTGCCCTGTGAGAGAGCCTGAATGTGCGGGTAGTTAAAAGTCTGCAAGCGTCGCTGCTGACTAAGACCTTTCAGTATCAGCAGCGCCAATTTATGGTCGCCTCGACGTTATGGGGGTTCCACCTCGATAGCGGCACGGCCGCGTTGGAGCAAGCCATGTGGTCTGTGATTGGCGGTAGCCTCGGCCCGACAGCTGCGCTCGACGAGGCAATGAACAAAGATTCAGCGGAGTTTTTGGTATTCGGTGACGCTATTGCACCCGTGGGTAAGGCTGTCGCGCGGCTTGATGTCGAAGTCGAATTCAACGGTCTTAGCAAACGGCTGAATGTTTATGGTGACCGATTTTGGCAAGGTGCAGGTGTTCTTCAGTCGGCCAGTGCACCGCAGCCTTTTGCCAGGATGGCGATTGATTATGCCAATGCCTTCGGTGGCGCAAACCATGAGTTTAACCTCATGGGTAAGGGTTTGAATACCGCCGACCAGGCCGAACTCGAATGGTTGCCGAACATTGAGGCGCCAGATGAGCCGCTGATTAGTAGCGACTCGAGGCCGGCACCTGCGGGGTTTGGACCACTGTCAACAGACTGGCCTATCAGGCAATTGGCGTTTGGCAGTATTGACGAAGATTACTTGCAAAATGATATGCCAGGTTTGGCACGGGATATAGATTGGCGCTATTTCAGTGTGGCCCCGGTCGGCCAGCGCTTTAATAGCTATTTGCTGGGTGATGAGGATTTTCGTATCTGCAATATGCATGACACTATGCCAGTGATTGCCGGCCGTCTTCCTGGGGTCATTGGCCGCTGTGTCATTGAGCAACGTGCGGATGATGAATCGCTGACCATCAAAGAAATCCCGCTGAAGCTAGATACTGTGCTATTTTTTCCCAACGACAATCTGGGCATTGTACTTCATCGAGGTACGGTTGAAGTCAGTCATCCCCAAGGAAGCGACGTAACGAAGTTGTTGGTCGCGCACCAGGGCTTGGCAGAGCCGTCGAAGTCGCTGGCTTACTATGCGGCTGAGCTGAACGCGCGCACGGATCGCGAGCAAGCGCTTAAATATATGTTGAATTCCACGCCGTTGATTCCGCTTAACACCTTGTGCGGTTTTAAGCAGATACAGCAAGGCATTGTTACCAACAACCCCTTCGCTGCGAATATGAGCGCCTACGCGGATGGTCGGGCTAACGACGCGTCACAGCGGGCTGATGAGGCGATTGCCCTACAAATCAATGAACTACGGGCCCAAGGCCAGGACGAGCAGGCCGATGACCTATTACAGCGAACTACGCAAGTGCATACCCCCCCTGAGCCTGCTGCTGAAGCTCAGGCAACAATGGCGATCGTCGACCAAATTTTACCAGGCGCCGCGAGTGGTGGATTGACGGCTCAGAATATTGATCTAGCAACGCTGGACCTCAGTAAACTGGATGATTTGAAAGAGCACTTGGGGAAGCAAACTGAGCAAAAAAAGGCTGAGGCATTAGATAAAGTTCGCAGTAGCGTCGAGCAGATGAAAGCCCAGGCTGCCGAACAAGATAATGATGGTAGTATGAATGACGCGATCAAACAGCTTGAGGTGATGCTTGAGCCCATCGCGCTGCTGCCACCGTTACCTCGCCCGGATGTCCAGGCACGACTAAAACAACTAAAGAGTAATATCGCGACAGCGCAAGATAGTGCCAGAGGGCTCCGCGCCGAGGTCGATGCGGCTGCGATCCCTCTGACGGCTGACCAGCTCGTACGTTTGCAACAACTGGAGGAGAGTCTTGATCTTTCTAAATTAGATCAACAATTACGCGACGCCCACCAGTTCATCGACGACGGTTACTTGAAGACAGCGCATTTTATGCCGCGGTCTCGCTCGCCGCATGCGGGTGAAGAGCCCGACAAGATCATTCGGCTATTGGCCAGTTATCGACGTCAGCTGGCTATCGATGACCGAGATTTCGCTTTTTGCGAGTTGCGTGATCAAACCCTTGAGAACCTGGCGCTTGCCTCTGGGTACTTTGAGTATGCAGTTTTACAAAATGTTACGTTCGAGCGGTGTGATTTAGGGCGTACGAATTTTGCTCATAGTGTGCTTCGGGGCGTCAGGTTTAATGCGACGGCCCTGAACAAGGCCAATTTCGGTGCCGCCACCCTATCGGATTGTACTTTTGAGGATATCGCCATCGACGAGATAACATTCGCGAAATCTGAGCTGATCCGCTGTACGTTTATTAATTGCCAGTTCGGTGATCGAATGGATATGCTGTTGGAAACGCAGCTGAAGGCATGTAGGTTCGTCAACTGCCGTATGGCGAAATTAAACTTTATTGAGTTAACATTGGAGGCTTGCCTGTTTGAGAGCTGCGACCTGACGAAGAGTCAATTTATCAAGGCGGAGTTGCTGGACTGTAGTTTTTTTGGCTCAAATCTTACCGCCGTAGGTTTCATTAAAGTCGCGATGACCGGCGCTCATTTTGAAAATGCTGTCTTGCAGAACACGCGATTTGTCGGTGGCTGCGATCTGCTGGACGCCGATTTTTCTGCAGCCAGTATCAATGATGCGAACCTGAGAGACTGTGACCTGCGCCGCGCTAATTTCACGGCCGCCGATATTTCCCGTACAGATTTTGGCAACTCTAAGTTGAGCAACGCTAATTTCAGTCGTTGCACGGGTCATCAGGCCCAATTTCTAGACGCTGATTTGCAGGCGAGTAGCTTTCGGCAAGCCGATATGATGGAGGCGAATATGATGCAGGCAGATCTGCGTGCTTGTGGGCTGCAGGATGCCAACCTGTACAGCGTCAGTTTTTTCAAAGCAACCCTCGGTAGCACCGACTTTTCTGGCGCCAATCTGGAAAACACGATTCTCAAAGATTGGAGGCCGATCTTTGACTAAAGATGAGCTACAAGCCCGAATAAAAGGCAACACAGACCTGCCGCCGGCGATCAGCAAAATGGACCTGTCGGGTAATGACTATGCAGGCCTTGACCTGGCTGGTGCGGTGTTCAACCAGGTCGACTTTCGCGAGTCGAGCTTCGTGGGTGCGAACCTCAATAAGGCAAGTTTTGTCGAATGTCAGATGCAGGGCGTCGACTTGTCAAAAGCGAACTTGAACGGCTGCAATGTCGTGAAAACCAACGCGACCGGCAGCCGTTTTCTCGAGGCGGAGGTCGAAGGTATGAATATCGCTGAAAGTGTATGCAATGACGCTGATTTTTCGGGGATCAAGGCCAAGCGTACCAACATCATTAAAAGCCAGTTAAATCGCGCCAAATTTTGCGGCAGCCACTTTAGCCAGAGCTGCATGATCAACAGTGACCTTAATGAGGCTGATTTTACGGGCACAGTGCATTTGCGTACCCACTTTATTAATACAGCGTGCCAGGACATTCATTTTGACGGAGCCACGCTAGAGTTGGTGTTTTTCCAGAATGCCAGCTTTGACCAATTTGATTTTTCTAATGTGATCTTCAAGATTGTGCAGTTTCGCGAGAGCCGTCTTAACCGGGTTAATTTTGCCGGTTGTGACCTCAGGCAATGTGGCTTTATGGACGCGGCGCTTGAAGCGGCCAATTTTCAGGGTGCGCTAGCTGACAATGCCATGTTTCTTGGTGCCAGCCTGGCGGGCAGCGACTTCTCTGGTTGCGGTTTAGAACAGGCGCTGTTTAATGAGGCGCAGATCAACGATTGTCGATTCAATTCAGCACGGTGTAAACAAGCGCAGTTCGTGCGAGTGAACGCCACGAATGCCAGTTTCGATGGCGCTGATCTGAGCTATGCAGATTTTTCTCATGCGAGTCTGACCAAGGTTCAGATGACTAACGCTAACTTGTTTCGTACCAATCTGCATAGCATCATAGAAGAAGGGGCCAGCTGGCGTGGTAGTGATAGACTATTGGCCTTGGCAACTGATGAAAAAAGACACGCAGCAGAAACATTTTCAGTAGGGTAAAGCATTAATCAAGGAGCGTATTTTGCAGGCAAGTAAACAGGAAAGGTTATCGGCCGAAGCCGTAAGCTTGGAGCCTGGCACCGTTCAATTTGTCAGTGACGAGCGCTGCGTGGTTGTCACCGAGCGCGGCGTGAGTCAGGCGCGGCAGGCAGCGAGTTGCCTGTTGAAGCCTGAAGCCGGTGATCGCGTGCTGGTGAGCATTGTTGACGGGCTGGCATACGTGTTGGCGGTGTTGGAGAAGTCGGCAGAGGATAGTCAGATTCTATTGCCGGGCAACGTGACGTTGCAAGCTAAAGGCCAATTGCTGTTCAGTGCGGCCCAAGACATGCAGTTGATTGCGGGCCAGACAATGAACCAAACGGCGATGAAGATCAATACGCTGGCTGGTGAGCAACGGCTGACCGCGGGTCGCATGGATGTTGCAGCGACGACGCTATCAGTGACCAGTCACGACATTGAAGCCCAGGCAGAGCAGTTTCATGGTGTGATCACGCGGATTTTTCAACGGGCCGACCAGGTGATGC
>Ga0307995_1000405_pt1 | contig 29840 bp, 38 predicted proteins | sample EllFjometagen262_FD_203132 | JGI IMG/M metagenome (GOLD analysis project Ga0307995, IMG submission 203132) | Marine microbial communities from Ellis Fjord, Antarctic Ocean - #262 | ecosystem: Environmental > Aquatic > Marine > Unclassified | place: Southern Ocean | collected 2014-11-02 | reverse complement strand
CATCCTTCACTGCCTCAATCCATATCTCCTCTGTTACTTCCTTGTCATCAATGTAAAAATGCTTAGTGTTGTTAGTCCACATCAATCTAAACTTAGGTCTGCCGTCATCGAACCTTGTATACTCCGATTTCATTCTTCGCTATCCTCCTCGTAATGATTCAAGTCTTGATTCTTGTCGCGCCAATAATCACCGAGGACTTCTTGCGCCCGCCATCCCTTGTGATAGTCAGCTACTTGTTCATCGTCCCAATGACATTCATCTAAGTCTCGATCACGTTCAGCCCAACAGTCAGCCATGCCTTGATCGTAAGGTGTTTTCTTTTTCATAACTCTATCTCCTATTATATAAAAAGCCTACTGACTAAGTATCCTAGCACAAAGAATATAATATACTCTTGAATTTCAGTAGCCATAAAGTCCTGCCACTAGATAGTAACACACCCACACGTAACCTGCAAACCCTAACCATAAAAACATGTCTAACTTATTCATAGCCTACCTCCTTATTGAACAGGTGATGTTGCCCTATCCCACCATATATCACTGACCTCTTGTCGTGGGAGTATGTCTATAAAAATCTTCTTCTTCTTTGCTTGCCTCACACTGAGACCCTCAGCAAGGGTATCGTAAGCCTCCTCAGCGTCTTGTAGATCAATAAACAACGTACCTACGTCACGCTCCCATAGAATGTAGCCACCGATCTCCTCGTTGCTCTCGTATTCATCCTCATCAAAGTCATTATAGTTATCAGTCATGTTTATTATCCTCATCAATTAAATGATCAGTGATCTGACCAATCAAACTGTTAGCCTTTCTATGCTCAGTTAGGACCATCTCTTCGGGATCATGGCACTCACTAAAATATTCCTCACAACAAATGTCTCTGTAATCCTTCAAAGATTGTACTATATACAGCCACTGATCGACAGTCAAAGAAAGCTGTCTGTTTATTGGTACTAACTGCGTCTTCTTTATTGCTTTTAATTTATTCATAGTTCTATCTCCTTCGATACAATTGTAATTTCATCCACGCACATGACATGCCCATGCTTCATGACTAGTTCCTCGATGTCTCGCCAGTATCTCAAGGCTTCATACTCATCTTGAAACGTAATGATAGGCTCACCTAGTCTGGTTCTAATACTAAAACTTTTCTTGGTTTCGGTATACTTAATTCCGTTCGGTGTCATAGTCTCTTACCTTTCTTTTCTTTGGTTTAAAGAGGAAAATGTCCAGTGCTTTATGAACTCTGAACCTAGAATATAAATTATGTAATCTTGAATGTCCCTTTGATGGAACAAAGCCCCCTGTTTTCTTTTTGTGTTGGTCCATCAGTTCTAATCGTCTCGCTTGTCTTTGCTTCTCTCTTTTACTTGCCACGTGTTACCTCCATTCTGGTTGTTTGATGTTGATAGTATACCCCAGCTTCTCAGCTATTGCCAGCGTCTCAGGCGTGAGCGTGGTCTTGTTAGTGAGTTGGGCGAACAGCTCCGCCCTCTCGCATGCTGGGTAGTACAGCGTACGCCCGTATACGTCTTTGGATTTGATTGTTAATTCCATTTTTATTTCTCCTTATTCATAATATTAAACGCGGCGGACATGCCTTTTAGCAATGCCAGCATCTCCTTCGCGCTCACTCTGTGATATTCCACACGCGAACCATTATTACTGGTCAGATTCCAACCTCCATAGTCTGGATTATTGTTAATCTGGAACTGTGTGCCGAGCATCTCATTAACTCTATCAAGATTTGATTTCAGTCTTTTTGCGGTAACTCTCATTTTTATTTTTCCTCTTTGGTTATTAAATATGCTGAATCTACTATAAATTGCGGTGCTTTGCCTCTGTACTTCTTATCAATCCAATCATTATATACCCCGTTAACAAGGCATGCAACGTGATTAATTGAGCCATGAAATCTGACAAGGTACGTACCTTCATTGTATTTATTGGCGAATTGATTAGCGTTTAAGCCCGTCATTCTAATGTTACCGTTCCTTGTGGCATTTAATGTGCCAGTATGTATACGTTTAGAAGTATATCCAAAAGATTTCAACGCTCCAAGCTGTGTTGAGTAATCCGCCCCACGTCTGAACTTGCGTCCATGTTTTTCTAGTTTACGTTGACAGCGTTTAAACGAATAGCCTGTGACTGTAGCTAGTGCGTTGACTGTACAAAAACCGTCATCACCTAGTTTATAACCTACGTCTTTAAGTTTTAAATAATCTTGCATTGTAAAGCCTCCTGTTAGTAATGCTTTCAACGCTCTATCTCTAAAACGCTGGAGGCATTAGCCTTACACTGTAACGAATTTCTAAGGGCTTTCAGTCTCTAAAGTGTTCGCGCCCCTGTGTTATCGTGCAAAGCTGGTTGCCTTACTTGTATTGCATCGGCATAAGTGTTGGGCATTGCTAGCATGTTCACCAGAGCCAAGGCATCCGATACCTGCTACATACACTATGAACCGTCTTCTCGTACTAAGCATCAACACCCAAATAACAGTAGTCCCACTTTCGTGATCCAGAGTAAGCAGTTTTAAACCCGCCTGTCACTACCTTGGTAGCTTAACCCTGACTCCTGTTACTCATCAGTGCTATTGCGCTTCTGAGTTGATGTGTTCAAGGTATAGAAAACAATCCGGCGCGTCAACACTTTTTTTATATTAGTTTGGAATAAGTTTATATCATATTGGAATATAAGTTATCGCCTCATCGGATAGAGGAAACGTAGGCGCGCGTGTGTTATATATACCGGCACACTCAGATGAGAACCATTCTCATTTAGGCTGTAAGTCGTTGATTTTAAAGGCTTTCAACGATCGGCATACGGTCAATACTACCCCTGCCTAAACCCTTAAAATGGCTTAGCGAGCCTCTGATGGCTTCCTGAAAGTAGCTCAGTAGCTCACCGAGTCATGAGCCAGTGAGCCACTACCCCATCGATGTTTTTGCGAATGATTCTCATTTGCGTTTAGCATGGTGCATCGCACACACACGCACTTATACTAATGAGACTCACTCAACTATGTGAATGCGAATCATTCTCATTCGTATTAGCGTTCTCAATTAGTTGTGGCAGTGCAACATAGGGGGGGTGGGGCTGTGCAGTCTGCCTCGCGCGGGGGCCACTTAACAGATACAAAAAAAAGAGGAATGAAATAGGCATAATACTACATATATTAGTAAGTATAATAAACATTTAGAATCAATAAGATACGATATGATCTGGATAGTGTACATTTAGAACTAAATAGTGTGTGTCCCCTACTAAAAAACGCAGCAGATAGTAGAGTATCTTGTAAATAGTGCTTGACTTTTAGTGTAAAGTATGGTATAATACTGTCTTATTATGTAGACTAAGAGTAAACTATAATCTTAATACTATTATCCCTCGTCTTTTACTACATAGTTATTAGTTAATCAATAAAGGATAATCATATTGACCCTTAAAGATGAAGAACAAACAATTGTAAAACGAGGTAGAGGTAGACCACGTAAAACAGAAATAGATGCTAAGAAGAAACGAGGTGTTGTTGGTAGACCTCCCGGTGAAGCAGCTAGAATCAAAGAGTTTCATGCTAGATTATTAGCTACTAGTGGTGAAACAGTAATAAATACTATCATCAGTAAGGCATTAGATAACGAGGATAAAGATCAAGTTGCTTGTTTGAAGATGTGTATTGATCGTGTGCTTCCAATGTCCTACTTTGAGAAAGGTAGAGACGCAGGTAGAGGTAATGTTAATATACAAATATCAATGCTTGGTGATGCTAAAGCTGAAGTAGTAGATAATGTAGAGTATGAGGATGTAGATGTCAGACCTGAAGATTAAGTTACTGCCTTGGCAGCAAGAAGTCTGGGCTGACACAGCTAGGTTTAAAGTCATCGCTGCTGGTCGTAGGACAGGTAAGAGTATGTTGGCAGCGTGGCAGTTGATTGTTAACGCCCTTGAAGCTAAGAAGGGTCATGTGTGGTATGTAGCTCCTACGCAGCAGCAAGCTAGGGACATCATGTGGCAACAGCTACTGGAGTTAGGTAACCCAGTTATAGCAAGCAGTCACATTAACAATATGCAGGTCACCTTGATTAATGGTTCAATGATATCATTAAAGGGTGCTGATAGACCAGAGACAATGCGAGGCATAGCTTTAAAGTTTGTCGTACTCGACGAGTATGCAGATATTAAACCTACAGTCTTCGAGCAGATTCTTAGACCAGCTCTTGCTGACTTGAAGGGTCACTGTATATTTATTGGTACACCTAAGGGTCGTAATCATTTCTACGATACCTACAAGATGGGTCAGAGTAAGAAGCCAGAGACTAAGGATTGGAAGTCTTGGCACTTCACTAGCTTTGATAATCCATTGTTAGATAGAGAAGAGATTGAAGTAGCTAAGAATACAATGTCTACGTTTGCTTACAGACAAGAGTTCATGGCTAGTTTTGAAGCACCACAGTCAGACATCTTTAAAGAGAGCTGGATTGCTATTAAAGATAAAGACGATGAACCTAAAGAAGGCACTTACTATATGGGTGTTGACTTAGCAGGTTTTGAGAATGTATCCAAGCAAGCCAGTAATAAGAAGAAGTATCTGGATCAAACGTCTATAGCTATTGTTAAGGTTGGTGATGATAACAAGTGGTGGGTGGATAAGGTTGATGCAGGTCGATGGGACATTAAAGAGATATGCGAGAGAATCTTAGATCATGTCAAGTTATATGACATACAGGTCATAGCCTTAGAGAAGGGTTCTCTGATGCGCGCATTGCTGCCTTACTTAACAGAACGAATGTTAAAGCTGGGTGTCTACCCACGAATAGAAGAGATAGCACTGGGCAACAGAAGTAAGATAGATAGAGTGGTTGGTGCTTTGCAAGGAAGATTTGAACACAAACAGGTAGAACTCTGTGATGGAGATTGGGTAAGAGAGTTTAAAGATGAGTTGTTAAACTTTCCTACCACTGGTGTACACGATGACATGGTAGATTCTTTAAGTTTGATTGCTCACATAGCTAACGCAGCAATCTACTTTGAAGATGAAGATGATGAATACGAACCTCTAGACATTATATCGGGATATTAATATGGCTGAAAGAAATATGGAAACAGAATTCACCTCAGATGAAGAAGTAGAAGTTACTGAAAGTGATAAAGAGTTAGTATCTTTTGTTGTTGATCACTGCGATAAGTGGAGAGACTGGAGAGACTCTAACTATGAGACCAAGTGGGATGAATATGAGAGGATATATTATGGTGTTTGGAGCGCAGAAGATCGTACAAGGGATAGTGAGCGTAGTAAAATTATTAGTCCTGCCACCCGTCAAGCTGTTGATAACAGGGTTGCGGAAACTATGGAAGGTTTTGCTGGAACAGGCAAACTGTTTGAAATAAGTGATGACGGTTTAGATCAAGAAAGAACTGATGTTGAGATGATGCAAGCTCTTCTATTAGAAGACACGCACAACAACGCATACATCAACAACGTCAGTTCTATTGTTAAACTAGCAGAGATATACGGTACAGGTATCGGTGAAATCTTAGTTAAAGAAGAGATGGAACGTGTACCTACAACACAGGCTATGCCTGAATCAGAGATGTCTGCAGTTGGTGTCACTGAACAAAAGAAGGTTGTAGTAAAAATCAAGCCTGTCAACCCTAGGAACTTACTGATTGATCCTAATGCTGACTCTGTTAATGAATCAATGGGTGTAGCAGTAGAAGAATACGTCAGTATGTATCAGATTGTCAGGGGTATTGAGTCTGGTGTCTACCGTAAAGTAGATATCCAGCCTTCCTATGAGGGTGATGATCTAGATAAAAGCCACATTGAAGAAACAAACTACCAAGATGACAAAGTTAAGATCATTCGTTACTACGGTCTTGTACCGAGAGAGTATCTAGAAGACTTAGAAGAAGAAGAAGAAGGAGATGAAGTTGTTGATCTATTCCCTGACAACTCCGCTGCAGATCAAGTTTCTGATCTCGTTGAAGCAGTCATTGTTATTGCAAATGATGGTCAGCTTCTAAAAGCAGAGATTTCACCGTACATGATGGAAGATAGACCTATTATTGCCTATCGTCCAGAGGTACGTCCAGGAATCTTCTACGGGGTTGGTACAGTAGAGAAGGCATACAACATGCAGAAGGCTATTGATGCCCAGCTACGTAGCCATATGGACTCCCTAGCACTAACTACAGCACCTATGATGGGTATAGATGCTACAAGATTGCCGAGAGGCATGAAGTTTGAAGTCAGACCCGGTAAAAACATCCTAACTAATGGCAATCCAGCAGAAATCTTAGTACCGTTTAAATTTGGAAGTACCGATGCTTCAAACTATGATACAGCTAAAGGGTTTGAATCAATGCTGCTACAAGCAACAGGCACACTAGACTCGGCAGAGTTGGTCAAGAGCGCAGCAGGTGGAGGTCAGGGCAACGGTATGGGTATGTCATTGGCTATGTCTGCTATTGTCAAGAAGAATCGTGTGGCAATGGCTTCGTTTCAGGATGACTTCATCATTCCTATGGTTAAGAAGGTTGCGTATCGTTATATGCAGTTTGATCCTACTCGTTATCCAATGCAAGACTTTAAGTTTACTACCTTATCTTCTATTGGTGCTATTGCCAAGGAACATGAGCAACAACAATTGATTGGATTAATGCAAACACTTGGTCCTGAATCTCCTATTGTTCCTATATTACTGAAGAGTATTGTTGGTACTTCTAGTTTATTAAATAAAGAACAGTTAATGATACAGTTAGATCAAATGTCACAGCCTGATCCAGAAGCACAGAAGATGCAACAACAAGCACAACAACTACAGATGGGTCTAGTACAGGCTCAGACTAATGAGTTGAATGCTAGGGCGCAAGAGTCTGCTGCTGACGCACAAGAAGCACAAGCAAGGGCGCAGAAGCTAATGACTGAAACATCATTACTTGGTGATAAAGCTAAGATTGATTTAATGAGGACATTAACTGCTAACCTTGATTCTAAAGATAAGAATGAGTTTGACAAACGAAGTAAAACTGCTGAACTTATTCTTAAAGAAAGAGAAATAGATTCCAACGAGAAAATAGTAAACCAACAAATGATGCCAAATAGTGCTTGACTTTTAGTGTAAAGTATGGTATAATGCAAAACATTAAATGCGAATGATTCTCATTTACAATTAAAGGGGAACTCCGTTTGGATAAAGAACTCCAGAAGTACTACGAAGCAAGATTTGAAATGATGGGTACACAAGGATACTTAGACTTGGTGACAGACGTTGAGGTAATGGTTGAAGAAAGAAACAACGTAATGTCTACAAAGGGTATTGAGGACCTGCACTTTCGTAAAGGACAGTTGGACATCTTACATTGGATTAGAACGCTCAAGGCACTTTCTGAGGAATCTTGGGAGCAACTAAACAATGAGTAAGAGGATATTTGAATTTAGGTGTGAGCAGAACCACACCGCAGAGAATTACATTGATGAAGAGGTAACCACGATCTCGTGTCCTACTTGTCAATGTGAATCACTTCGTGTTATCTCAGCACCACGTATTGCTTTAGAGGGAGTCACTGGTGACTTTCCAACAGCAGCAGACGCATGGGCTAGGAAGCACGAAGAAGCAACAAGAATCGCTGAAAAACGCAGAGAGGGTTAGCGTCCAGTGGTATTTTTTAATTCCTAAAATCACAAACGTGACAGGAGTATTATGGCTAATTTTGAAGACCCGTTTGAAGACGCATTGAGTTTAGATAACTTAGATAGCTTAGAAGCAGAAGAGTTACAAGTAGAAGAGGAACCAGTTAAAGAGGAGAAACCTCCAATACCTGATAAGTATCAGAACAAGTCTGTTGAAGACATTGTTAAGATGCACCAAGAAGCTGAGAAGCTCATTGGTAAACAAGCTCAAGAAGTTGGTGAAGTCAGAAGACTAGCTGACGAACTTTTAAAACGACAACTCCAAGAAAATAAAGCTGTTGAACCCACACAAGAAACTGAAACTGATAGACAAGATAGATATTTAGAAGACCCTGTAGCTGCGGTTAACGCTGCTGTAGATAAACATCCTGCTATTCAACAAGCTCAATTACAGGCTTTTGAATATAAACAACAACAGGTAACTCAAAAACTTAAACAAGAGTTTTCTAATTTTGATGAAGTAATAAATGATACTAAGTTCTTTGATTGGATTAAAGCATCACCAGTTAGGACTAGATTATTTAGTGAAGCGCACCAACAATATGATTATGATTCTGCTTCTGAGTTAATCTCTACGTGGAATAATACTATTAAAACAAATGCGTTTTCTGCTGCTGATTCACAAGTAGGAATGTCTAAGAATTTGAAAGCTGCAACAGTAGACACTGGTTCATCTGCACCGTCTTCAAGAAAAATTTATCGTAGATCAGATTTAATTAACTTACGTTTACGTGATCCACAGCGTTACGAAGCTATGCAAGACGAAATACTTTTAGCATATGCGGAAGAGCGCGTCAAATAAAAAGGAAATAAGAAATGGCACTAGGTACTAATAATGTAACGACCACCACCGCAGCGAAGTTCATCCCTGAGATTTGGAGTGATGAAATCGTTGCAGCTTACAAGCAAAATCTTGTAGCTGCTAACTTGTTCTCAAAGATGTCTTTCAAAGGTAAGAAGGGAGATGTGCTTCATATTCCGAAGCCAACTCGTGGAGCTGCCTCTGCAAAGTCTGCATCAACTCAAGTAACTTTGATTGCTGCAACTGAGAATGAGATTCTTGTAAACATCAACAAGCATTACGAATACTCACGTTTCATTGAGGACATCGTAGAGACACAAGCACTAAGTTCTTTGCGTAAGTTCTACACTGATGACGCTGGTTATGCTATTGCTAAACAGGTAGATACAGACTTGATTCAGCTTGGTCGGACTGCTGGTTCAGGTACTGCGTACTCTACAGCAGCTACGACAACTAACGCATTTCTGGGTTCTAATGGAACTACAGTCTATAACTCTACATCGTCTAATGCTGCTGCATTGGCTGATGCTGGTATTAGACGTACTATCCAAAGACTCGATGATGCTGACGTACCGATGACAGATCGTATGTTAATTGTGCCGCCTACTACTCGTAACACTTTAATGGGTATCGCTCGATTTACTGAGCAGTCCTTTACTGGTGAAGTAGGATCAAGCAACACGATTCGTAACGGTATGATTGGTGATGTATACGGCGTAAAAGTCTATGTATCAACCAATGCTGACTCAGGTGCTGGTAGTTCTGGTGCTGACCGTATTTGTCTCATGGCTCACAAAGATGCTTTCTGTCTTGCTGAGCAGATGGGTGTACGTTCACAGACCCAGTACAAGCAAGAGTGGCTTGCAACATTGTTCACGACAGATATGCTTTACGGTATAGCTGAGTTGCGTGATGATTCTGCTGTAGCTCTAGCTGTTCCTGCTTAATTAAGTAGGTCTCCCTAGACTCACAAGGTCTAGGGAGTTTTCATAAGTCGTTCATCTTTTTAAGACGGAAGTAGGGAAACCGAAGGAACGCATCTTTCTTTAGTTAGGAGGGTGTTATGTCTTGGATAGATTACTGCCGTAGGAACGCACTTACTGAATACAAAAAGCAACTACTGTTAACATTAAGGAGAAACATTATGTGGTCTAAACCTGAATACACTGAGATGAGATTTGGTTTTGAAGTAACAATGTACATTGCAACTAAATAAGGAAGCATAATGGCTATATGGAGAGGCGCAGGAGGATCAGGAGATGCAACTACAGATGCTGCTAATCAGGCATCAGTAGCTTCTAATGCTGCAGCAGCAGCTCTTATATCCGCTGATGCTGCTGCTGGTTCAGCTACCGCTGCTGATACATCTGACACACAAGCTAACGATTCTAAAGTAGCTGCTGCATCCTCTGCTACTGATTCTGCTAACTCTGCTACTGCATCGGCTAACTCTGCCACTGCTTCTGCTGCATCTTTTGATCAATTTGATGACCGATACTTAGGTTATAAAGCAACCCCTCCTACTACTAATAACGACGGTGATCCTTTAACTGATGGTGTGCTTTATTACAACACTGTTGCTGACATCATTTATGTCTGGAACGGTACTGCATGGCAGACCATTACTACAGGTAGCGGTGGACTAGAAGCTGCTAACAACTTAAACGATGTAGCCAGTGCAAGCACATCAAGAACTAATCTTGGTGTAGCTATTGGTTCTAATGTACAAGCATTCTCATCTGTTCTTGCAGGTACTACTGCATCTTATACTACTGCTGAAGAAACTAAGTTAGCTGGCATAGAGACTGCTGCAACAGCGGATCAAACTGGAGCGCAGATTAAGACTGCTTATGAAGCAGAAGCTAATGCTTTTACTGATGCACAATTTACTAAACTTGCAGGAATAGAGACTGCTGCTGATGTAACAGATGGTACTAACGTAACTGCTGCTGGTGCATTGATGGACAGTGAAGTCACTAACCTAGCACAAGTTAAAGCATTCGATACAACAGACTATGCTACTGCTGCTCAAGGCGCATTAGCTGCCAGTGCTACTCAACCAGCCACAACGGTAGCTAAGACATCTGCTACAGGCTCTGCTGTGATGCCAACAGGTACAACAGCACAGAGAGACGGCTCACCGGCTACAGGTAACTTAAGGTTCAATTCTACTGATACTTCTTTTGAGGGCTATGATGGCTCTGCTTGGGGTGCTATTGGTGGCGGAGGAGGTGCTTCTGGTGGAGGTTCTGATGCTATCTTTTATGAGAACGGACAGAACGTAACTACTGACTACACCATTGTAGCTACTAATAATGCAATGAGTACAGGCCCAATCACTATTAATAGTGGTGTCACAGTCACCGTAAGTTCTGGCGCACGCTACGTTGTAATTTAAAAGGAATATTATGGCACTGATATTAGACGGTACAGAAGGAGTCAGTTCAACAGGCGGAACACAAGTTATTGACGGGATGACGCTGGACGCTGCTGCTCCGGCAACCACGATTGTCACAACCTCTGCTGGTAACGTAGGTATAGGTACCGCTAGTCCGACACAGACATTAGATGTTTCAGGTAATATATATTCTACAGGTAGCTTAAGAATGACAGGTGGTGGTTCAGCCGCCACTCCTTCGATACAACCGGGTAATGATGCTGACTCAGGTTTATTCCTGCCACTTGCTAATAATGTAGGTGTCTCTACAGCAGGAGTAGAGCGAATGCGTATAGATAGCTCCGGTAAATTGCTAATTGGTGTGACAAGTTTTACTAGCGGTGGTGGTGGTACACAATTAGGAACAAGTGGTAATAATGAGTTTTCTTCTACATCTACAGGAGCAGTGCAACAGCTTGGTTTTCATAATCCTAACGGAGAAGTCGGGTCAATATATACTACTGGTTCATCTACTGTTTTTGCTACAGCTTCAGACTACCGTCTAAAAGAAAATGCTACTAGTATTACAGGAGCAACTGACCGTTTAAAGCGGCTTAACCCAGTTCGCTTTAATTTCATTGTAGATGCTGATACAACAGTCGATGGATTCATAGCACACGAAGCACAAGAAGTTGTTCCAGAAGCTGTTATAGGTGATCAGGACGCAGTAGATTCTGACGGAAATCCTAAGTATCAAGGCATTGACCAATCTAAACTCGTGCCATTACTGGTTGCAGCCTTACAAGAACAACAAGCAGCTATTGAGTCATTAACTGCCCGTGTCATATTATTGGAGACAGTATGAGTAAGATTGCCTTAACACCAAACGCCTCGGGTACAGGCATCTTCACAGTTGCTTCACCTAACTCCAGTACCGATAGGACTCTGACGTTACCTGATGAGACTGGGACTGTTCTTTCCAGTACTTCTGCTATTGCTTCCAGTCAGATTACTGGTGGTGTAGGTAAAGTATTACAAGTTGTCAGCACACACAAATCAGATACGTTTAGTTATTACGGTTTTGCTTTTTATGATGTGACTGGACTAAGCGTTTCAATAACGCCCTCATCTACATCAAGTAAAATACTTGTTACCGGAGAGATATCAATAGGTTCTTCAGCGGACTTTTCATATATGAGGTTAGTTAGAGACAGTACCGTTATTAACGTAGGAGACGCAGCAAGCAATAGAGTTCGTGCATCTGCTACTGGTGTTTACGCTGGTTCTCAGACAGCAGATAATACTACAGAAGCACCTATTACATATTTAGATTCACCTGCAACGACAAGCGTGGTTACTTACAAAATTCAAATTAGAAGTGGTTCAGGTGCGGCAAATCCTGTTTATATAAACAGAACTCATCTTGATAGGGACACCACTAATTATGAGTGGAGAACTGCATCATCACTTATATTAATGGAGATCGCGGGATGAATCATAAAGCAATATACGCATTATATCCTACTGTTGTCTCTGTAGATGACACTGCTGGAGCAATGGATGCTAATGGTAACGCAGTAGTTATAGACCAAGAAGCAGTAGACGCGTGGGTTAATCCTATGGCTTACTCAGAACTACGCAGAGATAAGTACAACCAACTCAACCAAGACGAGATGCGTTTTGATGACTTAGTTAACTCAACAACCACATGGCAAGACGCTATTGTTGCTATCAAACTGGAGTATCCTAAATGAGTACCATAGAAGTTGGAGCAATCACTGACGAATCTGGTGGTACAACAGCCACAATCAATACCTACACACCTACAGCCAGTAACATGGCAGGCCGGAATAGGATTATTAACGGTAACATGGCTATTGACCAGAGGAACATCGGGGCTAGTGTTACGCCGGGGGAAGGCATTTACACAGTTGACCGTTGGGAGGCAAAACAAACTACTGCATCTAAATTTTCAGTTCAGCAAAACGCTGGTTCAGTAACACCTCCAGTCGGGTTTACAAACTATGTAGGATGCACATCTCTTTCTGCTTTTTCTATCGGAGCAACAGATCAGTTTGGTTTACGTCAGATTATTGAAGGTTTAAATGTTGCAGACCTTGGTTGGGGTACTGCTGACGCTCAGACAATTACCGTTTCTTTCTGGGTTCGTTCTTCATTAACAGGTACATTTGGCTGTGCAATTTATAACTACGCTGGCAATAGGTCTTATCCATTTAGTTACGCAATTTCTTCTTCAAATACTTGGGAAAAGAAAACGGTAACGATTGCTGGTGATACATCAGGAACTTGGCCTAATACTTCCACACACGGCCCTGTTTTATTTTTCTCATTAGGTACTGGCACAACCTATAGCGGAACTGCTGGTGCATGGTCTGGTTCTTTTTTAGCTTCAGCAACAGGAGCAACCTCAGTAGTAGGTACAAGCGGAGCCACCTTATACATCACAGGAGTACAACTAGAAGAAGGTTCAGTAGCCACACCTTTTGAGCATAGAAGTTATGGTACTGAGTTGCAGCTATGTTCACGATACTTCTGGAGACAGTACAACGCAGGACAGAATGTGCTTTATGATCGTGTTTACTGGAGTGGTGCTGGAAATAATGCACTTTTTAATTTCCCTGCTCCAGCGGGTATGCGTATCGTCAATGCGACAGTAACCTGTTCACCGACAACTAATGGTACAAGTGTCTCGTTTACTCACCAACAGTATGGCAATATTGTTGTATATCGCGCAACAGCGGCTGGTGATAACTATTTATATGCTGGCGATATTTCAATCAGTGCGGAGTTATAAATGTATAAATTAATAAATGCAATCTTAAATCCAGACGGAACTGTTGGTATTCCAGCAATGATAAAGCGTACAACAGATAGTTCTTTTATACCTCTATCCGAAGAAAACACAGACTACCAAGCCTACCTTGAATGGTTAGACGCAGGTAACACACCAGAGGCAGCATAACACATGGACAACAACGACAAGCAGTTAGGTAGACTCGAAGCTCAGGTAGAATCCCTACAGCGTCAGATGGAGCAATTGAGCATAGATGTACAAGGCATGTCTGATCTGATGTCTAAATGGAAAGGTGCTGGTGTCTTACTATTGATACTAGGTGCTTCCTTCGGATGGCTTGTTGATCTTATTATCAGGAAATGAACATAAAGTACTTGACTTTGCTGACAGTTTGTGGTATAATATTTATACAAGGATGTACTGCACTAGGACTAGTTAAAGCAGTTATGCCGGGCAAGTCAGGTACTAATGTTAATGCTAATGCTCAAGTAGGAAAAGAGAACACACAACAAGTAGTTGCTAATCAGCAGAACACCAAGATTGAAGGTGAGAATGTTAATGTAAGTCAGAAGGAAAATGACACCAGCATTAACACATCAAAGGTAGACAGTCTAGTGCAGAATAACACTAACGTACCCATGTGGTATTTATTGTTATTGGTACTAGGTTGGTTATTACCCAGCCCTCAAGAGATATGGGCAGGCTTTGTCAACTCAATAGAGAGATTAATTCACGGCAAGAAACCCAATAAGCGTAAGACTAAGAAGAAATAATATAACTAAGGCAAAGATAATAATATGGCTGCTAAACCTAAAAAAGAATTGTTTACTAAAAAAACTAAAGAACGATTAAAGCTACAGCAGAAAAAACAAAAAGAAAGAAAAGCAATGCAGGAGTATAATACCAATCCAGATAATTTTGATGTAACTACGAGTAGACGTAAAGATGGGTCTGTAGTAAAATTTACGACTGCAAAAAAGATAAGCCACATTTTAAGACCTAAACCAAAGAGAAAACTTGACCCCATAAGAAAAGCAATTAACAACGCTAAAAAAAATAAATAGGAGATAACAATGTACGGATACGGTAAAAAGAAGAAAGCACCTGCACCTCGACCAAAACCTAAGCCTAAGAAGTAATGGCTAAAAGTGTAAAGCATTACTTAAAAGAAGGAAAAACTTGGTCAGGTAACTACCATAAAATGCCTGATGGTAAGTTACATACTAACAAGTCACATACAGCAACCAGTAAACCTTTGTATCATTACGGTGATCTTTCAGCTACTGCGAAGAAGAAAGCTAGAGGATAAGAATGAATTATTTAGAACTTGTAAACAATGTATTGGTCAGGCTTAGAGAGGCTGAAGTAACTGCTCCGACAGATACGCCTTACTCTAAACTAATCAGTACGTTTGTCAATGACGCTAAGAGATATGTAGAAGATTCTTTTCAGTGGAACGCATTGACACAAACAATTGATGTTCCTACTGCTCCTAACTTGTTTAATTATGTTCTAGGTAACACCAGTGGCACAACAGGAGCTGGTCAACGGTTTAGAGTAATGGATGTAGTTCATTCACAAAGTGATTATTTTTTAACACCTAAGACTTCTAGTGAAATGAATCAGTTGTTACTAACTGGTACGCCACAAAAAGGACAGCCGACTTATTATAACTTTAACGGTGTAGACATTAACGGAAATACTCAAGTAGATTTATATCCTATTCCTGACAGCATTCAAAATATTTTCTTTAATCTATATGTACCACAACCAACACTAACAGACGCTTCAACAATATTGTTTGTTCCTCCAGAGCCTGTACTCAAATATGCGTATGCAATGGCTGTAGCAGAGCGTGGTGAAGACGGTGGTATATCCTCACAAGAAGCTACCGCAATAGCGCAATCCTCTTTATCAGATCATATTGCTATGGCAGAGAGCAGACAGAACGATCAGTACATCTGGGCATCGGTCTAATGTCAGGTCAACTAAAGTCTTCTTCGATATCAGCACCGGGCTTCCTTGGTATTAACACCCAAGAGAGTAGCGTTGATCTTTCATCTGGGTACGCACTAGAAGCCTACAACTGTGTGATTGATAAGTTTGGTAGGATTGGAGCCAGACGAGGATGGAGTAAAGTAAACACTGCTTTAAATACTGACTTAGCTTCTAACAAAGTAGAGTTCTTGTACAACCTTCCTAACCCTGATGTTACATTTGCAGGTGGCAACAATAAACTATTCACACGAGCAGGTGGTTCTGCTACCTTAGTTACTGCTGTTAATGGTACAGTAGCTGACGCAGCAGGTACAGGCACAACTGCTTACACCATTACAGCTAACGAATGGATGGGAGCTAGTATTGTATTTGGTGAAGGACCAACTTCTAAACCCCATGCTTACTTAGCACAAGCCGGACACCTTCCTTTAGTCTATCATCAGCTTGGAGCAACTCATGCACACACAGGTGCTTATGGTTTTAATTTACTCAGTGATGCTGGTACAGTACCTTCCTCTTATTCTTCTTCTCCTAGTGACTTTAAACCTAACATAGTTATAGGTGCTTACGGTAGAACATGGTGGGCTGATGTTGCTAACAATAAACAAACACTATATTTTAGTGCGTTGTTAAACGGTACTAACCTTTCAACAGGGGATTCAGGTTCTTTATCATTGATTGATGTATTTCCAAACGGAGATGAGATAGTAGGTATTGCACCGCACAATGGTTTCTTAATTATCTTTGGTAAAAGAAACATTGCTATCTACGCTAACCCTATTGATGTAACTAATCTGGTGTTGCAGGACTCAGTTGCTAACATTGGTTGTATTGCTAGAGACAGTATTGTTAATACAGGTACAGACATTATGTTCTTGTCTGAGACGGGTGTAAGAAGTTTATCACGAGTGATCCAAGAAAAGTCATTACCAATCAACGACATATCATTTAATGTTCGAGATGATATAGTAGATTTTGTATCTTCAGAAACTAACAAAGAAAAGATTAAAGCTGCTTACTATCCTAAAGATGCTTTTTATTTACTGACACTGCCAACATCTAAGTATGTTTATTGTTTTGATTTAAGAGGTAGACTAGAGAATGGAGCAGCACGGGTAACCATTTGGGATGGTGTTGAACCTTCATCATTACACGTTACCTACACAGGTGATTTGTTTATAGGTAAAGAAGGTTACATAGGTAAGTACTTCGGATTTACAGACAACGCAGCTACATACAGACTCAGGTACTACACAAACTTCTTTGACTTAGGTGCGCCTACTTCATTAAAGTTTCTAAAGAAAGCTAACTTTGTAGTTGTAGGTGGGGTAGGTCAGGACGTAGCTTTAAAGTATGGCTTTGATTATGTCCAATCGTATCGTTCAATAACTAAAAAACTAAGAACAGGCTCAATTGTTATTTCTGAGTTTAATACAAACAAGTATGGTGTCAGTGGTTCAGCAGTAGTAGGCAGTCAATCATTCAGTAACAGCACACCTACGACTAATACACTTACAGCACCTGATGGAACAACACACTATAAGGTTCCTTTTAAATCTGTAGAAGACATTGCAGGTGGTTATGATTTGTCTGAAGCTGTTAGATTAGATGCTAATGGTTTTTATTACATTCCTGATAATGCTAATCCAGCTGACGCTACCATTTATTTAAGAAGTGCAGACGCTTTATCTGAATACTCTAGTGGTTTAGTGTTAGAAGAAGTTCAATCAAACTTAGGTGGATCAGGTTCTATTATTCAATTAGGCTTTGAAGCAGACATAAACGCTGCACCACTGTCGATACAAAAGATAGATATTTATGTTAAAGCAGGTAAAACAATTTAAGGACAAGTATGAGTAACTATACAAAAGCAACAAACTTTACATTAAAAGACGGATTAGTTACAGGTGATGTAAATAAGATTATTAAAGGCTCAGAGCTTGATGCAGAGTATGTTTCTATTTCAAATGCTATTTCATCTAAAGCTAATCTAGATGCCCCTACTTTTACAGGTGTGTCATCAGCACCTACAGCTACTGCAGGAACCGCAAGCACACAAATAGCATCAACTGCTTTTGTTACTGCTGCACTAGCAGCTATTGAGACGTATCCTGTAGGTTCTATTTATATGAATGCCAGTGTAGCCACTAACCCTGCAACACTCTTAGGGTTTGGTACTTGGACAGCGTTTGGAGCAGGTCGTATACTGTTAGCTGATGGTGGTGGCTTTACTGCAGGTGCAACAGGTGGTACTGCTGACGCAGTGAATGTAAGTCATACACACACAGCTACTTCCACTTCTACCGTTAGTGATCCAGGTCACTTTCACAGTATTTCTAGAGGCTATGGTGCATCTGGCGCAGGTGGTGATGCTTTATTAGCAGGTGGTGGTGTTAATTCATCAACCAAAGCTACAGGTGTCACGGTAGCTACAAGTACATCAGTAGCCAGTGCAGGTGTCTCAGCAACTAATGCAAACTTACAGCCTTACATCGTAGTCTATATGTGGAAACGTACTGTTTAATTTAAAGAGGATAAAAAGATGTTTGGTACAATAGCAGGAGGAGTAGCAGGAATGGTAGGAGGCTATCTTGGAGGTAAGAAGATAGCGGACGGCTTAGGTAAACAAGGTGCATTGATGCAAGCTGCAGGAGAAAAAACAGCTGACTGGGCGCAGTTCAAGCCTATTGCTATGGTTCCTACTCCTTTTGGTTCTACTACAGGGACAGGAGGTTTTACAGCATCTCCTGAGATGCAGGCTTTACAACAACAGTTATCAGGATTGTATAGCCAAAGTCTAGGACAAGCTGAGTCTGCTGCTGCTATGCAACCACAGTATGAACAAGCTGGTCAAGGGATGTTTAATCTGGGTCAGCAGTACTTATCAGAGTCTCCTGAACAGGCCAGACAGAAGTATATGCAACAACAGATGGATGTCTTACGTCCTTATGATGTTGAGGAAGAACAACGATTAGGTGCTAGTGTATTTGCTAAAGGAGCTGGTGGTTTAAGTGTTGGACAAGGTGGTAATCCTTATCTACAGACACTGATGGAATCTCGTAACAGACGTAACGCAGGTATTGCTGCACAATCAGACGTAGCAGCGCAACAACAAATAAAATTTGGTCAAGGTTTGTTTGGAGATGCAGCTAATACTACTGCTCTTGGTTATGGATTACAAGAAAAATCTCTTGCTCCTACTGCTGGTTACTTAGGAATGCAAGAAGCTCTTCTACAGCCGGGAAGACAGCAGTACTTAGACTCAGTACAAGAAGCACAAATAAGAGCAAACGCTGGTGCTAATGCAGGTAACTTGTACATGAAAGGAGCGTTACCTTCTGCTCAATCTTATGGTCAGCAAGCAGGTGTACGAGGCGGTATGCTGATGGGGTTAGGACAAGGAGCAAACAGTATGTTCTCGTCTTTTAGCGGAGCCTCCAACAACCCGATGGATATAGGATTGTCTGGGGGCGGGTCATTTAGACAAGGAAGCACAGGAGGACCAAACACAGGTGGTTACTCCTTTAACCAATAGGAAATAATATGGCATCTACAATAGCATCTTTATTTGGACCTTCTGCTGAAGAGATCGTTTATGAAAGGCAGAAAGAAGAAAGAGATAGACAAGCACAGCAGTATCAAACCACACTATCTGGTTTGCGTGATGTTCCCGGAGTAGCTACTGGCTATGCTGCTGGTTATCAGGGTGGTCAAGGGTTAGGTCAGGCTCTTGGTGGTTTGTTTGGACAGTCATCAGAACTAGAAGACCCTCGTATAGCTAAAGCATTACAGATTCGTCAAGCATTTCAAGGCATGTCTGCTGCTGATATGAGTAATCCGGGCAAGCTACAAGAACTGGCAGAGAAGTTACAGGCTTCAGGAAACCCAGAAGCAGCTATGCAGTTAAGTAGTATGGCTGCGTCAGCTAAGGCAGCAGAGGCTGCAGCTATTCCTGATGTAGCTAATCCTACAAGATTTAGATTACCAGATGGTAGTATTGTAAATGGTGGTTTTCAAAATGGTAGACCAGTAGCTTATATGGATGATGGAACATTAGTTGCAATCCAAGGAGACTACACAGAAGTAGGTGAAGGAGTCACACCAACGGAACAACAGACTCTACAAACTGGTCCTCTTTTAGAAACTCTAGGTATTGAATGGGACGCAGGTTTACAAGCTAAGGTAGCTGGTAGAGCAGCTGCACTACTGAAACTTGATCCTAATGTAAATGATTATCCAGCAGCAGTTGCATTAATTGCTGAACAAATGTTTGGGACAGGTGATCCAAAACCAAAATCTGTTGAACAAGTTGATTATAAAGAATTAGGCTTACCTCGTCCTGCTGATAATAGAACAGGAGAAAAACTAAGGGTTAATAAAGATGGTACGGTGTCCATAATAAGTGTTGATGGACAAGTACTGCACACAGGTAATCAACGGTTACCAGATGAGCTACTGGCTGAATATGCTGAAGAAGGTAAGAGAAGACAAGCAAGAGATGAAACAATAGCAGGAGCAATACCTGAGCCTCTTACAGCGGAAAGAGAACAAATGTTAAGAGAACAACAAAACAAAAGCCCTAAGAGTAGAGGCATCTTTACCAGCACTGAAGAAGCTGCATGGGACTATAAACAAAAACAAAAAAACAGAAAACAATAATATGGCTATAAAACTACCTACATACGCAGAGTATCAAGCTAGGGTATCTGCTTCTCAACCAGTAGTTACTGCGGAAGAGCAGCAAGAAACCTTTGAAAATGTTGAAGGTATTCCTGAGCAAGGTATTGTTATTGGTGCGCCCTCTGCTACTGACATTATGTCTTATGGATGGAATGTTAAAGGCAGAACAGACATGCAAGAGCTTACTAAAATAGGAAGGATTAAAGGTTGGTTTGATGGTGGTGTGTTTAAAAATGGTGAGTACAAACAACTTGAAGAATACTACGGTGAAGATTTTTATAGCTTAAACGAAGAAGGAAAAAGAGATAGAATAAATGAGGTTGATGCACAGTATGCGCTTTCAGATAATCTTTCTGTAATAGGTTACGGAGAAGAAAACTCTTTACTAGCAGGTGCAACTGGTATAGTAGGAACATTAGCTACGCCTACTACTTTTGTTCCCGGTTTATCATGGGCTAAATATGGAGCAAAAGGACTAGCTGTCACATCTGCTATGTTTGGTGCAGAGTATAACTTACTAGATCAATACGCTGACAAAGGTAGTGTTGATATGGGAGAGTTAGCTCTTGTAACTGGAGTGTCAGGTGCTGCTGGTGGTGCTTTAGGGTTAGCAGGAAAAGGAGTAGCTCGTCTATTTAGAAATACAAAAGCTGTTGAACCTTCTCAATTATCTGCTATTCAACAGCAAGCTGATGAGATACAAGACATAATGTATGATGCTGTAGAAGAGGACATACCGTATGAGCAACTACACGAATACATTAAATCAAAAACAAATTTATCATCTGATGAACTTGTTAGTATTGTAAAGAACGCAGAAAGAAAACCAGAGATACCAGCTAGTAAAGCTGAAGCTATTGAAGCTAGGAAACTTCAAGAAACTCCTATAGATGCAGACACAATAATTAATGATCCTACTGTTAATAAATTTATTACTCCTATCATTGAAGGGTTTGCTAGGATTGATGAGGCATTTGGTTTAAACAATCTTTTAAAGAATAAAGTTAATGGTTATTTCTTTAAGAGCTATACCAATGCAATGGAAAAAATTAGAGCATCTCATGATCTATTAAAGGTTTATAAGGCCATGCCTAAACATTCTCAAGAGGCGTTTGATAACATGCTCCTTAATGCTGATGACAAACAATTAGCAGGAGCGCGAGCGTTATTAGAACAATACTCACCTAATTCTGGTAAGTTGTTTGATGACTATAGGACCAGAATTAAAAAGATGACTCAGGAATTAAAAGCTAATGGTATTGATGTTCCTGATACAACTACATACGTACCTAGAATAGTAAAAGATTCTAAAGGACTACAGAATTTTCTTAATAAGAACCCAACAGCTAGGACTGCTGTCGATAAAGCATTAAAGATGAGAGCAGAGGCTTTAAAAATAAATATTTCTAAACTAAGTTCTCAAGATAAAAACTTTATTATAAGTAATATATTACAAGGCAAGCACGTAGGTACTGACAAAAAGGGTAAGCTGTATGCACGTAAAAGAAAAACTACAAATCCAAGCAGAGAAACTTTCTTAGAGACTCGTAAGATACACAAGATTAACGAAGAGATGCAGAAGTTTTATGACAATCCTTTGAGTTCTTCGATGCGTTATTTTATGGACGCACATAAGCTGATAGAAAAAAGAAACTTCTTTGGTGTTGATAACGCTAAGATGTTAGGTACTGGCTTAGACCTAGAGAAATCATATACAAATTTCTTAGGTACATTATCAGATAAGAACATAGATGGAAATACTGAAGTCAGACTTCAAGAAATGTTTAAAGCTATCTTTGAAGATGCTGATAGGTCGTTAGGTTGGAAAGGTAAAGCGTATAAGGATACTGTTAATGCTGTTCTGTTAGCAAACCCTGTGTCTGCTTTAACTCAATTAGCTGATATCCCTATGGCTGCTTGGAGACTAGGTATTGGAAACGTAGCTAAAGGTTTGTTTAAACAAGATGTTAATATAATAGATGACTTAAACATAGATCAACTTATGTTAGAAGAGTTTTCTTCTGGTACTAACATGACTAACTTAGTTGATAACTTATTAGAATGGAGTCAATTCAAACGAATGGATAGGCTTGGTAAGACAGCTATAGTTAACGGTGCTTGGCAACGTGTTCAGAAAATGGCTACTACTGACAAGGGTGTAGCCAAGCTAAGAAAAGAATATGGTACAGCTTTTGGTCCTAAGTTTGAAAAGTTTATTGATGAAGTTAAAAATGGAGAGATGACTCCAAGAACTAAAGAGTATCTATTCAATCAGCTTGCTGAGTTCCAACCTATAACTCCTGCTCAAATGCCAGAGAAATATCTTACATCTGACAATGGTAGATTACTTTATACACTCCAAAGTTTTACTATTAAACAGTTGAGTTTAATTAGAAAACATATTATAGATGAAGCTAAGCGAGGTAATTATAAAGAAGCAGGTAAGAGCTTGTTAGGTTTTGCTTTACTGATTCCTCCTTCAAACATGCTTGTTGATTATGGTAAGGAAAGACTACTAGGTAAAGACCCAGATTTATCTGATGATTTAGTTAGAAGGTATGCTAACAATGCGTTGAAAGTATTTGGCTCATCTGAGTATGCTGTATCTAGGCTACTTAAAACAGGTAAGTTTGGTGACTTTGTACAAGATTCATTTGTACCTCCTCTTACAATGTTTGATGGTCTTATTAAGTCAGGTCAAGAAGGTATTATGAATGGAGAGTTTGATCCTGCTTTCTTTAAAGATATTCCAGTAGTAGGGAAGATGACTTATTTCTGGTTCATGGGTGGAGCAGAAGAATGGAATGATAAGCAACAAGCTAAAAAGAAAAGAGAATTTAAAAAGAAATATAGTATTGATAGAAAAGAATATGGAATTAATAAAAAGAAGTATAGACTAAAGGATTAATAATGGCTAGTATATTCGACAAATTTTTAGGTAAGAGTGAGGCACAAAAGGAACGAGAAGCTAGTCCTGCTTTACTGGCTATTTCACAAAGAAGACAACCTACTTACGATGAGATTAAAGAAACAGAAAGACTTAATCGTGAGGCAGGCGTTACCTACCCTCGCTTTCAAGGTCGTCTTAAAGAAGGACAGTTCATAAGAAACATAGGTGGGATAAGTTATGTAGTGGATGCTAATAGAGGTGCTACTGCTCCCTCGAATCAAGAGGCTCCTACACCTAGGGGTATGAACATGTTTGAAGAAGCTCTTAGTCTTGACCCACCTTCACGACCACCATCTCTTGGGATGCCTGTTCAACAACAGCAACAACCACCTGTTCGTCCTGATGGAAGTAATGGTGGTATGTTTAGTATGCCTCCAGCAATGCAGCCTCCTACACTAGATGGAACTATTGAGGACTTGATGACACAGTTACAGGGGTACGGTAAACCACCTACTATGCCTGACTTTAATCAGCCTGCACAGAGAGACTTAGGTTTACCTGACTTTACTACTCCGGGTTTTGCGCCTCCGGGCATGTTGACTCCTCAACAACCTAACGTACCTAGAGGAGTAGTACCTTCCCTATCTCCTGAGATGTTTGAAGGTCAGTTACCTATGCCTGCTGCTACTGAATACACACCACAGTCTGCTATGCAGGACATGGGTAACGAGTATTTACAACAGCCTACAGAAGAAGAGATAAATCTTCTTTATCAACGATACTTAGACGGTGGTCAGAGAGGATATTAAATATGGCGCAAATAGTAGACCCTGTTGTACCAGTAACTAACGTATCTCAAATACAATCTGCAGAAGTAGATGCACTTTTTGATAAGCATTTAAAAAGACTAGGACACGACACGCCTGAAGCTAGAGAACAGTTGTATCAGATGGCTTTGAACTACGGATTGGTTGAGAGTAGTGGGGATCCTACTGCGTATAATGAACCTCAAGAAGGTGTAGAGCAATCTACAGCTACAGGTTTATATCAAATCCTAACAGGTAAAGGTAAGATTCCCGGAGAACAAAAAACGAGTTCTTTACATGGCGCTGTTAATCGAGCAAAAAGAACACTAGATTCGCCTTGGTTAGATGAAGTCTATGAGTCAGGCGATGTACAAGACTTAACACCTGCTCAACAAACTGTTCTGTTGTTTGGCGATCTCTTAGAGAAAACAGTGTCAGACACACCGGGTTATGGTGATATCTTATTTAAGACAATGTTAGACACTAACAACACTGATAGAGAAAGAAGAGCAGCTGAGAGACAGTTATATTTAGACGCACATCATACTAACCCTGATGTTCCAACAATGGATAACCTGAACGAGAAACTTCCTAACATCCCTGAAAACTATGATGCGTTTGGTACTGTACTGAAACAACCGGATTCAGAACCGAGCTATGTAAATACAGGAAGAGCAACTTTAATAGACCCTAACATGATGGGCGGGTTTCAGGGAACAGGTGAATTCTAAATATGGAACAATTCATCATCAACTTCTGGGAGATTATCTCAGGACTATTGCTGGTAGTGTTCATGGCTATTACTTGGAAGGCAGAGATAGGGGCGAGGATATCTGTATTAGAAGATAAAGTTCGCACCCTGTTTGAGTTAATTAATAAGAAAGATTAAATATATTCTGCCAAGCCAGCTCGATCGGTATCCTAAAGCTATAGATAAATAGGATAGGTAGACCGAGACCCCATATAATTATCCATTCATTACCGGATACTTTAGGGAATACTAGAGGCACTATCTTCGCTATTACTAGGAACACTAGTAATCCTAACGTAAAGAACGTCAACGGTAATAATGTTTCCATAAGTTTCTCCTATTTGTTTAAATAAATGTACTCAACTGTTTTTGCATCTCTTTCTCTTAACCGCCACTCACCCCAGTTCTTTGCATTACCGTTCTGGGACCATTGGCAGTAGTGAAATAACTCATGGACTATAATATAATCTTGAGTCATTGCAATAGGTGTCAAGGTTATAACGCCTTCTTTGAAGTAGTTACTGACACCCTGCTTGAACTCAGCCTCTGCTGGGTAGCAAGAGACTAGAGCTAAGAACTCAAACAAGGATGCCAGTAATACAGGATCAGGCATACATCATATCTCACACGCTCCAGCTGTACACGCTAACTGCTGTGCGCCTTCGACATTATCATCTCCTTCGATGAGACTGTCCCAATCAATCTCTTGAGGCATCTTATGCAACAGTTCTTTATATACTTCGTTACTGCATTCCTCGTATGGTGCTTGTTTATAAGTACCTCCGTCGTAGGGTAAGAAGCTGACACCAGATACATCATCAAAGTTCTTCCACACCCACGCACCAACCTCAACCCACTCGTCCTCATTGACTGAGATAGTCACTGAAGGTTTGTGTTCACACCAGTGCTGCTGATACATCATCCATAAGTCCAGATGTTGCACTGCAGTAAGGTCCTCGCGCAGTAGTGCATTGTGTGGTGCTTTCTTAGGGAAGCTAAAGATAGTAGTAGACTCAGGACGCATGACACAATCCTCAAAGGGTATGCCTTGCTCCATCATGAAGGTGGAAAGAGGGTCTTTCTTATCGCCACGAATACGTCTGATATAATAACGACTATGACGTGGATGAATGCCACTGGCACTATCAACAAGCTGAGACACAGTACCACTAGGTTTAACACAAGTAATAGCAACAGAGATAGGAATGCCAAGCTCGCCTGCGAGAAGTTTGTTTGTCTCTGCAGCTTCCATCTTAAGTTTTTCAAGAAGAGTTTTAGTTTGAACAATAGTATCTCCAAGTATTTTGTTATCAAGGATACCAGTCAGTGAGACACCCAACAATCTTTCTTCCTCAGTGTTGCGATTCCATATCTTTCTGAGGTAAGGGAAGTGTGTCATTGTAGACTGATAGGTTCCCAGTATTGTAGCTAGGTTTACCTTACGTTCAAGATCATAGATCGAATCACTCTCTCGAACGACAACCTCAGATAGATTACAGAACTGATAAGGTCTAAGGATAATCTCAGAGCATGGGTTAGTACCAAACTCTTGGTCAGTATCTCTACGTCCATTCTTACCTGCTTGAAACTGAGCAGCTTCACGATTGAAGATACCACGTTCACCTGAGTGGCTGTGATACAGGCTGTTCCACTCGTCCATGAACTGACCAACGTCAGGTCTACGTGCATACACAGCAGAGTTGTTAGCTAACGCACGTTGCGGATTAGCCTCCCACCACTGACCTGTCTTAGCGTTACGCATCTTGTCATCTTCTAGATCAGACAGTGAGATCATAGCTGAACGTCTAACACCACCTACTACCACAACCTCTGCTACCTTACACATGATATCATGGCACTCTAGTGTGGTCAGCTTACGTCCAGAGGCACACTTAAACTTACGCACAACAAACTCAAACAGTTCATGTAAAGGACCGGGACCACTGGCTCTACCACCAAACGTCTTGAGTCTAGCACCTGCAGGTCTGACCTTATCTGTGTTCCACTTAGGTACTTCACCTGAGTACAACAGGGCTATGACTTGACGTAATGCTTTAGCCCAGCCTTCCTTACTGTCTGATACCACAATAGTAGAGTCTGACTCGAACATCATATGAGGTACTTCAGGTAACTTATCAACGTACTTCTTCTCGACACTGAAACCTACACCAGTACCACACAGTAGGATATACATCGCCTCATCAAAGCATTTAGGATCATCAACAGGTAGGTAGGCACAGTTGTACCCCGCTGTGTTGTCCCTCTCAAGGGCTTTACCGGCTGTCATGATAGACCGCATGGAGGGTACTATCTCTAAGTTCTTAATCGCCTCACGAAGCTCTGAGTCCGTCTGCATAGGTATCGTGTAATTCATCTTAGTCTCTAGATGGTTCTTCATGAAGTCCATGTATCGGTCTACTGTTTCAAACCAGTTCTCTCTTCGTCCTTCTTCCTCTAGGAATCTGGAGTACCTACTCTTGGCTATATATTCTTGGTAAAAATCCATCAGTCAATTTCCTTTATTAGTTTATCGTAGTTGTCTTCAACTACATCTTCAAATCTATACAAGATGTCAGACGAGGTAAGGTCTAGAAGTTCTAGGATATCTACCTCATCCAACACACTTAGTTTTTCTATCAGTTCAGCAAGCGTCAGTGTCATTACGTTCCACCTTCAAGTCTTCATTAGTCATAACAACTAATGCAGCGTAGCCTGAAATATCATGCCATGTGTCGTTTAAATAGTAGTCACCGTTAAGTAGGCGTGCCATCTTATTAGCAATCATATCTAAACTTTCACGAGCATAGTCAGGCATGATGTAATAGTTAGGTGACTGCCTCATAGTTTTCTTTATATCCTGACTGATCTGACTAACTGTTTCATACCTCCCGTACTGTCCTTCTCTTGTTGATAGTGTGTCTTTAATTTCCATACTGTTTCCTTAGATAGTTAATTGATACAGGCATCTCGTCAAAGCTACCATTGTTTACTTCGTTCAACATCCAGATACCAGACCAGCTACCGTTAGTCTGAGGGTTTAGATACTCCTCATCGTGTTGGTAGAAGATGCCAGCAAACAAGCCAGTGATACTAGAGCCATCAGCTTTCTTGCTGTAAGAGATACCTCTGTCTTGAACGTGACCCATGATACAACTCATGTGTTTCTTTTGTAGCATGAGGTGAGGGCTACTGACTGGTCTACCCATAACACCAGATGTAAAGTAATGACTATAAGCAATACCGTTTACAATGGCTACATCTAAAAAGTTATGCACTTCCCAGTTATGTTTCTTTAGATTGAAATCATTATAACCTACCAGACCCTCTAACTTTCTATCTGATTCTATTGCTCTATCAATACGATACTCATGGTTACCTATAAGGAATACTTTCTTAGGCTTCCATACTTTCTTTTTGTTTTCTTTCTGTCTCTTCTGTTCTTCGATGATAGGTTTCATGAACACATCCATAGCATCGTTACCTGCTTGAACGTCATGGTTGTATGTCCTACCTTCGAAAGACTTCTTACCTATGTCATAGACACTGAGGCTTGACATGTCCCAGTGATCTCCTAGGTGAACGATAACATCAGGCTTAGTCTTGACTGCGTAGTTACCTGCCCATTCTAAATGATCGAATGAGTTACCGGGCTTACACTGTGTGTCAGGGATTACTAAGTGTCTCATGCTGACCTCTCTAATAACTGTAAATAATAAACCGCATCAACTACAACCAACGGTTGAGATTTGTTTTGTTTAATCACAAGCACAGGTTCTCTATCTTCAGGGCAGTTGTCACTAGCTTGAGAATAGAAAGCATACACAGCCATAGACTCTCGTGACTTACACTCAACAGATACCTTTAGCTTATCCCCTGCCAGTTGAGAGAACAGGATGTCCTCACCGCCAGCACCCATGCTCGTAGACCTTACGTCCTCGTGGGAAAAGGGAAAGAGTTCAAGGATTTGATCTCTGAACCATTGCTGTAGCTTTCTTCCTTTGGCTTTTGCACTTTGGGTTTTCATAGTACGTTAGTCCTTATTGTAAGTATAAAGGTGGTTCCCAAAGCTCATTCTCTTGTCTGCGTATCCATAACAACCTAGCACGTTCTGTTATTTTATCAGTGTCATGCTTGTACTTCTTGCTCACAGCATTAAACAGTTCGTCCTCAGTAACACAGTCTTCAAGAATCTTGTTGGCTTTTACTGGACCAATTCCTACAAGTCCGGGGATGTTGTCAACACGATCACCTGTTAGTATTTGTAAATAAAAATTCCTTATTGCTTCTTGTTCTGTTACGTAGTATAGGTCTTTTTTATTGAAGTTATAATGCCAACCACGTAGCATGTTCAAGTCCTTATCAACAGACATAACACATGAACGATCTTCAGGTAGGTCATAGACAGCAATGCCAATAGCATCATCAGCTTCTTGTCCTTCAATTAATTCAAAGCCCCACTTGCTAACCAAGTATTCTCTAAGGGTGTCATAGTGTACGGGTTTTCTATTGTTCGTTCTATTACCCTTATAGTCTTGCTCAGTAGCAATCTTGTTTCTGAAATTTCCTTTGCCTGTTATGTAACCAGAGTAAGACTCAACTCCTTTAACGCTTAATAGTTCATCAACAAAATGTCCCATCCGAGCGATAGCATACTTCTCTTCTTCTGGATCATCGACAGAGAATCCTATTTTGTAAACTAGAATGTCCCCATCAATGAGGGCTTTCACATCCTGCATTGACGGGGTACTCATTACAACGCTGTCTCTATAGTATCATCAAGAGCAGTCTCATCAGCATCATACAGAATCAAGTCAGTAATGACTAGCTTGTTAATGCCTGCGGATACACCTGCCTTACCTTTGAACTGGTAAGCATAGGGCTTGATCCATGCTACTCCCTTTGATCCATTACCTACCTTGCCTGATACGCCTGAACCATCTAGCATCTCAGTCCTAATAGGAAACTTCTTAGACTTAGCTACAATATAGAAACCTTTATCTTCCTTGCGCTTCACTTCAATACCCT
>Ga0307995_1000399_pt1 | contig 30237 bp, 35 predicted proteins | sample EllFjometagen262_FD_203132 | JGI IMG/M metagenome (GOLD analysis project Ga0307995, IMG submission 203132) | Marine microbial communities from Ellis Fjord, Antarctic Ocean - #262 | ecosystem: Environmental > Aquatic > Marine > Unclassified | place: Southern Ocean | collected 2014-11-02 | reverse complement strand
TTTTAGATAGTAAATTAAGCAAAGATGATTTTCCAGCATTTACTTCACCCACTATAGAAACCCTAAAACCTTCTCTAATTTTTTCTCCTACTTTGTGGTCTTCTAAAATATTTTTGATATCTAAATATACTTCTTTGATTGATTTCTGAACTTCTTTTAAAACGGTTTCTGGTATGTCATCTTCAGCAAAATCAATTTTTGCTTCTATAAAAGCTAGTGATTTGATAAGTTTTTCTCTTAGATCATTATAATGGTTTGATGCTTTTCCCTGCACCATTTTCAAAGCCTGCAGTCTTTGTAGTTCAGTTTCCGAATGAATTAAATCTCCAATACTTTCAGCTTCGATCAAATCAATTTTATTATTTTGAAAAGCAATTTTAGTAAATTCTCCCGGTTCTGCTAACCTACAATTTTTTTGTTCAGACAACATTTTTAGAAAATAAGAGATGACTGCATTACTGCCATGTATGTGAAATTCAACTAAATTATCACCCGTAAAACTATTAGGGCCAGGGAACGTTAGTAGTAGACCTTCATCTATTAGGGCATTGTCTGAGGGGTTGTAAAACTTGCAAAAATTTACTTCTTTAGCTTTTAAATTTTTTTTTTGAGTTATGCGTTGAGAAATTTCTAATGCCCCTAAGCCTGATACTCTAATTATTGCTATTCCAGAGGGCCCTCTACCCGAGGACAGGGCGTATATATTCATTTTAAAATGTTTTCAAATAATTTATATTTTACTATGTTTCAAATTAACTGGAAATTAAAAGCATTGCTATACAAGATTTTAGGCCTTTTTCCAATCAAGGGGTTATTTTATTTAATTCAAAAATATATTACCAAAAGATCAAAGGTAGAAATTAATAAAATAAATAAACTTTGGATATATCACACAAACACAATAGAAAAAAATAAAGCCAAAAGTATATTGGAGATTGGGGCTGGTAAATCATTGGAACAAAATATTTATATTGCTTATAAATTTAACGGTTTGATAGAACAAACTGCTATTGATATCAATTTAATGATTGATTATGATTTAGTAAATCAAGCGAGCAAACAAATTTCAAATATTTTAGAAGTTCAAAACAAAGGTAAAGTAGAAAGTTTAGATCAGCTAAAAAATTTATATAACATTGACTATCGGGCTCCTTTTAGTTTGAAAAATTTAAAAGAAAATAGGGACAAATTTGATATTTGTATTTCTACGACTGCGCTTGAACACTTTAAGCCTAACGAAATCAGGACATATCTATCTGACCTAAAAGATCTTCTTACTAAAAAAATTTTAGTTTCTTCGGTTATTGATTACTCTGATCATTATAGCCATACGGACAAAAATATAACTGCACTAAATTTTTTAAGTTTTTCTGAAGATAAGTGGAAAATATTTAATAACTCATATCTTTTTCAGAACAGATTAAGACATCAAGATTACAAAAAGATTTTCAAGGAGGAGGGCTATAAAATTACAGAAATTTTTGAGGGCCCAGTTGCAACAGCTCCTTTAAAAATATGTGAGCAATTTGATGTAAAGAACGAGCAAACTTTTATTGGTTGGGCTTATTTTTTATTAGAATTAAAATAAATTAACTAGTCTTATTCATTGAATCGAAAAAATCTGCGTTATTTTTAGTGTTTTTGAGTTTAGAGATTAAGAATTCAATGCCGTCCATAGTTCCCATTGGACTTATAATTCTTCGTAGAACATTCATCTTTGACAGATCATCTTTTTGAAAAAGAAGTTCTTCTCTTCTTGTTCCTGATCTGGTGATATCCAGCGCAGGGTAAATACGCTTATCCGCAACTTTTCTATCAAGAATTAATTCACAATTACCAGTTCCTTTAAATTCTTCAAATATTACTTCATCCATTCTAGATCCAGTATCAACAAGAGCGGTGGAAATAATTGTTAACGAACCTCCCTCTTCTATGTTCCTAGCTGCACCAAAAAATCTTTTAGGTCTTTGTAGTGCGTTAGCATCCACACCACCGGTTAAAACTTTACCAGAGCTTGGTATAACTGCATTATAAGCTCTACCTAGTCTAGTTATAGAATCTAATAAAATTACAACATCTTTTTTGTGCTCGACTAATCTTTTTGCTTTCTCAATAACCATCTCAGCTACAGCAACGTGTCTAGACGCAGGTTCGTCGAAAGTTGAACTAACAACTTCACCCTTTACAGATCTTTGCATGTCGGTAACTTCTTCTGGTCTTTCGTCGATCAACAAAACCATTAAATAACATTCAGGATGGTTTGTAGTAATAGATTGCGCAATATTTTGTAAAATTATAGTTTTACCTGCCCTAGGTGGCGAAACTATTAAAGCTCTTTGTCCTTTTCCAATCGGGCTTACAAGATCTATCAATCTTGCTGTGTTATCTGGTTTTTTTTCTAATTTGACCGATTCAACTTCTAAAGTTATTCTTTCATTTGGATAAAGTGGTGTTAGGTTATCAAATGCAATCTTGTTTCTTCCTTTTTCAGGCTCTTCAAAATTAATTTTCATTACCTGTAATAATGCAAAATATCTTTCAGCATCTTTAGGTGATCTTATTTCTCCCTCTACTGTGTCTCCTGTTCTTAGGCCAAATCTTCTAATCTGACTTGGGCTTACATAAATATCATCTGGACCAGGTAAATAATTTGACTCCATTGCTCTTAAGAAACCGAATCCATCAGGCAAGAGTTCTAGAACACCTGCGCCTGTTATTTTTTCATTTTTTTCTGCTAATTTTTTTAATATAGCAAAAAGAATCTCTTGTTTTCTGAGTGTACTAGGGTTTTCAATCCCAAGTTTTTCAGCTTGAGATATTAACTCTGCAGGATTTTGTTTTTTTAATTCTTGTAAGTTCATATTCGATAATTGAATGATTGAATGATTTAATGATTTAATGATTTAATGATTTAATGATTTAGTTGAAGAAAAAGGAAATTTAAATATATGTCTTTTTCGTAAAAATTCAAGCTTTATAATGGCTTAAAAACAACTACAAAAACAATGCCTATTAGTAAAATAGTAGGAAGTTCGTTTATAATTCTATAAAATTTAGACGAGTACTTACTGTGATCTTTGTTAAGACTTTCGAGACAATTTAAAAGAAAAAAATGATAGGATGTTAATAGTAAAACCATGATGACTTTTAATTGTAACCAAAGATAGCCTATACTTTCAAATCCAATAGAATGTATTAATAAAATTCCAAACAGCCATGTTAAAAGCATAGCTGGATTCATAATATAAAAAAAAAGTCTTTTTTCCATAAGCTTAAATGTTCTGCTTGTTTCCTTATTTTTTAATGTTTCAACATGATATACGTACAACCTGGGGAGATACAGCAGCCCGACCATCCAAGAAATTGCAGAAATTAAATGAAGAGATTTATACAAAAGGTAATAATTCATTTTATTATAATTTTTGGATTCTTGGACATTTTGTAAATTTTTCAGTGCATTTTATAGATGATGTAAATCTTCCACCAATACTAGCCTGTAGAATACTAGATTTTAAAGAGTTAATAAAATCTTTATTTGCTGTAACAGCTGGTACACGAATATAATCTTTTGATCCATTGTCTTCTGCGAGCTTTTTGTATTCAATGTCAAGTTCAACTAGAGTTTCTGAGTGTTCTGAAACAAAAGCAACAGGAACAACAATTATTATTTTATTTTTTTTAGCCTCATCTTTAATTACATTTTCTGTTGATGGACCAATCCACTTTAATGGACCAACACGACTTTGGTAGCTCAAAATGAAGTTTAAATTTTTTATTGACAATTTATTTACCAGTTCCCTAACGGATTGTTCAACTTGCCATTGATATGGGTCACCTTTTTTAATCTTATTTTCTGGCAAGCCATGAGCAGAAAAAATTAATGTGATCTCGTTTAGTTTTTTTAGATCAATTTTTTCTTTAATCAAATTCGCGTACGATAAAATAAAATCTTTTTCTGTTGGATAACAACAAATAACCTTGGTTTCGGTTGAAAGCTCTTCTTTCTTACAAATTTCAATCCATTCATTAATCGACGAACCCGAGGTAGCATTTGAATATTGAGGATATAGAGGGAGTAAAATTATTTGATGAGGATTAAACCTTTTTACTTTTTTTATAGTTTCAGACGCACGGGGGTTCCAACACCTCATAACAATGAAACACTTATATTCATCTAATTCATTTTGTAGAGCTTTCTCTATCGCGTTAGCTTGCGTTTGAGTTTCTTCTAGAATTGGTGATTTACCACCCATTTCTGCATATATAGCTTTAGCTACAGGTGTTCGTCGTTTCGAAATAAATTTGGCTAATGGATATCTTAAGAATACAGGTAGACTTATGATTGCTGGATCATTAAATAAATTAAATAAAAAAGGTTCTACGGCACTAAGAGTGTCTGGTCCGCCAAGGTTGAACAAAATGACTGCTTTCTTCACTTGAAATTACCAACTCTTTCAATAACTTTTTTTAAAATATCAGGGTTTGTTTCTGGCAACAAACCGTGTCCAAGATTGAAAATATAAGGACTTTTTTTAAAAATATTTAAATATCTGTCAACTTCACTAAATATTTCGTCATCACTTTTAAATAATGTTTTAGGGTCCATCCCACCTTGCAAACAGAAACCTTTTAAGTTTTTTTCTGCCCATACTGGATCTATTTCATAATCTAAACTCAAACAATCTGGATTTACTATTTTTGCAAATTCTAAATAATTTTTTTTAATTCCCCTGGGAAAACAAATAACTGGAATTTTTTTCTTATTACAAAAATCGACAAGTTTTTTATTTGGGATATAACAATAATCGTGAAGATTTTCACTAGGAATTAAACCTGCCCACGAATCAAAAATTTGCACTGTATCAGCACCAGCATTAATTTGATTTTCTAGATGAGAACATAAATATTCATTTAACTTATCTATAATTATTTTAAGCTCTTTTTCTTTTTTTTTAAGTTTAAAAAGATCTATTTCGTTTTTATTTTTCTTCAACCCAAGCATATAAATTGCTAAGGTCCATGGCGCACCAACAAATGAAATTAAGGATTTATTTTTGTTTAGTTTTTTTTTGGTTTTCTGGATTGTTTTATAAACTGGGTTTAGTTTTTTTGTAAAATCTTCTACATTACTTTTTAAAAATATATTTAAATCAAAATCTGAAAGTATTGGTCCTTTTTCTTTTTCAAATTTAACCTCTTGTTCTAATCCATAAGGTACCATTAAAATATCTGAGAAAATTATAGCTGCATCTAAATCAAATCGTTTTAATGGCTGTAATGTAATTTCAGAGCTTAAATCACTGTTTAGGCAAAGTTTAATAAAATTTTTATTTAATGATCTAATTTTTTGAAATTCAGGAAGGTATCGACCTGCTTGTCTCATAAACCAGACAGGAGTACAAGAAGGATCTTTATTTAATATACAGTTTATTAGTCTAGTCATTAATATAATATTATATTTAAAAGTATATTATTTGATATAGGTCATGTTAGTTACTGATATAATTAATTATACATGTTTTTTAACAATTTCTTCCACAACACAATAAAAAAAAACCTTTTTATATCAATAAAAATAAAACTATTAATAAAACATTCCATTTAATTTTTTAAACAATCAACATGGAACAAAATGTTAAAAACTTGTTAAGTCCTGTGGACTATTTTTTCAATTATTTACACAACATGTATAAAGACAAGTTACCATACGTTTGTTAACATAGTTACCTATGGGACATAAATACCAAATTACTTTAATTTCAGATTCCACAGGGGAAACACTCGATAGAATATTCCTTGCCCTAAAGTCTCAGTTTATCAAATTTGACTATGAAAAGAAAGAATATGTCTTTATTAGAACAGAAAAACAAGTCGACGAAATTATAAAGACCAGCGAAAAAAGAAATTCTATTATTTTATATACGATTGTAGAAACTAAATTAGCAAAATATATTTCTCTAAAATGCAATCAGAAAAAAATACCGAATTTTAGCATATTAGGTAATTTAATATTAAATTTCTCAAAACTATTAAACCAGAGAGCAACACACACCCCAAGCGCTCAACACGTTCTAGATGCGGACTATTATAAAAGAATTGAAGCTATCCAATTTTCCATGACACACGATGACGGAGCGCGCGTTGAGGATGTAAAAGAAGCGGATATTATTTTATTAGGAGTAAGCAGAACAAGCAAAACACCCACCTCAATTTATTTAGCTAACAGAGGATATAAGACTTTGAATATTCCATTAATTGAAGGTCAAAATATCCCAAGCTTTCTTAAAAAAGAATCAAACAATCTTTGTGTAATAGGGTTGAGCGTCGAAGCAGAACGATTGTCAGAAATTAGATACAACAGACTTGAAGTTATGAATATAAAAAAATTAAGAAATTATTCTGATTTAGATTTTATTCAAAGCGAAATTAAGAGTTCAAAAAAATTATTTAAAAAGTATAATTGGCCTATTATTGACGTAACAAGAAGATCCGTAGAAGAGACAGCAGCATCGATTATTAGAATTTTTGATATAACAAAAAAGAAAAAAAAATGAAAATTATCTTAGCCTCAAAGAGCGGAGTTAGAAAAAAAATATTAGAAAAAAATGATATTGATTTTTTTTCTGTACCTTCAAATGTCGATGAAGATCAAGTTAAAGATTCTTTATTGGCAGTAGGTGCGAGCCCTGCGCTTATCTCAAAAAACCTAGCAGAGTTAAAATCTATTAAAGTTAGCAGCAAATACCCAGACCAACTTGTTCTAGGAGCAGATAGCGTGATAAGCTTAAATAACGAATTAATTAACAAACCTAACACAAGGGAAGAAGGTCTAAAAATATTAAACAAGCTTAACGGGTCCGTACATTATTTAATTACTTCGGTGTGTATTTCTAAAAATGGATCGATGGTTTGGAATTTTACCGATCAGTCTGAATTAAAAATGAAAAAACTCTCAGAGACACAGCTAGCTAATTATTTAAAAAAAATTAAAACCGAGATCTTATTAGCTTATGGTGTTTATCAAATAGAAGCAGGTGGGCTGGAGCTTTTTGATTCAGTTAAAGGAGACAGAGATTCAATTATGGGCCTGCCCATTAAAGAAGTAATAGATTATATTAAGTTGGTATCATGATAAAAAAAAAATTTGGTATTATTGGGAAACCACTATCGCATTCGCTATCTCCAGAATTACATAATTTCTGGTTTAAAAAATATAAAATTTCTGGGAGCTACTCTCTTATAGAGATAGAAAAAAATGAAATCGAAGGTGTGATTAAAAAAATGAGGAGCAATGAACTGCACGGACTTAATGTTACGGTTCCTTATAAACAAGCTGTAATACCCTTTCTTGACTTAATAGTAGATGAGGCAAAAAAAACGATGTCTGTAAACACAATAAGCCTCAACAAAGAAGGAAAGGTAGTTGGAAACAATACCGATGTTTATGGTCTAGAACAGGGTTTTATAAATAAAATAAATAGTCAAAATCTAGATAAAGATAAAGTACTTATTTTAGGCGCGGGCGGTGTTGCCCCTTCAGTGATTTATGCATTATCAGAAAAGGGAATTAAACAAATATTTATAAGCAACAGAACTATGGAAAAAGCTGAAAATATTAAAAAAATTTTTCCTTTTATCAAAATAATAAAATGGGAAAATATCGAAATCGAAGCTGAAAATATGAATATAATTATTAACGCAACAAGCCTTGGATTAAAAAATGGGAACGACTTTGCTCAAGAATTTAAAGCTATAAAATCTAATTTAGTTTATTACGATGTTGTTTATAACCCAGAAGAAACAACAATGGCAAAAAAACTTAAAAATAAAGGGGCTAAAATTTTTAATGGTTTAGAGATGTTTATTTACCAGGGGCAAAAATCATTCTCTTTATGGAATAAAATTAGTCCAGAATTAGACGAAGAATTAAAAAAAATTCTAACATCAAAACTTAAATGATTACCATAGGAATTACAGGATCTATCGCTTCAGGTAAATCGACAGTTGCTAATCTTATAGCAAAAAATAAATATCCATTATTTAGTGCCGATAAGATTGTTTCAGAATTATATAAAAATAATAAATTTATTAAACTACTAACTAAAAAGTTTAACTTAAAAAAAAATAAAATAATTAAAAAACAAATAATGTTAATTATTGAAAATAAAGATAAACTTAGAATGCTAGAAGATATTATTCATCCCTTTGTAAGAAAGGAAATGAATATTTTTTTAAAGACAAAAAATAAAATTCTAGTCTTAGAGGTACCCTTGTTAATAGAAAGTAAATTAACTGAATATTTCGATATAATAATTTTTGTAAATGCTAAAAAAAAACTACGGTTAAAAAGATATCTTAAGAAAAATAATAATAAAAAAATATTTGAAACATTAAACAAGAGACAACTGTCACCTGTCATTAAAAAAAAGATTTGTGATTTTTCGATCAATAATAATTATTCGCTAGTAATTCTTAAAAAGAATGTTAAAAAATTTATAGAAAATTATGAATGAAATATTTTTAGACACAGAAACAACAGGCCTGTCCCCACACGATAAACATAAAATAGTAGAGATTGCCTGTATAGAAACAAATGATTTAATTTCAACAAAAAAAGTTTTTCACAAGTTAATAAACCCGCAAAGAGAAGTACCCGACGGGGCTTACAAAATACATGGTTTTTCATCGGAATTTTTAAAAGATAAAGAAACTTTTGGTAAAGTAGCCGATGAGTTTCTTAATTTTATTAAAGACAAAAAAATTATAATTCATAATGCTTCTTTTGACCTTGGTTTTTTAAATTATGAATTAAAATTAATTCGGAAGAATGAAATTAAAAAAGACAACATCATTGATAGCTTAAAAGTTGCACGTGAAAAATTTCCTGGTTCTTCTAATTCACTCGATGCACTTTGTAGAAGATTTGGAATAGATCTTTCAAGAAGAACAAAGCATAATGCTTTGTTGGATTGTGAGTTGTTAAGGGAAGTCTATATAAATCTATTAGATGCTAAAGAACCAAAACTTATGTTTTCTAATGAGAATTTAGAAGCTAATACGCACGGAAGAAAAAATATTAGTAAAGATTATTGTAAAACAATAATCAAACCAACACTGGAAGAAATAAAACTACACAAAGATTTTTTAAAAAAAGAGATAAAGAAAAATTATTACTGAACTGTTCTTTTTAGATACAACTCCTTAAAGTCAATCTTCTCTTCAATTTTAATTTTACTAAAACCAGAACGTTCAAATAACAAAACAAACAAAGACCTAATTTCTGGATAAACTTCATTAGGAACCTTAATTAAAATGATTTCTTCTAATAAATTTTTTTCTGTTAACTCACTATCAATTTCAATAATTGTTGAAAATACAATCCTAGTATTGATTTTATCCTCCACCTTTGTGATGGGGTTTAAAGAAAGAGTAATAAGAACCTCAACAATTTTATCTTTATATCGGTGACTTTTGATGTCGATATTTATTTTGTAATTTGAAATATTTTTTTCTAATAAAAAAAAAGTTTTTGGATCAGATATTTCAAATTTTAACTCTTTAATATATTTGCCTATTATTTTATAACTCATCTTTATTTTTTTCTTCTTCTATGATTTCAGCCTCTATAACTTCTTTATTATTTCTTGTATTTTGTTGATATTTATTTTTTAACCAAAAATTGATCATTATTTTTCTTGTATAAGGAATAAGTAAAAAAAAACCAAATGTGTCAGAAATAAATCCAGGTAAAATTAATAAAATAGCTGCTATTGCTATGGACGCCCCAGAAAACATTTCAAAAAAAGGAATTTTATTTTTGTATAAATTAGTCATGCCAGATTTGATGGTGTTAATTCCTTCAATTTTTGCGTAATAAATTCCCACAATGGCTGTAAAAAAAATTATTAGAATAGTATTAAACGCACCAATTTGCTGACCAATTTTAATCATGAGTGTAATTTCTAAAATTGGCAAACCAATAAATATAAGTAAAACTGTGTTCATTTGCTTCTTACAAAATTATATTATTAATGTATATTTATCAAATAATGAGTAATAATTTCGGTTTTATAGACATAATTTTACTAGCTATGATTGCTGGTTTTATAATTTTGCGTTTAAGAAACATTCTTGGCAAAAGAACTGGTCACGAGGGTAAGAGCCAAAGCGTTTTTGATGATAAAAAGTATAGCCAATTTAAGCCAGAAATTAAAAGCAAACCTGTATCGAAAGATGTATTGGAAGATAACGAGAAGAAAGAATTTTTAAAAGGAGCTGAAATCGCCTATGAAAATATCATAACCTCCTTCGCAATTGGGGAAAAAGAAAAGCTTAAAACACTATTAACAAAAGAAGTCTATACTAGCTTTGAGCAGGCAATTCATCATAGAGAAAAAGACGATATAAAATCAGAACTTACATTCGTTGGAATTAAAGAATCTAATGTTGAAAAATATGAAAAAGTAAAAAATGAACTTGTGGCAACCGTTAGAATTATTTGTGAGATAATATCAGTTAAAAAAGATAAAAATGAAATTATTATCGAAGGGGATCCTGATAAGATTAAAACGGTCACAGATTATTGGAAATTTTCTAAAAATATCTCAAGTAAAAATCCTAATTGGTTCTTGGCCGAAATTATTAGTAAGTGAAAAAAAAAGAGGACTTATCAAATACAGATAAGGCTCAATGGGAAGAATATCTTAAAGACCCCAAAGATATTTTTGATAAAGAACAAATAAATAAAAAATCATTTAAAATAAATTATAGAATTCGGTTTGATCTACACGGCTTAACATTACATGATGCTAATGAGAAAGTAAGGGAACTAATAAATAATTGTCAAGAAAATGGCTTTAGGGAGATTTTATTAATTACAGGAAAAGGTTTACATTCAAACATTGATCACAACACGTATGTTTCAAAAGAACTAAGCAAACTAAAATTTTCTGTACCAGATTATATAAACTCAAATAAAGATTTAATGGATAAAATTTATAGTATAAATCAAGCACCAACTGTTGACGGAGGAGAAGGTGCCATTATTATAAAGTTAAAAAAACTATAATATAAACTTACTCAAATCAGTGTCTTTGGTTAACTCTCCAAGATTTTTTTCAATATATTTTTTATCTATCACAATTTTTTCACCCGAACGATCTGAAGCGGTAAAACTGATATCATCTAAAACTTTTTCTAGTAAAGTGTGTAATCTTCTTGCACCTATGTTTTCAACAGAAGCGTTTACTTCCGCAGACACTTTTGCCAGAACGTCTATCCCATCATCGGTAAATTCTAAATGAACATTTTCTGTTTCTAGTAAAGCAACATATTGTTTGATTAAGCTATTATCTGGTTCCTTTAAAATTCTTTTAAAATCAGATTCCGTTAAAGCATTCAATTCTACCCTTATCGGCAAACGTCCTTGAAGTTCAGGCAACAAGTCCGATGGCTTAGCAAGTTGAAAAGCCCCTGACGCAATAAATAAAATATGGTCTGTTTTAATAGGACCATGTTTTGTATTAACTGTCGTGCCCTCAATTAAAGGCAATAGATCCCTTTGCACACCTTCTCGAGAAACATCACCACCGGTTCGGTCTCCTCGAGCTGAGATTTTATCAATCTCATCTAAAAAAACTATACCATTGTCTTCTGTTGCTTTTTTAGCTTTACTTATAATTTTATCTTGCTCAATTAGCTTATCCGATTCTTGCGCTATTAAAATATCGTGAGATTCTTTTACTGTCATTTTCTTCTTCTTCGTTTTTTGACCCATTGATTTTCCAAGCATTTCAGAAACATTAATCATTCCAATATTAGCACCAGACATACCTGGAATCTCAAAACCTTGCATGTTGGATGGGTTTTCACTTATTTCTATTTCTATCTCGTTATTATCTAAATCACCATTTCTGAGTCTTTTTCTAAAGCTCTCCTTAGTAGCTACACTAGCCTTTTGACCCACCAAAGAATCTAAAACTTTTTCTTCAGCTAATAGTTGAGCTTTAGTGTGAACTTCTTTTCTTTTCTTTTCTTTTTCTAAAGCTATCGCTATTTCAATAAGATCTCTTATAATTTGTTCTACATCTCTCCCAACGTAACCAACCTCTGTGAACCTAGTTGCTTCTACCTTAATAAAAGGAGCTTCTGCTAGTTTTGACAATCTTCTAGAGATTTCTGTTTTTCCAACTCCTGTTGGTCCAATCATTAAAATATTTTTTGGTAAAACTTCTTCACGCATTTGATCATCAAGAGCTTGTCTTCTCCATCTATTACGCAATGCAACGGCAACTGCTTTTTTTGCATTTGTCTGGCCAATAACATATCGATCTAGTTCAGAAACAATTTCTCTCGGTGATAAAGCGCTAACAGTGGAGCTTTCTTTTCTTTTTTTTTCTTTAACTAAATTTAGATTTGTTACCTTGGTTTTTTCTGTCATCTTTAAACTTTTTCGATTGTAATATTGTTGTTTGTAAAAACACAAATTTCTGATGCTATTTTTATAGCTTGCCGGGCAACTTCTTCAGCCGAAAGATTATTCTTAATTAAAACTTTTGCTGCAGCCAAAGCATAATTACCACCCGAACCTATTGCAATAATATTATCTTCTGGCTCCAAAACATCACCTGTTCCGGAAATAATAAAACTATTTTCTTTGTCAGCAACAGCCATCAAAGCCTCTAGCCTTCTTAAGTATTTATCTGTTCTCCAGTCTTTTGCGAGTTCTACAGCCGCTCTTGGAAGATTGCCGGCATGTTTTTCTAGTTTAGCTTCTAGTCTTTCAAATAAAGTCAATGCATCTGAAGTTGATCCAGCAAAACCAGCAATCACACCACGTTTCTCAATTTTTCTAACTTTTTTAGCATTACTTTTTAATACTGTATTGCCAAGACTTACTTGACCGTCGCCTGCAACCACAGTTTCGTTGTTCTTTCTTAGAAGAACAATTGTAGTACCGTGCCATTTTTCGTTAGTATGCATAGAGTGTATGTGGCTATTAATTCTATATCTTCAATAGATAACTTCTGTTTATTGATAAAATCTAAATTTCTCTATATATCAATAAGTAAATTCACTATTTATTTATGAGTAGAAAAGCAAAAATTTCCCGAAAAACTAAAGAAACAAGTATTACCGTTGAGGTAAATATTGACGGTAAAGGTAAATATAAAATTGATACTGGAATTGGTTTTTTAGACCATATGTTAGAGCAACTTTCCAAACATTCCCTAATAGATATTTCTGTCAAAGCTAAAGGCGATACTCATATCGACTTACACCACACAACCGAAGATACAGGCATAGCTATCGGTGAGGCTATTAGTAAAGCAGCTGGAAATCGTAAGGGTATAAAAAGATACGCTCACGCATTGATACCAATGGACGAAACATTAACACGTGTTGCAATAGACGTTTCTAATAGACCATACCTAATATGGAAAGTAGATTTAAAAGTTGAAAAATTAGGTGAAATGGATACCGAGTTATTTAAGGAATGGTTTCAAGCATTTTCACAATCAGCCGGAATTACTTTGCACATAGAGAATGTATATGGAGAGAACAGTCACCACAAAATTGAATCCTGCTTTAAAGGTTTAGCCAGATCATTAAAAGACGCTTTTGAAATAGATAAAAGAATTAAAACATCCATACCCTCAACAAAAGGTAAGCTTTAAAAAAGATGCTGCTCGTAGTTGTTGATTATGGGGTTGGCAATTTAAGATCAATAGCTAAATCAATAGAAAGAGCTAATTCAGAAAACAGTTTTAATTACACCGTCAAAATTAGTTCAAACATCAACGAAATAAAAAAAGCAGACAAATTAGTTCTACCTGGACAGGGTTCTTTTAAAGCTTGTTCAGATGGAATTAAAAATATTAATGGTTTAGGTGAGGAATTAAACGAGAGTGTAATAAATAAAAAAAAACCAATCTACGGAATTTGTGCAGGGATGCAGCTATTCGGAACCACTGGTTATGAAGAAGAGGAAACACCAGGACTCAATTGGATCGAGGGTAATGTTGTCAAGATAAAACCTAGTTCTACTAATTTAAAAATACCACACATGGGCTGGAACGAACTAAAAGTAAAAAATTTTTCTAAAGTATTTAAAGATGTTGAGGATAGTAACCACGCTTACTTTATTCACAGTTATGAATTTTTACCAAAAGAAAAATCAGTAGTTTCTTTAATCACTAGCTATGGGAAAGAAATAGTTGCTGCTGTGTGTCATGAAAATATTTATGGTTCACAGTTTCATCCAGAAAAGAGTCAAAATACGGGCATTAAAATACTTACGAATTTCTTAAAAATATGAAAATTTTACCAGCAATCGATTTAAAAAATGGAAAATGCATAAGACTTACTAAAGGAGATTTTAAAAGTGAAAAAATTTATAATATAGATCCTATTAATCAAGCAGAAACATTTAGTAACATGGGATTCAAATACTTACATATTATTGATTTAGATGGTGCATTAAAAGGAAGCTTGATTAATTTAAGAATTATAGAAAAAATTGTAAAGAAATTTAATTTTAATATACAAGTTGGCGGCGGAATACGAACCGAAGATAATATTGCCAAATTATTAGACATAGGAGCTGATAAAATTATTTTAGGTACAGCAGCAATAGAAGATAAATTTTTTTTAGAAACTTCTTGTAAGAAACATCCTGGAAGCATTGCCTTATCAATAGATGCAAGAAAAAATAATCTAGCAACTTCTGGATGGAAAAATCAAACAAATATAAATATTTTTGACTTTTTAAATACAGTTGAAGATTATGGTATATCCAGATTAATTTATACAGATATAGACAAGGACGGAACCAATACAGGGCCGAATTTTGAAAATAGTTACAAAATAGCTAATAAGTTTAATATGCCAGTAATAATATCGGGAGGAATAAGTTCTATGAATGATATTAATAAGATTATTAGTGAAAATAAAAAGATTGAAGGAATAATAGTGGGCAAGGCAATATACGAAAACAGAATTAAGCTAGAAGAATTAAGTAAAGTTAACTAATGTTAAAAAAAAGAATTATTCCCTGTCTAGACGTTAATAATGGAAGAGTTGTTAAGGGAATAAATTTTCTTGATTTAAAAGATGCGGGTGATCCCGTAGAGCAAGCAGAATATTACGACAAATGTGGAGCAGATGAAATTTGTTTTTTAGACATTACAGCAACCCATGAGAATCGAAATACAATTATTGATATAATAAGTAGAACTGCTGAAAAGTGTTTTGTACCTTTGACAGTTGGAGGAGGTATTAAATCAATTCAAAATATAAGAGATTTACTATTAGCGGGTGCAGACAAGGTGTCGATAAATTCTGCTGCTGTTAATGATATTAGTTTTGTAAAAGAAGCTTCAAAAAAATTTGGAACACAGTGCATGGTTGTTGCTGTTGACGCAAAAAAAATATCACCCAATAAGTGGGAAATATTTACTCATGGTGGAAGGAATAAAACAGGGATAGACGCAGTTGATTTTGCAGCTAGAGCAGAAAAAAATGGAGCAGGAGAAATTCTTTTAACTTCAATGGACAAAGATGGTACTAAAAGTGGTTACGATATTGACTTATTAAGAAGTATAACAAGTAAAATTAGCATCCCAGTTATAGCTTCAGGAGGTGTAGGTAAACTAGAACACTTATATGAAGGAATAAAAAAAGGTGGAGCAAGTGCAGTTTTAGCGGCATCTATATTCCATTATGGAGAGTTTACTATTCAGCAAGCAAAAGAATATTTGGCATCCAAAGACATTCCGATTAGAATTAAGCAATGAGTGATTTTTTATTAGAATTAGCAAAAATTATTGAAACTAGAAAAAGTGAAAATGCTGAAAAATCTTACACAGCTCTCTTGCTATCAAAAGGACCTAATGAATGTTTGGGTAAATTCAAAGAGGAAAGCGAAGAGTTTTCCGAGGCAATAAAAAATAATAGTAATATTATTCACGAGTCTGCAGATGTAATTTATCATTTTTTAGTCACACTAGAGTCAAGGGGAATTAAGCTCACAGATGTTATTAAGGAATTAGAAAAAAGAAAAAATCAATCCGGAATCAATGAAAAAAAAAATAGAATTAAATGAAGTACGATAAAAATAATATTTTTGCCAAAATCTTAAGAGGTGAAATACCCTGCAACAAAGTTTTTGAAAATAAATATGTTTTATCTTTTTATGATATTAATCCAAAAAAAAAAATACACGTACTTGTAATTCCAAAAGGAGAATATACAGATCTAGATCACTTTAATTCAGAAGCATCTGATATAGAAATAGTTGAATTTAATAAATCTGTTACTCATATAGTTAAGATGTTAAAAATTTCTAGCAACGAAAGTGGATATCGCGTGCTTAGTAATACTGGGCATGATGGAGCACAAGAAGTGCCTCATTTGCACTACCATATTTTTGGTGGTGAAAAAATTGATGCATTAGGCGGATAGTTTAACTAAATGCCTAAAGTGCAAAGATTTTTTTTAGAATTAAAAAAAAACAAGGAAATAAACCAAACAATTAATCTTCCAAAAAATGTTAAAATTTCTTTAGAGTCTAAAAAAGATATTAATATAAACAAATTTTTCTATCGCCAAGTAGGCAAAGATCACTTTTGGAGAGATAGACTCTTATGGTCAGATAACGAATGGAAAAAATATATAAATAATAAAAATTTGGAAACAGGAATTATGAAAATAGATGATAATCTTGCAGGTTTTTATGAACAAGAATTTCATAAAGATAAAAATGAAATGGAGTTAATACAAATGGGTATTCTAAAAGAATATCAAGGTAGGAAACTAGGATCACTTTTACTTAAACACATAATAAGGAACACATTCGAAAGGGACATTGAAAGATTGTGGGTGCACACATGTAGTTTAGATCACAGGTATGCACTAAACAACTATTTGTCAAAGGGGCTATGCATTTTCAAGAAAGAAGAAATAGACTTTATTTTTTAGTTAATAGTAGGAACTTTGAAAATCTCAGAATTAATTTCACTATTTATATATTTAATTTTTATAGAAAAGTTAATTACGTTCTGTAATTGATCTACTATTCTCCAACCGATAAGATCATGACTATTTTTGTCGAAAAAAATTATAATTTTCTCCTTATTTTTATCAATAAAGATTAATTCAATATTATTTTTTAATTTATAGTCCGATATTTTAATTAAATTTATTAGTTTTTCTTTGTTAAAAATTTTAATAAATGGAGAATTTGAAATTGGGTAAAAATAATTTTTATTATACTTTTTTTTTTGAACAACTAGTGTCTTATTATTTATTAAAATCCTTTTTTTCATAGAATTTTCATAATCACAAATAAGTTTGTTATCAAAAACAAGAATACAAGTTCCTACTTCTTTTTTATCATTTGTTAAGTGTTCAAAACTAAAAGTAATATTGTCAATATAAATTAGTCGATCAACAATTAATTTTTTTTCATCAGCATGAAGGTTAACAAGAAGATTAATTATAAAAAAAAGAAATATAAAAAATTTATTAAACAATATTTACAAAACCTCTCTCTTGCCGACGTGATTTGCTTTACTAACAACTCCTTTTTCTTCCATCATATCTATAATTCTGGCTGCTCGATTATAGCCAATTTGTAGTTTTCTTTGTAGAAAGCTTGTGGATGCTTTTCCTTCCGTTTTTATAATCTCTAATGCTTGACCATATAATTCATCTGTATCAGTCTCTGATAGCAATTCATTGTTGTCGCTTTCACCTTTTATAGTTATCTCGTCGATATAATCAGGTTTTCCTTGGGCTCTCAAAACATTTGTAATTTTCTCAATTTCTTCTTCAGATACATAGGGACCGTGTATACGAACTATTCTGTTAGCAGATGACATAAAAAGCATATCGCCATTACCTAATAATTGTTCTGACCCTTGCTCTCCCAATATAGTTCTGCTGTCTATTTTTGAGCTTACTCTAAATGATATACGTGTAGGAAAATTTGCTTTAATAGTACCTGTAATAACATCAACACTCGGTCTTTGTGTGGCCATTATAATATGAATACCAGCAGCTCTAGCCATTTGTGAAAGTTTTTGAATATAATTTTCTATTTCCTTGCCAGCAACAAGCATCAAATCAGACATCTCATCAACGACAACTACAATATATGGCATTTTAAGCTTATGTTTGGCATTGTATCCGTCTATATTTCTAACTCCATCTTTACTCATTAATTTATATCTATTATTCATTTCTTTTACTGTCCAACCTAAGGCAGCAGCAGCTTTTTTTGAATCCGTAATAACAGGACTCAATAAATGAGGAATCCCTTCATAGGCTGAAAGTTCTAACATTTTAGGATCGATTAATATAAATTTACATAAATCAGGAGTTAGCCTGTAAAGTAGGGAAACTATAATTGTATTAATACAAACTGACTTACCCGAGCCTGTAGTTCCTGCTATTAACAAATGTGGCATAGCTGTAAGATCACCTACAATAGGTATTCCTGAAATACTCTTACCTAGAGATATGGGAAGTTTAATTTCTCTTTTGAAGAATTTTTCATTAGAAATAATTTCTCTTAAATAAACGCTTTCTCTAGATTCATTTGGAATTTCGATACCAACCGTATTTTTCCCAGGTATAATAGAAACTCTTGCAGAGGTGGAACTGGTATTTCGAGCAAGATCATCAGATAAGTTAATAATTTTTGACACCTTGACACCTGGGGCAGGCTCAAATTCGTATAAACTTACCACAGGACCATTATTAATTTTAGTAATTTTACCATTAATACCAAAATCCAATAATATTTTTTCAATAAATTTTCCGTCAGGTCGATTTTTAGTTTGATCTAGTAAATTAATCTTAGAATAATTTTTTTTCAGCAAGTCTACAGCAGGAAGTTTAAAATTTTTATAGTTTAAAGCTTCAACATTTTCTATATTAGGCTCTTTAATCTTCTCAAAAGAAAAGGTTTGTTGAGGTGTATCAGGTAGTTGATTTTTTAAAGTTAAATTTTCAATTTGTTCTTCTATAATATCTGATTGATTTAATGAGTTACTACTTATTTTAAATAGATTTAATATACTTTTCAACATTGTCCAAAAATATTTTATATTTATATTTGAGGCGAAGATAAAAAAAAATATATTAAAGACTATAAAAACAAAAATAACATATTCATTATTTATATTTGGTATAAAGTATAGGATATAATCATGTAAAATTTGACCCACAAAACCAGAGTTACCATTATCAATCAGCCAAAAAGAATTATTAAATATTATATGAATAATAATACAAGTGAAGACAAGATATAAAATTAAAAAAAAAATTTTAAATTGAAATTTTTTGATTTCTTTTTTTATAATTAAGCTAATTCCCCAAATTGTGATTGTAACTAAGAATAGAAACGCTGCTAAACCAAAACTTTGTAGCAAAAAGTCAGCTACTAATCCGCCATAAATACCCAACAAATTTTGAATAATTATATCTTTTGAACCATAAACAATGGTTGGATCACTCGGAGAATACGAAAAAAAGGAAATTGATAACAATAAGGCAGTAAATATTAAGAGTAACCCTACTAGTTCAACGGCTCGTCTCTTTAAAAAGCCTGTAATATTTTTATAAATCATTATTCATTTAACGAATCATTTAGTCTACTTTGTATCATTTTTATTATATTGAAAGAATTTTTAAAATATGAACGCACAGAAAATTTGTATTATTGGCGATGGTTTAGCTGGTCTTTCAGCAGCTGCAATTCTAAGCCAAGAAAATATTAAAATTGATTTGTATACTGAGAATATAAGAAAAAATAAATTAAAAAGAGACAATCGAACAACGGCAATATCTGAAAGTAATTTTCAGTTTATAAAACAAAAACTGGATATTAAAAGAAATAATATTTTTTGGGCATGTAAAGAAATTAATTTATTTTATGAAAAAGAAAATACAATAAAAAATTTTTTTAATTTCAAAGAGAAGAAAAAAATCCTTATGTATATTTTTAAAAATTATCAATTAAAAAAAATACTAAGCGAAGCAATAGTAAAAAAAAAAAATATTAAAGTTATAAAAAAAAAAATTACAAATATAGATTTTGAAAAAGGATCTATATTACTAAATAAAAAACCTTTTTTTTATGATCTTATAATTTTAAGTATTGGAGGTAATTCTTATTTTTATGACAGTATTACCCAGGGAAGATCAATCAAAAAAAATTATAATGAAGTAGGTCTAACAACTAACATCAAGCATAATTCTAAAATTAATACAGTTAGCCAGTTTTTTTTAAAGGAAGGCCCACTAGCCATCTTACCTTTCGGCAAAAACATGTTTTCTGTTGTTTGGAGTGTTAGTAATTCTTTTTTTTATAAAAATAAAGCGTCAATAAAAAAAATTTTAAGTACAAAAATTAAACTATTATTAAAAAATCCTGAGATTAAAAATTTTGAAAATATTCAATCATTTCCGATTAATTTAAATTTAAAAACAAAATATTTTAAAAAAAATGTATTAATTTTAGGTGATGGTTTACATACTGTACATCCCATGGCTGGCCAAGGATTTAATTTAGTATTAAGAGATATTAAAAAATTAAGTGAACTTATATCTAAAATACTAAAAATCGGAATAGCATTTAACAATAGTTTCTTATTAAAAGATTTTTATCAAAATAGAAAAATTGAAAATACAATTGTGGGACTCGGTATAGACCTAACTAATTTTTTTTTTAAAGAAAATAAATATTTATATCCAATAAAAAAAAAAATACTTGAAAATATAAAAAAATTTGGATTTGTAAAAAGAATAAGCCAAAGAATAGCTGATAAAGGTATTTTAATTTAATTATTGTATAGTTAAATTATTAACAGAACTTTCGTATAAATAAAATTCTATTATTTCAGACAAAGTTTTTGTTTTAGAAATAATATCAACCGATTCTAAAATTGTTTGTTTTTCCTCATTTGATATGGGTGCTATCATTGCCAATGTGTTAATTCTTTGATTTTGATCCAATTTTTCAAATTCTTTCCAATTAAGAAGGAGACCATTTTTTCTAAAAAAAACTTTAGTTTTTTCGGACAGTTCTTTAGTTTTTTCCATTACGTTAGTTTGGTCCTTATTTTCCTTTATATCTTCTTCAAATTTTTCATAGGAAACTGAGAATTCTCTGTATTTTTTATCATTATTTATTTCTGTCTTTATTTCAAAACGTGAAATTCCATGTAAATTTATTAAGATCCTACCATCTTTAGTTTTTTTATTTTGTGTAATTTTACCAAGACAGCCAACCGTATATACATTCGCGCTATCTCTTCTTGATTGGATCATTCCCATGTACTTATCTGATTTCATGCAATTATCTATCAAATCCATGTATCTCGGCTCAAAAATATTTAATGGTAGATCAGTTTTAGGAAAGTAGATGATACCATCAAGAGGAAAAATTGGAATAATTTCAGGTAATTTTAATTTCATAATTTTTAAAAGTATATTAGAAAAACTCTAATATCACTAGAAGCAATTTTGTAGCATTTTATAAATGTTTAACTATTTAAAATAATATTATAGTACTAATAATATGAAGAAAATTACAAAGATTAAATTTAAATTTAAATTTAAACTTAAACTAATATTTTTAAAACTAATCAAGTATTGTCTTGAAAAACTAGACATATATTTAATTCCTGACTTAAATAAAGAGTTATCTCAAAACATTATTTATTCAAATTTAACAAAATCTATAATGTACAAATATGATAAAAAAAAAATTAACACATTAAGAGTAGAAACAACGGATATATCCACAGATTTATGCTTACTAGGGAAAAAATATTCTACAGACAAGTCTCCATATAATGTTTCTGGACACAGACATCCCTATACAAGTATTTATGATTTGTTGTTTTTTAATTTTAGATATGAAAAAATTAATTTTGCTGAAATAGGAATACTTAATAATTCTTCAATTAAAATGTTTAGAAAATATTTCACCAAAGCAAACATATATGGTTTAGAATTTAATGAAAGTTTAATTAAAAAAGCAAAAAAGGATAAACTTCAAAAAGTTTATTATAAAAAAATTGATGTAAGAAATAAAAACAATATTTATCAAACTTTTAGATCGACTAATAAAAAATTTAAGGTAATTATTGATGATAGCACGCATGAGTTTAACGATCAAATAAACGTAATTGAAAAAACTATAAATTTTTTATTACCTGGGGGAATTTTGATAATAGAAGATATATTTAGATATATGAAAGATAAAAAAAAATTAACTTCAACTGTTCCAATTCACCAACAAGATAACTTAAAATCAATATATTTAGAAAAAAATTATATCAAAGCAATAAGTAAATATAAAAAATATTTTGAAAAAGTGTTTTTTATAGAATGTAATCATTTGAACAAGAGCTCTCCTAATTGGGACAATGATAAATTGCTTGTACTGCAAAAAAAGTAATTAAAATTTAAATTTTTAAATATGAAAAAAAATAAAACTTATAAATACGGAACACTTAGAAAAATGCATTATAGTCGCCAAAGAATTAAAGGTTTTAAGTTACTTAAGACCGATATTTACGATTTTTTTTCCAAACCTTACTCATCGTTAAAGGCTGCATTCTTTACAGAGACTTCTGTAATTTTAATTTTTTTCTTACAGTTTACAAGAATAACTCCAAATTTTGTGACAATGCTTTATGCGTTTTTAGGATTGCTAAGTGGAATTTTTTTGGCATCAAATAATAACGTTTTAATTTTGACCAGTTTGGTATTAATATTTTTTAAGGGTATTCTTGATTGGACCGATGGACTCTTGGCAAAAATAAAAAATATGACTTCAAACCTAGGAGATGCTCTAGATAGATGGGCCGGTCTAGTTGGTTATTACAGCTACCTAGCAGGGTTTGGATTATATTTATTTAATGAATATCAAAATAAATATTTTGCATTAACAACATTACTCGTAATATTTATTAAATCTATAGATTTAAAAAATTTTACATTTCTTGTCATAGGACTAAAAATCTTTAAAGAAAAAAATAATAAAAATATTTTAAAATCTATAAATTTTGAAAATAAATCTAACAATACTTATAAAGCACATGGATTAATAAAGTTGAAAAAATTTATCCTTGAAACTTTAGATGATTCAAGAGCTCGCGTAATGGATATTATTGTAGTGTTAATTTTCATTGATCATTTTTATAAGAGTTTATTTTTTTTACCTTATATTTTTTATTTTATAACTTTAAAATGTTTTTTAATATTTACAGTAGGTATATATGTTACTTATTTTAAGAATTATGTCTTTAAAAAATAAATAAAAAAAATATTTAAAAGGAATACAAATTATTTTACAACCTGTTTTAAAAAAACATCCGCCTATAATTTATTATTCTTCGTCGATATAACTACTGCAGTAGAGGATATTGTTATCAACAATAACAGACTAAATATTATTTTATGAAATAATTTAATTAATAATATTAAAATCATTATTAAATTTTTTAGAAATAGTCAGACCCAAACCAGGTGTAGTATCGCTGAGATCAATAAGTCCATTTTCAGGTTTTGGATCCCCATCAAATATATAATAAAATAACTCATTACCAACCTCTACATCGTGAACAGGAAAAAATTCAGAAATAGGACAATTTAGATTTGACATAGTTAAATGATAATTATGCATTTGGCCTGCATGTGGCACAACAGGAATTTGATAGGCTTCTGCTAATGCGTTGATTTTGTGAGCGGCAGTAATTCCCCCGACTCTATTCGTGTCGTATTGGATATAGCTTACTGCTTTTAAATCTAATAGTTGTCTGAATCCAAGTAAACTAAACTCATGTTCTCCACCAGCAATGGGAATAGCATTCATATTGTTTAGTTCTGCATAACCATGAATATCGTCAGCTATGACAGGCTCTTCCAACCATCTAGGGTTAAATTTCATTAATCTTGGTATCATTCTCTTAGCGTAATCTAAATTCCATCCCATATAACAATCCATCATAAGATCTGTATCTTCACCTATAACCTCTCGTATTGCTTCTACTAACTGAATGTTTTTTTTCATTCCTTCTGCGCCATCTTTTGGACCCCAGCCAAATCTCATTTTAAACATTGTAAAACCTTGAGATTTATACAACTCTGCTTCTTTCTGTAAATTTTTTAACGGTTGGCTATAAAGTTTAGATGCATAAACAGGTATTTTCTTTTTAGTTCTTCCACCTAGTAATTTAAACACCGGCTGTTTTGTAAGTTTCCCTACCAAATCCCAAATTGCAATATCTATTGCTGAGATTGCAACCATTCCGATTCCTTTTCTTCCCCAGGCATGTGTTCCTCTATACATTTTTTCCCAGATATAATTATAATCAAAAGGGCTTTCACCAATAACCAACGGTTTTAAATAAATATCTATCGCTTTTTTTGTAATTTGTGGTGCTAATGCAGCGTTCCCAATACCTATTGTTCCGTCTTCAGTTTCAATTTCACAAACTAACCATTCATGAAACCTAAAAGATCCCATAGTGTCTGATTTTTCATATAAGGCATCAGAAGCATTAGTACAAAAATTGCCTTGCGGTGGCACTGTCTTTCCTTTCCACTGATAAACTGTAGTTTTGATATTCTTTATTTTACTCATTAATTTTATTAATACCCATTTTAAGTGCAATCTTAAAAGATTGTAAAGTTGGCTCTAAATTTGCAATATTTTTTCCTGCTATGTCAAAAGCGGTGCCATGTGCAGGGGTAGTTATAGGAACAGGCAATCCTCCTTGAACAGTTATACCTCTGTCAAAGCCAAAAGCTTTAAGACCCGATTGTATTCCGTCGTGATACATACCAACAATACAATCATGATTTTTATTTTTAAAGGATGTAATAAAAGACGTATCACAAGGTAGAGGGCCATCTGCATTAATACCTAAACTTTTTGCCTCATTAATTGCTGGAATAATTTCTTGTTCCTCTTCATCTCCAAATTCAGCATGTGGATTAAGTGCTTGAACAGCTACACGAGGATTTTTAATTCCATTTAACTTCATCGCCTCGTTAATTAATTTAATTGGTTTTAAAATATTTTCTTTTTTTATATGTTGGGGGACTTCTTTAATAGGTATATGAGACGTAACTCTTCCCGTCCAAAAATTATCAATTACGTTAAATTCACAAAAGAAACTCTTAACATTTAGTCGATCTGCCATTAAGTGAAGTTCATCTTGATATGTACTTCCACCAAGCTTCATACTTGTTTTATTAAAAGGGGCAAAGATTATAGCATCTATTTTTTTTGCCTTAGCTAAATCCAGGGCACAATTGAGAGCATTTAAAACACTTCGTCCTGATTCAGAAGAAGTTTTAGAAGTATCATAATTATGATTCTCCCCTTTGGAGAGGTCCAAAAAAAATCTATTTTTACCATTAAATTTTATTCGATCAAAGCTGTCCACATATTCTAAATTAGAGTTAAAACCAGTTAACTTATCAGCCTCATAAAGTATGTTTTTCTCACCTATGATGAGAATATTGGCTTTTTCAACTTCTTGTTGGGCTAGAAGCTTTGAGATCAGTTCAGGGCCTATTCCCGAAGGATCGCCGAGTAGTATACCTATAGTTGGCTTATTGTTTTTCATAATACATTTTGACTCTTTATAACAGATTATGTTTAAATTATTAATATTAATAATAAACTAATGAGGGTATATGAAAAAAACATTAAAAACTTTGTTAGCGGTAATTGTTCTAATAGTGGAAATTCCATTTTTAGGTTCATGGGCGCTAGCTGATAATCATCCAATACAAGCAATAACACATGCTGGTTTTGGTGGTGGTACAGACGTTACTACAAGAATGATGCTTTTAAGAGCTCGAAGAGTGCTTAAGCAAGACATGCAATTAGTAAATAAAAAAGGTGGAGGTGGTGCTACATCTATGGACTACATGATGTCATTACCTGCTGATGGACAACACACTTTAACATGGACTACAGGTCATGCCGTATCTATGGCTTTAGGAAAAACTAAAGTTAAGTTAAGCGATATGCAACCTTTAGCAAGAGGAACAGATGATCCTCAACTACTTGTAGTAAGTTGTAAGGCAGATATTAAAGATGCGAAAAAATTTATCTCTGTACAAAAATCTAAATCACTCAAGTATGGAACGACACACACAGGTGGTATTGATGATGTAAGTGCAATAGCTTTTACAAAAAAAGGTAAATTAAAAGATCCAATAATTGTTGCCTACAAAGGTGTGGCGCCAATTAAAACTAATCTAATCAAAGGAGACATTGACGTAGGTGTTTTAAATTTAGGTGAAGCATTAACAGAAATAAATGATGGTAAGCTTTGTGTTTCAGTAGTATTAGCTAATAAAAGAATGTCAAAAATTGGTAATGTGCCAACAGCAAAAGAGTTAGGTATACCAGTTTCACTTTCTACTGTTAGAGGTTTTGTAACCAAAAAAGGTGTTTCAGCAGATAGAGCTAAAACTCTAGAAAATGGCATGATGAAAGCAATGGGTCATAATTATTACAAAAATTTCTTAACAGAAATTGGTCTAGATGACACAAGCGTTGTTGGAGCTGATGAGTGGGGCAAGCAAATGGAAGAAATGCTTAAAGAAATGACTGCTCAACTAAAAGCACTAGGTTATACTAAGTAGTACATAAAAGTACATATTCAAAAAAATGAAGAATGTGCAAAATAATCAAAGGGCAAACCGAGTTAGTTTGCCCTTTTTTTTAAAAAACTCATTTAAGGTCTCATTTATAATAATTTTTGTTTCCTTAATTTTATTATTTACAACATTTTTTTTTGATGATGTTCCACCAATATTAAATAGAGGAATACAACCAGCTACTTTTCCTAAAGGTTTATTGATACTAATAATCTTTCTAACTTTAATTGTTTATTTTTTATCTTTAAAGAAGCCTTGGAAAATAGAAAAAACATTGCCTAATACATTTTTTAAAACTTTATATAGTTTTATTTTATTTATTATTATTACAAAAACTTTAGATTTCTTTTTAGCAATTTCTTTACTTTCATTGCTTGTTTCTTACTTTTGGGGTGAAAAAAGAATTTTTTACTTACTGTTAGTAAGCGTTATTTTTCCGGGTATTGTTTTTGTTCTTTTTGAGACAATTCTGGGATTAAGATTCCCTCCAGGGATAATTACTAACATTTATTATAATTAATATGGAAAACTTATATTTAATGATGGTTCCTTTGTTTAGTACAAAACTGATGCTAGTGCTGATTTTTGGTACCTTATTTGGCTTGATTTTAGGTGTATTACCAGGTTTGGGCCCCACAACTGGGGGTGCATTAATTTTACCTTTTACTATGACCCTTGAACCCTTGTCGGCAATAATACTTTTAACTTCGATTTATTGTGCAGGAACTTATGGAGGAGCAATAACAGCAATATTAATTAATACACCCGGAACGCCCGCAGCAGCAGCAACTTGCCTTGATGGTTATCCGTTAGCTCAAAAAGGTGAGGCTGGCAGAGCATTAGGCATGGCAACAGTCTCGAGTACTATTGGAGGAATATTTTCAGTTATAGTACTAGTTTTTTTTGCACCACTATTAGCCCAGTTAGCTTATGAGTTTGGTCAACCAGAATATTTTGCTTTAGCTATTTTTGGTTTAACAATGTTAGCGTCGATAGGTGACGGTAGTCCAATTAAAAATTTAATTGCAGGAGCATTTGGAATTTTAATTTCCACTATAGGAAAAGATTTTATGACCTCCATCGATCGATTCACGTTTGGAATAAATGAACTAACGGAAGGAATAGGCTTTATTCCTGTTGTTGTAGGACTTTTTGCTATTAGCGAGCTTTTAACTCAATCAACCATGTTAGATCAGGTGTTTAAACGAGTAGCCTTAAATGCTGTCAAGCTACCTTCTATTAATGATTACAAACTGACTTGGAAAACAATTTTGAGATCATCTGGCATTGGTTCATTTATAGGCGTGTTACCAGCTGAAGGAGGAACAGTGGCTTCTTTGATCGGTTACTCCGAAGCAAAACGATGGTCAAAAAATCCCGATGAATTTGGCAAAGGCTCTATAGAGGGTATAGCTGGAGCCGAAGCTGCAAATAATGCAGCGACTGGTGGAGCGATGGTGCCAACTTTAGCACTAGGAATACCTGGCTCAGCAACAACAGCTGTTATATTAACCGGTTTAATAATTCATGGTGTTAGACCAGGTCCAGACCTATTCAGAGAACAGCCAGAATTTTTGTATGGAATTTTTGGTGCTATGCTTATTTCTAATATTTTATTTTTTATTTTTGGTTTTTTTGGGGCAAAATTTTTTGCCAGAATTACACTAGTTCCAAATAAAATTTTATGGCCCATGATATTTGCTTTATCGGTATGTGGAACATATTCCCTAAATCAATCTATAATTGACATATGGATAATGTTATTTTTTGGTGTTGTTGGATTTTTTATGAGAAGATATGGGTTTTCAGTTGTTCCAGTCATAATTGGTTTGATTTTAGGTGAACTTGTAGAAGGAACATTAAGGCAATCCTTAGTAATTTTTGATGGAAACTGGTTGATGTTTTTTACAAGGCCCATAGCTTTAACTTTTTTTATTTTAGCACTTATCGCATTAACTTTTCCATTGCTGAAAAGAAAATAAACAAACAACTCATCTTGCTTTCTCCGTTCTATGAAGTTAAATTGCCAATTAAATGCTAAGCGGGCATAGCTCAGTGGTAGAGCGTCTCGTTGCCAACGAGAAGGTCGAGGGTTCGAATCCCTTTGCCCGCTCCATTCAAACATGGAAGATCTTTGTAAAAAAAAATGTGTAGCTTGCGATGGAAATACTCTTCCGTTCGATACGACCGAAATTCACAAATATCTAAAAAAAATAGATGGGTGGGACGTCATGAGTGATAACAGTCAAATCTATTATTTAGAAAAAGAATTTAAATTTAAAAACTTTGTAGAAAGTGAAAAATTTGTAAATAAAATAGGTTCAATAGCAGAACAAGAAGGGCATCATCCGGATATTTCTTTTGGTTGGGGCTACGCAAAAATTAAAATACTTACACATGCAATCAAGGGATTAGCTGAAAGTGATTTTATCCTAGCTGCTAAAATTGATCAAATTTAATTAGTGATTAAAATGTCTAATGCCCGTGAACACCATCTTTACTTTTGCTTTATTAGCAGCGTTTATAACTTCTTGGTCTCTAATAGAGCCACCCGGCTGAACAATTATTCTTATTCCAGCAGAAACCAATGATTTAATTCCATCTGTAAAAGGAAAAAAAGCATCCGACGCTGCTATAGAATTTTTTATTTTATTTTTTTGAAAAAATTTAGCCTTTTGTACCGCAATTTTACAACTATCGAGCCGACTTGGTTGTCCGGCACCAATACCTATAGTGGAAAAATTATTTGTTAAAACAATCGCGTTAGATTTAACATATTTCGAAACATTAAATGCAAATTTTATTTCTTTTAACTCTTTCTTAGTTGGTTTATTTTTTGTTACGAATTTTAAGTTTTTTTTCTCAAAAACAGAAATATCTTTATCTTGAATTAAAAAAGAATTATTAAAAGTCTTTAACGTTGTTTTATTTTTTTGTTTATATTTAGAAGTATCAATTATTCTTAAATATTTTTTAGTTTTAAGAATATCAAGGGCCTGTTTTTCAAAACCTTTTGCCAAAATTACTTCTAAGAAATTTTTGTTTATTTCATTCGCAATTATTTTATTTATTTTAAAATTACAGGCTATGACACCTCCAAATGCACTTACTGGATCACATTCATATGCATTTTTAAAAGAAGAAATATTGGACTTATTAGTTGAAACCCCACATGGATTAGAATGCTTAACAATAACAGTTGATGGACTTTTACCTAGAGATGACAATATCTCTAAAGACGCAAAAATATCACTATAGTTATTGTAGCTAAGTTCTTTACCATTTAATTGAATGAGGCCAAGTTTTTTATCATTATAATCATTTATATAAATAGAACTTTTTTGATGAGGATTTTCTCCATATCTTAATTCTTTAAACTTTCTTCCAAAAATAGTTTTTCTCTCTGGAAATTTTATTTTTAGTTTTTGATTAAACCAATTAGCTATCATTGCATCATAATAAGCTGTAAGACCAAAAGCTTTACTGGACATATATTCTCTGAAGTTAAGTGAAGTTTTTCCTTTATTTTTATCAATTTCATTT